>Ga0070741_10013814_pt1 | contig 14145 bp, 9 predicted proteins | sample Coa_R1_4_FD_66440 | JGI IMG/M metagenome (GOLD analysis project Ga0070741, IMG submission 66440) | Surface soil microbial communities from Centralia Pennsylvania, which are recovering from an underground coalmine fire - Coalmine... | ecosystem: Environmental > Terrestrial > Soil > Unclassified ... | reverse complement strand
GCGGGCAGATGATCCGTGGGGCACGCCCACCAGACATAAAAAGTCGGAAGCAGGAACGTACTCAGGATCAAATCCACGACCAGCCCGCCGACAATCACGATGGCAAAGGGCCGTTGTGAGTCCGATCCAATCGCATGAGACATCGCGGCTGGCAACAGGCCGACTGTTGCCACCAACATCGTCATCATGATGGGTCGAAGCCTTCGGACGGCTCCTTCAATGGCAGCGTGTTCAATGGAGGAGCCGCGCGCCCGCAGCTGGTTGATGTACTCGACCATAATGATTCCGGTTTGGACTGAAGCTCCGAAGAGAGCCAGAAAACCGACGCCCGACGATACGCTTAGGTATGTACCGGTAAGATACAGTGCCAGAAGACCGCCGACTCGGGCTACAGCAACATTTACGAGGTGGAGACAGGCCCACTTCGCAGAGCCAAAGGCGGCATAGACGATGAGGAAGATCACGAAGACCGTAATGGGCAAGATGATCAGGAGGCGCGCTTCGGAGCGCTTCTGGCTCTCATACTCGCCGGCCCATTCGAAACGGTAGCCGGGCGGGAGGCGAACCTGCCGATTCACTTTAGCAATTGCCTCTTCCACTGTGGTTCCCAAATCACGGCCTCGCACGCTGTACTTTATTGCGACATAGCGAGAGTTCTCTTCACGATAAAGAGTCGAGGCGCCATCGTTCATTCGGATCCTGCAGAGTTGCGAGAGGGAGACGCGCTCCCCAGTTGGAGCGAGCAGGCGAATTCTGGCGATCGCTTCCCGGGTATCGCGATAGCTCGGCAAATATCGAGCTACCAGGTCGTAGCGGCGTTCGCCCTGGAGCACGCGACTGACAACGGTGCCTCCGGCAGCGGTTTGGATGGCATCTTGTACATCCGCGACGTTGATTTGGTACCGGGCGGCTGCGCTCCGGTCCACTGATAGGTTGAGATTCGGCTGTCCCGTGACACGAAGCATTCCCAGATCGTCAACTCCAGCGATCGGCCGCATCACGCGCACGACCGCTCCACCCTTTTCTTCGAGGACGCTCAGATCGTCTCCATAGATTTTTACGGCCAACTCTCCTTTGATCCCGGTTTCCGCCTCTTCCATCTCATCCGCTATCGGCTGTGTAAAATGCCAAAGGACTCCAGGGATTTTTTCCAACTGCCGCGTCATGGCGCTAATCAGAGCGTCTTTGTGGCCGCGAAACGCGGGCCGCCACAGCTCTTTCGGCTTTAGATCGATGAAATATTCGGTATTGTCGAATCCGGCAGTATCCAAGCCGTCATCCGGCCGTCCGACACGAGAAACCACCTGCTTTACTTCCGGGAATGAAGCCAGAGTCAGGCGGGCGCGTTCCGCCAGGTATGAACCTTCGATAAATCCGGTACTGGGTGGGGCGGTGCCGAAGACCCAGATAGAGCCTTCATCGAGATGAGGCAAAAACTCGGAACCGATCAGTCCACCGTAGAGAAGATAAAAGCTAGCAGCAACTGAGGCGAGCGCAACGCCAATCATCGCCCAACGATGATGTACCGTCCAGGTTAGGGCATGCCTGTAGTATCGAGTCGCCCACCTTAGCAGGGGATTCTCCCAAAAACGGACCTCTCGACGAAACAGGAGTACTGTCAGAACAGGTGCCACGAGAATCGAGAACGTGAGCGCACCGAGCAAGGCGAACGCCACCGTCCACGCCATGGGGCGAAATATTCGGCCCTCGACGCGCTGCAGAGTGAAGATCGGAAGGTATGCGGAGATGATAATCGCAATGGCGTAAAAGACTGGCCGCTGGACCTCATGGGCGGCTGCTCGAATTCGGTCAGATAACCCCCCCGGGCTGTTTCGCGGAGTGGACAGATGATGAACGATGTTCTCGACCATTACGATCGCCCCATCGACGATCATGCCGAAATCCAGGGCGCCGAGGGATAATAGATTTGCGGGAATTCGACGCATGTCAAGAAAAATCGATGCGAATAGCAGCGAAAACGGAATAGTGAGAGCAACGATTAGAGCGCTGCGTGCGTTTCCCAGAAAAAGAAGGAGGACGAGCGAAACTAGAATAAAGCCCTCGGTCAGGTTGCGAAGGACGGTGTGGGTAGTGAATTGGACCAAGTCGCTGCGGTCCAGAAACGGAATGATCGTTACACCTGGAGGCAGAATGTGCCGATTGAGCGCATTCACCTTCTCATGGATGGCTTTTGCGGTGGAGTCGGCATCTGCGCCCTTTCGTAGAAATATGCTACTTTCGACGACGTCATCATCATCGACAATCTTTCCGTCTGCGCGGTGAATTGCCTTGCCAACCCGGCCGAGCCGAATCTTCGCTCCTTGCTCCACCGTCGCGACGTCGCCAATTCGTAGGGGTGTGCCATTCTTAGCTTTTATGACGACGTTTCGAATGTCGCTCACATGCCCCACTAGGCCAAGCAGCCGGACATTAACCTGCTGTAGGCCAATCTCGACGAAACTGCCGCCCGCGTTGCTGTTGTTGCTGGAGAGTTGATCCTCCACCTGGCTCAGGCTGATTCCATAGGACACCAGCTTGTCGGGGTCAATCCGCACTTGGTACTCCTGGGTGATGCCACCGAGGCCGGCCACGTCAACCACGTTCGGAATCGTGAACAAGTGCTTGTGAATCACCCAATTATCAAGCGATTTGAGTTCCATCAGATCATACTGAGGGTTCGTGCTACGCAAGGTGTAGAAGTAGATCTCTCCAACAGGGCTGAAGTCCGGCCCGATCTCGGGCTCAAGACCCGAAGGCAGGTCGGCGAGAGCCAGTCGCTCCGCGACCTTTTGGCGATTCCAGTTGTTGTCCGATTGGTCGTCGAAAATCAATATCAGGTTCGATAAACCGAACATCGAAATTGATCGCAAGTGCTCCAGGTGGGGAATTCCGTTCACCAGTAGTTCGAGCGGAATCGTCACTTGCTGCTCGACTTCTTCTGCGGCGCGACCAGGCCATTGCGTGACCACCTCGACGTAGTTATTTGCAACATCCGGATAAGCTTCTACCGGTAAGTTGTGAAAGGAAATGACGCCCCCGATCATCAGCAGCGCTGCCGCGGCCACGACAAGGAACCGATGATTGAGAGCGAAGTCGACGATTGCACGAATCATCAGTGAGCGCTATTGTTCTACGAAATTGTTTAGCAGCAGAGCGTCAGCCGCCACGCGGTCGCCGGACCGCAGGCCAGACAAAACTTCCTGCTTACCTGGAGGAATGGGTTGACCGGATTGTATCTCGACCCGTCGGAATACCCCGCCACCCTGTGAGACATAAGCCCAGTCTCGATCGTGCAAGTGAAGGATCGCGGATGCCGGCACAATGCTGTCTCGCTGTCGGTTACCGTGAAACGTGGCTTGTACGAACATACCGAGGCGCATAAGTCCTGAATTCTCCATTTCGATACGAACTTTCGCCGTTCGAATGTTCGGATCGAGGACTGCACCGATATTGCTGATCCGCCCTTTCATTACGATATTGGGATAAGCGCTGAGGCGAATGTCCGCATACTCACCGACGCGCACCAAAGCCAAATCGTTCTCGTACACATCGCAGAGCACCCAGACATGCGACAGGTCGGATATGGTAAACGCACTAGGCGATGCTAAACCCTGCGTACCGGACGCCGTGGTGACTTGCTGGTCGGTAATGACACCCGAGGCTGGAGCGACGACCTCTATAATCGACGTCGGGTTATCCTTGTCCGCCCCGAGTACGCGCAGACGTTGGATTGCCGCATCGACGGCCACATCTGTTTTCTCCTCGGCTTCCTGGGCGATTTCGAGATCTTTGAGTGCAACCGCACCCTTGTCATAAAGGATTTTATCCCGCGCCAATTGCGCCCGAGCCAGACGCTCATCGGCGACGGCTCCGCGATATGCGGAGAATGCCTCGGCAACGTCCGAGCTTTGGATCTTCATGAGGAGTTGGCCTTTGACTACGCTGTCACCAAGGCGGGCGCGGATCTCTACGATGCGGCCAGAAGCCACCGATACGACCGGTACGTTCAGCGCAACGTCGGAACTCACGACTCCAGTGACACCTAGTTCTATCGGCGAACTATGCGAGGATACCGACACCAGTGGAAATAGCTCTGGGTGATCAACAGTCAGTAAGCCATCATGATGGACGTGCTCTACTTCGGCAGGGGATGAATCATCGAGCCGGCTATCTTTCGCACTAATCTGGCGACAGCACAACAAGGATAAATTCAGTAGAGAAAGGAGTGCGGCTTGGAACACGGTACCTCGCTTCACGGAACCACCTCCCGCCCCACCGCAAAGTTCAGTTGATTCGTGGCCGACATATAAGCTCCGACGAGATTTAGATAATTCAGCTGAATATTGCGGTAATCCTGCTGCGCCTGGAGAAACTCGAGTAGGGAAGCACCACCGCTCTGATACGAAAACGAGATCGTTTCCCTCACATTCGCCGCTTGCTGAAGGTACTTGCTTTTATAGGGCTTCAACAGCACCAAATGGCTCTGAATGGTTTCGTAGGCAGAATCGACATCGCTGAGCACCTCGGTGCGCGTGGCATCCACGATTCGCTCCTGCCTTCCAATATCTAACTGAGTCCGCACCTTTTCGCCCTGGTTGCGATCAAAAACCCGGAGCGGGATGGTGACGTTAACTCCTACGAACGCTCGCAACGGAGGATCTCGCGCGAGACTCCAGCCGATAACCGGATCGGTCGACCCATTAGCTATGGCGAGGCGATAATCGGCCTTAGCCTTATCCACAGCTTGCGAGGCTGCTCTCAAGTCCGGCCGGTTTTCCAAGGCAGCTTGGCGGCATTCATCCAACGAATTGATGATCTCCGTAAAATCGAACCGCCCTTCAACATCGAATTGATCCACAGGAGTTCGCGTGTTCAGCAGTTGTCGAAGTTGTATTTTGGCCGTTCGGAGGTTGACCCATGCACTTTGAAGGTCGGTCTCAAACTGTACTCGCTGAAGTTCGATCCGATCGAGATCCACACGGGCGATGTCACCAACCCGATAGCGGTCGTGGCTGAGTTGAAGGACCCGATCGTAAAAAGCGAGGCTATCGCGCGCAACGGCAAGAGCGGCCTTATTCTGCATTACGAGAACGAAGGAGTTTCGCAAGTCAAAAAGAAGGTTTCGTTCCTGGTCCTCCAACGCGGATCTTGCGATGGCTGTTCCGGCCCTCGCGCTCTCACCCCGAAGCTCGCGTTTGTGGCGCCGCTCGATCAAATACGTACTGGATACAAACGGGAGGGTGTTCGCGAGGGGCCGGTAAACAGATTCGCTACTCAGAAGATTGAGTTGATCGGCCGACATTGTGAAATCCGGATTCGGGCGGAGATAGGCGGTAATCTCCTCGGCGCGGGATTCCTGCACTTGGATCTGGGCGGCACGAAGATTAGGATTTGAAGCCGTGAATTCACGCTTCGCTTCCTCCCAGGTGAGGACTTTTTGGGCCGAAGCCCCCCTGATTATCATCAGCCCCAGGCAGACTCTTAGCGAGAGGCGCGGTACCAACGCCGTTCACCCTCCTTCGAAGCGGGCATCCGCAGTGTTCCAACTGGGCTCACGGCGACGGGTTCCCGCATTTCCTGGTTGATTTGCCTACTCGCGCATCAGTCCGGCGCGTTTGCCCTTTCGGAGTGATGCCTTGGACGGGCGCAAGTCGTAAAAAATATGGCCGGATGGCTTTTGCGGCGATGTAAATCCGGTATTCGAGCCTGGTGCGGTGTCTTGTGCACACCAAGTGTGATGAATACGGACAACAGAAGTGCTCACCATTGATGAACACCGGCGAGTTAGCTGGACGAGGTTAGGATGCTGCAGGCACGCGAGGGGGGACTCGCTTCCGGCAATCACGGAGGCTCGAGAGAAACACATCCGCAACACGGCTGATCTCGAAATCGCTGAGAGCGGCGTAGTTCGGCAGTGTGATCAGGCGATTAGCCACCGCTTCAGAGATCGGGCATCCACCCCTATATCCAAGGCGCTGGCTTTCGGTGACAACATTCGAATAAATCATCGAGGTGTCGACGAACTTCTTCCACATCGAACGTCTCACGATGTCTCGTTCTTCTTGGTTTCTCAACAGTACTGGGAACAGATGGTAGTTGTAGCGCGCATTCGGGCGCTCATAGGGAAGCACCACGGCTTCCGCGGTCGAAACTTGGAGTAAAAGACGGAGGCTGTTTGCACGTTGCTGCTCGACTCTCTGTGCAATACGCGAGGCCTGCCGGACTGCAACCGCAGCGTTCGATCGTGAAATCGCATTTTCGTCCAAATGAGGCTCCAGAATTGCCCATTGTTCTGCCCAGCGACGCACCGGTCTTCCCAACGTTCCGTAAAGAGCCTGGGTAAACACCACTGCTTTCGCTGCTTGCAGAAGCACATTGCATAATTCGTGAAAACGCGGCAGTGGCGTGAGCAAATGAGTCAACTCCTCCATGCGCCGCGCCATCAAAGAATCGTGGACGACAGCGAGTCCACCTCCACCTGCGGGCCAATACTTCGTAGAGGCGAAGCTGTAGAAACTGGCGATTCCGAACTTTCCGACCATGCGGCCATCCAGGTAACTAAGAGGCGCGTGGGCAGTGTCCTCGATAACGGGTACGTCTCCAGCCGCCAGGAGGATCGCGGGCATATCGGCCACTTGGCCGAACAGGTGCACCGCCACCACGGAAGCGTATTTTCCGCGCTGTGCCTCCAACGACTCGGGATCTATCGTGAGGTGCTGCGGGTCAACGTCGATGAAGACAGGCTTGTGCCCCGCCCTAATAATGGCCTTAACCAGAGAAGGATCGGTGAACAAAGGCAAGGCGACGCCTGAACCTGGTTTGAGATCGAGCGCTTTTAGCAGCAGCAGCAAGGCTTGCCTCCCGCTGCGTGTCCAGAATTTGGCACTATCGCCGAAAAGTCCGAACCCCTCGGGTTGCGGTCCCCCGCGAAGAATCGCCAGGAGACCAGCCGCGCAGTCGGCGGCAGTATACGGTAGAGCGAATCGTGGAACCGGGTGCAGGCGAGATGTCAACATGTGTTCTGACTAGCACGGCCCGGACGCGCGTGCTCCTTCCAGTACAGTTTCGAGCGTCTCAATTGGTTGGCTGCCGGGCTGGCAGCGTCTGGCCAGCCGAACGGCAGACCGCACAATTGAACGGTTCAGGATCGCATCGAGCACGGGATGGAGTTGGATTGCCGAGCGGTGGGGAACCAGTTCGTATCCGAATCTCAATTTGTATTCGTGCAGTCCTTCCGCGGCGAATAGTGGTGCATAGCCGTAGCAGATTACTTCCAGCAAGGGATCCGCAAAAGCTTGCGCTGTGACCGTGTAGGTGAGCAGGTGATTGGGGAAGTTGGGAAGCTCATCCTGACGCGACATCTGATGCAGAATATGGAGCCAATTACGCTCCCGGCATGTGATCATAAAGGCTGCAAGCCGCCGTCCGCGGAAAGCCGCAGGGCAGGAAATCTCCGGGCACGCAAACGCCGACTCCACTAACCTTTCCCACTTCTTCGGGTTGCCGAACTCCGGGTCATAACGGTCCTGTCGGCCCATCGTGCTCAGGTTCAGTTCCAGCCCCTGATCGAGTAGGTGTTGCTTTTCCGCAAGCCTGACCTCGAAACATTGCTGCCCATGCCGAACCCTTGGCCTGTGCTTTATGTGCAGCGAACTCGAATTGTATGGACGGCGATGGAGCAGGTAAAGGCCGCTAGGGACTCCCGTCCACTTCATGGAAGGAAAGCGGGCCCCGAAGGCACCCGCCTGTCGAATCATCTCGCGAAGTTCGTCCGGACTCGGATTGAGCATGCTCTGGTATGGCAAGCTCATCAGGAAACGGCTGGGGGCGGCATACCAGAGTGCTCCGCATCCTTTAACAATGTGCCGGCCGCGCAGTTCCAAAAACCTTGCGAGCCCGCTACCGGGAGCGTCTCCTACAGCCAAATTTGATTTCAATACGGAAGAAAGTCGGGCGGTTTGCTCGCTGCCGCTTCTGTCACACAAGTCGCTGGGGAACATAGGAATCGAGTGTCCTGGTGGGTTTCCGAAACATCGAGACAGAGACCTGGTCTCGAATCGACGGCATCACTTCGACGCCGATTGAACCTCTTCGTTTTCAAACGACGCTGAGGGCCGGGTCTTTCTTGCGTCGAATTGGGTGCGAATCCAGCGGCAGAATTGGCCGCAATCCGAGGCGCCCATGAGAAGCCATGGAAGTAGATCGTCGGATGCGAAGCACGCGGGCTCCTGGACTCCCCTCAGCGAGCCAACCCACTCCTTCAGCGATAGCGTACCCCCGATCCAGGCGCTTAGGCTCGAAAATGCATCAAAGTCTTCTACAATCCACCTGCGTCCTTCGATGGATTGGGCGCGAGGCACAGGCTGTTGCGTTAAATCCAGATAGAGTGCGCGTGCCACATCCAAGCCTTCGAAGGAAGTGAACAGCCGGAACGTACAACCAATCCGAGGATTCACGTCCAGGACTTTATAGAGGCCGTCGCGCTGATCCTTTCGAAACCCGATATCGAGGATTCCCTGGTATCCGATCGCCTTCATGAAATCGACCGTCATCTTTTCAACGGTGTCATTGCGACTACAAATACCAAGACTGGTGACTCCTGTTCGCGCGGGAAAGCGGCGGATCTTCCGCCCGGTTATTCCGAAGAGGCACTCCGAATTCTGATTGAAATAGCCATTAAACATCCAATCCTCACCCGGAATGTATTCCTGAAAGAGAAGATTGGCTTCTCCGCATTCGACGGCTCGGGAATACAGGTCGAGCAGGTCATCAGGATCGTGAACCAGGAACTTCGTTCCGCCAACACGAACGCGCAGGCGTTCCGCATCTGTAGCCTTGACCATGACCGGGTACGTGGCCGTTTCGAGATAGTCAAGAACATCTTGTTTTGACTTTGGTACTGTCCATTCTGCGGTGGGCACACCGTTGTGACGAGCCATGGCTTGCATGCGATTTTTGTTGCAGAGCGAATTGGCCAATCCCGCGTGCTGGTATGGGAATTGAAAGACCTCTCTCAGAGACGATCGATTGTCCGCTACCCAAACTGCCTGCTCGTCACTGGTGGGTATCAGAATCGGCTTGCCACCGATCCGGGCTGCGATTTCTCTGAGTCCAATCACGTTGTCGGTTGAGGAGTCATTCTCGATCTTCAAGACGAACCATCGGCGACAGTATCGCGAATTCCCAGATGGCTCCCAACGGGACGACCCGGCACAATAGACCGGCACGCCAAGACGGCCCAGGCTCCTCACAATCCCCAGCCCTCCATGGTGGCCCGACTGGAGAACGAGTACCGGCGCTGAATTGTCCATCCTCACATCTCCGCTTCGGCGGCCGGAAGTTGCTCTCTCACGGATGTAGAACGTAAGGATGAGCCCCAGGCTGTCTGTTCGTTCGAAATCACCTTTACCTCCCCGTTCTTGACTGTGAATACCGCGCCCAAGTCATTGATGTGGGTCAGGATGAAATCGAGGTCCTTGAGTTGGTCTGTCCGCCTCAGAAAGTCGACGCTGCGGCTGCAAAGGCAAGCCTCTGCGTCCGCATCCCGCCAGCGTGAAACGACGGCCTTGGTCTGTGCATTCGCGGGCGCGTAGCCCATCCGAATGAGATCTCGGGCGATCCAGGCGCAGCAGATCTGGTCTTCCTCTCGGAATTCACCTTTGCATCCTGCGCCAATGATCGCAATTCGAGAATGGCGGCCCGCCAGATACTCAGCAAGAGCGGAACAATTGCGAAAACATCCCAAATATACTGACTCACAACCGCGAGCTTCAGATATGACCTTGGTGCCCGAGGATGAGACAAGAATGAAGGGCCTGTGTGTATCAGTTCGACGCATCAGCTGAGCAGGGCTGTTGTCCATTTCAAAAGCGAACGGTATCGTGCCGCCCGTCTCGCCGGCGAGCAGAGGGTCCTCAAACTCCTGAGCCAGCTCGAGGGCAGCTTCAATCGTGGGAAGCGGGAAACACCGGCGACCAATCGCAGCGGCCGTAACAGCTGTCGTTGTTGCCCGAATGACATCGACCGCTACGATCGTCCAATCGGACCGATACCGTTGAACGCTCTCTGGCAGGTAATCGATGATAACCGTCTTACGCATTTCCGCTCCTCTCATGAAACAAGCCCTGCGCCATGCCGCTGTGGCCGGAGATTCTCCTGGCCGAAAGCGTCAGAGTGCAATCCCCTCCGATAAATCTCGACACGCAGCAGTTCTTCCAAACGGATGTTGCACAGCCGAACTTGGGGCCCAAAGTGATTCAGAAGCGAGAACTGGCTGGGTTTGTTGGGCGCCTCGAACGTGACAACTTTCAGGCCGAAAGCCTCCGCAAACCGATCAGCCAGGCCGCAATCAAAAGTTCCGGATTCATCGAAGAGCCCGACTCCCTTGGCGCTTTCCCGAGCTTCGATCACCAGTTCGCGAGCGCCGGCTTGCAGCCACCGATGCCCGTCTTCAATTAGTTTGTCGGCGACAGCCCGGTCGAATGCCCCGGCGTGCTTCTTGCCGAGTTCGTACTGTACCGCGAGCCCCCGGGATTGAGCCATTTTTAGGACTTCCCCTGCGCCGAGCGGCATATTGGTAAAACCCTCACCGCACTCAATGCGCGTGAAACCAATATCGGCGCACAGATCGAGGTAGGCCGGGAGCTGCTTTTGGGCAACTGCGATTTCAAACGGGCCACCGCCAGTAACTGTGGCCAAGCCGTATCTTTTCGCGGCCGCAACCTTGCGTCGCGTCGAATTCTCACTCGCCACCATCCAGCAGGCCATGGAGACCTTTAGAATCGAAACAAGTTGGGAGCTTTGCTCCAGGTGGCTCTCCAGCGTTGCCGGATCATAACCGGGATCAAATGGACTGGTCAGCGGCGGGAAATCGGGTACGCCGATCAGTCTGAGATAATCGCGGGTGTGGAGACGGTTTCCGAGAAGCATATGTCGTTTTTCCTCCAATAATTAGGCTTCAGGAGAAGGCTGATTGAATCGAGCGGCCCTTGCGATAAAGCAGTCTGCCGGTGTGCTGACTTCGGCTGGAGAGTGGAGTAACGGGTCGCATAAGATTGACTCGCGCCGCCCTTCGATTCTGGACACAGCTTCGGACATCGTCAGGATCTCCACATCTCCGCGATCCCGGGCACGAGTCAGTTGTTCCAAAATATCTTCCCAAACCACAAATCCCGACTTCGACTCTGCAAGGTTTTCAGGATGAAGACAAAAGTGAAAAATCCCTCTTAGACGGCAAGCAGCTTCCAGTCCTTGCTGGAAACGGCGGATACGCGAATACAACCCAATTAGGCTCGTGCGCCACCGCGTCATCGGATAGAGGAACAGCGACGACGGAATGTTCCAGAGGCCCGGCAGGGTTTCCATTGGCCACACAATCGGAGGAGCCGCTCGTGTAATTTCGTCGAGTGCGCGAAGGAAAGCCCCTGGAATCGTTCTCCCAAGGCGATAAGCGAACACCGGTGTACGTCCCCGGTAGATACGAATTCCCTGGGATGGCAGGAGCTCATGATAAGCTTCTTCATCCCACCCATACGAAAAGGAACATGGCCGAACCCGAACTTCTTCCAGCGCCCTAATGCCTTCCGCCAATTCCCGAATCACGACTTCTGGTGTAGCCATCGCATCGGTCCAGATCAAGTGAGTTAACCCGCCATGCAGACCGATCTCTTGGAGCGGTAGGGCATCAGCTAAGCGCCTCACGAATGAATGGCGATACCACAGGGGCGCTGTGCGCTCATCTCCTTTCGGAATTTGAGACTTGTGAGCGAACGGTATGCCGGCCATGCGGCCATCGTCTGTTCCGATGCTGCCCCGGAGCGCCATGCCACCTACGACAAACCAGGTGGCGCTCACACCTGATACCTGGAGTGACGTAAGCAATCGTCCGTGGGCTTCGAAAGAGTCGGGATATCTCGCTTGGAACTTGGCTTCATCGAAATAGTTCAAATATCCCCAAATCTGCTCCGTATCTATTGAAATGATCGCTACTCCACGTTCGAACGGAGCCGCCGTCATCCGTTCCCTCTTTTGCGCACAAGCTGTCCGATCTTTAAGAGTCATAATCATCCGTCATGTCTATGTAGAATCGCTCGCAAACCTGCTCGGCCATCGTTAGGAAACAACCCGGCCAGTTGGCCGGACGGGCCTGGGATTGGCAGCAGCCCGTTTGGGGGACGGACTGTACTCTGGAACCAGAAGCTGAAGGTGCGCGGTGATCTCGCGGCTTTTCCCTGCGTTCAAGAAGTCCTGGAGTTTGTCAATCCAACTGCTGAGCGCGTTCCAACTTAACGGCTCTTCGTGTATGATTCGCATCTTGTCCGCGCAGCTGGCAGATGTGCTTTCATTCCTGCCATTCAACTCCTCGACCAGTTTTTCGCCAGGCCGCAAACCTGTGAACTGAATGTCGATCTCCTGGTAGGGAACGAAGCCTGCGAGCCGGATCATGTTCTCCGCGAGGTCGACAATCCGTATAGGTTCCCCCATATCTAGGATGAAGATCTCTGAACCCTTACTTCTGGTCGAGGCTTGCAATACGAGAGACACGGCTTCGGAAACTGTCATGAAATAGCGGCGTACGTTGGGGTGGGTTATCTTGACCGGTCCACCAGCCGCAATTTGGGCTTGAAAGGTTGGAACGACGCTGCCGTTGCTGCCGAGGACATTCCCAAACCGCACCGAAGTGCACTTGGTTTGGGGGATTTCCGGGCCAAGAGCCGAAACGATTCGTTCGCAGACGCGTTTGGTTGCTCCCATTACGCAGATCGGATTCACCGCTTTGTCGGACGAAATCATTAGCAGATCACGGACTTTTCCCCCGGCACGAACCAGATTCCAGGTGCCGAGGATATTATTACGAACGGCCTCAAGGACATTCTCTTCTATCATCGGGACGTGTTTGTAGGCAGCCGCGTGGAAAATGGACTCGACTGCGTATCGGTGGACGGCTTCGCTCACCCGATCGCGATTGCGGATGTCGCCCAAGACGATCGCCAGTTCCACTTCGGGATATGAGGCACGGAGCTCGTTCTCGATCCGAAAAAGGTCGCTTTCGGCTTGGTCGAAAGCGACCAAGCGCGCCGGCCGAAGCTGCGCGATCTGCCGGCACAACTCCGACCCAATTGATCCTGCTGCTCCCGTGACGAGGATCGACCGGCCGACTATGGATTCGCGCACCAATGCATCGTCCAGGCTGACCGGCGCACGGCCCAGGAGATCCTGTAATGATAGATTCCGAACTTGTGCACAAAGACCTCGGCGATTCAGCCGATCAGCCATACCCGGGATAGTTTTGAATGGGACTTGAGCTGCGTGACAGTTGGCTAAAGCCTCCCGCATCTGCGAGCCGGAGGCGCGAGGCATCGCTATGACGATCTCCTGAACTACTGGCCGTGAGCGATTCAGTTGACTTACTACCGCGCGTGCGTCCCGCCCGGTCCCCAGGATTGGCACACCCATGATCGAAGAACGCCGCTTGAGCGGATCATCGTCGAGGAATCCGGCCACCTGATACGGCGTGACTTGATCGGAGCGAATCTCACGAACCAGTTCGGCGCCCGCGGCTCCGGCGCCGTAAATGAGGATGCCAGAGCGCCCTTTGACCGTACGTTCTGTCGAGAATGTATGATTGCATATTCGCACCGAAAACCTAACTAATCCGGTTCCTACAAAACACAGGACCGCATCAATCACGATGATGGATCGAGGCATCGTATGTCCGATTAAAAACATGGATGCCGCCGCGAAGAACACGGACCCAACAACATTACCAAGCCACACGAGAAACAAGTCAGGGAGGCTCGCAAATTCACGAACGCCACGGTACAGACCAACCCAGTCGAACATCGGCAGTTTAGTCATAACGGCAATCGGAATAGCCTCTCTAACAAGCCCGCCTACGCTGCCCGCGATCGAGAAGTCAAACCGCAGCAAGAACGCCGCCGTGACGGAGACAACAACGACAATGAGGTTACAAGCACGTTCGATCCAAACATCGACTCTACGATCGTTCATCATGGAACTTCCTCCCGCAGAGACACCCTCAGCTGGGAATTGTAGCGATGGGGCCTGATATGTCCAAAGAGACAAACCTCGCACGCCTGGTACGATAGATAATCTGTTTGACAGTCCGGGCTACATAGTCGATCT
>Ga0070741_10013813_pt1 | contig 14146 bp, 24 predicted proteins | sample Coa_R1_4_FD_66440 | JGI IMG/M metagenome (GOLD analysis project Ga0070741, IMG submission 66440) | Surface soil microbial communities from Centralia Pennsylvania, which are recovering from an underground coalmine fire - Coalmine... | ecosystem: Environmental > Terrestrial > Soil > Unclassified ... | reverse complement strand
TCAAGCGGCGGGTGCATTCTTCCGGCGTTGAACCCGGGAGACAACCTCATCGTCATCAATGCGGGGGCGAATGCGCTCTTGCTCTTTCCCCCCGTGGGCGGGCAGTTGAATGCATTGGGGACCAATGCCTCGTACTCGATTGCCACCACGACCCCTTATTGCACTGTGAGTTGTATCACTCCGACCCAGTACCACTGTTTCCAGTCCGCGTAAGGAGCCTCCATGATCCCGGGCGTTCACAAAGAGATCATGCCGCATGTGCGGTTCGAAACCAAAGACTACGGACGCAACGAGGAAGCTTCCCGCAGAGCCGGACGACACATTCCCAACAACGCGACGTTCATCATCATCCATCCCCATGGGAGCAAGGATGAAAGTGAGCATCTGGCGGATGAGTGGTTGCCCCGCAAGCGCATGGATGCCTCTCGGGGGGCTTACAACGAGGAGTGGATCAGCTTCTTCGAGAAGCAATACGCCGCCTGGAAGCAGGGCCAGGAATTACCTCGCCAAGGGACCCCGATTCAGACCTGGCAACTGGCCTCTCCCGAACAACGCTCCCGTCTGAGAGCTTTGGGTCTGACGACCGTAGAGGACTTGTCTGCGGTGCCGGATTCAGGTTTGGGCGAGATTGGCTTGGATGCCCGGGTCTTACGGGATATGGCGCGCAACTGGATTGCCGAGGGGCAGCAGAAAGGCATCAACGCGCAGGAACTCGCAATGGCGCAGGAAGAGATCCGCCGCCTGAAGGAGTTGAATGCCGGGCAGGAAGACCGTTTGCGCGCGCTCGAGGAGAGCGTGCCGCGCAAGACCCGCAAAGCGGAAGCGGCGTAGGAGAATGCCATCAGCCTGCTCAGCATCGTTCAATCCCTGACCCTGAGGGTTCTCTCCTCTAAACCTCCCTTTGCCGCATCGTCCGCCGATCCCAAGGTCCTGCAGGCGGTGGAGTATGTGAATGAGGCGGGGCAGGAATTGGCCGCTCGCGCGACTTGGCAGGCGCTAAAGAACGAAGCGGTGTTCACCACGGTTCCCGCGATGGTGCAAGGGACCATTCAAGCCTTAGCCGGTCCCGGCTACGCCTTCATGGTGAACAACACCATGTGGAACCGCTCCCAACGACGACCGATCTTCGGGCCCTTGAGCGATGCCGACTGGCAACAGATCCAGGCCATGTTTGTGGCAGGACCCTTCATCCAGTACCACATCGAAGGCAATCAGCTGCAGTTCTTTCCGGTGCCTGCCGCAGGTCAAACCGTCGCCTTTGAATGGGTGAGCAACCTCTGGTGTACGTCCTCCACCGGAGCGCCGCAGACTTCGCTCCTCACCGATACCGACCTCGCCTTGCTCGATGAGCGCGTCATCACTTTGGATGCGCTCTGGCGGTTCAAACGGGCGAATCAGCTGGCTTACGATGAGGACTACAACAAAGCGCAAGCGGCGATCGAGGATCTGATCGCGCGCGATGGCAGCAAGCCGACGCTCAATCTGAAAGGCGCGGAAACGGACTTCTTCCCCGGTGTCTTGGTACCGGCGGGGAACTTCACCCTATGAGCTTCGGGGCGCTCTCACGACAGGTCCAGCGGCAGATTCAGCCGAGGACGCAGAGCATTCCCGCGCCCATTGGCGGCATCAATGCGCGCGATGCCTTGGCGGAAATGCCGCCGACCGATGCCATCAGCATGGACAACTGGTTCCCTACCCCTTCTGCGGTGGTGACGCGAAACGGCGTGAGCGTGTGGGCTTCTGGGCTCCCGGGTCAGGTCGATACCGTGATGGCTTACAACGGCTTCACGGTGCGCAAGCTCTTTGCCATCTCCAATGCGGGACTGTATGACGTGACGGCCTCGGGGGCGGTGGGGGCTTCCATCGTCAATGGCCTGACGAGCAATCAGTTTCAGTGGGCGATGTTCAATGCTGGCGGTGGGAATGTCTTACTGGCCGTCAGCGGCAGTGATCCGCCCATGCGCTATGACGGCGGCACACAAGGGGCCGTTGTATCCACCACCAACCTGGTGGGCGGCACCGGGTACGTCAACGGCACCTACACCAATGTTCCGCTGACCGGAGGGGCCGGAACCGGCGCCCAAGCCACCGTGGTCGTGGCGGCCAACGCGGTGACCTCGGTCACCATTACGGCAGGCGGTTCAGGCTACGCCCAGACCAATACGCTCTCGGCCTCCAACAGCAATCTCGGGGGTGCGGGCAGTGGGTTCTCCGTACAAGTGCAGACGATTGGCGGCTGGTCGGGGACCACGATTTCAGGCACCGGCTTAAATCCCAATCACCTGATTACCGTGACGGTGCATCAACAGCGGGTGTGGTACATCGAAGCCAACACCATGAACGTCTGGTACACCTCGGTGACGGCGTTTCAGGGGGTGTTGACTGTCCTACCGTTGGGGCAGTTGTTCAAGATGGGTGGCACGTTGATGCAGATGGCCACCTGGACCATTGATAACGTGGCAGGGATCAACGATTACGCCGCCTTCATCACCTCCGAAGGGGAAGTGGCGATCTATCAGGGGAATGACCCCACCCAAGCCTCTACCTTCCAGTTGGTCGGAGTGTTCACCATCGGCCAACCCGTCGGACGACGCTGTTGGATCAAGTACGCCTCCGATGTGCTCGTCATTTGCCGGGATGGCTTGGTACCCCTTTCCAAAGCCCTGCTCACGGATCGGATTCAGCCCGATACCACGCTCACGTACAAGATCGTGAATGCGGTCAATGCCGATGTCCAAGCCTATGCCAACAACTTCGGCTGGCAGGCAATGGAATATCCGTTGGGGAACAAGCTGATTCTGAATGTCCCCGAAGTGACCCACGGCACGACCCATCAGTGGGTCATGAATGGGGTCACCAAAGCCTGGTGTCGCTTCACCAATTGGGCCGCGAATTGCTGGGAGATTCAGGGGGATTCGTTGTACTTCGGCGGCAATCAGGCCGTGTATCTGGCGGATACCGGGGCCTCCGATGCCGGGATGCCGATCACGGTGGATTGCAAGCCCGCCTTCAGTTACTTCGGATTGGTAGGACAGCTCAAGAACTTCCTCATGGCGCGCCCGATGTTTCAGGCGAGTGCGCCTCTGACCCCCATGGTCACTCTGAGTCTGGATTTCAACGATGTGGAGAATCCCTCTCCGCCCTTGCTCTTTGGCGGCGTGGCGCCGTGGGATACCTCTGCGTGGGATGTCACACCGTGGGGGGATCTGACGCCCTCCATCACGGTGAAGAACTGGCAGGGCGTCTCAGGATTGGGCTATGCCGCAAGTGGACGGATCAGCATGCAACTCAGCGGAATCGTCGCACAGTGGCTGGCCACCGACTATCTCTACGAACCCGGAGGGCCGCTCTAGGCTGGTGTTCGGTGAAGATGAACGCATCGCACAGTGGGTTCAAAAACGGCTGCCGGATTTCCTCGGATGGAACGGTGCATATCGCGCCGTGGGGTATGAGCTGCGGGGGCAGCTTAAGGGGGGCGTGGTTTACAGCCAGTACACGGGTCCCAACATCATGGTCGCAACGGTGCTGGAAGCGCCCCTCACGCGGCGCTTTTTGCGCTCGATCTTCTTCTACCCGTTCTGTCAACTCAAGTGTCAGCGTATGACCGCGCTCATTGACCAAACCAATGCCCGTTCCCAAAGACTGGTGCGGCATCTGGGCTTCAAGTTCGAGGGGGCAATGCGTGAAGCCACCCCCCATGGCGACATGCTCATTTTTGGACTGCTGAAGCGCGAATGTCGCTTCCTCCCGGTGAATCATGAGTAAAGGCGGCTCGGCTCCCCAACCCGTTGACCCGTACGCCCAAGCAGCGGCGCAATACGGTCTGTCCACCGGCACGGCAGAATTCAATGCGGGCTTGAACCGCACCAATACCGTCAATCCGATGGGATCGTCCATCTGGAGTGTGAACGGCCAACCCACCGCACAAGCCCCCGGAGGGCCGTTTGTCGAGCCAGGCAATGAAGCGGCGGGCAATCGGTTTGGACTTGGGGGAACGGCTTATCCCTCCTCGATTCCGAATACGGCGACGGCCTCTCAAGGCATGCCGTATGGACTGGGCGGGGATACTTTCAATGCTCCTACAGGAGCGCAGTCGGCGAACTTCACATCTGCGAATACGGAGTACGGAAGTCTGCCGAGTCCTTCTTCGGCGCCGACCTACACCAACACCACGACCTTGGCCCCGCAGTTCCAGAATGCGCTCGATCAGCCGATTGATACCTCGGGACTCCCGGGAATGCCGGGTGGGCCCTCGATCACGCAGAACCTGCAAGACACGCAGAATGCGATCTACGGGCAGCAGATGGGGTACTTACAACCTCAGGAGCAATTGCAGCAGGAGCAGTTGAACTCAAATCTCGCCGCCGAAGGCGCTACCCCGGGGTCCGCGGCGTACAACAACGCGCAGTCCGAGCTGGGGCGGGAAAACACGTTCGCGAATCAACAGGCCGCGAATGCCGCGATTACGGGGGGAGAACAGGAGCAGGCCAATCTCTTCGGCTTGGGATCACAGGGCTTGCAGAACCAGATTACGGCCCGCAATGCCCCGCTGAACGAATACGAGACGTTGGCAGGCAACGGCAATGGGGCGCAAGCGACAGCTCAGACCCCCGATATCTCGGGGGCTTTCAATCAGCAGTATCAAGGCGCGTTGGCCGGCTTCAATGCCAACCAAGCCGCCTCCAATGCCGACACCTCCGCCGCAGGCTCGCTCCTCGGCTCTTACCTCATGTACCTCGCGCTCGCTTAGGAGAATTGAATGAGTGCTAACCCTCAAGCAATGGCCGCCATGTTGGCCTCGGGCCTTCAAGGAGGGCAGGGCAATCAAGCAGGGGGCGCCGCATCCGGCTCCATGGGCGGGGCTGCGCAGATGATTCAGAAGCTCATGCTGATGAAAGCATTGCAAGGCCAGCCCCAGAATCCACAGCAACCGCCGCAAGGTCCCGGCGGATTCCCCTTGCCGCAAGGGCAACCTGTTCCCCAAGCCCTGAATGCCCAGCCGGTCCCGGGAGCGGTGAATGCCTGATCCGAGCGGCTTGCCCGCCCCGTATCTCGATCCGTCGCAATACCCGGATTACCTCGCGGCGCAGCGCAAGCAACAGCTTGCCCAGATGCTCATGCAGAATTTCCAGCAGAGCACGCAAACCCCTGCGGACTGGAACTCCATGAAAGTGGTCCCGCGACGGGGGCTGCTGGGGAATGTCTCGACCTTGGCGAGCGCGCTCATGGCGGGCAAAGCCGAGAAGCAAGCCCAACAGGCGCAGCAGAATTACTTTCAAGGGCTGATGGGGGGCGGGACTTCCTCCCCGCCTGCTGCTACGCCGCAGGCGCCCCCATCCTCCCCTGGCTATCCGCAGGGTTCTCCCGGGATCGCCGCTCCATCCTCTCCCCAAGCAAGTGCCGTTCCGCAAAGCGCACCACAAGCGCCTCCGCGCCCGAACGCCATGCTTCTACCCGGAACCGACATGGCGACCTCCCAACGCATGCTCACCATGATGGGCCCGCAGGAGTACGCCAAAGTCCTGGCGGGTCAGTACGCGCCGACCGACTTGCAGAAGATGCTGAAGGCATCGGGAGCGAGTGAAGCCCAGCAGCAAGCGGCTTTACAGGCCGCGATTGCGAAGCAAACGACTAACGTGCAGGACTTGCGTCCCGGGGGAACGGCCTTCGATCTCACCACCCGGCAACCAATTTTCTCCGCGCCGCAGAACGGCCAACAGGTGCAGTGGGGTCCGAATGGTCCGACGGCCACCGTATTGCCAAATGCGCCTCAAGCGGAAGCAGCGATGACGGGAGCGGAGACGGCGGCGAAGACGGCCAATACGCCCACGATAGTTCCGACCAAAGGCGGCGGCTCGACATATGCCTATCCCTCGGACGTGTTGGGAACCGCCCCTGCCTTGCGCACCCCGGGATTACAGGCGCCACGCGTTGCCTCTCCGAATGCCCCACAAGCCCCACAGAGCGCTCCTGCGCCTCAAGGAAGCCCCTGGGCCACGATGCCCAAACTCCCTGTGGGGCAGGGTATGGGTGCGCCGGATGACTTCACCAAAGGGCGATTACAGGAAGCCGGCAAGAAGGATGCGGAGCTGTCGAGCAAGTACGGCGCGGAAGCCGATTTAGCCGACCAGAAGCAGCAATACAACGCGCAGGCGATTGCGAATCTCCCCGCCTCCGAAACCGGTCCCCTCTCGAGTTGGCTCACGGAGAACAAGGCTGCGCTCATGGAAGCCGGGGTGCCGGAAAAGCTCATCCCGAGTTCGGGGACGGTGACGCCCACCTTCGAACTCAACAAGTACTTGAAGAATGCCGCTCTTCAGGGCGCACGGCAGATCTACGGCTCCCGCATGACGCAGATGGAGGTGAAGCTGCAGACCGATGAGATGTCCCCGTCCTCCGCTATGACGCGCGATGCGATTGCTTCCCTCATCCAGCAGGACAACATCCGCAACGCCTACTCGAAACAGCGGGCGACCGATTACGGGCAGTACATCCAGAAAGGGGGCGATCCGCTGCGCTTTGAGAGCTGGTATGCCAAGAGCTTCCCACTGACCGGCTTTGCGAAAGCGAATACGCCGGCCGGTTCTCCTCCGGGAGCGACCCCGAAGCCGCAGGATGTCGCGGGCATTCGCCAGCAGTTCACGCCGGCACAAATCCAAGCGGAACTCAAACGCCGCGGGATCGTGCAATGACCGACATTACACAAATGTCGGATGCGGACCTCATGGCTCTCGCGGGGCATCCGTCGGGAATCACCGATATCCCTACCGAACAGTTGCAAGCCGCCATTGCCCCACCGCCCGCCACGGCCGCTGATCGCGTGCAGGCCGGTGAAGCGGGCATCTTGAAAGGGGCGGCGTACCTCGCAGGACTCGTTCCCGATACGGCCATCAATACCTACAACCTCGGCAAAGCGGGACTCGGTTACGGGTACAGCAAACTGACCGGCAAACCCGTACCCGATGCGCTACAGGTCAATCAGGATGTCTCTCCGGTAGGCGGTTGGATCAGCCGGCAACTGGATAAGTCCCCGATTACCACGACGCAGGTGGCTCGGCCCGATGACACCGCCAGTCGCTATATCAGCACGGCCGCCAGCGTCATCCCTGGGGTTTTGACAGGGGAGGGGAGCCTTCCGGGGATTGCCTCCAACACGGTAAAAGCCGCCATCCCGGCCGCAGGCGCGCAGTATGTGGCCGAGCACAAGCCGTTCCAGTCCGATACGGCGAACAACGCCGCGACGGTCCTGACGCAAGCCCTCGGGACCGCGCTTATGCCACGCGGCCGCGGTGCCCCTGTTGAATCCCCGACGAATGACGCCGTGCAAGCCGGCCAAGAAGCCGGTTTCGTCTTTCCGCCTGGGGCGACCAATCCCACGCTGAAGAATCGCGTGCTGTCGATGGTCGCCGGGAAATCTTCGGTGGATCAGCATGGGGCGGTCGAAAACCAACCCGTCACGAATAACCAAGGACGGTTAGCCATGGGGCTGCCTGCCGGGGACGGGTCCATTTCGGATGTGGAGATTGCGCAGGCAAAAGCCCAAGCCGCTCCGGGATACAACGCAATCCGTGCGGCAGGGCAGATCACGGCCCCACAAGATTTCCAGAGCCGACTGAGCACCGCGCTGAATCAGCAGAGCGGGGCGGGGAGATTGGCGCCCTCTCTACGCAACACCGAACTCGAGCGCACGGTGGGAGAGATCGCGCAGAACCCCTCCTTCGATGCCTCGGATGCTGTAGACACCATCGCACAACTTCGGGACAAGTCCCAGCAAGCCTATCGCGCAGGGGATGCAGGAACCGGCAAAGCCTATAAGGGCGTCGCCAAGGTCATCGAGCAAGCCATGACCGAGGATCTGAATCAACGCGGCCAAGGGGATCTCGTCCAGAACTATCGCGATTCGCGTCAACGCTTCGCGGCGATTGCGGATGTGGAGGCGAACCGCAATCCCACGACCGGGAATCTCCAGGCACAGAAACTCGCCGCGGCGTTGAAAGGCGGCGACTACCTGGGGGAGAAAGGCACACCGTTACGGGTGACGGCGGAAGCGGCTGGCCAAGCTCCCAAAGCCTTTGCAGAACCGACCCAGACTCCGGGATCAGGTCATTTGGGCTTCTGGGGGAGTCTCTTGGGCGCGGCAGAGTTAGGCCAACATCTACCGTTGGAACACGGCGGACTCATCGGTGCGGGGCTTCCGATTGCCTATACCGGCGCTCGGATGGGGGCGCGCAAATTCCTGTTAGGGCCGGGGCAGAGTGGGGCCGTGCAATACGGCTCGAAGCAGATCGACCCGTCTCAACTCATCAGCGCGCTAACTTCGGCGCCGCCCATTCTTCAGTCGAGGTAGCCATGCCGCAAGGATGCCCAAGTACACCGCAAGCGGCGCGATTGCCACGGAGCCGTCCTTTATTCCTTGCCAGATCAGCGGGGACATAAAGAGCGTGTACAGACCCAGTACCCAGAGACAGATTTTGAAACCGCGTGACATGTTGTTATTCCTTGAGGTGACCTGTGGCCTTTGACGGCAATGGCAATTACGTCCGTCTGTACAGTTGGGTTACAGACAAGACCAATGGCATCGATATTACCTCCTCGCGTGTGGACGCGGAAGATAACGGGTTCGCTGCTGCACTGTCTCTCTGCGTGACCCGGGATGGCCAGGGGAAGATGGCCGCCAACTTCCTACCCTTGGTCAGCAGTGCCTATAGCCTGGGGTCCGCGCTTCTGCCCTGGGGACCGATCTTCAGCTCGGGATTCAAAAGCTCTACGGGCGCCACGCAAGCCTTCGGGGCGGTCGCCAATGCCTTCGTGGATTTGACCCCGGATACCTCCACGTTTACCGCCACTTACACGGGGTTTTCAGGCTCCGTGCAAGGTACTGCAACGTGGTCCCGCATTGGCAATCAGGTGATGCTGACCCTGCCGGGAGTGACGGGAACGAGCAATGCCACATCGTTTGCGGTCTCGGGACTGCCTCCAATCCTCCTCCCGGTCACGCTCTCGCAACGCATCGCACTGCCGCAATTCTCTGGCGAGGACAACTCCGTCGCCGGGGGATTTGACTTATCTATTGTCGTCGCCCCCACTGGGGTGGTGTTCGCCAAGAACGGCAACAACTCCGGGTTCACCGCTTCGGGGACCAAAGGCATCGTGAATGGCCCGATCACGGTTGCGTATCACATCCTGTGAGCCAAGACCCGCAAAACTGGATTGGGGGAGCGATCACAGCGATTTGCGCGGCGATCACGGGGCTCTTGTGGACCATCCGCCGCATTCTCATCAGCGTGACCCGCGAGGAAATGCTCGCCGCGCTCAAAGAGATGGACGACCGGCATGTGGCCACCGTCGAACGTCTTGAACGCCGTCACGATGCCCACGTCGCAGACCTACGCGAGACCTTGCTCGCATTGCACGAGGCGAACTCCAAAGCCCGGCATACCTTGAATGACACCGTGGCGGGTCCTTTGAACCGCCTCAATGCCGAACTCATCCGTTTACGCGAGCGGTTGGATAAACCTCCTCCGCGGGAGTGCGAGGAATGACCTTCCCCATGACCCGCGAGGAACGGCTCAACAATCCCGGAGGGATCAAACGGGTTCCTGGAGTCACCTGGGTCGGACAGACCGATGACCAGCCGGACAAGCTCTTTGTCCAGTTCTCCACTCCACAGTACGGGATTCGTGCAATAGCCCACACCTTGCGCACCTACTGGCTGAAGGACGGGGTGACCACGGTTGCTCAAGCGATTACCCGTTGGGCGCCTCCTGCGGAGAACTATACCCAAGCCTACATCAATGCAGTGTGTCCCGAGTGTGGGGTGGAACCGGATGAGCCTGTAGAGCTTCCGGTGATTCTCTTCCCCCTGGTGCGCGCGATCATCAATCACGAAAACGGTGCGGTGATCTACACCGATGAAGTGATCCAGCAGGGGATTGCATTGCCGTGAAGTGCGCGATGGAAGACTGTAACGCGCCGATTGCGCATCGCGGCTGGTGCAGCAAGCACTACCAGCGATGGATTCGCCATGGCAATCCCGCGGCGGTCGAGGTCTATCGCCGGCATCCCTTCTCGCGGGCGATGTGGCAGCGCTGGTTAGAGCGGTTAAATGCCGATCCGGATACGCGCCACGCGCGGGGCCTCGCGGCGTTTCGCCAGCTTCTTGCCCAGAAGGAACCGCAATCGTGAATCCCATCCCTTGGTACAAATCGAACGTCCTACGCGGGCTGCTCATGATCGTCGTGAGCCAAGTCATTGCCCATATCGCGCAGGTGTATCACGTCGATTTCGGTCTTCTCAACGCGGCCAACATCGTCGATTGGCTGATGGACCTGATTTCCGCCTTCGGGGTGTGGTACGCCGCGAACAGTCGCATCAGTCACCCCACCCCTCCCATTCAGGGAAGCAAACAAGCCCCTTTAGTTCCACCGGAGAAACCATGATGTCTACCCCGAACCCCGCTCTTGTCGCTGCTGCGCCCTCGTTGCTCGCCGCCATTCAGGCAGTACGCACCTTTATCGCGAACCTCGGTTCAGACCCCATGCAGGTCGCACTCAAGTTTCCGGGAGCGCTTCAGGTGCTCATCGGCAACCTCGAACTCCAGATTCCCGGTCTTGCGCAGGCGGAATTTGGCGTCGTCACCCAGGCGGCCGATGCGCGTCTGGCCGCCGCCGAGGCCGAACTGCAAAAGCTCGTGCCGCCCAAGTCGTGATGTTGGATTGTGTTAGAATAGCGGGAAACGCGGCGTTATCAGCACCGCGTCACCCTAACCATGCGACCTGGAAGGAGGCCACAATGGCTATCAAACACATTATCACGCCTGGGCAGCGCTTCACTCATTGGAGCGTAATCCGAGAAGTCGATCCGATCCCACGTCAAGATGGGCACAGACTTAGACGTATTCTATGTCGCTGCGACTGCGGGACAGAACGCGTCGTTTTGCTCATGAGTCTGCGCAAGGGAGCAAGCACCTGCTGCGGCTGCATTGGGAATCAGAAGATCGGGGCACGTCGCAGGACGCACGGCCAATGCGCGGATTATCGCCGCACGAAGACCTACGACGTGTGGAACAACATGATGGCCCGATGCTACAACCCGAAAGGCAGCGGCTATGAAAATTATGGTGGCCGGGGAATTAAGGTTTGCGAGCGCTGGCGGGACTTCAAGAACTTCTACGCAGATATGGGCGAGCGACCGGCCGGCAAGTCTTTAGATCGGATCGATAACGACGGGCATTACGCGCCCGAAAACTGTGCATGGCGCTCAGCGGCGGAGCAGATCCGTAACCGACGCACGACAGTCCGTCTCACATGGCAGGGAGAAACCTTGACGGTTCCTGAGTGGGCGGAGCGCTTGGGCGTCACATACAAATTCCTTGAGCATCGACGGGAAATGGGCTGGTCAGTCGAGCGCATTTTCTCTCAGCCGAAGGGAAGACGGATACGGAAATGATCCAAACGGCGGCCTTGAATTATCAATTTGTCCTCGGCTCAGATTACTCGTCGCGACTAATCGCGTGGTGGGGGCAAGGGTATTTTGGCTGGTCGCACGTCGATGCGCTGATGCCGGACGGCTCCTGCCTGGGGGCCCGGTCCGATGTGATCAACGGTATCCCTGCCGGGGTGCAGATCCGTCCTCCCGGCTATGAGAAATGGAAGCGGCGGTGTCTGGTCCGAATGCCCTGTACGGCAGGGGAGGCGGCGGAGTGGGAGGTGTACCTGCGATCTCAAGTCGGGGACCCCTATGACAAGAGCGACATTCTCGGGCTCATCATCGGGAAACCCATGTCCTCTGCAGGACATTGGATCTGCTCAGCATTGCAAACCAATGCGCTGGAGCGAATCGGCCGCTTGCCCCACCTCTGCATCACCCCGCAGCAAGTCTCTCCGAACACTCTACTGGCCGTTTTAAGCGCCTTGGGAGCCACATGCACTTCGTTCTCGTCGCCATCGTCTTAAGCGCCTCCACCGGAGAGGCGAGTTACCAACGCCTTGCGGACTTCGATACCGAAGCGGCCTGTCAGGCGCATATCACGGCGGATATCGTGAAACCCACAGGAGGGCAATTGCGTATCCTGAAATGCATCACCGGAGCGAAGGAGGAGCCGAAGAAGCCCCCGGGGGATATGCAAGAGACTTAGGACCCCCCGCCGTCGCGCTCAAAGCGCTCCCAGTCGGCGTGAGTCTTGAAGCGCTTCGGTTTGCTGCGTCGGCGCACGACTTCATACGCAATCAGCAGAATCAGCACAAAGCCCATGAAGGGCACGGTGAGCACTTGCACAATACCTCCTTGGCGGTTCCACCAGTCCCCCGCGCGGACAAAAGCCATGTCGTCGGTGATCGGAAAGGGCTTCCGCGAACCTCGATAGATTAGCAGGGCCGCACCGCCGCTGATGATCAGGAACGCGAAAAGTATGATAGTCATACGGATCGACGCGACGGTGCTCGCTTTTTCATCCGCCACGCTGCGTAGCGGCCCCCTCTGTGCAGGAACTCGAATAAGTTCGACATCGGCGCCCCGACGTCCATGAAGAACTTGCGCCCCCGGATCTTGCGTACCCGATACTGCGTATTCCCGTGCACCACGTAAATAGCCATAGAGCAACTCAGGTTCTCGACGCTGGCACACCAGCATAGCAATTCGGCGGGGCATTCAACTTCGCATTGATGATCCCCTCCAGCAGGTCCGCAGTGATCATCCGCGTGAAGATCCCCGCATAGCGCTTCCCGTCGCCCTCCGGGTCGAATGCCCACCCAGGCTGCCAATAGACCGTCAGGCGCATGAATTCGGGGGTCGAGGACACTCGCACACTTGAGACACGCCGCCGCAGGGTTTTGACGGGAGACTCGCTCACGATTTCGCCGGTGCTACTTCAGTAAGCCGCGACCAGCCAGCCGGCTCTCACGCGCCCAGTCGTCCTGAATCTCCACCTTTTCGATCTTGCCGTCCTTGTATCGGACGGCCTCCTTGGCGTTGTGCAGGATCATGGTATCGTCCGGCAAGTCGTCGTCCACGATGACGTCGATTCCCAACAACTCGCCTACTTTTTGCCTAGCCATTAGCCGCTCCGCGATTTCTGTGTCGCTCCGGAGAATCCCCCGAAAGCCATTTCCATCTCGTAGAAATAGTCATGCTCAATGACAGGCCACCGATCCCGGTACGCTGCGGCGATGAATAGCCCCACAGCCTTACGCAGAGGGTCAATGCCTGCTTGACACTCCCCGGGAGGATCAACCCCCGGGGAGCCGCTTTGGCGCGCGAGGTCCCGACCGTCTGGCGGTGTATCACCAGACTGATCGGTGGTCGGGATAGGTCCCCCGCCTTCCGGCTTTCGTTGTACGAACGGTTCGTTCGTTGGTAACTTGTCAACACCCGGGAGCCAGTTCTTGAACTCCCAAGGCAGCCCACACTTCGCACACGTTCCGCGCGGATCGGTATGCTGCTCCGCATTGCCGCACCACGGGCAGACGCACAAGCGGCGGAGCCTCGTATTCTCGCGCTCCAGGCGCTCGATCTCTCGCACTGCCCGCTTCATTTCGTCAGCGCATAAAGTACACGCCCTGTAGATCGGATTTGTCATCCGATTACTGTCTTCGTCAGCCATTCGATGTTCCTATAGAGCACCCAGAGTAAAAGGGCTGTTCCGGTTATCCAGCGCATTCGATGAAGAAACGTCATTCGGATGAGTTAGAACTTGCTCTCCAGCCAATCGGCTAGATCGACATCATCCGGCACTTCGATGAACGGGCCCTTAGCCGCTTTCAAGATTCTGCGCACCGCCTCCGGTCGATAAACCCCGCTACCGCGATGTGGCGTACGGCTCCCACCCGACTTATTGGCTGCGGGCCTTGCGACGACGCGGGGCGATCGACGGGGACGTGCCTTCAAGATCGTTGCTCGAATAGTTGGGCCGTGCGACGCTTCGGCAAATCCCAGTCGGCCAGCTTGCACAGCCAGGCGAGCTGCTTTTCGCTCAGGTACGTCTTCAGCCCGTGCTCCTTCGCCTTGATGACCATCTCGGCGGCGAAGTCCTGCGAGCTTTCGCCTTTCGCCTGGGATTGTGCATCGCCGCAGAGCTGCCGGAACTCGTGCTCGTCGGCGAACCAGTCGCCCGCGGTGCTCATGCGGCCTCCGATTCCGGGGCCGATTT
>Ga0070741_10013812_pt1 | contig 14146 bp, 9 predicted proteins | sample Coa_R1_4_FD_66440 | JGI IMG/M metagenome (GOLD analysis project Ga0070741, IMG submission 66440) | Surface soil microbial communities from Centralia Pennsylvania, which are recovering from an underground coalmine fire - Coalmine... | ecosystem: Environmental > Terrestrial > Soil > Unclassified ... | reverse complement strand
CCGGATTGATCGGGTTCGGCGCGGGGTTGATTGCAGTGCGAACGATAGCGCCGGTTACGACTTCAGACGCAGGGCGTCAGGTGACGATCGCACTCTTGACCCTGGCGATCGGTGTGGCGGCGGGCATCGGCGCCCGCCTCGGCGTGGCCCTCAACGGCTACCGCGCAGCTGTCGCCGGCGCTCGCGCCCGCGCGCCACGGTCACGCGGGCCTCTGTGGGCGCGCCTGTACCTCGATGTGATCGCGCTTGTGTTGAGCGGTGTCGTCTACGCGATCGACCGTGCGACCGGACTGTCGGCTGTAGTCAATCCGGACAGCAATCCGACGCTGGCCGTCTCGCTTTACAGCTTCCTGGCGCCGACCCTTCTGTGGATCGGCATCACTCTCCTGATGGTCAGGCTTCTGGGACGCGCGCTGGCGTGGGCGGCCAAGCGCCTGCCGACAGCGGGCGCCGCCGTCTCCGCATTTCCCTTCCTCATCCAGAGCACCGGTCGCAGGGCGGGGCCCGTAAGCCGTGCCGTCATCGTTGTCGGGTTACTGCTGAGCTTCAGCGTCAGCCTGGGGATCTTCAGCGCCACCTACGACCAGCAGTCGCTCGCCGACGCGCGCCTAACGCTGGGGGCCGACGTCGTGCTGAATGCGCCGCCTGGCAGCTCGCTCTCGCCGGCGACACTGAGTGCCGCAGCGGCCGCTCCCGGGGTGCAGGCGACAAGTCCGATGCTTCACTCGTACGCGTACGTCGGTGCGGACCTCCAGGATATCTTTGGAGTCCAGGGCGGCCCCATCCGAGCAGCGACGCAGCTACGCGACTCGTATTTCAGCGGCGGCACCGCGGCCTCTCTGCTGACCGCTCTGGGCAACCGGCCGGATGGCGTCCTGGTGTCGGCTGAGACCATCAAGGATTACGGCCTCGCTCCGGGCGACCTTCTGCGGCTGCGGCTGCTGGACGGCGCGACCGGCAAGTACCAAGTCGTGGACTTCCACGTCGTTGGCGTGGTCAGCGAGTTTCCTACAGCGCCAAAGGACTCATTCCTGATCGCCAACCTGCCTTATGTGACGACGGCCACGCATTCAGCCGGCCCCAACGTCTTGCTCATCGCCGCCCCTGCTGACCCGAAGAGCACGGCCGCCGCGATCAGCTCGCGAGTTGCATCTTCCGGCGCCGCGGTCGGCGACATTACTCAGCAGGCGGCGACCACCTCGAGCTCGTTGGTTGCGATCAGCCTGGCCGGCATCAGCCAATTGGAGGAGGCATTCGCTGTCGCGCTTGCCCTGGTGTCGATCCTCGTGTTTGCAATGCTCAGCGAGATCGAGCGGCGTCGAGAGTTCGCGATCATGGCCGCGATGGGCACGAGGCTCCAGATGGTCGCCGCCTTCCTGTGGAGCGAAACCGCGGTCGTGGTCGTGACCGCCAGCATGCTCGCGGCTCTTCTTGGTACAGCCTTGGCCGTGATGCTCGTCACGATCCTCACCCACATCTTCGACCCTGCGCCTGACACGCTGGCGCTGCCGTGGACGTTCTTCGGTCAACTGGCCACCGCCATCCTGGTAGGTGTGGCCGTGGGCGCGGCGGCTGTGTTGGTAAGCCTTCTGCGTGCCGACCTGTCGCGCACCTTGCGCGAGGGCTGAGCCCGCCGGGTTACATCACGAATCCTGGGTGCCCACGCCCGTTTGCGTGGGTTTCCAGCGTCGTGTCTCGCACCTTGTCAATGCCGCGAACGCGGGCGATAGCCATGATCTGAGGCCTGAATCGGCGGAGCTCTCGCCGATTGGCGCCGGCGTGGGCAGGACGCATCGTCTTCAGCTGTTAGACGGTCGAGCCTGAGCCGATCCCTTGAAGAGGCGATCCCACTTCAAGGGTCATCTTGGCGTGATTCTGACAGGCTGATCGAGTGCAGGCTCCCCACTGGCGTACCGCAACGCCGGTGGCAAGCGGTGACATTTGGCGGCACTCAGCGGCACTCAACGAATTCGAGGCGCCACTTCTGAACGGGCTGGGGCGATCTGTTAACCGCAAGGTTCAGGGTTCGAGTCCCTGCTCCGGAGCCATTTTTGTGTGCAAGTTCGGCTGACGCGTCCCAAAGGGCCGTCGGCTGATGTGTCGCAGGCCTTCGGGTGATGCGTCGCAACTACTTCGGCTGATTTGTCACGCTGCCGCACATCAGGGAGATGAGTGTGACTGAGCAACGGTACAAAGCGGTTCAAGGAGTGCTTGCCGACGGTCGGAAGGTGAGCGATGTGGCCGGCCAATTGGAGTGTCTCCCGGCGGACCATGCATGGTTGGTTGGCGCTCTACGAGGGCGACGGCTTGGAAGGGCTGGAGGACCGTTCTCATCGGCCGGTGCATTGCCCCCATCAGATGCCGGCTGCAATTGAGGTATTGGTCCTGGAGATGCGACCGCGCTCGCGGCTATTGGGGAGCTCGGCGCATCGCCCTCGAGCTGGCTAAAAAGGGGTCCAGCCAGCGCCTTCGGAGTCGGCGGTCTACCGCTGCTTGGTTCGCGCCGCCGTCATCGACCCCACCACCAGGCGCCGGCGATGCGAGACCTGGAAGAGGTGGGAGCGAGGTGCAGCCATGGAGCTGTGGCAGTTCAATGCCTAGCCAAAGCCCGATTCCGGATCTATCGTATCCGCGTGCGGGAGTTCATCCGCGCATTCGTTGCCGCCATCCTTGGCGGGCTTGCCGTCTATTTGTACAGCTTTTACGCGATCGGCACGCGCGATCCCAAGACCCTGACAATCCAGGCATTCCTTGCAGTAGTTGTCGTCTGGGCGGTGGCTGAGGCGATTCAGACGAGAGGGATACGCGACCAACTCCTGAGACCGATACGCGCGCTCGACAAACGATTCGGCCGACCCCGGCTGATCCGAACACAACCAATGGAGCCGGCGCCCGGATCACTTGGACCAACCGGACCACCTCCAGCCTCAGTTCCGGTGCCGGGTGCTGTTCAAGCTCCAGTATCGAGCCAGACCAGGACGCGAACAATGAAACTAGAACTCGACCGCCAAGCTGAAGCCCGCAACTACCTTTGGGCGCTCGATGAGGTTGCGATTGAGCTGGTATCAAAAGGAGCAAGAGAAGCCAGCTGGGATACCCACCGCGAGGCGTTTGTCCGGGCTGTCCTAAACCAAGCCAGCAAGATGATCATGGCGCACGTCGGAGCAACGCAGCGACGTCTCGGTTTCCTCGAGTGCGTCGATGCCGCTGAGAAGTTCACTCCGGGGATCGTTCGGCAGGACCCTCCGGCTCATCACCATCTTCGGCTTATCCTGGGACCAGGGTTGACCACCATGGACATCGCGGATTCCAAGACCTGGGGGAATGACCGAGGGTTAGCTAACCGAGCGATCTTTACGGGCGAACATGAACAGGAAGAAGACTGCGACCGTCCTGGGACACAGTTCGTGCCTGCAGGTCATCGCGTGGTCATCGGGTCGATGCTGTGCGTCCCTGCACGGATCGAAAACATGGTGGTTGGGGTCATCTCTGCGGACTGTCCCAGGAAGGGGGCTTTCAGCCCGACCGATACGCTGACGATGACTGAGCTTGCCACCAAGATCGCTTTGGCCTATGCCACCGCTCCGCCCGCGGGTCAACCACTCCGCGCATGAATCCCGGCGTAGCTTTCGCTAGTTTCGGGCATAATCAAGTTGGCCATGCTGGTCAAAGAAAAAGAAGAGGAAGAGCGCCGCTGGCGGGAGTCGGTGGCTGAGGTTCGAGCCGTCGCGAAACGGTATAGGCAGGCGGTAGAGGCCGGGGTCGAGCCCGACTATGGCGAGCTTCCGAGGGCGGTTGAGAAAATGCCCTTTCTCGGCTTGAAGGAAGAACTGGAGAGCGGGCCCGAACTCTAACGTCCCTCGTCTCGCCGTCCGCGCACCCTGACTCGACTCACCTATAGCTCTACCAAACGAGAAGCGCACGGCCCAGGACCGTGAGGCCCCGGATTCAAATCCCGGCCCCGACCAGCTTCTTGAACTCAAAACTGGGATCTGCCGACGCGGGCGAGCCCAGCCAAGCTAGTGCGCCTGCGCCGAATGCAAGATAGATCTCGGTGTGGTCCATGCCAGCGAGATTGCTCAGGATCACAACGCGGACGTCTCTGGTTAGCTCGTGCTCGCGCGGGTACTCAGTTGGCCTTGGGCGCCGCTTTGGGAAGCCGCACAATCACGCAAAGTCCCCCACCGGCCCGCGGAGTAAGGGCGAGAGTTCCGTTGTGTGCCTCGGCAATGCTTCTTACGATGGCGAGACCGAGGCCCGACGCCCGCGTGAGCCGTCTCAGCCGCCGGCAAGATCGCCAACACCATAGCTGGACGAACGGGCCAGCACGGTGAGAAGGAGAACTTGACAGCGGCTTAACAAGAGCAATAATGGCGCCACGCGAACTCATTAAACGCACCTGACACCGCCCATTCCCGGCGTGTCCTCCATTCGCGGCAATTTCCGCAGATCCTGCAGTAGGAGGGCTTCCAATGCAGCCTTTGTATCGTGCGGACGCGTGGAGGATACTGGCGGTTCTTTTCGGAGCGCTGTTGCTGCAGTTGATCCTCCTAGGCGGCTACGCGAACGCCAACAAGGGCCTGGGCGTCTTCGCCAGTGGAGCCGCGATAACGATTGCGTCTTTTGCCGCGGGGTCATTGTTGGGCCTTCTGTTCGGTGCACCACACGCCAGTGATCAGAGCGGTGGAAGCAGCAGCAGGTGGACTTTGCTACCTAACACGTCGTTCGACCAGATGGCGGATTGGCTGACCAAGATCATCGTTGGAGTCGGACTGACTCAGCTGACGGCAATTCCATCTCGCCTTCAGGCCCTGGGCGCTTACCTGGCTCCCGCCCTCGGAGGAACCGATACGAGCGCCAGCGTCGCAGTGACACTGGTGCTGGGTGCGGCCGTCATCGGTTTCATGGCGAGTTTCGTGTTCACCAAACTGGTGCTGTCTCCGGATCTTGCGGAGGCTGGATACGAAACGCTTAAGGACCGGGCCCAGACGGCGGTCAATCGAATCGCCGGCGCGAAGCGGCTAAGTTCATCTGATCAGCGGCGAGCTGTAAACCTAGCCGAGGGGCTCGCGCGAGCCCATCTGGCGACAAGCCGCAGTCAGGGCCTGCAGGCGAACGACTGGGAAACCTTTGCGACCCACGCCGTCGAGATGGTGAGCGAGCCGGAAACGCGCACCCCAACCGCCATCGTCGGAAACGGTGATGAGCCAGCCCAGAAGTAGCGTCCAGCCTCCGCCAACGCTCGAACGCCGAAGGAACACGCGACTTAACACTTCGCCTCAGTCGGATACGAGGGGAAATGCGCGCCTCCAAGTTGTCGACCGCAGTGCTATCCCCCTGCGAAACCGGTTTGGGGGTTGTTCACTTTGGCGCAGGGGTATTGGGCCCGAGGCCAGCACTTGAAGTTGCCGGAGCGAATTCGCGACTCTTCTATGGCCACGTCCATGATGGAGGAGGCAGGCATGTCGGCGCGCACCAGGCTTTTATCTGCGGTGTCAAGCTTGACCGTTCTGCTGGGAGCTCTCGGTGTTCACCCCGTTTATGCTGGGGCGGCCCCAAGCCTTCTCGACAACAACACGAGCCTCTGCAGCCCGTACGCGCCATTGGAATGTGTGGCGCTTAACCCGAATCAATCGATCATCAATCTCTATTGGGACTCGAACTGGGACGCGGATGGCAATGTCCCGATTTCGTTCCTGAATGACTTTACTCAAACGCTGGTCAACAGTAGCTACTTCGCCTCGGCAGCACAATACGGTGTCACGTCTATGACCTTTGCCGGAGAATATGGCCCGGCATCAGGGTGTGCGAGCAACCCTGGAACCACGACGGACTGGGGCCACATCAGCGATTGGGTGTTGTGTGAGAAGCATGCGCTCAACCTACCCCCAGCACTATTCGTGGTGTACGCACCAGTCATGACCCAGTACGTGGAGCCGATTCTCGGCCTGACCTCGTGCACGCCTTACGACAACGGCACTTTCGCTGCTTTTCACTCCATCACGGCGCCCAGCCTGTTTCCTCTAGATTCGGCCCAAGTCTTCGCCTTCATTCCAGAGCAGTGCGCCGCCGCGCAGGCTGAGACCTCGATTGGTCAGTTGACCTTCGTCGACAGCACGACTTTGAATGCCACACATGAAATCATCGAAGCCGCAACAGATCCAACTGCGCCCCTGTTCTGGATCGATGACAATGCGTACACAGGGTTTGACATCTTCGATCCCCTGGCAGGAGTCGTTCATCTCGTCGCATACGGCGAAGCAGCCGATCTCTGCAATGCGCAGCCGGGCACAATCGTGGGTCCGCCAACGCCTTTCCCCATCTTCCCCGCAATAACCAGCGCCAGCAGCGGAGAAAGGTTCTTGGTTGAGTATTACTGGTCAAATGCCGACGGAGCATGCGTACCGAAGCCGCACAATTTCGCAATGACGGCGACCGGGCTTCCTCTCCCCAACCAGGCGGTTCTGGACGGCCAACCTGTGGGTCTGCAATTTGCAACATTGGTCGCAGACGGGACTTACCACTCTGCCGCGTTTCTGACCCCGATTCAGGACTCTACGCAGACCGGCGTCTATTACGTAACGTCTGCGGCGCCATTCAAGGGAGTCATCACCTCGGATGTGGCGCTCATAGCGAATTACGTGATGGGATATGGGTTGAGAGTAGTTACCAACCCGCTGATCCTGTACCCACGCGACACGTCACTTACGCAATTTGGGGTTTTTCCGCCAGGCTCGGTAGTTGTGCTCAATACGGATCCGTTTATCCCCGGATTCGCTTCCGGTGACCGATACCGCTTCAGCGGTTGGACCGGCGCCCCCGTGTCTACTGTTGGCTCCACGACCACGGTCACAATGGACGCCCCTCACTCACTGACCGCCAACTATGTTCTCCAACACCAACTGCAGGTCGCTGAGGCTGGGCTGCCATCTGGACAGTCTTGGTCTATGACCGTCAATGGCACTACTTCCCAAGGCCCATTTTCCGGCTGGGTTGACGATGGCGCCGCGCTGAGCCTTTCTGCTCAATCACCCGTCACTAGCAGTACTGGCACCAACTATTTCTTCCTCGGGTTTGTCCCAACTCCGCCGGCGACGATGACAGTTGCGTTCAACACCGTTGCGCAATACTCAACACTAACCGCGCTCATTACTGCTGCCCTCAATAGTGGCGCCATCACCGGGCCTGGCAGTCAGGCCTTGGCAAGCTCTCTTTCAACTCAATGGTCCACGAGCGAGTCGGCCGCCGCAAGAGGAAATACAACTGCCGCTCTCGGCATCATTCAGGCGTTTATCTGCCATGTGTCGGCTCAAAGTGGGAAACTTGTGACTACAGCGTTCGCGAATCAACTGATTTCATACGCTCGCGCGGACTACCAGGTACTTGGCGGCGGATCGCAAAACCGCGGGTGTTGAGGTCTGGAGAGGTTTGCGGACGACTTAGCCCGTGACCACAGTTTCGATTCGATGTGAAGGCTTGACCGCCCACTACAACCTGCCGGATAACCCAGACGAGCGAACTAACGCTTTGAAGGCCATCACGGACGACTTACTGAACCTCGGTGAGGTCACCGGGTTTGGAGGGCAGCGGCATGGCGCCGCAAGACACCTAGCGCCTAGGTCCTAATGGCGAGCGACTAGCGGATCGCTGCTCGACGCAAGCGAATGTGGGTGCGAGCCGGACCTCTAGCGGAACACTGGCTGGTTACGGTCCGCTGTAAAACCGCCGCGAAAAAAGCGCACGTCGGCTCGCGATCTGAATCCCAGGCACCGCTGTTTGCTATCGATAAAGCGATTGATATCAGTAGCTCCCGACACTAGGTAGAAGATCGACTGAGCAGCAGTTCGTGGCCTTCGGCGAGCGCGTTCGGATCGGCCCGTCAATCGACCTTTCTGTTTGCTGCGAAGACGGCAGCCTCGACGCGATTGCGGACGCGCAGCTTGGTGAAGATCGTCTGCAGGTGCGTCTTAATCGTGTTCTCGCTCAGGTGTAGCCTGCTCGCGATCTCACGGTTGGAAAAGCCTTCCGCCACCAGGCTGAGGATCTCCGAATGGCGCGGCTTGAGGTCCCTGGCGGCCGTCGCGCTGGCTGCCTTCGCCGCAAGCTGGCGGACCTCAAGCAAGGGCCCAGTGCTGGCGGTTCGCAGACCAGACTGTCCGAGCACCACGTTCACACGCTCGCCGATCCCGAATATTGCGTCCTGAAGATCGTGGCGAAGCTGCTCAGCGATGCGCTGGCGCTCCTCCTCCAGCAGCTGCCGTCGCTCACCTTCATCCAGACGTTGGTGAAGATCGGTGATGGTCCCTTTCAGGCTTTCAGCCAGACGGGCCGCATCGCGATGGCGTTCGATTCCAAAGCCAAGATGGTCGCCCAGCCTACTGAGCTGAACGATGGCTGATTCGTCGAATGCAGACGGAAGTTCCGAGTAGATCCCGAGGAAACCGATGACCTCATCGTGGACGCGAAGCGGTACCGCCAACCCTGAGCGGTGATGGTATGCGATAGCTCGGTGGCGCCAGCGAACGTAGTGAGGGTCGGTGAGCATGTCGTCGATAACCGCTGGTTGCCCTGTTTTGATCGCCACACCGCCCGGTCCGAGGCTGGTGGGGTCGCCGCCCCAACTCAGTTTGACGGTTTCGGGGTAGTCCCCGCTTGCGCCCCACTGCGCCACATGGCGGATCGACTTGGCCTCGTCGTGTTCCGCATAGCCGACCCAAGCGAATTTGTAACCGCCTTCCTCCACGATTGCACGGCACATGTCTTTGACCAGGCTGACCTCATCCTTTGAGTGCACGACAGCGTCATCACCGGCGATCAGCGTATTCAGCGCTTGCGTCAGATTGCGGAATGCGACGTTGAGTGCCACTTGACTCTCCACGAGACGCCCGACAAGGAGAACCACCGGCGCGGATTTCGGCTGTGCAAGAGCGATCATCTCTTCTTCTACGCCAATCCAGTCACCGCCGGCAGCACGTGTCCGAATGTGGAAGCTCGAACTCTTGCCCGGTGTCGCCAGTGCGGCAGCCAGCTCGGCTCGCATGCTCGGCCGATCATCTGGATGCACAAGCGAGAGGAAGTCTCGGCCTGGCATGTCGTTTTGGCGGTGCCCGACATCGCCTTCGATTGCGCTGGAGTAAAGGATCGTGCCTATTCGTGCGTTCGTCTACTGCGGGACCTCGTTGACGTTCGGCTTCGGTCCAGCAATCCGGAGGCTGAGCAGCTTCTGCTGCGGCATGAGCTTCGAGTCCTGAGCCGAGATCAAGCGGCCTCAGCTGACCGCTGCCGGCCGGATGATCTTCGCCGCCTTCCACCGCTTGGTCGCACATCCAGGATTGGGAGGATGGTCAAGCCGGAGACAGTCCTGGGCTGGCACCGCGAGTTTGGTACGTCGAAAGTGGGCAGCCTTCGGGCGGCGACGAGGCGTGGTTCGACCGCGGCTGGAGGTGACTGTCCGACAGCTGATCTTGAGGATGGCGCGCGAGAATCCGGGCTGGGGCTGTGTCCGGATCAGCGGCGAACTGCTCGAGGTGGTCATTTCATTTCGGCGACGCGTCGGCTACAGCTCCGTTGGTCCGATCACGCCGACAAGCTTCCCGCCGGCAGCCTTCAACGTGGCGTCGGTCGTCAGCAAACGACACCGCAGGAGGCGAGCCAACGCGAGATACTCGGCGTCGTAGGTCTTCGCCCATCCCAGGCGATGAGCAATCCGCCAAGCCTCGTCGATCAGACCTTTTGGGCGTCGCGGGCTGATGTTGGTTTCGGATAGCCGCTGCAGGGCGGTCGCGGCTAGCTCGGCTGAGATCTCCTTGCGCCAGCGCAGCTCATGAAGGACGGAGGTTGCCTCTGACCACATCAGATGCGGGGCGATGAGCTGCTCCTTGGCCAGCGGCTCGAGGCCGCTTTCGGATAGACAAGCGGTCACGATGACGGCGGCGTCGACGACCAGCACTCAGCGTGCGGTACGTGAAGCACGGATGGCGGCGACAACGTCCGGCATCGAGCCGTGGGCCGCCGTGCGTCGCCATCCGGCGGGCAGCGGAAGGATGGATCTCTCCTCGACGAGGGCTGCCAGGTCGGCCTCATCGATCATGTGTTGGGTTCCGATTCTGGTGGCTCGGAGGCGGCCAGATCGGATCCAGCGACGGACCGTTTCCGGGTCGCGCTTGGTACGCCGCGCCGACTCGGGAACTGTCAGCACTGTAGCGCGATACTACAACAACCTCCGGGTTCCCTTACAGCTAGCTCGAGCCCGCGCGATACCTGATGTGGGTGACCACCGGAGACGCGACGACCTCGACTGGCCTCAGCACCGGATCCCCGACGTCATCGAGCAGCCGCTCGCCCGCGCCGAGCACCACCGGGGCTATGTGCAGGTAGAGCTCGTCCAGTAGACCGGCGCGCAGGTACTGGCGCACGGCCTGCGCGCCGCCCGCGACCATCACGTTCCGCTCTCCGGCCACCGCCCGCGCCTGGCGCAGCGCGGACTCGATCCCGTCCGTCACGAAGTGGAAGGTCGTGCCCCCGTCCATGGGCAGCGGCTCGCGAGGATGGTGCGTGAGCACGAACACCGGCGCGTGGTAGGGAGGGTCCTCTCCCCACCATCCGCGCCACGACATATCCCAGGCGCCGCGGCCGGGCGCGAACATGTTGCGTCCCATCACGAACGCACCTACGTTGTCGTGCATGTGCTCGACGACATCCGAGTCGGCGGAGTCGGGAGGCGCCGGTTGCCCCACCCTCCTAGCCCATGCGGCGGTGTCAAACATCCATTGGTGAAGGCGCAGCCCGCCCTTGCCGATAGGGTTCTCGAGGCTCTGGTCGGGCCCGGCGACGTACCCGTCCAGCGAGATCGACATTGTGCTGACGACTAGAACTCGCTTTCTCATGTTTCCTCCGTTACGGCCACGCGCTCCCACACGTCATCGACCACATACTGGCGTGGCTGAAGTCGAATGCATACGCCGCGAATTGAATGGATCGACGATGGAACTGGAGGACCTCGGGCCCCAATACAGATGATCGGCGACACCTGCCCGGGCGCGTGATCGGGAATGTCAGCCCGCGAGCCGACTCCCGGACCCGGAGCTCACCAATCTAGTCGGCTACGACAATGTCCTGGCGCAGCCGTAGGTCACGCGATGAGCGCCCGACGTGGACGACGTACACACCCGGCTGGCCCGCCCAGGCGTGCGACGGCTCGTCGAAGCGCATGAACGCGCGCGCCGGCAGCGCGATCGACGCCTCGGCGACGCCACCCGCCTCCGCCGTCACCGACGCGAAGCCCGCGAGGGCGCGGATGGGCCGGCGCGGGTCGTCGACTGGACCTTCGACGTACACCTGCACCACCTCGCGACCCGCCCGCGTCCCGACGTTGCGCACCCTGGCCGTCACGGTCGAGGGCGACGCGGCCATCGAGTCGTACTCCCAGCTGGTGTAGCCGATCCCGTGGCCGAACGCGAACCGCGGCTCGGTGCCGCGCCGGTCGTACCCGCGATAGCCGACGAGCAGGCCCTCCGTGTAGGCGAGCGTGCCGTTGTCGGGCTGCGCGCTGAGCACCGGGGCGTCCGCCTCGACGCGCGGCACAGTGACGGGCAGCCGGCCGGTCGGCTCCGCATCGCCGACCAGCACGTCGCTGAGCGCCTCGCCGAAAGCCTGGCCCGGCAGCCACACCTGCAGGATCGCGGCGACCTCGTCCGCCCACGGCATAAGCACCGGCATGCCGGCGTTGATCACGACGACCGTGTTCCCGTTCGCGGCCGCGACGCGCCGGACGAGCTCGTCCTGCCGCCCCGGCAGCGCGATAGTGTCCCGGTCGTAGCCCTCGCTGTCGGTGCCTTCGGCGGAACCGACCACGAGGACCGCGACGTCGGCGGCGGCCGCGGCCCGCGCGGCCTCCTCGAGGAGCTCCTCCTCAGGCCTGCTCGCCGTCACGCCGAGTCGCATGGTCACGAAGCGTGCTTCGGGCCGGAAGTCGAGACGGATCTCCACCTCGCGACCGGCCTGCAGCTCGACAGGCACCCGAAGCTCGGGCGGTCGCGAGAGCGCCTCGACGACGTCTCGGGGCTGCAGGCTCTTGGCCTCGGCCATGAGCCTGCCGTCGACCGACACCTTCATCGCGCCGACGCCCGCGGCGCCGATGACGTGCGCGCCGTCGGTCTCGGGCCGGTAGCGGGCGACCATCTCGAAGTCCGCGATGCCGTGGATGGCGGCCTCGGGAAGGCCGTCCCACCAAGTGACCACGCTGGTCGGATTGTTTGCGTCCAGATGGACCGTGCCGTCGGCGCCGCGGATGGTGAGATGCACGCCCGGCTTGCCGCTCACCGGATCCCGCAGCGTGCCCGCCGCGGGCAGCGCGATCGTGGAGCTGGTGAGCGCGCCCTGGTGAAGCGTGACCCGGGCGTCGATCGAATCGCGCAGCGCGTCGGCGAGACCGGGCCGCACCACCGGCAGGATGCGAATGCTGCCGCCACCCTGCAGCTGGGGCTCGACGGCGTTGGGGCCGATGAGCGCTATCCGCTCTACGCGCGTCGCCGGCAACGGCAGCAGCTCGCCCTCGTTCTTCAGAAGGACGAACGAGCGCGCCGCCACCCGCCGCAGCAGCTCCGGCTCGATGACGGCCGCTCCGTTGCCGTGGACGCTACCGTTCGAGTCGGCCGCCGAGTTGAGCGCGCCGAGTCGGCGCGCCGTGTAGAGGATCCGCGCCACCTGTTCGTCGATCGTCTCTTCGCCCACCTTGCCGGCGTGCACGGCGGCCGCGAGCTTCTCGCCCCATGGGCCGTGCGGCCCCGGCATCACGAGGTCGAGCCCGCCCTCGGCGCTGGCTGTGGTCGACGTCGTCGCGGACCAGTCGGAGACGACGGCGCCCGCGAAGCCCCACTCCCCCTTGAGCAGGTCGCGCAGCAGCGTACGGTTCGCAGTCATGGGTGCTCCGTTCACGGCGTTGTACGCGGCCATGATCCAGAGCACGCCCGCCTCTTCGACGCAGGCCTCAAACGGCGCGAGGTAAAGCTCCCTCAGCACGCCTTCGGCGATGCGCGCGTCGTAGGTGCGACGCTCGGTCTCAGAGTCGTTGCCCACGAAATGCTTGGCCGTCGCGGCCACGCCGGCGCGTTGAACGCCGCGCACGTAGGCGACGGCGATTCGCGCGGTGAGGTGCGGGTCTTCCGAGAAGCACTCGAAACCACGACCGCTGAGGGGCGTCCGGATGATGTTGATGGTCGGTGCGAGCAGGATGTCCACGCCCTTGGCCCGGCACTCGCGGCCGAGCTCGGTGGCCAGCTCTTCGATGAGGTCGACGTCCCAGGTCGCGCCGAGCGCGATCGGGCTCGGCAGCGACGATGATGGGTGCGCGGCGTCGTAGCGCACACCGCGCACGCCGGCCGGTCCGTCGGACATGACCATCGGCCGCAGGCCGACCTCCGGCTCGCCGTGAAGCACCCACGCGTCGCGGCCGGTCAGCAGGCGCACCTTCTGCTCCAGGCTCAGGCGCGCCACCAGGGCTGACTCTTCGCCCGCGACACCGACCGTGGTGCTGTCCATCAAGCGTCTCCTCGAGTGATCAGGGTGGTCCGGCCGGCTCCCGTGCCGGCCGGACCGAAATACTGCAGAACGCTAGGAAACCGGCTTCAGCTGCATGACGATGTACGCCATCTGCGGGTCGCTCGGCGACGGGTTCATGTAGGGATGGGACTGGTTCGGCCAGCCCGTGTACTTGGCACTGCTGTAGACGTTCCAGTCGGCGCCGTAGAGAAGCGGAGCCTCAGGAACGACGGTCGACATTATCGTCTCGAGCTTCTGCACGATCGGGTACAGGGTTGCGGTGTCGCTGGGGTCGGTCGACGCGTACGCGGTGAGCGCCGACTCGGCCTCGTCGCTCTTGTAGCCGATGTGCGCCGCCGCGCTGGTCGGGGACGAGCCCTGGAGCCAGTCCTGGAGCTGGATGTACGGGATGCTCCCGCCGTTGCCCCAGTGGATCGCGGTCTGCCACGACGAGGGGTTCGAGGTCAGGTTGGTGTTCCAGTCGGAGTAGCCCTGCGCCGGCTTGGTGGTCACGTCCATGCCCAGCGGCTGGAGCTCCTGCGACATCAGGGCCGCGTTCTCCCAGTAGTCGGAGAACGGAACCGGGTCGTAGATCGAGAACTTGATG
>Ga0070741_10013811_pt1 | contig 14146 bp, 11 predicted proteins | sample Coa_R1_4_FD_66440 | JGI IMG/M metagenome (GOLD analysis project Ga0070741, IMG submission 66440) | Surface soil microbial communities from Centralia Pennsylvania, which are recovering from an underground coalmine fire - Coalmine... | ecosystem: Environmental > Terrestrial > Soil > Unclassified ... | reverse complement strand
TGTTTGTCATCGAGCTATTAAACCTGCTTGAACCGAATCTCTGCCTTTGAAGCTCATAGGCTGCTTGGACACGGGGTTTTATAGCCTCTGATTCACTGGGCCTGTTTTTTACTTCTAGTAAGCGCTTATGATCCACGCCGTGGACTGGTAAATGCAGGTCAATCCGGTCTAGAATCGGTCCGGATACCTTCTTTTGATACTTGGCAATACTCGATGGCATGCAGACGCATGGCTTTGACGTTCCGTAATAACCGCAGGGGCAGGGGTTTTGGGTAGCGACAAGAATAAAATCCGCAGGATAAGTGGCTGTATCTTTGACTCTAGCAACTGTCACAGTGCCTTCTTCTAAGGGCTGGCGCAGGGCTTCTAGGGCTGTTTGGCTAAATTCAGGTAGCTCATCAAGAAAAAGCACACCGCGATGGGCTAAAGAGGCTTCACCAGGCTTTGGCTTTGATCCACCCCCAATGATCGACATAACAGAGGCTGTGTGGTGAGGCGAACGGAATGGGCGCTGCTGGACAATCTGGGTATTCAGCCCAGCACCTAGACTGTGAAGCTGGGTTACCTCTAGCATCTCCGAATGGTCAAGGTCAGGTAGAATCCCGCAAATTGCCTTGGCTAGCATGCTCTTACCGGTGCCAGGCGGGCCATGAAGCAAAATATTGTGATGGCCAGCGGCAGCAATCTCTAGAGCGCGTTTGGCAATTGGTTGGCCGATAATCTCGGCAAAGTCGACCTCTGGTCTACTAGATTGGCTCGAGGCTACTTTACCAGAACCGGTCTTGATAGTTTTAAGAGGGAGTATGTTTGCCAGATCTAAAAACACATCTCTTAGACTGGTTGCTGGCTTGAGTTCAATATTTGGTATTAATAAGGCTTGCTGCAAATTGGAGTGCGGCAGGTAGACTACTGGCTTCTGCTGGTCTTTAAGCGACATCAAGCGGCAAATTAGGCCGCGAACGGGGTTTAGAGAGCCGTCAAGACTTAGTTCGCCCAAAAATATAGCCTCCGCTAGCTTTTCATCAGATATCTGCTTAGCTGCCGCAAGCACGGCTACAGCCATCGGTAAATCTAGACTCGTCGAGTCTTTTGGTAGATCTGCAGGCGCTAGGTTAATAGTTACGCGCTTTTTTGGGAACTCTAGGCTGCTATTTGCAAAACTGGCTCGCAAGCGGTCTTTTGCTTCATTTACAGCCTTACCGGCATAACCAATTATCGTGATCGAGGGGAGGCCATTTGTAATATGGCATTCTACATCAACGGGCAGGCTATCCATACCCGCAGAATCAACAATACTCCTCACTTTTCTGGCCATTCATTTTATTCAATCATCAGCCATCCAAAAAATTAATTGCTCATGCTTGCAAAACAAATATTGCAAGCATACATTTAGTCATATTAAGGAGTTCAAATATGGCAAACCACGAAGGTGTAGTGGCGATTGTTGGGGGCTCGAGAGGAACGGGCGCAGGATTATCAAGGCAATTACTAGAAGAGGGAAACCTAGTTGTTGTTGGCTACGCTGATCCAGAAAAAGAGATGAGAGCTGAGCAACTAGCTGGCATAAGAGATCCTAAAAAGAAGAGGGAATTCTTAAATCCCCCAGAATTTGGAGATAGAGCATTGGTCTCCAAGATTGATATGACTAGCCCAGAAGAGCGACTACGTTTTGCGGCGGAAACTAGGGAATTTGCCGAAAGGCATGGCACCACAGTTACTACGTTAGCTTTAGTTGGATCGGCTGGTATAGGTCTCCCAGCTCGAAGGACCTTTGCCGTCAACCAAGAGGGGCCGGTTTTAACAGCTCGAACTTTCTGGGAAGGGGTTAGTGACAATGCTGATCCTATAGCGATGACTCTTTATACCCAAAGTTTTCAAGGACACACTGTTTATCATCCTGACCCAAGAGCAAGAGTTAAATTCCCGGATGATTATGCACCAGTTGCCCTTTCTAAATGGAATGGTGAACTTGGCCTAAGACGGCTAAATAATAGCTTTAATAATCCTGAGAATGAACCAAGAATACCAGAAGATTGGCAGCATATTTTAGCTGTGGTGGTTGGTGAAGCTTTGATGGACAGTGATCCCATAATGATGCTTGCCAGGAGGGCTGAACAAGCACAGATTCGTCTTGATAAAGGTGAATCCAAAGATAAGGAAGGCGATGAAAAGATGGTTGCACAGTGGGCCGAGTTTGAAGGTCGGGCTAGTGAGCTGGAAGCTGCTGGCTTTGAGACGACAAAAGTCGCTGACTATGCCACTTTAGCCTATGACATGATGAGTAGGCGTCCGTTCACTCCCGCTAGTGTTACTCAAATAACGGAATATATACCTGAAAAAGCCGTAGTTGATGGCAAGGTAGTAGATCTAAGGTCAACCGGAAACCCATTGGACTGGTCTCTGGGCAAGCTGGCTGCTTAAAGAATTTAAGGAGAATAAAATGGCAAACTATGTTCACAACCCTGATTTTCCGCCAATAGAATCCGTAATAGATCATCGTCCTCCCCGTTTATGGCTAAGCGGTGTTTTAGAAGTTGTGGAAGTGCCTCTCGAGCAATACGAGGAAGAAACTGGGCTGAATGTCGCAGAATTTCTTGCAGAGTATGACCAATTCCAAAAACATAAAAGGCCGACAAGTCCCGCTGATCCCGTTACCAAAGCTCGTGGATTCTGGGATGTGCCATCGGAACAGTTCGATGGACATTTTCCTGATCTGGCGGTCTTGCAAGGTGTCCAAGAAGATGAAGCTATAGCGCAATTAGCGGCATATGCTGCTGCCTATAAACAACCAGGCCAATTAGGTGTATTACTTGGAGATCTGGCATCAAGGCATTTTCTTCCTGTACCCCCCGATAAAATGCTACTTCTAGGAGCTGACATTTTAGGATGGCAGAAACGTACATTTGTGGGTAAGGGCGAAGTTAGCTTGGCGAATGGGATGTTGGCTGCAGAAGTTACTGCTAGCGGCAGCGTAATGAAAAAAGAAATTCAACGTGAGACGATACGCAAGGCTATCTCAGCTATAGAAGCCGGACCAAGTAAGTAAATTAAAGGAGATAAGATGGCAGGAAGTAGATTAGAAGGTCGCGTAGGGTTGGTAGCAGGTGGTGGAAGTGGCATTGGCTTAGCCATAGCAGAAGCTTATGGAAACGACGGAGGCACAGTAGTTATTGCAGCTAGAGGCCAAAGGGCTGAATTTGCACAATCCGTAATTGATGCTTCAGGTTGGGAAGGCTATGTTGTAGAATGTGACGTTACTCAATTAAGAGAACTAGGGCAAAGATATGAAGACGTAAAAGCCGCACTTGGAGGGAGGATAGTTAACGACTTCTTCAATAGCGCTGCGGTGTTAAGAGATGGCCCAATGCACCGCATGTCTGATGAAGATGACGACCTTGTATTTACCACAAATCAACGTGCTGCCCATCAATGGGCTAAAGTAGTAATCCCAGATATGCGATCAGCTAAAGATGGGACATTCACGCCAATAAGTTCAATTGTTGGACATCTGGGACACAACCTCCAGGTTAATTATGCTCAGGCAAAAGCAGCTAATATCGCTCTGGCGCGGAGTTTGGCTCAGGAGGTCGGGCCTAAGGGCATACATGCTAACGCTATATTGCCAGGTTTGGCAGACACAGAAATCATCGTGAACATGCCTCGAAAGATGAGAGACGAGTATTTGGCAAATACAATATCAGGGGAGCTAATGTCTCCGGGAGATATAGCAATAGCTGCTATAGAGACTATCCTTGATCCAGAAATAAATGGAAGAGCAATCTTTGTTGATGATGGATTTACTGCTCAGACAGACTTGGCTACTCCAGGCGATAGATACTGGGTAGCGGGCAGAGGCTTTATGCCGCTAGAAGAGGTACAGGCATTGGTAGCTGAAGCAAAAGCTGCTCGAGCTCCAAGCGAAGAGTAAAATATTACCGTTCGTAAATACAAAACGGGCCAGATTTTGTGGCCCGTTTTAGTTTGTTGGAGGTTTTTGTTGATTGGTTTTCGAGGTTTTTTGTATTGATGGTTTTTCATGGAACAAGCGCTTGCGAGAAGCGCTTGTTACAGATCGTTTTTGTTTTGAGCACTTTTTTTATTCAAGCGCCATCTTCATCTTAGCGGCAGCCCTGAAGCCTTGTCAACAAGATTTTTATGCTTTTTTAAACGAACCTGTGTATAACTAGCTTAGCTTTTTTATTTTGCTAGACTAAAAATATGAAAGACGTCCCATTTTTTGCCAATACGGCTGACGGAACACATTGCGTCCAAGCCTGTTTTAGGTCCATGCTCAAATACTTCGTGCCTGAACGGGACTTTTCGTGGACAGAATTGGATAAACTGACTCATAAGTTGCCCGGAAAAGGCACTTGGTGGTTTCCGATGGTGCTGGAATTCAAAAAACTAGGCCTAAAGACCAAATTTATTGAATATTTTGACTATGAAAGGTATTGGAAGGAAGGCAATGACTATATTTCAGGTATTTTTAGCCCTGAAGTAGCTGAGTATCACCTACATCGAAGCAATTTACCAGATGTTAAGCATCTTATTCCGGAATTTTTAAGACAGACGGGCTTTAAACCGCGACCTGCCACAATAGAAGACATTGATAAATTATTAGCAAATGGGTGGTTGATGGCAATTGACATTAATTCACGGACTTTAAATAATCGGTCTGGATATAGCGGGCATGCTGTGGTTGTATACAAAAAAGAAGGACAAAATTACTTAATACACGACCCGGGATTACCGCCAAATCCCAGCCGAAAAGTAACTCGTAAAAAACTGTTAGAGGCTTGGCAATATGCTGGTAAAAATAACACCTCCTTAATTGCCGTGAAGGTCGATGAGTAGCTAATATTCGTTCATAATTTGTTTGGTCGTAGTAAATATAACTATGTGGATAAGTAATAAAATACATCTAAACATTGTATTTAAAACAATGTAGTAGTCTTGACTTAGCATAAGAAGTTTGCTAGACTTAATTTTGTAAGGCAAAAACAAAAACTTACAGCAAAACGGGCCGGTAGAGTTTGACGCCCGGATAACGCTCAACCCAGCCAAAAGCTGGTGCGAGCGGTCAGTCAAAGCCAAAGGGCGGTAAGCGCTATTAAGTAATTACAAATGAGCGCATTTACCGTCCTCGGCTCTATTTTATAAAGCAGGTCGTTGCGTTAGTTTAAGGTTCAAACTGTCGTTAGTTGCGGGTAGTTTGAACCTTATTTATTTGTAAAGAATAAGATATGAGACAATAGCATATAATCGTTTAAGCTTATGGCGCGTAAAAAGGGAATAACTACATCATTATTTTTTACTGGGGTGAGCTTTATTGCTTTGATAGTGATAATGCTTTTAACCAGTCCCGCAGGTAATATTACCTATGCAATACCGTTTTTCGCTGTTCTATACATGCTTTTGGTATCTCTTGGCCATTTCCTAACTTATTTACGTAAAGGCAAGGTGGGCCGTAGAAGTCGAGGTATGATCTTAATACTGAGCGTATTTATCCTTTTACTTGTTATGTTTAAGAGTGCTGGATCGCTTAATTTTATAGACCTTCTAATAATTATGCTGGTTGTTGGTGGATTGCTGTTTTACAGTTCCAGACGCGCTATTTAAAGCATGTTGCAAACGCATTGATAGGGTATAATTATTGCTATGAATGGTGAAGTTGGTGGACCTAATAATTTTGAGGGATTACCGCCAGAACCGGCCCAAAGTCCAGAGCAGGTAGCTGAACAAGCTCCTGGCCAGGCTGTTGAGCAGCAGCGTCCGGCTGCGGCCGAGGCTGGTGCAGGTAAACGTGTACCGCAGCCAGGCAGTACTACTGATATAACCCAGCTAATGCAGCAACAGGCTGCACCAACTGCCCTACCAGCTGATCAGACAGCTCCGGCCGGGCCAGTCTCCTCTGTTACAGCAGACCTTACGGCTGCTGACGCTGACCTTATTGAGAAAGAATGGATCGAGCGGGCTAAATCGATAGTGGCTAAAACCCGTGATGATCCTCACTTACAGAAAAGTGAGATGAGCAAAGCTAAAGCCGATTACATCCAGAAGAGATATAAAAAGATTATCAAAACGGACGATACGGTAACGGCATGATTCTATTGGTGGTTCTGGCGGCTTTTCTAGCGCTGATTATAGCCGGCTGCGCGTTCGGCTATTTTTATATTAGAACCTTGTATCGCGAGCAGAAGAACTACGAGCGTGGCTTAAAGATGGTACCGTTATTGATCCACTTACCACCTATGAGCGATGACACAGAGGGCTCTGGAAGGGATGTTCGGGATGTCATAGATGAAAATATTAGCCGTGCAATGACTCTCTACAGTATTCTGTCGAGTACGATCCAAAAAGGTTTTAAATCGAAGTTTTATGGCCAAAGACATATAGCGCTTGAAATAATCGCCTCTAAAGGCTTTGTCCATTTTTATGCTGCAGTACCGGTACCTCTCATAGGAGTAGTGGAGCAAGCTATTGTTAGCGCTTATCCGACTTCTAAAGTAGAGGAAGTGGCAGAACATAACATCTTTAGCCCAGTTGGGCGGATAGCCGGCACGTTGGGGGGTGAAATGGTGCTTAAGGAAAACTACGCCTATCCCATAGCAACTTATCAGGATATTAAGCGCGATACCATGCAGGCGCTTCTTAACGCTCTTTCGACCTTGGATAAAGAAGATGGCGCCGGCATTCAGATCTTACTTCGGCCAGCCGGCTCAGGCTGGGCAAAGGCAGCCAACCAGGAAGCTGAACATAAGCGTAAGGGCAAAAAGAAGTCAAACAGCGCCGTAAAATTTATGGGCGGCATTGGGACTGCCATAAGTGCCCTAGGTAAACCACCTGAAACTGGTGATGATAAAGACAAGGGTAGTAATATTTCTACGCTTGATCAATCAATAGTCGAGGCAATCGAAAATAAAACAAAACAGCCCGGCTATGAGGTGCTTATAAGAATTGTATCTAGCTCTAATCTGACCCATCGTTCTCAGACTATCTTAAACAACATAGTTGCTACCTTTGCGTTGTTTGATGCCCCCGGCAAAAATGGTTTTAAGTTTGTGCCAGCAAAAGATATTGATAGTTTTGTGACAGCATATATACTGCGTTTTTTCCCTCAAGGAGTCAGCAGAAACATCCTGAATGCCGGAGAGCTTGCTACACTATTCCATTTTCCTGATCAGCAGAATATACCTACCAGCCAGCTTGAACGCCAACAATCAAAGCAGGTTGATGGCCCACGTAATGTTCCAGAAGAGGGCTTACTGCTGGGCTATAACCTTTTCCGTGGTGCTAAGAAGGCGATTCGCTTGTCACTGGTTGATCGCCAAAGGCACATGTACGTTGTAGGACAAACCGGTACAGGTAAATCTACTTACTTAGAGAATTTAGCACTTCAGGACATGCTGGAAGGCCGAGGCTTTGCTTTTGTTGATCCGCACGGCGATACAGCTGAAAAACTGCTGGCAATGGTGCCTAAGGAACGTACAGAAGATATTATCTACTTCTCGCCGGCAGATATGGACTACCCGTTGGGCCTTAACATGTTTGAATACCAAAGTCCTGATCAGCGGGACTTCTTGATCCAAGAAGCCATCAACATGCTTTACAAGCTATACGACCCTGGCCATACAGGAATTATCGGTCCCCGCTATGAACACATCTTTAGAAATGCGGCCCTGACAGTTATGGCAGATCCGGAAGGCGGTACTTTTGTAGATATCCCTAAGCTCTTTAGAGACTCGGCTTATGTTGAGCAGAAACTTAAGCACGTTAAAGACCAGAACGTTATAGAGTTTTGGCGCAAAGAAATACCTCAGTCACAGCGCAGTAACGAATATGGTGAAGTCACCAGCTGGTTTGTTTCCAAGTTCGGTGCTTTCTTATCAAACGAGATGATGCGTAATATCATTGGCCAGACTAAAAGCTCATTTAACCTGCGTCAGATTATGGATGAGGGCAAGATCTTATTGGTTAATCTTAGTCGCGGACGGGTAGGCGAACTTAATTCACAGTTACTGGGCATGATCTTTGTCATGAAGTTTGAGGCCGCAGCCATGAGCCGCGCTGATATGCCGGAAGAATACCGTAGAGACTTCTGTTTGTACGTTGATGAGTTCCAGAACTTTGCCACAGACAGTTTTGCGGACATCTTATCCCAGGCTCGTAAATATCGTCTGAATCTAATTGTGGCTAACCAGTTTACGACCCAGCTTAAAGAAGAGGTGAGGGATGCTGTATTTGGTAATGTTGGAACAGTCTTGTCATTTAGGGTCGGTACAACAGATGCTGAATTCTTAGCCAAGCAGTTTGCTCCGATGTTTGACATAGACGATCTGCAGTTCCTTCCTAACTATAACGGGGTAATAAGGATGATGATTGGTGGCGTACCCGTTCAGCCCTTTAGCATGGCTATCCTGCCGCCCCTCGGCAACCCCAATAAGCAGCTTGCCGAAGCTCTTAAACAACTTTCAGCTGCAAAATACGGCCAACCAAAAGCTACCGTCGAAAAAAATATTTTTGCCAGGCTGGCAACCCAGCCAAGGCAGCCATCTCTTCCGCCTGCTCAGAGCGGTCTACCTCCTGGTGGCAGAATGGGAGCAAATCAATTTGGATCATCATGGGGTAACGGACAATTACCTCCGTCTGCCGGCGCTAGGCCAGGTTTTGGTGCTCAATCTCCAAGCCAGTTTGGTGGATTTCCACCCGCTGCCAGCAGACCTATGTCAGGGATGCCTCCTAGTACTGCGCCATATCAGTATCCGCAGGCTCAAAATCTACCCCCTGCTGATTTCTCAGCTACACCTCCAGTACCTTCACGTGCCTCCTCGGGCTCATCTTTCCTTGATGATTGGTTAGCTAAGCGGAAGCAGAACTTATCAAATAGCCGAATCCCTCCTTCAGTTGCGCAGCCACCGGCAACTGCTTCATCAACTAACCAAATACCTTTTAATTCGCCACAACCTACTGAAGGCTCCACAGGTCTACCTCCGGCAGCTGCTGTACCTTGGGCTACTTCATCCACGGGTCCAACCCAGCCATCGGTGACTGCTCAGACAGCATCCCCTGCCGCCAGTTCTTTGCCAGTACCCGACAACCCAATACCTCAACCTGCAGCTACTACCCCAATCGCTTCGCCAAAGACTGGTGAGCTTAAGATCAATAGAGACGATAACGGGGATACAGGCATGGATGAGCATACAGTCAGGATAGACAAAGACGGAAACATCGCCTCGGTATCTTAATTATTTAGGCGTTTCTCGAAACAAGAGGCCACTCGGCCAAATAGTTCGAGTTCCATCTGTTTCTCAGGCCTACAAAATTAAGATACCTTGGCTTTCAAAAAATAAGTAAGGAATCTAAACTTAGTCCGAGGAGTGGTGGGCGAGGCGAAACAGCAGCTCTATCGCTACACCAAAAATGAATCCAATGGCCATCAGAAACAGAAATATAAAGTAGTTGTAGTTATAGCCCGCTGATATGACTATTAAGTAGTACAAAGAGCTACCAATTACCGTAAAGCTACCAGCACCTATCAATCCTGATGGTCGGCCGATAGTTCTGGCAGTAGCATCAGATATCTCGCTAATAACGGGTTGATGCACAATTTGGCTCAACACCCTCTTGGATTCTGGCATTTGATGACGGATACGCGCAAGGGTCTGTTTATACGCCACATTTTTTACTTCTGCACTTATACTTGCTTCGGTTAGCGCTGATAGTTGTTCGGACTTATGACGTTGTTCCGGCTTATTTAGCTCTTGACTCTCTAGTACTACATTAGCACTCTGAGCTTCGTCTTCTATCCGACTGCGGATCTCCTCTACAGAAGGCATTAGGTTGGGCTCAGGCTCTCTTCTATGACCGCTATGAGGGCGGTTTTCTAAACGATTACCAACAGGCTTTCTTTCAGCTGACTTTAGGGCTTGCTCTATCATCTAAAGCCCTCCGGTGGTCACAAAGCTTAGTCTAATGATCTCTAGTTCTAGAGCGATGATTTTACTCCGGGCATATAAATATCCGGCAATTACGGCAGTGCTAAATCCAATTACCATCGGCAATAACCCATTATCTGAACCACTCTGTTGAGGTGGGTGTAAGAATATTAGACCTTGGATAAAAACAGCCAATAGTACAAACCAAAGTCCTAGTTTGCGTAAAATCACTTCTTGCCGAGTCTTTTTTCCATAACCAACTACCTCATCAATCAGGCTTGGATTAAAGGGCAGGTTTGCCACTAACTTTTTGAACATATAATGTGTCCGATTTTTATTTAATGCTCAAGCTTATTTAACCACCAAAGTTATTGTTCGCGCAATGTTATTTAGAACACCAAAAGCTTGTTTTTGTCACGTATTTAGAGTACAATATTAACAGAGTGGAAACACCTTAGAAAAATCCTAAGAGAGGGTATGTATTTTAGTGAGTGCTGATAAAGACAAGATTAAACAAAAATCAAGCTATGACGCCAGCCAAATTCAGGTCCTAGAGGGTCTTGAGCCGGTCCGCAAGCGTCCAGGCATGTACATTGGTAGTACCGGACCTGAAGGCCTGCATCACTTGGTCTGGGAGCTAATCGACAACGGCATTGATGAAGCATTAGCTGGCTTTGCCACTGAAGTTAAAGTAAACATGCTTGAAGATGGCGGTATTACGGTTACTGATAACGGGCGTGGTATACCTACTGACAAGCATGCAAAGACAGGCAAAAGTGGCGTAGAGACTGCTTTAACTATCCTTCATGCTGGAGGTAAGTTCGGCGGTGGTGGATATAAAGTCTCAGGCGGTCTGCATGGCGTAGGTGTCAGTGTAGTTAACGCTTTAAGTAAGCAGCTTTTGGTTACCGTTTGGCAAAACGGCACAGAGTACCGTCAGGAATATGCGCGAGGTGTCCCCAAGGCTCCTCTTAAAGAAGTTGGCAAGAGTGATAGAACAGGCACAGAAGTTACTTTTTATGCTGATCCGGATATCTTCCAGACTACTCAGTTTGACTACAACACTATACTTGACCGTTTGCGCCATCAGGCTTATCTAACTAAAGGCGTCCGAACATCAATCATTAATCAAAAAAATGGTGATCGTTACAGCTTTTATTTTGAGGGCGGTATAGAGAGCTATGTGCGACATCTTAATACGGGCAAAGAAGCCCTCGACGATGATGTATTTTATGTTGAGAAACAGATTGAAGACGCTGTTGTAGAAATTGCACTGCAATATACGGATTCCTTTTCAGAAACGTCTATGGCATTTGCAAACAATGTTTATAATCCTGATGGCGGTAGCCATCTGACAGGTTTCAGAACTGCTCTGACGAGAGTTATTAATGACTACGCCCGCAAAAACGGTCTACTTAAAGAAAAAGAAGAGAACCTCTCTGGCGACGATGTCCGCGAAGGCTTAACTGCTGTCATTTTGGTAAAACTAACTGATCCCCAGTTTGAAGGCCAGACCAAGAGCAAACTAGGCAACCCGGAAGTAAGAAGTTACGTAGAGCAAGTGGTTGGTGAGTGGTTGACCTATTACATGGAAGAACATCCGGCAATTGGCCGCAAGATTGTTAACAAAGGCTTGCTTGCTGCTCGCGCCCGCAAAGCCGCTCGCGCGGCACGGGATAACATTATCCGTAAGGGGGCTCTTGAAGGTGCGAACCTGCCTGGTAAACTAGCTGACTGCGCTACTAAAGATCGCTCCCAGGCTGAACTGTTTATAGTCGAAGGATTATCTGCTGGTGGTAGTGCCAAGGATGGCCGCAACTCCTATTTTCAGGCTATCTTACCTCTACGCGGCAAGGTCTTAAATGTCGAGCGGGCACGCTTAGACAAGATGCTGGCAAATTCAGAGATTTTGAACCTGATCAAAGCCTTAGGTGTAGGGATCGAAGAACAGTTTGATATGAGTGGCCTCCGCTATGAGCGGGTTGTGATCATGACCGACGCCGATGTAGATGGCAGTCACATCAGGACACTTTTGATGACACTCTTTTTCCGCCACATGCGTCCGGTTATTGAAGGCGGCCATCTATACGCTGCCCAACCACCTCTATTTGGAGTTGCAATCGGCAAAAAACGCCAATACGTCCAAACCGAAGAGGAGCTCGATGAGCTTCTGGATAAACTTATTGAAGAGCGTAAGGCTAAAGCCGTTAAGATTGATAAAAATGATGACAAGATCAAGCAAGCTGGAGTAAGTGTTCAGCGCTATAAAGGTTTGGGTGAGATGAATGCTGACCAGTTGTGGGAGACAACCATGGATCCGTCTAACCGTGTACTGGCTCAAGTTAAGATCGAAGATGCCGAAAAGGCTGACGCTATCTTCTCCAAACTGATGGGGACAGAGGTAGAAATGCGCAAAAACTTCATCCAGAGCCGCGCAAAATTCGTAAAGGATTTGGACATTTAAGATGGATGATAGAGCTAAAGGTGTCCTGCCTACTGCTGATAAACACTCGAGGATAGTCCTTAACCGAAGTGTTGAGGACGAGATGGAGAATAGCTACCTTCAATACTCCATGAGTGTCATTGTGGCCCGTGCACTTCCAGACGTGCGCGATGGCCTCAAACCGGTTCATAGACGTATTTTATACGTCATGGACAAAAATGGGCTTAGGAGTGGCTCTAAATACACCAAGAGTGCCCAAATAGTAGGAGATGTAATGGGTAAATTCCACCCACACGGCGATACCGCTATTTATGATGCTATGGTCAGACTGGCGCAACCATTCTCCACGCGTTATATGTTAGTTGACGGCCAAGGAAACTTTGGTTCGATGGACGGTGACCCGCCAGCTGCTTACCGTTATACCGAGGCCCGCATGACCAAAGCCTCCGAGGCCTTGCTTGAAGATATAGACAAAGAAACAGTGCCGTTTAGGGATAACTTTGATGGCACGCAGCAAGAACCAGAAGTCTTACCAGCTAAAGTTCCTAATCTACTACTTAACGGCCAGCTGGGAATTGCCGTTGGTATGGCTACAAACATACCACCACACAACTTAACTGAGGTAATAGATGCCACAATCGAACAAATAGATAACCCAGAAGCTACTATCGACGATCTAATAAAACACGTAAAAGGGCCAGATTTTCCAACTGGAGGAATAGTTTACGGCAAAGAGTCTATCCGCACGGCCTTTGCAACCGGCCGCGGCGGGGTGGTCGTCAGGGGCGTAGCCGAAGTGGAAGAAGTTAAAAGCGGCCGTAATCGCATTATTATTACTGAAATCCCTTATGCCGTTAACAAAGCCGGATTAGTTGAGAAAATTGCTGATCTAGTTAGAGAAAAGAAAATAGCTGGTATTAGCGATATCCGTGATGAGAGCTCTAGGGGAGGAGTAAGAATCGTAATAGATCTTAAAAAAGATGCCTACCCTAAAAAGTTACTCAACCAACTTTATAAGCTAACACCTCTCCAAATGACCTTCCACTACAATATGCTGGCATTAGTGGACGGGATCCAGCCCCGAGTATTAGGCCTACAGGACATCATTACCGAATATATTAAGCACCGCCAGATTGTCGTCAGACGTCGTACAGAATTTGAACTTAGAAAGGCTCAAGAACGCGCCCATATTCTGGAAGGTCTGAAAATTGCGTTAGATCATATAGATGAGGTGATTAAAACAATACGCGCCAGCCAAACTAGTGAAGAAGCACAAACTAACCTGGTTAAAAAGTTTAAGCTTACAGAAATTCAGGCTCAAGCAATTTTATCCATGCAGCTACGCCGGCTGACAGGGTTAGAGCGCAAAGAAATAGAAGACGAACTAGCAGGATTGGTAAAACTTATTGCTCAACTACAGTCCATTCTCGGTGATGAGAAAAAGATTTTAAAGATTATTAAAGACGAATTAGTCCAAGTAAAAGAGCAGTTTGGGGATACTCGCAGAACCAAAATAGTTGCTCAGGAATTAGGTAGTTTAAGTGAAGAGGATCTTGTACCTGACGAACAAGTTGTAGTTACTCTTACGTCAGCTAACTATGTAAAGCGGACTTCAGTGGCCGACTATAAGCGCCAAGGTCGAGGTGGAAAGGGCCGGCGCGGAATGACCACGAGGGAAGAGGATGTTATTGAACATGTTGTTAATGCATCAACACATGATTATCTTTTATTCTTCACTAACAGGGGTAGAGTGTTCAGAATACGAACA
>Ga0070741_10013810_pt1 | contig 14146 bp, 16 predicted proteins | sample Coa_R1_4_FD_66440 | JGI IMG/M metagenome (GOLD analysis project Ga0070741, IMG submission 66440) | Surface soil microbial communities from Centralia Pennsylvania, which are recovering from an underground coalmine fire - Coalmine... | ecosystem: Environmental > Terrestrial > Soil > Unclassified ... | reverse complement strand
GCGCTGCACGAGTACGACAGGAGCGGACGCTCGAGCGACCATGCGCCGGTCGAGAACGTACGGGAATCGGTCGTGCTCACCGGAAACCGCGGTCTGTCCGCGGACGGCGTCGCGTCGGGCTTCGGCATCGCCGTGTCGCGGGTTTGCCGCCGCTGGACGACGCAGTGCTCGTATCCCTCGCGCGCGGCGAGGACGTTTGGCTCCGCACCCGCGCCGAATCGCGAACGAATCGCATCCTCGAGAAGCTCCGGACGGTCGGGCAGGAAAAGCCGCGACCAGGCACCGAGAAGCGCGACGTTCCCCATCGGACGGCCCTCCGCAGAGAGGACCCCGTGTCGCCGCGCGATGCGCGATGCCGGCACGCGTGCGACGTGGAAGGCGGCCCGGTGCGGGAAGCGAGACTCCGCGTTCAGCAGGAGCAGGCCGCCCCGACGGATCCGCGCCAGCGCCGCTGCCGAAGGCGGCGACGGGGACACGACCGCGAGCACGTCACAGTCGCGCATCTTGTAACGGCGGCGGATCGGCGCCTCGTCCCACCGCAGATACGCGGCGATCGGCGCGCCGCGCCGCTCGGCGGTGAACTCGGGGAACGCCTGCACGTGGAAACCGGCACGCCCGAGCGTGTCGGCGAGGATCTGCGACGCGAGGACGACTCCCTCGCCGCCCCGGCCCACGAAGAGCATCTCTCTCATGCGATCGCTCCACCCCAAGGATCCTTCCGAGGCGGGCGCGGCAGCATCAGGGAGAACGCCGAGTGCCTCTCGGTAGTCGGCGGCGGAGAGTGGGGCCGACAGGCCCTTGTGCGGAGGTCGACGGCGGGCGTACGATCGCTCGCGACCGCGATCGGGAGGAGTTGACATGCACGCACGGCTGATCTCGTTTTCCGGCGCTGACCCGGAGAAGCGCGAGCAGGCAATCCAGACGATCCGCGAGACGGTGATCCCGACGCTTCGGGAGTACGACGGCTTCGCCGGGTATCTCGCTCTCTACGACCCGGGAACCCGGCAAGCCAGAGCTGTGATTCTGTGGGATACCGAGGAGGCCGCCAAGGCCGCCGAGGAGACGCTCGCAGAGCGCCGCACGCAGATGGCCAGCGGCGTGGGGCTCACGGTCCAGTCGGCCGATCTCTACGAGGCCGTCGTCGTCGAGCTCGAGGGGGCACGCGTCTAGAAGGCGCCACGTGCCTCCCGCAGGGCTAGCCGCGTAGCGCCTCCTGCATCGCGATCGCGAACTCGGTGACCGTCCCGTGGTTCGGCGACGCCGCGAACTCGCTTTCGGCCGCCTCGCGTTCTTCTTCGGACTGCCAGAACGTCACGTTGAGGAGCTGGCCGGACTCGCGATTCACGAGCACGTAACCGCCCATGTTTCCCGGCAACGTCCGAACGATGCCCACCGAGCGCTGCTGCGCCCCGAGGATCTCGTCCATACCCTCGGGCTGGGTCTCGAATGCTTCGATGCGCGCGAACATGCGCCGTGTGTTTCCCGTCCGGCCGGAAACGAAGCCTCCTCACTGGCCGACCGGAACCGCGACCCAGACGGCGTTGTAGGCAACCATCGTCGACACTTCCGGCAGGATCTCCACGATCTGCCAGCCTCGGCCCTCGAGGTCGAAGCGGTCTCCCGGCCCCCATTCCAGCTGCGACGACTCGAAGCGGCCGACCCGTCGCCCATCCGTGTCGATGACCATGTACCGGAACCGCGGCAACGACGACGATCCTACCCGGGCCCCGAAGACGTGACGCACAGCTAGTTTGCGGGGGATGGCGGTGTCGCCCGAGCTTTGGGAGCGTCGTGTCGTGGTTACCGGCCTCGGCGCGGTGACCCCGCTCGGGCTGGACATGGAGACGACGTGGCGTCGGCTGTTGGCGGGTGAGGGCAGCGGCGGCCTGTTGACGGCCTTCGACGCGCGGCGCCATCCGGTCCGGATCGCCTGCGAGGTTTCCGCCTTCGAACCGGAGCACTGGCTCGATCGACGGGCGGTTCGGCGGACGGACCGGTTCGCGCAGTTCGCCGTCGCGGCGGCCCGCATGGCCGAGGCCGACTCCGGGGTCGACGTGGAGGAGGCGCCCGATCGCGTCGGTGCCTCGATCGCGACCGCGCAGGGAGGGGTCGAGAGCCTCGCTGCGTGCTGTGCGGGAGCCGACGCGGCACGCGTGCAGCCCACACTGGTCACGGCCTTCATGCCGAACATGGCGGCGGGCTGGGTGTCGATGGAGTTGGGAGCGCGTGGGCCCGTCGGTGCCCCGTGCGCGGCGTGCGCGGCTTCGGCAATGGCGATCGGGGAGGGCTATGACGCCATCCGGCTCGGACGGGCAGAGGTGATGTTCTGCGGCGGGAGTGAGGCGGGGATCACGCCGATCGCGATGGCCGGCTTCGCCGCCATGCGAGCGTTGTCGCGGCGCAACGACGACCCGGTGCGGGCGAGCCGGCCCTTCGATGCCGGGCGCGACGGATTCGTGATGGGCGAGGGCGCCGCCGTTCTCGTTCTCGAAGAGCTCGATCATGCGCTCGCCAGGGGAGCCGGGATCTACGGAGAGCTCGTCGGCTACGGAGTCAGCGCCGACTCGTTCCACATGACCGAGCCGGATCCGGAGGGCGTGGGTCAAGCGCGCGCGGTGCGTGCTGCGCTCGCCGACGCGCAGGTCGATGCGAGCGAGGTCGACTACGTGAACGCACACGCCAGCTCGACGGGCCTCGGTGACGCGACGGAAACGGCCGCCTTGAAGCTCGCGTTGGGCGAGGAGAAGGCGCGGTCGATCCCCGTCTCCTCGACCAAGGGGGCGACGGGGCACTGCCTCGGTGCGGCGGGCGCGGTCGAGGCGGCGGTCACGGTCCTCGCCGTTCGAGACGACGCCGTGCCGCCGACCATCAATCTCGAGAGCGCCGATCCGGTCTGCGATCTCGACTACGTGCCGAACGCGTCGCGCCGTCAGCCGGTGCAGGTGGCGGTCAGCAACAGCTTCGGCTTCGGCGGCCACAATGCGGTCCTCGTCTTCCGGAAGCATCGGGAAGCGCTCACGGCGACATGAGCGAACGGACTGTCGGACGGGCTCGGATCGCGGCCAACATGGCCGGGGCAACGCTTCCCCTCGTCGGTCTCGTCGTGGCCGTCGCGTTGCTCTGGGGTCGATTGGTCGGGCTCCGGGAGTTGACGATCTTGTTCGTCGGATACGTGCTCGCCGGGTTCGGGATCACCGTCGGCTATCACCGTCTGTTCACGCATCGTTCGTTCCAGACCTACCCAGCCGTGCGCTACGCCTTTGCCGTTCTGGGTCAGCTGGCGGTCCAGGGAAACGTCATCAGCTGGGTCGCAAACCATCGCAAGCACCACCAATTCTCTGACCGAAACGGCGACCCGCACAGCCCGCACGCCGATTACGGGGAGGGCTTCGTCGAGGGCCTGAAAGGGCTCTGGCATGCCCATACCGGCTGGCTGTTCGACTCCGGGGCGACCGCCGATCCGAAGCGCTACGCGAAGGACCTGCTCGAGGATCGCGGCCTGCGCCTGATCAGCTGGTTGTTCGTGCCGATCGTCGTGCTCTCGCTCCTCGTGCCGGGCCTCATCGGGTGGGCGTGGATCGGCGGCCGGTACGGATTCCTCGCAGGTCTCGTGTGGGGCGGCGCCGCTCGCATCTTCCTGCTCCACCACGTGACCTGGTCGATCAACTCGATCTGCCACTACTGGGGGCGCCGACGCTTCGCCGTGCGGGACGAATCCCGCAACGTCTGGTGGCTGTCATGGGTGTCGTTCGGCGAGTCCTGGCACAACAACCATCATGCGTTTCCCAGCTCCGCCTTCCATGGTCTGCGGGCGGGCGAGATCGACCCAGGCGGCTGGCTCATCCACGCGCTCGAGCGCTGCGGCCTCGCCTGGAAGGTGATCAGGATTCCGCTCGACCGACAGGCAGGAAAGGCGCTCCCGACAGGCGACCCGGCGTTCGACCGATAGCGCCGCGACGCCATGAGTAGATTCCGCCGGTGAGCTTCACTGCCGGGGCGGATGCCTACGACCGTTTCATGGGCAGGTATTCGGTGCCGCTCGCCCCTCAGCTCGCCGATTTCGCGGGGATCACCGCCGGTCGGCGAGTCCTCGATGTCGGCTGCGGCCCGGGCGCGCTCACGGCCGAGCTGGTCAGGCGGCTTGAACCTGACGCCGTGTCGGCCGTCGATCCGTCGGAATCCTTCGTTGCGGCAGCTCGGCAGCGGCATCTCGGCGTTGTCGTGCAACGCGCCGCGGCGGAGCAGCTGCCGTTTGGGGACGAGGCGTTCGACGCCGCCTTGGCACAACTCGTCGTTCACTTCATGGCGGACCCGATCAGGGGACTTCGGGAGATGGCGCGCGTGACGCGCGAGCACGGCGTCGTCGCAGCGTGCGTTTGGGATCACGCAGGCGGACAGGGGCCTCTCGGCGTGTATTGGCGGGCGGTGCTCGAGCTCGATCCCGACGCCGAGGACGAGTCGCAGCTCGCGGGCGCCCGCGAGGGCCACCTCGGAGAGCTGTTCCGAGCCGCCGGTCTGCACGAAGTCGAGGAGGGCGTTCTTTCCGTCGACGTCGAGCATCCAAGCTTCGAGGAGTGGTGGGAACCGTTCATGCTCGGCGTGGGCCCCGCCGGCGCCTACGCCGCCGGCCTGGACGCGGGGCGGCAGGCGCAGCTGCGCGAACGCTGCCGCGAGCTGCTGCCGGCAGCGCCGTTCGTGTCGACAGCTCGGGCCTGGGCAGCACGCGGTCTCGTTTGACCGGTCATCGGTGATGCGCGCCTGCGTGATCGCGCTTTCTGCGGCGGCGCTCCTTGCCTCAGGCGCCGCTCGATCTGCGGAGGGCCCGATCAAGGTCGACGGTCGCACCATCTTCGTCCGGTGCACCGGGCACGGCTCGCCGACGATCGTGCTCGACGCCGGGCTCGGTGACGGCGCAGCGGCGTGGGGCATGATCCAGCCGAGCATCGCGCGCATCAGTCGGGTGTGCGCGTACGACCGGCCCGGTGAAGGCGCCAGCGACCCTCCCTCCGGCCCGCAAACCGTGGCCGACCAGGCGAGAACGCTCGAGCTGCTCCTGCGGGCGACCCACTGGCCGACGCCGGCCGTCCTCGTGGGCCACTCGTGGGGAGGCGCGGTCGCGCAGGCGTTCGCGGAGCAGCACCTGGGTCAAGTTGCCGGGATGGTCATGATCGATCCGTCCGTCCCCGATCAGCTGCGGAAGTGGTTGCAGCTCTTGCCGCCGAAGCCGAAGCACGGCCCCGATCCGTCCGGCCCGCTCAGGAGCGAGCTCTCGCAGGCACTGCGTTCAACGCAGACCTCCGAGAGGCTGCGGTGGGGAGCAAGCGATCCCGAGCTGCGGCGGTTGACGAGCCTCGGCAAGACGCCGCTCGTGGTGCTCACGGCTGGAATGCTCGGGCTGCCGTTCCCGACGCAGGCGCTGCAGGCGCGCGCGTACGCGACCTGGCTGGCACTTCATCGGCGGCTCGCCTCGCTGTCGTCGAACTCGATCCATGCGGTCGCGCAGTTCAGCGGTCACCACATCTACGAGAGCCAGCCCGATCTCGTCGTCGCCGCGATTCGCGCCGTCGTGCTGGCAGCTCGCACGCATTCGCATCTGCCCGCATGCCGCGCGGTGTTCCGCGGTCACGGCGGCGTGGGCTGCATCTGACGACCGCGTGGCCGTCAGGCAGGCCCGGGTCCGTCCACGTTGACGACGAGCGGGCCGGTCCCGACGAAGGACAAGATGATCTCCTGCAGCTCGTCCGCCGGGTTGACGTCGCGATGAATCACGCCCATGGGAACGTGGAAGAATCCGCCCGTCTCGACGTCGGTGCTCTCACGGCCGCCCGGGCCGAACTCGAAGCGTGCGCGGCCACGGACGACGTACCCGAGGACTTCTCGATCGCCGTGGTGGTGCCAGCCGGAGGCCGCACCCGACTCGACGCGAGTACGAATGAGCATCGCGCCTGAGGTGTCGAAGGCAAGCTCGCGAACGAGTCCCGTCGTGGACGCGGCTGCCTGCAACGCGTCCCGAGACACCGCTTCTATGCCGGTTCGTTCCCGTCCCGCGCCGATGCGGCAAGCCTACCGCGACGCCTCGTCCGCGCCGTTGGCGATGCACGGCGGGCCGATCCGCCGAGCCGCGCTCGTTTGACGGTCGCCGGCTTCCGGAATCTCGGGCACCATGGATGCGATGCGGTTCGTCGTCGCCTCGGTGGCCGCCGCCCTCTCGGTGCAGGCGTTCCACGCGTCCTCGCAGCCGCTGCCGGCGCCGGTGCGAAAGATGGTGGTCGCCAGCCACCACTGGTATTCCAAGTGCCCGGTGCCGCTGTCGGGCATGCGCGTGCTCACGCTGACCTTTTGGGGATTCGACGGCCGCCCGCACACGGGCCAGATGGTCACGAATGCGAACTCGGTCGCGCCGCTCACGACCGTCTTCCGGAAGCTCTACGCGCTGCACTTCCCGATCCACCACATGCAGCTGAGCGACGAATACGGTCCGCCGAGCTCCGCGCCGCGTGACGGTGACGTCACCTACTCCATGTCCTGCCGCCAGGCGGTCCCGTCGCCGTGCAGCGGCGGAACGGGCACCGGCAGCTGGTCGATGCACGCCTACGGCGACGCGGTCGACATCAATCCCGTCGAGAACCCCTACGTCGGCTGCGGCCAGACGCGTGACAAGACAGCCGTGTCGTTCATGAAGCGGACGCCGCTACGGCGCGGCATGGTGACGCCGGCCGTCTACGCCGCCTTCCGCTCCGTCGGCTGGGGCTGGGGCGGATCGTGGTACGGGTCGACGAAGGACTACATGCACTTCTCGTCGACGGGACATTAGGCCGCTTCGAGGAGCGGTTCCTCGCCGGGTGAGACGACCCGCTCTGCACGCGCGGGAACGGGCAGCAGCCTGCTGCCTGCGGCGACGAGCACGGCGATCGCGACCTGCACAGCGAGCACGATGACGAACGCGCCGCGCACGCCGACAGCGTGTGCGGGCGACAGTGACAGGAAGAGGCTGCCGAGCGTCGCGACACCGAGAGCGAGTGCCGACTGCTGCGTGGTGGTGAGGACGCCGCTGCCGACGCCGGCGCGATCGGCGGGCACGCCCGCGAGGACGAACGCGAAGATCGACGGCATGACGAAGCCCTGCCCGAACCCCGCGACGATCATCCCGGGCGCGAGGTTGATCGGATCCACGTGCGGCCACTTCGCGAACAACGTCGCCGCCAGCACGGTGAGGCCGACGGCCTGCAGCAGCGCGCCGCCGGCGATCACGGCACGACCGTAGAGCGCCGTCATGCGAGCGTTCAGCAGCGTCGAGACCAGGAACGCCAACGCCATCGGCACGAGCGCCAACCCGGACCGCAGAGGGCCGAAGTGCGCGCCCATCTGCAGGGTCAACGCCGACACGAACATGAACGCACCGAAGCCGCCGAAGAACGGCACCGCGATCGCGAGACCGCGGCGCATGCCGGGCAGCCTCATGAGCGACGGCGGGACGACGGGATGCCGTCCACGCTCCTCGAGCCGGCGCTCGACGAGCGCGAATGCGCCGATCGCCGGGACGAACAACGCGAGCAAAACCCAGCTCCACGCCGGCCAGCCGAGCGCGCGGCCCTCGGTCAGCGGCACGAGCAGGGCCAGCACCGCGACCGCGAGGAGGCCGGTGCCGGGAAGGTCGATGCGCGACGGCTCGTGCGACACCGTCGCCGGGACCCGGCGCCAGGCGAGCACGAGGCCGGCGAGCCCGATCGGGACGTTGACGAGGAAGATCGGCCGCCAGCTCTCGCCGGCGATGTTCGCAGCCACCAGCGCGCCGCCGGCGAGCTGGCCGACGACGGCGGCGATGCCGGCGGTCGCCCCGTAGAAGCCGATCGCCCGCGCACGCCGATCCGGCGGGACCGAGGCCTGAATGGTCGCGAGCACCTGGGGGACCATGAGCGCGGCCGACGCGCCCTGCAGCGCGCGGAAGACGACGAGCGTCGTCGCCGTCGGAGCGAGGCCGCACAAGAGCGAGAAGACGGTGAACGACGCCATGCCGGCCAGGAACAGGCGGCGGCGCCCGTGCTGGTCGCCGAGGCGCCCGCCGAGCACGAGGAGCAGCGCGGACGGGACGCCGTAGCCAGCAACGACGAGCTCGAGCGTCGCCGCGGATGCGTGCAGGCGGGAATCGATCGTGGGGAGGGCGACGTTGACGATGAAGAAGTCCGCGATGGAAAGGAAGGCCCCGAGCAGGACGGTGGCGAGGCCGATGCGCGAGAGCGTGGTCTGAGGCGGCATGACTCCACCATGCCGGGCGCACGTACCCCAGTACCAGAGCGTTCTCATCCTGGTATCGAAGCCACCAGCCTGAGAGTCCGTCGGTTCGCAATACTGGCTCCATGGCCGTGATGGCGCCCGATGCCGACGCGATCCGCCGCCACGAGCTGGGTGCGTTCCTCCGCAGCCGTCGCGAGCGGATCCGGCCGGAGAACGTGGGGCTGAGGCCCTCGAGACGACGTCGCACGCCGGGCCTGCGCCGCGAGGAGGTCGCACAGCTGGCCGGGGTCGGCGTGACCTGGTACACGTGGCTCGAGCAGGGCCGCGACATCAATGCGTCGGCGCAGGTCCTCGACGCGATCGCGAAGACGCTCCGCTTCGACCCGCACGAACGGTCGCACCTCTTCACGCTCGCGGGCGCGGCCGACACCACCGTCGCCGACGAGTGCGAGGCGGTCGAGCCCGCCGTGCACCTCATCCTCGACCGGCTCGAGCCGTATCCGGCGCTCGCGGTGAACGGCCGCTACGACCTCCTCGCGTACAACCGAATCTGGAGAAGCGCCTTCCCCGGTGTCGACGACATCCCCCTCGAGGACCGCAACATCCTCTGGCTGATGTTCGCGCATCCGCAGTGGCGCGAGCGGATCGTCGACTGGCACGCGACTGCTGCGCGCATGGTCGCCCAGTACCGTGCGGCGATGGCCGAGCACGTTGCCGAGCCGGCATGGAAGGACCTCGTGGCACGCCTGCACCGCTCCTCCTCCGACTTCACCGTGTTCTGGGACCGGCACGACGTGCAGGCGGTGGCGAGCGCGATCAAGCGCGTGCAGCATCCCGACATGGGGCGGCTGAACTTTCACTACACGTACCTCTGGCTCGACCAGCGCCAGCGCACGCGCATCGTCGCCTGCACGCCCGCGGACGAGGAGACGCGCCGCCGCCTCGAGAGGCTGCAGCGGCTCCTCGACGAGAGCTGACGGACGGCCCTACGGCTGCCCGAACGGCCTCGTCACCGGTGCGGTTCCGGGCTGCGCCCAGGGGTAGTCCGAGCCCGGGATCGTGGTGGCGGCCGCCGCCGGCGTGATCGGAATCCACGCGGGCGGCTGCGCCATCGGCACGTTCACCGGTGCCGTCCCCGGCTGCGCCCACAGATAGCCCGTCCCGGCCGGATTCGACGCCGATGCGCCGACGGCCGAAAGGGCGGACAGCAGCGGCCGCCAGGACGGCGAGGAGCACTGCGCCTCGGATGCGCATCCGTCCTCCTTTCGTCGCTTCCAGCCTCGCGCGCGACGGGCGCAGACCCATCGGCGGATGCCCTGATCAGCAGATGCGCGGGAGCGGGTCGCCGACGAGCATGTCGACGATCCTGCTTCCGCCGAACGGCGTCTGGGCGAGCACGAGCGGAAGGTCGTCGGCCCGCACCTCGCCGATGATCGCCGCCGCCGCGCCGAGCGCCGCGAGCGCAGCGTCGGCCGCGTCGGGAGCGACGACGGCGACGAGCTTGCCCTCGTTGGCGACGTAGAGCGGGTCGATGCCGAGCAGCTCGCACGCCGCGCGCACGTCCTCGCGCACGGGAATCGCCTGCTCTTCGAGCACGACGCTCGCGCCCGCGCCGGCGACGAGCTCGTTCAGCGTCGTCGCGAGGCCGCCGCGGGTCGGGTCGCGCATCCAGCGCAGGCTCGGCCCGAGCGCGCACAGCGCGGCGGTCAGCCGGTTGACGGGAGCGGTGTCGCTGACGACGTCGAGCTCGAGATGGAGATCGCCGCGCGCGAGCATGACCGCGATGCCGTGCTCGGCGATCGAGCCCGAGACGAGCACGCGGTCGCCCGGCCGGACGCGGGCGGGGGAGAGGTCGACGCGGGGGTCGAGAAGCCCGATACCGGCCGTCGTGATGTAGAGGCCGTCGGCTGCGCCCCGTTCGACGACCTTCGTGTCGCCGGCGGCGATCGCGACTCCGGCCGCCTTCGCCGCGCGCGCCGCCGAATGCGTGATCGCGCGCAGCTCGTCGACCGGAAAGCCCTCCTCGATGACGAAGCCTGCCGTGAGCGCGATCGGCGTCGACCCGGAGACGGCGAGGTCGTTGACCGTGCCGTTCACCGCGAGCTCGCCGATGTCGCCGCCCGGGAAGACGAGCGGGCGGACGACGTACGCATCGGTGGTGAGCGCGAGCCGCGTGCCGTTCGCGGACACGAGCGCCGCGTCCGAGAGCGGCTCGAGCATCGGATTGCGCAGCTCGGCGAGGAACAAGCCCTCGACGAGGCGTCGCGACGCCTTCCCGCCTGCGCCGTCCGCCAGCGTGATGACGTCGCTCATGCGACGGCCAATCGGTGGCGGCCGTACGCGTAGTACGCGGCGCATGCGCCCTCGCTCGAGACCATGCACGTCCCGAGCGGCTTCTCGGGCGTGCACGCGGTGCCGAACACGCTGCACTCGAACGGCTTCGCCATTCCGCGCAGGACGTCGCCGCACCGGCATGCCTTCGGATCCTCGATGCGGGCGCCGGGAACCTCGAACCGCTGCTCTGCGTCCCACTCTCCGAGCTCGTCCGCGATGCGGTAGCCGCTCCGCGGGATCGGGCCGAGCCCGCGCCACTCGAAGTCCTCCCGCACCTTGAAGACGTACTCGAGCGCGGCGAGGGCAGCGGGGTTCCCCTCTTCGCGCACGACGCGGCCGTACTGGTTCTCCACCTCGGCCCGCCCCTCGCGCAGCTGCGCGAGCAGGAGCGCGACCGCCTGCAGGATGTCGGTCGGCTCGAAGCCGGCGACGACGACGGGCCGCCTGTAGTCGCGGCAGATGAACTCGTACTCGCCGGTGCCGATCACCGTCGACACGTGACCGGGGCCGAGGAAGCCGTCGATCTCGGTGTCGGGCGAGTCGAGGATCGCACGCAGTGCGGGCGCGATCAGCACGTGGTTGCAGAAGACGGAGAAGTTGCGAACCGACTCGCGCCGCGCGCGCAGCAGGGTCAGCGCGGTCGCCGGGGCTGTCGTCTCGAAGCCGACGCCGAAGAAGACGACCTCGCGGTCGCGATTCGAGCGCGCGATGTCGAGCGCATCGAGTGGGGAGTAGACGATGCGCACGTCGGCTCCGCGCGCTTTCGCCTCGAGCAGCGAGCGGCGGCGCCCGCCCGGGACGCGCAACATGTCGCCGAAGCTCGTGAAGATCACCTCGGGCCGCTCCGCGATGGAGATGGCGTCGTCGACGCGGCCCATCGGGATCACGCACACCGGACAGCCGGGGCCGTGCACGAGCTCGACCTCGTCCGGCAGGAGCATGTCGAGGCCGTGGCGGTAGATGGCGTGCGTGTGCCCGCCGCACACCTCCATGAGCTTCACGTGGGAGCCGGGCTCGACGAGCGTCTTGAGCTCGGCTGCGACCGCCTGGATCGCGCGCGTGTTGCGAAATTCGTCGACGTATCTCACGACGCGAGCTCCGCCTCGATCGCCTCGCCGAGAAGACGCAGGGTCGCCTGCGCCTCGTCCTCGTCGAGCATCGCGAGCGCGAAGCCGACGTGGACCAGCACCCAGTCACCCGGCTCCGCGTCGGGCGTAAAGGCGACGCTCACCGACCGGCGGACACCGCCGAAGTCGACCTTGGCGAGGCCGTCGTCGAGACGCTCGACCACCTGCGCCGGAATGCCCAGGCACATGTCTCCAGCCTGCCGAGGCGCCTCGGGGACGGCATCGCGGGAAAGCCGCACGGCGACCGGGGGCGGTACCGATGCGACAGGAGCCGCTCCGAGACAGGGTTGGGACATGGCGGCGATCCTCGTCCGCGACGATCTCGATTGCCTGTTCGACGCGCTGTGCGAGCGCGGCTACCGCATCGTCGGTCCGACCCTCCGTGACGGCGCGATCGTGTACGCCGAGCTCGAGTCGAGCGCAGACCTCCCCGCCGGCTGGACCGACGCGCAGGCGCCGGCCCGGTACCGGCTCGAGCGGCGCGACGACGCGGCGCTGTTCGGCTACGCCGTCGGCCCGCACTCGTGGAAGGCGGAGCTGCTCCCGCCGCAGGTCCGCCTGTGGCAGGCCGGACGAGACCTCGAGATCGAGGCACCGGAGCCCGACACCGGATCGACCGCGTTCATCGGCGTGCGGCCGTGCGAGCTGGCAGCGATCGCAGTTCAGGACCGAGTCTTCGTCGGCGGGCGCTACCAGGACTCCGACTACGCAGCGCGGCGGACCGCCGCCTTCATCGTCGCGGTCGACTGCGGTGATCCCTCCGAGCTCTGCTTCTGCACCTCCGTCGGCGGCGGCCCCGAAGCGCGCGAAGGCTTCGACCTCGCGCTCACCGAGCTGCTTGAGCCCGAGCACTGCTTCCTCGTCCGCGCCGGATCGCAGATCGGCGAGGAGGTCCTCGGAGACCTGCCCGTGCGCGACGCAACCGACGCCGATCTCGAGGCCGCAGGCCTCGTCGTCGCGCGCGCAGCGCGCGACATGGAGGGGCGCTTCGACTCGAGCGACGTCCACGACCTGCTGCTCCGCAACCTCGACAGTCCCCGCTGGGACGAGGTCGCCGAGCGTTGCCTGACGTGCGGGAACTGCACGATGGTCTGCCCGACGTGCTTCTGCACGCACGTGGTCGACTCAAGCTCGCTCGACGGCGCGACATCGGAGCGGACGCGTGTCTGGGACACCTGCTTCTCGCTCCAGTACGCCGAGATGCACGGCGGCAACACGCGGCCGACGCCGCGGTCGCGCTACCGGCAATGGCTGACGCACAAGCTCGCAACCTGGGAGGACCAGTTCGGCATGTCCGGGTGCGTCGGCTGCGGCCGGTGCATCGCATGGTGCCCGGTTGGGATCGACATCCGCGAGGAAGTGGCGGCCATCCGCTCCGAGGAGGAGACACATGCAATCGCTTGACGAGCTCATCGTCGAGAGCCCGGTGTTCGAGGGTCTCGATGCAGCCGGGCTGGCGCTGATCGCCGGCTGCGCGACCAACGTCGTGTTCGACCAAGGCGCGCGGATCTTCCGCGAGGGCGACGAGGCGGACGCCTTCTATCTCGTGCGGCACGGCCTCGTCGCGCTCGACACCTACGTGCCCAACCAGGGCCAGCTCACGATCGAGACGGTTGGTCCCGGCGAGATCGCCGGCTGGTCGTGGCTCGTGCCTCCGTATCGCTGGCACTTCACCGGCCGCGCGGTCGAGCCGGTCCGTGCGGTGCACTTCGACGGCGCCTGCCTGCGGCAGAAGTGCGACGACGACCACGACCTCGGCTACGAGCTCCTGATGCGCTTCTCGCACGTGCTCGTGTCCCGCCTGCAGGCGACCCGAATGCAACTGATGGACGTGTATGGCAACCGCCCTGATTGACGAGCGCTTCACCGCCATGGGAGCGATGACGCCGCTGCCCTACCGCGTGCTGCGGCGGCGGCGCGAGAACCACGACAACTGGACGCTCGAGCTCGAGCCTGTGGGCGAGGGAATCGACCCGATCGCACCCGGGCAGTTCACGATGCTGTACGCGTTCGGCGTCGGCGAGGTGCCGATCTCGACGAGCGGCGACCTCGAGCGGAGCGGCACGACGCTCGTGCACACGATTCGCGCCGTCGGCGCGGTGACGCAGGCCCTCTGCGCGGCGAAGCCGGGGGACGTCGTCGGCGTCCGCGGCCCGTTCGGAAACACCTGGCCGGTCGAGCAGGCCGCCGGCCGCGACCTCGTCCTCGTCGGCGGCGGCGTGGGCCTCCCGCCCCTCCGCCCGGTGATCTACCACGTACTCGCGCACCGCTCCGACTTCGAGCGCGTCCTGATCCTGTACGGCGGCCGTACGCCCGACGACCTGCTCTTCCGCCGCGAGCTCGAGCGCTGGCGTGGCCGCTTCGACCTCGACGTCGACGTGATCGTGGACGCAGCCCGCAGCGACTGGCCGGGCAAGGTCGGCGTCGTCACGCGGCTCGTCCCGCCGGCG
>Ga0070741_10013809_pt1 | contig 14148 bp, 12 predicted proteins | sample Coa_R1_4_FD_66440 | JGI IMG/M metagenome (GOLD analysis project Ga0070741, IMG submission 66440) | Surface soil microbial communities from Centralia Pennsylvania, which are recovering from an underground coalmine fire - Coalmine... | ecosystem: Environmental > Terrestrial > Soil > Unclassified ... | reverse complement strand
CTTTATCGCCAGCACAAAGGACTCCCCACATGGCACGTCCTGAAGCCAATCGCCGCCGCAGGCCGGGAGGCATTGCCGGGCCTTTAAGGGTCCAATACCTTGTTTGCATGAGTGAAATGCAGATGATGCGCTTCGATCCGAATAGCGGGCGCCGCGCCTGACATGCGTTCCGTCGGGGACATGCTGCGGGGCGCCGTCGGCCTGCATCAGCGCGGGCAACTGGCCGACGCGGAAAAGCTCTACAACAAGGTGCTGGCCATCGACTCCAGGCAGTTCGATGCGCTGCATCTTCTCGGCCTGCTCAAGCACCAACGCGGCGATAGCGACCAGGCCATCCGCCTGATGGCAGCGGCGCTCGACGTCAATCCAAGATCGCCGCCAGCGCTGCTAAATTATGCAGGCATGCTATTCATGATGAGGCGCTATGCCGACGCGCTCACCTGCTACGACCGCGTTCTCAAGCTCGAGCCGCAACTGCCCGACGCGCATTATAACCGCGGCAATGCGCTCATGGGCCTCGGCCGTCCCGGCGAGGCGCTAGCGGCTTACGACCGCGCCCTCTCCCTCAATCCGTCAAATCCGCTCGCCCACTACAATCGCGGCAACGCCCTCGTCGCCCTCAATCGCGTCGAGGAAGCGCTCGCCGCTTTCGAGCAAACGCTGAAACTTTCGCCGCAATCGCTAGAAGCGCTGATGAATCGTGGCAAGGCGTTGAGCCTGCTCGGCCGCAACGAGGAAGCGCTCGCCATTTTCGACGACATGCTGACAAAACAGCCTGACGATCCGGTAGTGCTGACCAACCGCGGATCGGCGCTGGCCGCGCTCGGCCGCAACGAGGAGGCGCTGGTCTGCTTCGACCGGGCGCTCGCGGTCAATCCGCTGGACGCCCCGGCGCTCAACAGCCGCGCCAGCGCGCTGATCGAGCTTAACCGTTTCGAAGAAGCGCTTCAGTCCTGCGATCAACTGTTGGCGGCGCAGCCGCTCGACCGCGACGCTTTGGTCAGCCGCGGGACCGCCCTGCTGCGTCTTCACCGCCTGGAAGAGGCGCTTGCCGCCTTCGAACGCGCTTTGCTCATCGACCCCGACGAGGCGCTGGCGATCAACGGCCGCGGCCTCGCGCTGCATGGGTTAGGCCGCTATGCGGAAGCTCTGGAATGCGTCGACAAGGCGCTCGCCATCACGCCCGACGACGTCGGACTCAAGATCAATCGTGGTGCCGCGCTGGTCGGCCTCAACCGCATGGAAGAGGCGCTCGTCTGTTACGATGAAGTGCTCAAGACCAAGCCGCAGGATGTCGGCACCATCAACAATCGCGGCAATGCGCTGCGCGATCTCAACCGTTACCAAGAGGCGCTCGCCTGCTTCGATCAAGCGCTCGCCATCAATCCGGAACATGCGGAGAGCCATTGGAATTCAGCGCTGGCTAGACTCGCCAACGGCGATCTCGTCGGGGGCTGGAAGGAATATGAGTGGCGCTGGAAGACAGCGGACTTCCCCTCCAAGCAGCGCATCTTCCCGCAGCCGCGCTGGCAGGGTGAATACGTGAACGGCCGACTCCTGGCCTGGGGCGAGCAGGGCCTCGGCGACCAGATCATCTATGCCAGCATGATTCCCGACCTCGCGAGCCACGCGGACTCCGTCCTGATCGAGGTCGGCGCCCGCATGGTCCCGCTGTTCGCGCGCTCCTTCCCCGCCATGACGGTGATTGCGCGCGGCGAGGCCGAGCAGCACCATTTCGACGCGCACTCGGCTTTCGCGAGCCTTGGCCAATATCTGCGGCCGAATTTCGAATCCTTTCCTTACCGAGAGAACGGTTATCTCGTCGCCGACGCCGAGCGCGCGGCGGCGTTGCGCCGGCGGGTGTCGCCAAACGGCGAAAAAGTCATCGGCCTTTCCTGGGTCTCGAAGAATCCGACGCTCAGCGAACGCAAGACCGCGCAACTGCGCGATTTTGAATCGATCCTGCGGCTACCCGGCTGCCGCTTCATCGATCTGCAATACGGCGACACCGCCGCCGAGCGCGAGGCGCTGCACAAGGAAACCGGCATCGTCGTCGAGCGGCTGGAGGACATCGACAATACCAACGACATCGACGGTCTTGCCGCCTTGATCACCGCCTGCGATCTCGTCGCCACTGTCAGCAACACCACCGCGCATCTCGCCGGCGCCCTGGGCAAGCCCACTGTGGTCTTCGTGCCCTTCGGCCGGGCGCGCATCTGGTATTGGTTCAAGGAGGGAACCGCCTGCCCCTGGTATCCCCGCCTGCGCCTGAAACGTGCGGTCGCGGGCCAATCCTGGGAGCAGTTGGTCAGCGCCGCCGCGGACGAAATCGCCGAATTGGTAGCGGCGGCACACCGGTCGCCGTGACATGCAATATCTGATCAAAATGTTGCACTCGGCGCTGAAACTGCAAAATCAGGGCAAGCTTGCCGAAGCCGAGAAGCTCTATAGCAAGGTCCTCGAGATTGATTCCGGCAATTTCGACGCGCTACATCTGCTCGGTCTTCTGAGGCACCAGCACGGCGACCGCACGCGCGGGCTTGAGCTGGTCGGTGCGGCGCTGAAGGTCAATCCCAATTCCGCGGAAGCGCTGTCGAATTACGGCAGCATTCTTTGCGCCTTGAACCGGCAGCAGGAAGCGCTTCCCTATTTCGAGCGCGCGCTCGCCATTAATCCCTTCTTCGCCAGCGCGCTTAACAATCGCGGCAACGCGCTGGATCATCTGGAGCGGCATGAGGAGGCGCTGGAGTGCTTCAAGCGCGCCTTGACGCTGAAGCCCGGCGACCCGCAAACGCTGTTCAACTGCGGCTATGCGCTCCGACAATTGAATCGGCACCGGGAAGCGCTGGGGTATTACGAGCAATTCCTGAAAAGGCTGCCCAGCGATAGCACGCTGCTCAATAATTGCGGCAAGGAGCTTGCCCTGCTCGGCCGCAGTCAGGATGCGCTCGCCTGCTTCGACCGCTCGCTGCAAATCAGCCCCGACGACATTGAAGCGCATTGGCAATCGGCGCTGAGCCGGCTCACGCTCGGGGATCTGGCGCGTGGCTGGAAGGCCTATGAATGGCGCTGGCGGACCGAGGAATTTCCGAGCGAGCCGCGCCATACCGCATTGCCGCGCTGGAACGGCAAAGGCATCGGCGGCACGCTGCTCGCCTGGGCGGAACAAGGGCTGGGAGACGAAATCCTCTATGCCAGCATGATTCCCGATCTTGCCGGCCGCGTCGGCGCTCTGGCGCTGGAAGTCGAGCCGCGGCTCGTTCCGCTTTTCGCCCGGTCTTTTCCGGACGCACGCATCATCGCGCGCGACGATCCTCTGCCAGAGGTGGCGGCGCAAATTCCCTTTGCCAGTCTTGGACAATTTCTGCGGCCGGACAGCCAGTCCTTTCCCAAGCGCGAGCGTGGCTATCTCGCTGCTGACGCGGAAAGAGCCGCCGCCCTGCGCCGTCGCTTGTCGCCGCAAGGCGAAAAGGTCGTCGGGCTTTCCTGGATCAGCAAGAATCCGGTGCTGGGCAAGGCCAAAACCGCGACGCTGGCCGCTTTCGGGCCGCTGCTGCGGATGCCGCACTGTCGCTATGTCGATCTGCAATATGGCGACACCGCCGCCGAGCGCGAGGACTTGCAGCGGCGCACCGGGATACACGTGGAGCGCCTCGACGACATCGACAACACGCAGGACATCGACGGCCTCGCCGCCTTGATCGCCGCTTGCGATCTCGTCGTCACCGTCAGCAACACGACGGCGCATCTCGCCGGCGCCCTCGGCAAGGCGACGGTCGTCTTCGTCCCCTTCGGCACCGCGCGCATCTGGTATTGGTTCCACGAAGGCGACGACAGCCCGTGGTATCCACGCGTGCGCGTCAAGCGGCAGCGGCAGGGACAAACGTGGGACGAATTGATCGCATCGGCGGCTACCGAGATCGGCGAATTCGCTTCCGGCGACACGCAACCGCAGCCGGCGTAAGCGGATGATGCGCATGATGACCTTCGCACTGTCAGGCGGCCGATGACATGCAACAGCAACTCGATATCCTGCGGCGCGCGCTCGAATTGCAGAATCGCGGCGAGCTCGGTGAAGCGGAGCGGCTCTACAATCAGGTGCTTGCTGCCAATCCGGAGAATTTCGACGCGCTGCATCTGCTCGGCATTCTCTGCCATCAGCGCGGCGACAGCACCCGCGCGGTGGAGCTTCTCGAAGCCGCTCTGAAGGTAAATCCGAATTCGGCCGAGGCGCTCCTGAACACCGGCAGCGTTCTCGGCGCGCTCGGCCGCCATTATGAGTCGCTGACCTATTTCGATCGCGCGCTGGAGATCAACGCCTTTCTCTTTCCGGCGCTGGTCAACCGCGGCAAGGCACTGAACGAGATCAGGCGTTACGACGAAGCGCTCGCCACGCTGAAAAAGGCGCTAGCGATCAAGCCGGGCGACGGCCCGGCGATGTTCCAGTGCGGTTTCGCGCTGCGCCAACTACGGCGCTATCCCGAGGCGCTCGGCTATTTCCAGAAGGTGCTCGAGCTCGATCCGCAGGATACCTGGGCCATGCTCAATTGCGGCTACGCGCTCCGCGAGCTGAAGCGCTTTCCCGAAGCGTTGGGCTATCTCAAGCAGATCCTGAAGCTACGGCCGGCCGATCTTCACCTCCTTCGGCGCTGCGGCGTCGAGCTTTTCTGGCTCGGCGAAGTCGACGAGGCGCTCACCTGTTTCCGGCAAATTCTCGCGCTCAGTCCCGATGATGCCGACGCTCATTGGGAGATCGCGCTCGGGCGTCTTTCCCTCGGTGATTTTGCCGAAGGCTGGAAGGAATATGAATGGCGCTGGAAGCTGGAAATGCCGCCGTCGGAAAAACGCCACACCGCATTGCCGCTGTGGAACGGCGAGCACGTCGACGGGCATCTCCTGGCGTGGGCCGAGCAAGGCATCGGCGATGAAATCTTGTATGGCGGGATGATCCCGCAGCTTGCACCGCATGCGAAAACACTGACGATCGAAGTCGATCCGCGCCTGGTTTCGCTCTTCGCCCGCTCCTTCCCCGGGCTCGCCGTGATCGGCAACAACGGGCCACCGCCCGCCGATGTCACCGTGCAATGTCCCTTTCCCAGTCTCGGCCGTTTTCTGCTGCCAAGCCGCGACGCGCTTCAGCAGCGCCGGCAGGCTTATCTCACCGCCGATCCGGAATTCACCGCCGATTTGCGCAAGCAGCTCTCGCCCAACGGCGAAAAGGTGATCGGCGTTTCCTGGATCAGCAAGAATCCCTTTGTCGGCGGTGGCAAGACCGCGGCGTTGAGCGATTTCGAGCCGCTGCTGCGCCTGCCCGGCTGCCGCTATATCGATCTGCAATATGGCGACACCGCCGATGAGCGCCAGGCGCTGCGTGCGGCCACCGGAATCGTTGTCGAACGGCTGGAGGAGATCGACAACTTTGCGGATCTCGACGGCCTGGCGTCGCTGATCGCCGCTTGCGATCTGGTCGTGACCGTCAGCAACACCACCGCCCATCTCGCCGGCGCCCTGGGCCAGCAGACGATTGTCTTCGTGCCGGTCGGCAAAGGCCGGCTCTGGTACTGGTTTACCGAAGGCGAAGACAGCCCCTGGTATCCGCGTGTGCGGCTCAAGCGGCAACAGCCTGGCCAATCCTGGAAGGAGCTGGCGCAAACCGCGGCGGCGGACGCCGCAGCGGCACTGCAAATTCCCGCCAGGGAAATGCCGGTCGGAAAATAGCTGTTTACGCTGCGATCAGCGGTTTGTCGTCGCGCGGCGCCGCCCGCGCCTCGCATTCCATCGCAAAGCTTTCCAGAATCGCGGCGTCCTTCGCCGCCAGCATCAGTGCGATGCGGCGGGCCTGCGCCGCCCGGGCGAGCCAACGCCTTGCGCCTTCGGCGCTTTTTACCGGAGTCGGACGGAGAATCGCCTGCTTTGCCATGCGCGAAGGCTGCGCGCGGCGTGCAGAGATTTCAATTCTTGCAATTGCCCGCGCTTTGAGTCCGTGCGCGCCGATTCTCCACCGCTACTCGGGCTGGAAATTCAGCGCCACCCCGTTGATGCAGTAGCGCAGGCCGGTCGGCGGTGGGCCGTCGGGAAAGACATGCCCGAGATGGCTGCCGCAGCGGCTGCAATGCACCTCGGTGCGCGTCATGCCGTAGCTTCGATCTTCGGTGGTCTCCACCGCGCCCGGTACCGGATCGTTGAAGCTCGGCCAGCCGGTGCCGCTCTCGAATTTCATCTTGGAAACGAAAAGCGGCTGGCCGCAGCCGGCGCAGGAAAAACTGCCGGCGCGCTTCTCGCGCAGCAGCGCGCAGCTCCCCGGCCGCTCGGTGCCGTGCTGGCGCATAATCATGTATTGCTCGGGCGTGAGCAGCCGCCGCCATTCGGCATCTGTATGGGTGACGGGATATTGCTTCTGATCCATGACGGTCTCCGCGCGCTGACGCCCATTATACGGCGGACCGGCGCCGATTGTTACATCCCGCTTCAAAGCACGGCACGCTTCAAGCCTTCTTTGGTTTTTTCCGAGACTGGACCGTTCGTGTAGACGCTCGCGCCGACGTGTTCAGCCGCACGGCGCGAATGAGGGCCTTAAATGCCCCTTCATCGATCTTGTCGCCTTCGTGGAAATCGATGGCACGCCGAGAGTTGCCTTCGAGGCTGGCATTGAAGAGGCCGCAAGGGTCCTTGAGCGAGGCACCCTTGGCGAAGGTCAGCGTCACCTTGTCCTTGTAGGTCTCGCCGGTGCAGAGGATGCCCCCGTGTTCCCACACCGGAATGCCCATGGGGCTTGATGGCTTTCGCCATTTCACGTCCTCGACGATGTCGGGGCCAGCTTTTTGATGAGTTTCCGCAGCCGCGCCAGCGTCTCGCCGCGCCAATCGCCGAGCGCCTTGATCCGGGCATCGATCAGATGGGAGGGAGAATCTTCTTTTTTAGCGGACATCTGGGGGTGTTTCGCGCGCCGTTACATGGCCGAACAAATTGAAGCTAATCCTGGTGCGGACGGAGGGACTCGAACCCTCACGGGGTTTCCCCCAAGGGATTTTAAGTCCCTTGCGTCTACCATTCCGCCACGTCCGCGCCGGTCAGGCTTGTAGCATCGCCGCCGTGGCTGCCCAAGCTATCCGCCCTTGCGCCTGACGCATCCAGAAAGCCGTTTCCCGGGCCAGCGAGGACCGCAGCAATACCGCACGTCAGGCCGGCTGCGCCAGAAAGCCGCTTAGTTTCTTCCGCGGCCTGCGCTAAGTTCCTTCGCGCGGGGCCGTCCTTGGAGGCAACCATGCGAAACCTAATCGCGCCCATTGTCCTTGCCGGAATCCTCGGGCTCTGGAGCCCGGCTTTCGCGAACGAGGTGTCGCTGCACAAACACAGCCTCGAAGAGCTCAAAAGCGTCTGCGACAAGGTCGGCGGCTCGTTCTCTCAAGGCGCCGATGTCTATGCCTGCGGGACCGACTGTCACGGAAAGCCCGGCACCGCGTGCGTCGTCGACTGCAAGGCCGATCAGACCTGTTTCGCGCAGGTGATCGGCGGCCGGCGTCCCACCGACCTCACCAATGCCTTGCAGGCGCCGCCGCAGCGCAGCAAGCGTTGATGGTCACTGACCCACTGCCTTAATCCCCGCCCTCGCGGATCGGCGGCAGGAAGGCGAGGCCGGTGTCCCAGGGAAAGTGAATCCAGGTATCCTGCGACACCTCCGTGACGAAGGTGTCGATCAGCGGCCGGCCCAGCGGCTTGGCATAGACCGTGGCGAAATGCGCCTTGGGCAATTGCTGGCGCACGATGCGCGCGGTCTGCCCGGTATCGACCAGATCGTCGACGATGAGCACGCCCTCGCCGCCGGGGCCGCCGATCTTGCGGATGGCGTCGGCGACGCCCTTGAGCACGCGCAGCTCGCCGCGCGCGCCCGGCCCGGCATAGCTCGAAATGCAGATGGTCTCGATGACCCGGATGTTCAATTCGCGCGCGACGATCGCCGCAGGCACCAGGCCGCCGCGGGTGACGCAGACGATGGCTTCGAACGGCCCGGCCTCCGCCAGCCGCCAGGCCAGCGCGCGGGCGTCGCGGTGGAACTGATCCCAGGATACCGGGAACGGCCTTTGCGGCTGCGGCTCAGCCATGGTCACCCTTTCCGGCGCCGCACCGCCGCGCGCGCTTGCTGCAACATCGCCTCGACGGCGGCCTTAGCCGCCTCGAGTTTTTCCGGGTCGCGGGCGCGGATGACAATGTCGGTATTCGGCCCAGTCTCACTGTGAAAGAACGGATAGCTGCCGATGATCACCTCAGGGTGCGCTTTGGCGATGTCGCCCAACTCGGCGCCGATATCGCCTTCGCGCAAATCGGCGCGCACGCTCTGCGACAGCATTTTCGCGCCGGTCTTCAGCTTCGGCGCCGCCGTGTCGAGCATGGCCTGCATGATCGCCGGAACGCCGGCCATGACGATGACATTGCCGATCCAGAATCCGGGCGCCGCCGATATCGGGTTCTCCACCAACTCGGCGCCGGCGGGAATGCGCGCCATGCGAAGCCGCGCCTCGTTGAGCTGCGAGCCCCTTTCAGCGATGCGCTCGCGCAGCAGTTCCACCGCGCGCGGATGGTGGTCGATGGCGACACCGAAAGCCTTGGCAATGCTGTCGGCGGTGATGTCGTCGTGGGTCGGACCGATGCCCCCGGTGGTGAAGACGTAGGTGTAACGGCTGCGCAGCGCATTCACGGCCTCGACGATGGCCGCTTCATTGTCGGCGACGATGCGGACTTCCTTCAGGTCGATGCCGATGCTGGTCAGGTAGCCGGCCAGATAGCCGATGTTCTTGTCTTTGGTGCGTCCGGAGAGAATTTCGTCGCCGATGACGATCACGGCGGCCGTGACGATTTCGCCCGGTTCCGGCTCGCTCGTGGTGTTCATTGTTGGGCGGAAACAGGCATTGCGGCAGGCCCGGTTGCGGCGGGGCGTACCCTGCCACCGGAGGCCCAAGGGCATCAAGAGAGCCCGATTGGGGCCCGCCGCCGAAGCGCGGCCGCTTCGTTAACCGCCGGTTAAGACCGCCCGCCAAAAAACCGGCGGCCGGCCCATCGGCCTCAATCCGCAAGCGAATTGCAACGTTTGCCGTCATAAGCTTCCCGGGAAGCAGGACGTGTGACCTTGGGCCCAACCAACAGCGCAGCGGCTTCGAAACCCGCGACCCCGGACCGCGGCACCTTCAGCGTCATCGTGCGCATCGGGGTCATCGTGGCCTTGGCGATCGCCTGCGTCATCGTCGCGGTGCTTAGCTCCGCCGAACGCGCCGATCAGGTCGCGCTCGACCAGCAGCGCCAATTGTTCATGCGCGCGATCTCTGACCACGGCGAGCGTATGTTGCGCGAGGTCGAAAGCATCACCGCTTCGGATCGCGCGGTCCGCAACATACGCGAGGCGCGAGACCTCGAATGGGTGCGCCAGCGCATCGGCCAATGGCTGGAAACCTTCTACGATCACCAGCTCGTCTTCGTCGTCGACGCCGAGGACCATTTCATCAACGCCCCGGTGAATGTGGCGGGCGTCGGCGATGGCCAGCTCGCCTCGGCACACAAGGACCTCCTTCCCCTGCTTGCCTATCTGCGCGGGCGCAAGCCGCATCTGCCCAACGGCGCCCGGACCATCCTCGCCTCCGACGCCGGCACCAACCTCGGCCACGGCGCCCGGGTGGCGCTCGTGCAGAATCTGATCGGGCATCCGACCTTGATCGTGGCCAGCGAGATCACGCTCCCCGATCAGCCGCAGCATGCGGCGGCTCCTTTTGTGATCGCGGTGAAGTATCTTGATGGCGCTCTGTTGAACACCATTTCCAACCAGTTGCTGCTGCCAAATCTGCGAACGCTGGATCAGTGGCAGCAGACACTGCCGCGCGATTACGTTTTCGACCTATCTGACGACCAGGGAGCCACACTCGCCCGGTTCGCCTGGACGCCGAAACAGCCGGGCTCGCAAGTTGTGCGCAGCGTGCTGCCTTTCGTCGCTTTCGCCATCGTCGGCTTCGCTGTTCTTGCCGCTTTCGTACTGCGTTACATGCTGCGCACCGCCGCCACCATCGCCGCCGGCGAGGAGCGGATGCGGCACCTCGCCATGCACGATCCGCTATGCGGCTTGCCGAACCGGGTGTTTTTCGGCGAGCGCCTTGAAGCCACAATCGAGGAGGTTCGCGCCGGAGGCCGCGCCGGGGCCGTTTTCTACATCGACCTCGACCATTTCAAGGACGTCAACGATACACTCGGGCATCCGGTCGGCGACGAACTGATCCGCAACGTCACGCTTCGGCTCAACAAAATCCTCCGCGGTGACGATCTCGTGGCTCGGCTCGGCGGCGATGAATTCGCCGTCATCACCACATCGGGCACGGACATCTATCTGTTGCAAGGTATCGCCGGGCGCATCATTTCCAGCCTCTCGGCGCCTTATTCGGTGAACGGCCAGAATATCGTCATCGGCGCCAGCGTCGGCATCGCGGTCATCGATCCGCAGGCGACAAGCGCCGCCGAGATCATGCGCTACGCCGACATCGCCCTCTATCGGGCGAAGAACGAAGGGCGCCGCCGCGCCTGCATCTACGACGCCGAGATGGATCACCACGTCTCAGGCCGCAAGCAGTTAGAGCACGATTTGCGCGAGGCGATCGAAAACGGCGGCCTGTCGCTCGCCTATCAGCCCATCGTCAACAACAGCGGCGAGACTCTGGTCGGGGTCGAAGCCCTCTGCCGCTGGCGTCATCCCGATCGGGGCGATATTCCTCCCACCGAATTCATCCCCGTCGCCGAGGAAAGTGGGCTGATCACCGCGCTTGGCGAATGGGTGCTGCGCCGCGCCTGTCTTGACGGCCAAGCCTGGCCGGGCTTGCTCGTCGCCGTCAATGTCTCGCCGCTGCAATTCCGCCGCACCGATTTCGTCGAACTGGTCGAGCGCATCCTGTCGGAAACCCGGTTCGATTCCTCGCGTCTCGAGCTCGAGGTGACCGAGAGTACCTTCCTCGGCAATGTGAGCAGCGCCGAAGCCGCCATGGTCAGTCTCAAGAATTTAGGCGTCCGGCTCGCGCTGGACGATTTCGGCACCGGCTATTCCAGCCTGCTCTACCTGCGGCGCTTTCCCTTCGACAAACTCAAGATCGACCGCAGCTTCGTCAGCAGCATCGAAAAGGCCGCCGACGCCGCCGCCATCGTACACGCCATCGTCAGCCTCGGCCGCGGTCTCGGCATGAAAGTGGCGGCCGAAGGGGTGGAAACGGCGGAACAGCAGCTATTCCTGCGCGCCGCGGGCGTCCATGTGATGCAGGGCTTCTACTTCGGCAAGGCCATGTCCGCCGCGGCCTTGAGCCGACGGCTAGCCGGCACGTTCCGCCGCGGTGCGAGCGACATCGCCGCCGCCGGCTGATAATCTCGCCCGTGAGTCCGCGCTCATGCCTTCCCGGGCATGACGGTCTCTTACATGCTACCGGGGGAGCTGGCATGGCTCATTCCGCGAAAATCGCCATCGTGACGGGAGCGGGAACGGGCATCGGGAAAGCCGTATCGCTCGCTTTGCTCAAGGCCGGCTATGCCGTGACGTTGGCCGGGCGGCGGCGGCAATTGCTCGACGAGGTCGCCGCCGAAATGCCGAACGCGCAAACGCTCGTCTTTCCCACCGACGTGAGCGACCCCGCCCAGGTGAGGGCTTTGTTCAGCCGGGTGCGGGAAAAATTCGGCCGTCTTGATCTGTTGTTCAACAACGCCGGCATTGGCGCCCCCGGCGCTCCCGACGAAGTGCCCTTCGAGAAATGGAGGCAGGTTGTCGACATCAATCTCAACGGCACCTTCCTCTGTACCCAGGAGGCCTTCCGTATGATGCGCGAGCAGGCGCCGCGCGGCGGCCGCATCATCAACAACGGCTCGATCTCCGCTCATGCGCCGCGGCCGCTATCGATCGCCTATACCGCGACCAAGCATGCGATCACCGGCCTTACCAAATCGACGGCTCTCGATGGCCGCCCCTATGATATCGCCTGTGGCCAGATCGACATCGGCAACGCGGCGACTCCGATGACAGAGCAAACAAAAATCGGCACCTTGCAGGCCAACGGCAGCATGGCGCCGGAGCCGCAGATGGACCCCCGCTATGTGGGCGATGCCGTGGTCTACATGGCGGGGCTGCCGCTCGACACCAACGTGCTGTTCATGACTGTGATGGCGAGCAAGATGCCCTATGTCGGACGAGGCTAGCGCATGCTCGCGCTGCAATCGGCGTTCGGCCTTATCGTCCTGCTCGCCGCCTTGTGGGCGATCAGCGAAAACCGCCGTGCGGTTTCCTGGCGGCGCGTCGGTGCCAGTCTGGCGCTGACTGTCGCGCTCGCTCTGTTGATGCTGAAAATCCCGGCGCTGAAATCCGCCTTCGCGGCGGTGAATGCCGCCGTCAATGCTGTCGCGGCGGCGACGCGCGCGGGGACCTCCTTCGTCTTCGGCTACCTGGGCGGCGGTCCCCTTCCCTTCGAGCCGAAGACGCCGGGCAGCGAATTCATCCTCGCCTTCCAGGCCTTGCCGGTGGTGCTCGTGGTCAGCGTGCTGACAACGCTGCTGTTCTACTGGCGCATCCTGCCGCTGATCGTGCGCGGTTTCTCGTGGCTGCTGGAACGCACGCTCGGCGTCGGCGGCGCGGTCGGGCTGTCCACCGCCGCCAACATCTTTCTCGGCATGGTGGAATCGCCGCTGTTCATCCGGCCCTATCTTTCGCAGCTCTCGCGCGGCGAGCTTTTCATCGTCATGACCGGCGGCATGGCCGGAATCGCCGGCACCGTCTTCGTGATTTACGCCACCGTGCTGGCGCCGGTGATCCCGGATGCCGCCGGCCATTTGCTGACCGCCTCGGTTCTCGGCGCACCCGCCGCCATTTTGGTAAGCGAGCTGATGGTGCCCGACGGCAAAGACGTGCGCACGCAGGCGCGGCTCGAGGATCCCGGCGACGTGGCGACAAGCGCCATGGACGCCGTCGTCAAAGGCGCCGCCGTTGGCGTCGAGCTGCTGCTCAACATTTGCGCCATGCTGATTGTGCTGATCGCGCTTGTACATCTCGTCAACGCGATGCTCGGGCTGTTGCCTGATCTTGGCGGCGCGCCGGCGTCGCTCGAACGCATGCTCGGCTATCTGATGGCGCCGGTCTGCTGGCTCATGGGGATTCCCTGGGCGCAGGCGACCGAGGCGGGCGCGCTGATGGGAATGAAGACCGTGCTCAACGAATTCGTCGCCTACTTTCGCCTCGCCGCGCTGCCCGCCGGCGCGCTCGACGAACGCTCACGCCTTATCATGCTCTACGCGCTGTGCGGCTTCGCCAATTTCGGCAGCCTCGGCATCATGATCGCGGGCCTCACGGTGATGGCGCCGGAGCGCCGCGCCGACATTATCGCGCTCGGCTGGAAATCGATCGTCTCCGGCACCGCGGCGACTTGTCTCCTCGGCGCCATCGTCGGCCTGCTGAGCTGAAAGAGTGGCCCTCCCGCGCCTGGAGCTTACGGCGCTGCCGTTTGCGGAATGACGGCGCAAAAATAAACTTATCCCCGCCCCTGAATCCGATCTTATCTTTGCCGCACCTCGTCCGCTGAGGGGCGCTTCATGAGGCGTCATGCAGGCGGGACGAACGGGAGGAAGGCGCCGGAGATGCGGCGTTCTTCGCTTCCGTGGCCAAGCCGGGCGACCGGTGCGGCTGGTGCGGTGCCCGCGGGCAGGCTTTCGCACAGCCTGCGCTCGGGCGGCGCCGAACCCCGACCCCCGGGTACTAAGGCCCGGGCACTAGGAGCTAGTAGCCGCAGGGCGATACGATAACGCCCGTACGCGGTGAGCGCGGGACGGACGCCGTAACGGACACCGCCGCGGAGCGCCGAAAGGCGCGCGCCTCTTCCAAAAGAAGAGGCGCGCCATGGCCGCAAGGCCATGGCTCAAAGAAGCCGAAGCGCCTTCCCGGCGCTCCGCTCCCCTCGTTTTCGAGGGGACGAAGAAAGGAATGCGGCGTGGCCCGCGCCGCCAAGAACAGGGCCGGCGGAGCGTTGGCTAAACAGGCGTCAGTAATGCAATCAGAAAAAATGCGCTTACCCCTTCTGATTACGGATTACTGAAGACCGATCCCTGGCATCAATGCAGCCGGAATTCGCCGTCGACAGGCCGGATTTCCGC
>Ga0070741_10013808_pt1 | contig 14148 bp, 13 predicted proteins | sample Coa_R1_4_FD_66440 | JGI IMG/M metagenome (GOLD analysis project Ga0070741, IMG submission 66440) | Surface soil microbial communities from Centralia Pennsylvania, which are recovering from an underground coalmine fire - Coalmine... | ecosystem: Environmental > Terrestrial > Soil > Unclassified ... | reverse complement strand
GGCCCGCTGACCCCGAACGCCGCCATCGACACCTACGACGATCACCGCATGGCGATGAGCTTCTCGCTGGTCGCGCTGGGCGGCGTGCCGGTGCGCATCATGGACCCGGGCTGCGTGCGCAAGACCTTCCCGGATTACTTCGCGATGCTCGCGGGGATCGTCTCCGCGTGAGCGCCGCCGCGCCGATGCGGGTCCCGGTGATCGCCATCGACGGCCCGTCGGCCTCGGGCAAGGGCACGGTGGCCGAGAGGGTGGCCCGGGACCTGGGATATCGATACCTCGACAGCGGCTCGCTCTACCGCCTGGTCGCGCTGGCCGCGCTGCGCGCGGGCTTGCCCCCGGAGCAGGCGGCCCCGGTCGCCGAAAAGCTCGATGCGCGTTTCGAGGGCGGCGACCTCTGGCTCGCGGGGGAGCGGGTGACCGACGCGATCCGCACCGAGGAGGTCTCCGCGGCTTCCTCGCGCGTCGCGGCCGTCCCGGCCGTGCGCAGCGCCCTGCTGGAGCGCCAGCGCCGGTTCCGGCAGCCCCCGGGACTGGTCGCCGAGGGCCGCGACATGGGGTCGATCGTCTTTCCCGACGCGAGCCTCAAAGTATTCCTCACGGCGAGCGCCGAATCGCGCGCCGAGCGGCGCTATAAACAGTTGAAAGACAAAGGAATCGCTGCTACACTTGCCGGCCTTCTGCAGGATTTGCGCGAGCGCGATGCGCGCGATGCGTCGCGCAGCGTGGCGCCCCTCAAGCAAGGGCCGGACGCGCGGCTGCTCGACACGACGGACATGAGCGCCGCGCAGGCCGCCGCCCGGATCGTCGAGTGGTATCGCGGGATGTCCGGCGGAAGGAGCGGGTGAGAAACCTCTTGAGCGACGAAGCGCGGCCCCGGGCCGTCTTTGTCATTGATCAACCAGCCCCGCCGGCGACGGCGGGCAAGTGTAGGTAACTCTTTTATGTCGAATGCAGCAACCGCAGTGGCTCCCCAACAGGAAAACTTCGCCGCGATGTTCGAGGAAAGCCTCACGCGCAAGGAGATGCGCACGGGCGAGGTCATTACTGCGGAAGTGGTGCGCGTCGACGTCAACTACGTCGTCGTGAACGCGGGTCTGAAATCCGAGAGCTTCATCGCGATCGAGGAGTTCAAGAACGACCGCGGCGAGGTCGAGGTCAAGCCGGGCGACTTCACCAGCGTCGCCATCGAGGCGCTCGAGGACGGCTACGGCGAGACGCGCCTGTCGCGCGACAAGGCGAAGCGCCTGGCGGCGTGGATGGACCTGGAAAAAGCCCTCGAGAACGGCTCGCTCGTGAAGGGCGTGATCTCGGGCAAGGTCAAGGGCGGCCTCACGGTCATGACGAACGGCATCCGCGCGTTCCTGCCCGGGTCGCTGGTCGACATCCGCCCGGTCAAGGACACCACTCCGTACGAAGGCAAGGAGATGGAGTTCAAGGTCATCAAGCTCGACCGCAAGAGGAACAACGTGGTCGTGTCGCGCCGCGCCGTGCTGGAAGCCTCGCAGGGCGCCGAGCGCGAGGCGCTGCTCGCGTCGCTGCAGGAAGGGGCGACGGTCAAGGGCATCGTCAAGAACATCACCGACTACGGCGCGTTCGTCGACCTGGGCGGCATCGACGGGCTGCTCCACATCACCGACCTCGCGTGGCGCCGCGTGAAGCATCCCTCCGAGGTGCTCTCGGTGGGCGACGAGGTGCAGGCCAAGGTGCTCAAGTTCGACACCGAGAAGAACCGAGTGTCGCTCGGTCTCAAGCAGCTCGGCGAGGACCCGTGGGTGGGCCTCTCGCGCCGCTACCCGCCGGGAACGCGCCTGTTCGGCAAGGTCACCAACCTCACCGACTACGGCGCGTTCGTCGAGGTCGAGCAGGGCATCGAGGGCCTGGTGCACGTGTCCGAGATGGACTGGACCAACAAGAACGTGCATCCGTCCAAGGTGGTGCAGCTCGGCGACGAGGTCGAGGTCATGATCCTCGAGATCGACGAGGAGCGCCGCCGCATCTCCCTCGGGATGAAGCAGTGCATGCCGAACCCGTGGGAAGAGTTCGCGATGAACTTCAAGAAGGGCGACAAGGTGAAGGGCCAGATCAAGTCGATCACCGACTTCGGCATCTTCATCGGGCTGCAGGGCGGCATCGACGGGCTGGTGCACCTGTCCGACCTGTCGTGGAGCACGCCCGGCGAAGAGGCCGTGCGCCAGTTCAAGAAGGGCGAGGAGGCCGAGGCCGTCGTCCTCTCGATCGACGTCGAGCGCGAGCGGATCTCGCTCGGCATCAAGCAGCTCGAGGGCGACCCGTTCAACAACTTCATCGCCGGTCATGAAAAAGGAAAGCTCGTCTCCGGTACGGTGAAGTCGGTCGACGCCAAGGGCGCCGTGATCGGGCTCGCCGGCGACATCGAGGGCTACCTGCGCGCCTCCGAGATCGCGCGCGACCGCGTCGAGGACGCGCGCACGCACATGAAGGAGGGCGACAAGGTCACCGCGATGGTGATCAACGTCGACCGCAAGAACCGCACGATCAACCTCTCGATCAAGGCGAAAGACATGGCCGAGGAGAACGAGGCCATGGCGAAGCTGCAGAGCGAGAGCGCGGCCAGCGCGGGCAGCACCAATCTGGGCGCCTTGCTGAAGGCGAAGCTCGACAAACAGAACGCGCAGCAATAGCGCTCCGGAACCCGCGGGAGGGTCACGCATGACGAAGTCCGAACTCATAGCCCGGCTGGCGGCGCGCTATCCGCAGCTCGTCGCCAAGGACGCAGAATTCGCCGTCAAGATGATCCTCGACTCGATGACGCAGAGCCTGGTGAAGGGACAGCGCATCGAGATCCGCGGCTTCGGCAGCTTCGGCCTGAACCACAGGCCGGCGCGGACGGGCCGCAACCCGAAGTCCGGCGAAAAGGTCCACGTCCCCGAGAAATTCGTCCCGCACTTCAAGGCGGGCAAGGAGCTGCGGGAGCGGGTGGACCAGAAATAGGACCGGTGGGCATCACGCGGCGGCGGCATCGGCGAGATGCCGCCGTTTGCGTTTGAGAGACAGCGCCAAATGAAGATCGTCGCGTGGGTGTTCTGGCTGCTCGTGTTCGCGGCGCTGCTGCTGTTCGCCTTGCGCAACACCGATCCCGTGACGGTGCGGTTCTACCTCGACGCCGACTGGGAGGGCCCGCTGGTGCTGGCGCTGCTCGCGTTCTTCGCGCTCGGCGTGGTGTGCGGCGTGCTGGCCTGCACGTCGCGCCTGCTGCGGCAGCGGCGCGAGATCGTCGGTCTCAAGCGCGAGCTGCGCGCGCGCTCGGCGGACCGTGCCCCGGGGCCCCCGGAAGCGGCGGTGTGAGCGGCGATGGACTTCACCGATTTCCAGCTCTGGTGGCTGTTCGGTTTCGCCCTGTTCTTCGGCCTGGGCTGGCTCGCCGCGCGGATCGACATCAAGCACCTGCTCTCGGAGTCGAAGCAGCTCCCGCGCTCGTACTTCCGCGGTTTGAACTTTCTTCTCAACGAGCAGCCCGACAAGGCGATCGAGGCGTTCATCGAGGTCGTGAAGGTGGACCCGGAGACGATCGAGCTGCACTTCGCGCTGGGGAGCCTGTTCCGGCGGCGCGGCGAGACCGAGCGCGCGATCCGCATGCACAGGAACCTGCTCGAGCGCTCGGACATGGGGCAGGACCAGCGGCTGCATGCGATGATCGAGCTCGGCCAGGACTATCTCAAGGCCGGGCTGCTCGACCGCGCCGAGGACGTGTTCGTCAAGCTGAAGGACTCGACGCATCGCCCGGCGGCGCTCAAGTTCCTGCTCGAGATCTACCAGCAGGAGAAGGACTGGCTGCAGGCGACCGAGATCGCGCGCGAGCTGGAGAAGGACACGGGCGAGTCGTGGCAGAAGGAGATCGCCAACTACTATTGCGAGCTCGCGGCCTCGGAGGCGACGCACTCGCGTCCCGAGGAGGCGAGGCGCTACCTCGGCGAGGCGCTCGCGGTGCACCGCAAGTGCGTGCGCGCGAACATCGTCCTGGGCGACATCACGCTGGCCGCGGGCGACCCCGCGGGAGCGATCGAGGCATGGAAGCGCATCGAGCAGCAGAATCCGGTCTACCTCGCGCTGGTCGCGCAGCGGCTGCTCGAGGCGTACCGGGCGCTCGGGCGCCCGGGCGAGGGCCTGACGCTGCTGCGCGGGTGGCTCTCGGCGTGGCCTTCGCTCGACCTGCTCGACGTCGCGTTCCAGTCGACGCTCGAGATCGAGGGCACCGAGGCCGCGTACAAGCTGGTGAAGGACGAGCTGCGCCGCAACCAGACGCTGCTCGGCCTCGACAAGCTGCTCGAGGCGCAAATCCTGGTCGCGCCGCCGGAGCGTCGCAACGACCTCGAGCTGGTGCGCAACCTCGTGCACAGCCACACCCGGCGCCTGGCGCGCTACAAATGCGAGAACTGCGGCTTCAAGGCGCGGCAGTTCTACTGGCACTGTCCCGCGTGCGGCGGGTGGGAGACGTATCCGCCGAAGCGGACCGAGGAAACTGACCTGACACCATGAAGATCACTGTAAACGGCACCGGCTACGTCGGGCTCGTCACGGGCGCGTGCCTCGCCGAGGTGGGGAACGACGTCCTTTGCCTTGACATCGACGAGCGCAAGATCCGCGTCCTCAACGAAGGCGGGATTCCGATTTACGAGCCGGGGCTGGAAGCCGTCGTCAAGCGCAACCGCGCCGTCGGGCGCCTGAGCTTCACCACCGGCATCGAGGAAGCGGTCGCGTTCGGTACGGTGCAGATCATCGCGGTCGGCACGCCGCCGGGCGAGGACGGCTCGGCCGACCTCTCGCACGTGGTCGAGGCGGCGCGCAACATCGGCCGGCACATGGACGGCTACCGGCTCGTCGTCGACAAGTCCACCGTGCCGGTCGGCACCGCCGACCAGGTGCGCAAGGCGGTCGCCGAGGAGCTCGCGCGCCGCGGCGCCAAGCACCCGTTCTCGGTCGTCTCGAACCCGGAGTTTCTCAAGGAGGGCGCCGCGGTCGAGGACTTCATGCGCCCCGACCGCATCGTCATCGGCAGCGACGATGAGGAATCGACGCGCCTGATGCGCGACCTGTACGCGCCGTTCCAGCGCAACCACGACCGCATCATCGTCATGGATGCGCGCTCCGCGGAGCTCACCAAGTACGCGGCCAACGCGATGCTCGCGACGCGCATCTCCTTCATGAACGAGATCGCCAACCTCGCGGAGAAGCTCGGCGCCGACGTCGAGCACGTGCGCAAGGGGATCGGCGCCGATCCGCGCATCGGCTATCACTTCCTCTACCCCGGAGCGGGCTACGGCGGCTCGTGCTTCCCGAAGGACGTGAAGGCGCTGCTGCACACGGCGGGCGAGGCGGGCGGGTCGCTGCCCATCCTCGAGGCGGTCGAGGAGACGAACGCGCGGCAGAAGGAGGTGCTCGGCGCGAAGATCGCGAGGCGCTTCGGCGGCACCGTGCGCGGGAAGCGGATCGCGCTTTGGGGCCTGGCGTTCAAGCCGAACACGAACGACATGCGCGAGGCGCCGAGCCGCGTGCTCGTCGAGCAGCTGCTCGCCGCCGGTGCGACCGTGCGCGCGTACGACCCGATCGCGATCCCCGAGGCGAAGCATCTCTACGCGGGACGCTCGGGGATCGATTTCGCCGACTCGCCGCTCGCGGCGCTCGACGGCGCCGACGTGCTCGCCATCATCACCGAGTGGACCGAGTTCCGCAGCCCGGACTTCGACGCCATCAAGGCGCGGCTGAAGACGCCGGCCGTCTTCGACGGCCGCAACCTCTACGATCCCGAGCAGGTCGCGCGCCACGGGCTGGAGTACTATCCGATCGGAAGAAAGGTCAGGCAGCGGGCATGAACGCGAAGGAACGACCCAGCAGCTTCGATCCGTCCGCGCTCGGGCGGGCGCGCGTGCTCGTCGTCGGGGACGCGATGCTCGACCGCTACTGGTTCGGCGAAGTGACGCGCATCTCGCCCGAGGCGCCCGTTCCGATCGTCAAGTTCGTGCGCGCCGAGGAACAGCCGGGCGGCGCGGCCAACGTCGCGCGCAACGCCGCCGCGCTCGGCGCGAAGGTGTCGCTGCTCTCGGTGATCGGCGACGACGAGCCGGGCGGCACGCTCAAGCAGCTGGTCGAGCGCGACGGAGTCACGGCGTGCCTGCACCGCGACGGCTCGATCAGGACCACGGTGAAGCTGCGCATGATCGGCGGCGCGCGCCGCCAGCAGCTGCTGCGCGTCGACTTCGAGACGCCGCCGAGCCGCGAGGTGCTGCTCGACAAGCTCGCCGACTACCGGCGGCTGCTCTCGGACTGCGAGGTCGTCATCCTGTCCGACTACGGCAAGGGCGGGCTGACTCACATTGCGCAGATGGTCCAGGCCGCGAGAGCGCAGAACAAGATCGTGCTGGTCGATCCCAAGGGACACGACTACTCGCGCTACGAGGGCGCGAGCGTCGTCACGCCCAACCGCGACGAGCTGGCGCAGGTGGTCGGTCCCTGGGCCGACGACGCCGAGCTCGCCGACAAGGCGCGCGCGCTGCGCGCGAAGCTCAAGCTCGGCGCGCTGCTCGTCACCCTGGGCGAGAAGGGGATGACGCTGTTCCAGGCCGACACGATGCTGCACGAGCCGGCCATGGTGCACGAGGTCTCGGACGTGAGCGGCGCGGGCGACACCGTCATCGCGACGCTCGGCGTGATGCTCGCGGTCGGCACGCCGCTCGAGGACGCGATGCGCATCGCCAATTCGGCGGCGGGCGTGAAGGTCACCAAGTTCGGCGCGACGGTGGTGCGCCCCGACGAGCTGATGGCGGCGCTGTCGTGAGCCACTACGTCGTGACCGGAGCCGCCGGCTTCATCGGCTCGAACCTCGTGCGCGCGCTGAACGCGCGCGGCGAGACCGACATCGTCGCGGTCGACGATCTGACCCGGGGCGACAAGTACCGCAACCTGGTCGACTGCACGATCTCCGACTTCCTCGACAAGCGGGATTTTCTCGAGCGCCTGGCGCGCGGCGATTTCGAGGGCGCGGTCGACGCGGTCTTCCACCAGGGCGCGTGCACCGTCACCACCGAGACCGACGGGCGCTACATGATGGAGAACAACTACCGCTACTCGCTCGCGCTGCTCGACTTCTGCCTCGAGGAGGAGGTGCCGCTGATCTACGCGTCGTCGGCCGCGGTCTACGGCGCGAGCACGACCTTCCGCGAGGACCCGGCGTTCGAGGCGCCGCTCAACGTCTACGGTTATTCCAAGCTGCTCTTCGACCAGGTGGTGCGCCGGCGCCTGCCCGAGGCCGACTCGCAGATCGCGGGCTTTCGCTACTTCAACGTCTACGGCCCGAGGGAGGCGCACAAGCAGGCGACCGGCATGGTCTCGGTGGCGTGGCAGCTGTTCCGGCAATACCGCGCCGACAAGCGCGTGCGCCTGTTCGAGGGCTCGGGCGGCTACGGTCCCGGCGAGCAGCAGCGCGACTTCGTGTCGGTGGAGGACGTGGCCAAGGTCAACCTGCACTTCCTCGATCATCCCGAGCTCTCGGGCATCTTCAACCTCGGGACGGGCAAGGCGCAGAGCTTCAACGACGTCGCCGTCGCCGCGATCAACGCGTGCCGCCGCGCCGACGGACAGCCGCCGCTCTCGCTCGCGCAGATCCGCGACCAGGGACTGATCGAGTACATCGCGTTTCCCGAGAAGCTCAAGGGCAAGTACCAGAGCTACACCCAGGCGGACCTCTCGGCGCTGCGCCGCGCGGGCTACCGCGCACCGTTCCTGACGGTGGAGGAGGGCGTCGGCCGCTACGTCGGCGCGCTGCTCGAGGGCGAGCGATGAGCAAGCCGCTCACGCTCGAGGACACGGTCGGAAACACGCCGCTCGTGCGGCTGAAGCGCCTGCCGGGAAACACGTCGAACGCGGTCCTGTGCAAGCTCGAAGGCAACAACCCGGCGGGCTCGGTCAAGGACCGGCCGGCGCTGTCGATGATCGTGCACGCCGAGAAGCGCGGCACCATCAAGCGCGGCGACACGCTGATCGAGGCGACGAGCGGCAACACCGGCATCGCGCTCGCGATGGCGGCGGCGATGCGCGGCTACCGCATGGTGCTGATCATGCCCGAGCACCTCTCGGTCGAGCGCCGGCAGGCGATGCGCGCCTACGGCGCCGAGATCGTGCTCACGCCCAAGGCGGGCGGCATGGAGGCCGCGCGCGATCTCGCGGACAAGATGCGCGTCGACGGCAAGGGCATCATCCTCGACCAGTTCGCGAACCCCGACAATCCGCTCTCGCACTACGAGGGCACGGGCCCGGAGATCTGGCGCGACACCGGCGGCAAGCTGACCCACTTCGTGAGCAGCATGGGCACGACCGGAACCATCATGGGCTGCTCGCGCTTCTTCAAGGAGAAGAGCGCGAAGGTGCAGATCATCGGCTGCCAGCCGACCGAGGGCTCGCAGATCCCGGGCATCCGCAAATGGCCCGCGGCCTATCTGCCGAAGATCTACGACGCGAAGCGCGTCGATCGCATCGAGTACGTGAGCCAGGCCGACGCGGAGGACACGACCCGCCGGCTCGCGCGCGAGGAGGGCATCTTCGCGGGCATCTCGTCGGGCGGCGCGGTGGCGGTCGCGCTGCGCGTCTGCGCCGAGGTCAAGAACGCCGTGATCGTGGCCATCGTCTGCGACCGCGGCGACCGCTATCTCTCGACCGGCGTGTTCCCCGACTAGGCGGCGTCCCGTGACGCCGGTGCTCGCGTTCGACATCGAGACCGTCCCGGACGTCGCGGGTCTAAGGCTGCTGCACGAGATCGATCCGCGCGTCCCGGATCGCGACGTCGCCGAGTTCGCGTTCCGCGAGCGGCGCGCGCGCTCGGGCAACGACTTCCTGCCGCTGCACCTTCAGCGCGTGATAGCGATCGCGTGTTCGCTGCGCGAGGGCGAGACTTTCCGGTGCTGGTCGCTCGGTGATCCGGATTCGGGCGAGTCGGATTTGATCCAGCGTTTCTTTGCCGGGATCGACAAGTACACGCCGCAGCTCGTGTCGTGGAACGGAGGCGGCTTCGATCTTCCGGTGCTCCACTACCGCAGCCTGATCCACGGGATCTGCGCGCCGCGCTACTGGGACACGGGGGACGACGACAAGGATTTTCGACACAACAACTACATCAACCGTTATCACGCGCGCCACACGGACCTGATGGACGTGCTATCGATGTATCAGCCGAGGGCGACAGCGCCGCTCGACGACATCTCCCGGCTCCTGGGCTTTCCCGGCAAGCTCGGGATGGACGGCTCCAAGGTGTGGGACGCGTACCAGGCGGGCGAGATCCGGCAGATCCGCGATTATTGCGAGACCGACACCGTCAACACCTATCTCGTGTTCCAGCGGTTCCAGATGCTCCGCGGCGCGTGCCAGCCGGAGCGTTATCGCGAGGAGGTCGAGCTCGTGCGCTCGACCCTGTCCCGGTACGACGCGCCGCACTGGCGCGAATTCCTCGGCCGGCTGAAGTAGGCCGGCCGCGCGCATGCCGCGGGCGACGATCGAGTCCCTGGACCGGGAAGGCCGCGGCGTCGCGCGCCGCGACGGCAAAGCGGTCTTCGTCGAGGGCGGGCTCACCGGCGAGACGGTGGAGTACTCGATCCTCCGCAACAAGCCGAGCTTCGAGATCGGACGCGTCGAGACGGTGCTCGAGCCGAGCGCCGAACGCGTCGACCCGAGGTGCCGCTTCTTCGGCATCTGCGGCGGCTGCGCCATGCAGCACCTCGACGCGCGCGCGCAGGTCGCCGCCAAGCAGCGCGTGCTCGAGGACGCGCTCTGGCACGTCGGCCGCGTGCGTCCCGAGACGATGCTGCGTGCGATCTACGGCGACGCCTGGGAATACCGCCACCGGGCGCGGCTGTCGGTGCGCAACGTCCCGAAAAAGGGCGGCGTGCTGGTCGGGTTCCACGAGCGCAAGTCGAGCTACGTCGCCGACATGACCGGCTGCGAGGTGCTCCCGGCGCCGGTTGCGCGCCTGCTGCCCGAGCTGCGCACCCTCGTCGGCGGGCTGTCGATCCGCGACCGGCTGCCGCAGATCGAGGTCGCCGTCGGCGACCGGGTCACCGTCCTCGTGCTGCGGGTGCTCGAGGCGCCAACCGCGACCGACGGGGACGCGCTGCGCCGCTTCGCCGAGGCGAGCGGAGTGCAGCTGTGGCTGCAGCCCGGCGGCCCGGCGACGGCAGCGCCGTTCTGGCCGAAGGACGCGTCTGCGCTCGACTACGTGCTGCCCGACTTCGGCGTGCGCATCGGCTTCCTTCCGACCGACTTCACGCAGGTGAACCACGGGGTGAACCGGGTGCTCGTGCGTCGCGCGATGACGCTGCTCGATCCGCGGCCGAGCGAGCGCGTCGGGGACTTCTTCTGCGGACTGGGCAACTTCACCCTGCCGATCGCCAGGCTGGGCGCGGACGTCACCGGGTTCGAGGGCAACGCCGGGCTGATCGAGCGGGCCCGCGCCAACGCGCGGGCGAACGGGCTGGAATGCGACTTCCGGGCCATCGACCTCTTCGACGCGGCCGCGTGCGCGCAGTTGCCCGCGTTCGACAAGGCGCTGCTCGATCCCCCGCGGGACGGCGCGATCGAGCTGGTGAAGTCGTTCGCCACGCATCCGCCCCGTACGATCGTCTACGTCTCCTGCGACCCGGCCACGCTCGCACGCGACGCGGGTGTGCTGGTGCAGACGCAGGGCTACCGGCTCGTCGCCGCGGGCGCGGTCAACATGTTCCCGCACACGGCGCACGTCGAATCCATCGCGCTGCTCGAGCGCGGCTAGCTTTTCGGCGGACGCCGGGAACGCCACCGGGGCGTCGGGCCTCTAATGATCGCTTGACCGTCTGATCAACATTCCGTGCTGCCTTGCAGCAAGGAGTCCTGCCTCTTAACAAGAAAGCGATCGAAGGAGATCCTCCCCATGAGAATTCCTATTGCCCGACCTGTGGTCGGCTTCGCCCTTTTGGGACTGGCTTCCTCTCTCGTCCTGATCTCCTGCGCCGGCATGCCGGGCTCGTCCAAGACGACGATGTCGGAGAACGATCAGCGGACCGTCGCCTTTTCCGCCAAGACTCTGGAAGAGGGGCGCCAGATCTTCCGCTATGACACCTTCGGCTCGGAGGCCTTCTGGGGCGATACCCTGCATCTGCACCAGGCGATCGCCGGGTCGGCGAACGGCGGTGTCGGCCCGGGCGTGAGCCCGAAGACCGCGCTCGCGGTGGGGTTGAAGGTCGACGCCGATGCGCTGCCCGCCTCGCTCGTCGAGCTGATCAAGGCGGGCAAGGTGAACCTGGACGACCCGGCGACGACGCTCGCGCTGCTGAAGCTCAATTCCGTGGTCGGCGTGACGGCCCACTTCGACAGCGCCGGGAAGGTTACATCGATGGGCGTCCAGTGCGCGCTTTGCCACTCGACGGTGGACGATTCGTTTGCGCCCGGCATCGGCAAGCGGCTCGACGGCTGGGCCAATCGCGACCTGAACGTCGGCGCCATCGTCTCGCTCGCGCCGAACCTGTCGCCGTTCACCAGCCTCCTCGGCGTGGACGTGGGCACCGTCAAGAAGGTGTTGGGGAGCTGGGGTCCGGGCAAGTACGACGCCGAGCTGAGCTTCGACGGCAAGGCGTTTCGCCCCGACGGCAAGCCGGCGGCGACGCTGATCCCGTCCGCCTTCGGACTGCTCGGCGTGAACAACCATACCTGGACCGGCGCCTGGGGCGGCGTGACGTACTGGAACGCCTACGTCGCCGTCACGCAGATGCACGGCAAGGGCACCTTCTACGACCCGCGGCTCGAGGACCGGCAGAAATTCCCGGTCGGGGCGCGCGTCAACGAAGGCAACATCCGGCCCGCCGAGGACCTCGTGACCGCGAAGCTCGGCGCGCTGCAGTATTACCAGCTGTCGCTTCCGGTCCCGAAGGCGCCCGCGGGCGCCTTCAACGCGGCCGAGGCGAGCCGCGGCGAGGCGTTGTTCAAGGGCAAGGCGCGCTGCGCGACCTGCCACGTGCCGCCGATCTTCACCGAGCCGGGCTGGAACCTGCACACGGCTCAGGAGATCGGGATCGACGACTTCCAGGCGATGCGTTCGCCCGACGGGCGCTACCGCACCGAGCCGCTGCGCGCGCTGTGGAACACGCAGAAGCTGCACAAGGGCGGCTACTACCACGACGGGCGCTTCGCGACGCTGAACGACGTCGTGAATCACTACGACCGGCACTTCGGGCTGCGGCTGTCGGCGGCGGAGAAGGCCGAGCTGGTGGAGTATCTGAAGTCGCTGTAGCCGGAAGAGGACGAAAAAAAGGGCGCCGGAAGGCGCCCTTTTCTTTTCCGCGAGCGACCGCTAGTCGCGGCTGCCGCCGAAGATCCCGAGCAGCTGCAGCAGGCTCGAGAACAGGTTGTAGATCGAGACGTACAGCGTCAGCGTGGCCGAGACGTAGTTGGTCTCGCCGCCGCGGACGATGTTGTTGACCTGCCACAGCATGATCAGCGACGAGAGCAGCACGAAGCCGGCGAGGATCACCAGGTGCGCGGTCATGTTCTGGAAGAACGCGTTCGCGACCACCGCGAGCATGATCACGATCACGCCGACGGAGAGGAAGCTGCCGAGCGCGCTCAGGTCGCGCTTCGTCGTCGTCGCGATCCCGGCCATGACGAAGAACGTCGCCGCCGTGCCGCCAGCGGCCATCATCACCAGCTGCACGCCGTTCGCGAAGCCGAGCACGCGCTGGAACAGCGGCCCGAGCAGGATGCCGAGGAACAGCGTGAAGCCGAGCAGCAGCCCGACCCCGAGCGCGCTGTTGCGGTTCTTCTCGATCGCAAAGATCCAGCCGTAGAACACGGCGAGGACCGCGAAGAACGAGAGCATCGGGCTCGCGCGCATGAAGCCGAAGTCGATGTTCGTGCCGATCGCGGCGCCGATCGCGGTCGGGATGAGCGAGATCGCGAGCAGCCAGTAGGTGTTGCGCAGGACGCGGTGCTGCGCGAGCGCATAGCTCGATTGCGGCGTGCCCGCTTGAATCGGTTGCAGTTCGGGTTGCATGGTCTTTGCTCCAAGAAAGGCCCGTGACGGAGTGAAGTATAGCGAGACTCCGCCCGACGCGTCTGAACGTGGGGGCGGGTGCTACAATTTCAAGCGCTACAGAGACTTAGCCAGAGATCGGAAGGTTGGCCGAGCGGTTTAAGGCACCGGTCTTGAAAACCGGCAGGGGCGAGAGCCCCTCGTGAGTTCGAATCTCACACCTTCCGCCAAAGTTTCCCTATCGGGATGCGGTTCGGCAGAGCACGGCCGGGCTCGTTACCGAGGTCATCGAAACGCACAGGCTCGCTGCGGCGCCGCATGCGGTCGGCGTCGAAGCGGAAAAAGACGGCTCTGCCGAAGGCCCGGTGACGCGCACGACGGCCGCGAGGCGTCATGAATCTGCTTTGTGGCAGTGCGCAATTTCCAGATGAGCAACCGTGGTCCCCGAGTCCGGCATCCGGGTGCCCCAGCGCATGGACGACGTGGTCGATTTCGGCTGCAGCGAACTCCGGAGCTTCGGCATTTCGACGCCGCGCGATGTTTTCGGCGCGCACCCGGTACGCCCGGTCTTATGTTCGCTATAGAACATAAGGTGTATCATGATTCGCACTGTTCTTGATGTCGGTTCGTATTGGTCGAGGAGAGCTCACGTGGCCGCCAAGACCTTTGCAGCCGCTCCGCTGCAAAACGAGCTCCTTGCGGCGCTCCCCGCCACCGATTACCTGCGCATCCTGCCGAGCCTGGAGTTCGTGGAGCTGCCACTGGGTCTGCCGCTGTACGAACCCGGCGACCGCCTCAGTCATGTGTATTTCGTAACCGCCGGCATCGTCTCGCTGCTCTACGTGCTCGAGAACGGCGCCTCGGCTGAGATCGCCCTCACCGGCTGCGAGGGCATGGTCGGGATCTCGCTCTTCATGGGCGGGGAGAGCACGCCGAGCCGCGCCGTCGTGCAGAGCGCCGGGCACGCCTACCGGTTGTCCGCGAGAGTGCTGAACGAGGAGTTCGAAAGGGGCAGCGAGATGCGGCATCTGCTGCTGCGCTTCACCCAGGCGCTCATCACACAGATGGCGCAGACGGCGGTGTGCAACCGGCATCATTCGGTGGAGCAGCAGCTGTGCCGATGG
>Ga0070741_10013807_pt1 | contig 14148 bp, 15 predicted proteins | sample Coa_R1_4_FD_66440 | JGI IMG/M metagenome (GOLD analysis project Ga0070741, IMG submission 66440) | Surface soil microbial communities from Centralia Pennsylvania, which are recovering from an underground coalmine fire - Coalmine... | ecosystem: Environmental > Terrestrial > Soil > Unclassified ... | reverse complement strand
CGGCGCTGTCGGCGATCGCGATCACGGCCGGCGTCGGCGCGTCGCTCCTCGCCGCGCGATTCATGACATCGGTGCTCTTCGGCATCACGTCATCGGATCCGGTCACGCGCTGGGGCGCGGCAGCGCTGCTGTTGATCGTGGCTGTGGGCGCGAGCTGGATCCCTGCACGCCGCGCGGCGGACGTGCAGCCGATGGACGCGCTTCGACGCGAGTAACCTCGCCGACGACTAGGCCTACGCGGATGGATGTCGCGCAGGCCTTTAGGCCTGCCGTACCTGTTCGTGGATCCTGAAGGTTTGGGTGTGCAGAAAGAGACGCATGCCGGCCGCCACGATCGCGCAGTATCAGTCGGGGCGGAGAGACTTCGACACCATCGCCTTCCATCGTGAGCAGCATCCGCGCCGCAGGAGCCAGCATGACCCGTACTTCTTTGACAGCAGTTGCGTTCGGCCTCGCCGCCGTGTGTGCCACAAGCCTCACCGCGCAGAACCTCGGCGTCCACTCGGTCAAGACGCTGCCCTCGTCATGCCGGTAACGACGCACCTGATCGATCGTCCGACCAATGCGGCGCGCGTCATGAAAGCGCTCGTGTACCACGGACCGGGCCGGCGTTCCTGGGAGGACAAACCGACACCCGTCGTGCGGGAGTCCGGCGACGCATCGTCCGGATCACGACGTCGACGATTTGCGGCACCGATCTCCACATCCTCAAGGGTGACGTACCCAGCGTCACCGACGGCCGCATTCTCGGACACGAAGGCGTGGGCATCGTCGAGACGATCGGCGCCAGCGTGACGGCGTTTCGGCCGGGCGATCTCGTGCTCATCTCCTGCATCACCGCCTGTGCCATCTGCGACTTCTGCCGCAAGGGCATGCCGTCGCACTGCCGCACCGGCGGCTGGATTCTCGGCAACACGATCGACGGCACGCAGGCGGAGTACGTGCGGATCCCGCACGCGGACACCAGCCTCTACGCGGTGCCGCGCGGTGCGGACGTCGAAGCGGTCGTCATGCTGAGCGACATCCTGCCGACCGCCTACGAATGCGGCGTGCTGAACGGTCACCTCGCGCCGGGCGATTCGGTCGCCATCGTGGGCGCGGGACCGATCGGCCTCGCCGCGCTGCTGACCGCGCAGCTGTACTCGCCCAGCGCGATCGTGATGATCGATCTCGACGCCCATCGCTTGCAGGTGTCGCAGCAGTTCGGCGCAACCGCCGTGGTCAACAGCGGCGCCGAAGACGCGGTCGCCCGCGTCTTGGATCTCACCGGTGGCGCCGGTGTCGACCTCGCGATCGAAGCGGTCGGGACGCCTGGCGCGTTCGACACCTGTCAGGCCATCGTGGCGGCGGGCGGCCGTATCGCGAACATCGGGGTCCACGGCAAGCCGGTGCAATTGCACCTCGAGAAACTGTGGGACCGGAACATCGCGCTCACCACCAGACTGGTCGACACGGTGACAACGTCCCTGCTGCTCAAGCTGCTGCAGGCCGGGAAACTGCGCCCCGCGACACTGGTCACGCATCGATTCCGCCTCGACGACATCGAGCAGGCGTACGACACGTTCGGCGACGCCGCCAGGCAGTCGGCGCTCAAAGTGATTCTGCAGCGCGGGGACGACAGGTAGCGAGCGACGATGCACACGAGCCTTCCGACGCCGATCGAACCCGATGTGATCATCGGGCCGAGCACGCGGATGCGGGCGATCTTCGACTTTCTGCGGGTGATCGCCGCCAGCGAAAGCACCGTCGTCATTACCGGCGAGAGCGGCACGGGCAAAGAAGTGATCGCCAGGCTGATCCACCGACAGGGCCCGCGGCAGCACCATCCATTTGTGCCGGTAAGTTGCGCGTTGTTCTCCGAAACGCTGATCGAATCAGAGCTCTTCGGACACGAGCGCGGAGCGTTCACGGGCGCGATCAAGGATCGTCTTGGCCGGTTCGAGCAAGCGGACCGAGGCACGGTGCTGCTCGACGACATCGACGATGTGCCGTTGAGCATGCAGGTCAAGCTGTTGCGCGTGCTGCAGAACCGTACGATCGAACGGCTCGGGGGGACGCACACCGTGCCGGTGAATGTGCGCGTCATCGCCGGCAGCAAGCGCGATCTCAAGCAGATGGTGGCCGACGGGACTTTCCGCGAAGACCTGTATTACCGGCTCAACGTGCTCCCCATCCCGTTGCCCCCGTTACGGGAACGTCGGGAGGATATCCCCACGCTCATGCAGCATTTCCTTCAACGCGACTTCCGTCAGCGTGGCGAGGATACGCCGCCGATTTCGAAGGGCGTCACCGAGGCGTTCATGCGGTACGGGTGGCCCGGCAACGTGCGAGAGCTCGAGAACATGTGCGAGCGCATGGCGCAGACCAACACCTGCGGCACGCTCCGCACCGGCTGCGTGGCAGCGGGCATCATGTTTCGAGCAACGGGCCCCATGCCGTCCAACGCGACGATCGAAGCAGTCCAGGGACCGCCGGCGCCGATCTCGCTCGACGCGCGGATCCGCGACCTGGAGACGGCGGTCATCAGGTGGGCGCTTCGGGTGAGCGACGGCAACACGAGCCGCGCCGCGGAACTGCTCCAGGTGAAACGCTCCACGCTGAACGATCGGATCCATCGCTATGAACTCGATCGCGGCCAGGCGCATGTCGCCGCCTCCGCCTGATCGATAGATTCACCGGACGAGGTCACGCTCAGTGATACAGCCAAACAACGGCGACGTCGTCATCCGCGAGGGATACCTCGACTCGAAAGCCATCTTCTTGCTTGGGACCCCTGAGACTCCTGACCAGTTCATCGTCTGCACGAGAGACGACGCCGTATCGCGAGGCATGGCATACGCCAGGTTTCAAGGCGTGCTAGCGTGGTTTGCTGAGGCTGACGGCAGTTTCATGCTGCTCGCCGGCTGACGGACCGAGGCTTTTGGCTTCGGCTGGATACTCAGTCATCGATAATGCCCACTGCTCCGCGCGGCGAAGAAGGTTCGTTTCGCCGCTTCTTTTCGAATCTCGGTCCCGGCCTGATCACGGGCGCGGCAGACGACGACCCGTCGGGGATCTCGACCTATTCGGTGGCCGGCGCCGCGTTCGGCTATCTGCCGCTCTGGACGGCGCTGTTCTCGTTTCCGCTGATGTCCGCGGTGCAACTGATGTGCGCGCGGCTTGGACTCGTGACCGGACTCGGTCTCGCCGGCGTCATCCGCCGCCGCTATTCGCCGTGGGTGCTCTGGGGCGCGTGCACGTTGTTGATCGTGGCCAACGTGATCAACATCGCGGCCGATCTGGGAGGGATGGCGGACGCGACCCGGATGGTCACCGGCGCGCCGGTCGCGCTGATGGTTCCGGTGTACGGCCTCGTGATCGTCTCGCTGCTGATGTGGTCGTCGTATCGGTCGATCGCACGCGTCTTCAAGTGGCTGACGCTCGTCCTTCTCGCCTACGTGCTGACGGCCTTCGTCGCGCACGTTGACTGGCGGCTCGCGTTGCACGTGACGTTCGTGCCGCACGTCGAATGGTCGCGGGCGTTCTTCTCGGTCCTTGTCGCCATTCTCGGCACGACGATCTCGCCGTACTTGTTCTTCTGGCAAGCGGCGCAGGAAGTCGAAACGGAGCGCGCCATGGGACGCGATCTGGCACACCGGCAGGGCGCGACGCCCGCCGAACTCGCCGCCTGCCGTACCGACGTCGTCACCGGCATGTTCGCCTCGAACGCGATCATGTACTTCATCATCGTGACGACCGCGGCCACGCTGCACGCGCACGGCAAGACCAGCATCGCAACCGCGCAAGAGGCGGCTGAGGCGCTGCGTCCGCTGGCCGGCGCCGGCGCGTATTGGCTGTTCACGCTGGGTTTGATCGGGACCGGTATCCTCGCCGTCCCCGTGCTGGCGGGCTCCTGCGCGTACGCGATCGCCGAAGCTTCGGCCTGGCGCGGATCCCTCGATCGGCGGCCTGCGCGCGCGAAGAAATTCTACGGCGTGCTGGCCGTCGCGATGCTGCTCGGCATCGCGTTGAATTACGCCGGCCTGAACGCCATCAAGCTGCTCTTCACGACCGCCGTGATCAACGGCGTCCTCGCGCCGCCGCTGATTCTCATCGTGCTGTTGCTGACGAGCGATCGCACGGTCATGGGCGCGAACGTCAATTCGCGCCCCCTCGCGTGCCTCGGCTGGCTCACGCTCGCGGTGATGATCGTCGCCGCGCTCGGACTGTTCTGTACTTAACGGGACAGACATCGGCCACCGTGGTGACGCATGCTGCACGTGTGCACGTAACTGGAGGCTTCTGATGTGGAACAAAACCGAGCGTGACGGAAAAGTCGATCAGGCGAAGGGCAAGGTCAAGCAAGCGGTGGGTACGGTGGTCGGCGATGACACGCTGAAGGCCGAAGGTCAGGTCGACGAGGCCGTCGGAACGTCAAGGTCGCTGTCGGCAGTACGGTCCGGAAGGCCGGCGCCGTGGTCGAGCAAGCCGCGAAGGCGACGAAACACTGACACGCTCTCATGGCGGCTGTTCACAACGGGACAGCCGCCACATGCCTTTTCCGGCATGCTTCCCGGTTGAGAACGAACATGACTGACACGACGACGCGGAATGCGGACCTCAGGGAGATGCTGAGCGAACGGCGACGCGCCGCGGAAGACGACGTCCTGAGTCGGCTTCGCCTCGGCCGCGCGGACCGAACCAATGGCGTCGGTGACGCCCTCGAACACGCCGACGCAGACATCCAGGACGATCTCGAGTTCTCGCTGCTGCAGCTGCGGGCGGAAATGCTGGCGCATATCGACGAAGCGCTGCGGCGCCTCGACGCGGGCAAGTACGGCGCGTGTCGCGAGTGCGACGGCGAGATTGCCGAGCGGCGTCTCCGCGCGCTGCCCTTCGCGGTCCGCTGCCAGGCATGCGAGCAGCGTCGCGAAGAGGCGCAGGCCGGCGCCAGGCGACTCGCAAAGCAGCATGCCGGATCGCTCTTCATCCCAGCCTTTACTGTGTGATCACCGACGCGTCACGAAAGGACATCATGTCGATTGACATCGCGACCTCCCCCCATTGCATCAGTTCCACTGTGATTGGAGAATGTGTATGAAGACATCTGCCTGGATCATCGCTTCGTCGCTCGCCCTGCTGACTCTCGCGACCGGACCGGTCACGGCGAGCGCCGCGCAGGCACCGCAGACCGTCGGCGAGAAAACCAAAGAGGGCGCCGAAAAGACCAAGGACGCCGTCGTCAAAGGCGCGAAGGTCGTCGCGGACAAAACCAAGGACGGGATCAGCAAGACGGGCGAAGTCATGACCGACGCCTGGGTCACCACGCGCGTCCACGAACGGTTCGTCGGCGAGCCGCTGCTCAAAGGCAGCGATATCAGCGTCGACACCACCAAACACGTCGTCACGCTGACGGGAACCGTCACCGCGCGCGCCGGCCGCACGAAGGCGACCAGCATCGCGAGACACACCGAAGGTGTGCATCGCGTGGTCAATCACCTGACGATCGCACCCAAGGCCTAGGACAAGGGCAGGACGTCATGCTCCACGAATTCATCACGAGCTACCGTGATGCGATCATCGACAGAACACGCGAGAAACTGACCGATCGGCCGTGGCCGCTCGCCTCCACGAGCGAGCTGGAGCACGGCGTGCCGCTGTTCCTGACGCAGCTCTCCGAAACGCTCCGGCTGGAGGCGACGGCGGCGCCGTTCTCACAACATGCGATCGGCGCGACGGCGGCGAAACATGGACGCGAGTTGCGGGCGCTCGGGTTCAACATCTCGCAGGTCGTCCACGATTACGGCGACATCTGCCAGGCGGTCACCGAGATCGCGGTCGAGCGCCATTTACCGATCACGACCAAGGAATTCCACACGCTGAATCGCTGTCTCGACACGGCGATCGCCCAAGCCGTGACAGAGCACGCCCATATGACCGCCGACTCGCGAAGGACCGAGGAGATCGAGCGCTCCGGTCAGTTGGCGCACGAACTTCGCGACATCCTCAACACTGCCCTGCTCGCGTTCCACACGCTGAAGCGAGGCGACGTCGCCATCAACGGCAGCACGGGGACGGTACTCGGCCGCAGCCTGATTCGCCTGCGGGACCTCGTGGACAACACCCTCTCTGACGTCCGCATGGCGGCCAACATCCAGCGCCGCGAGCGCGTGCCGGTCGCCGATTTCCTCAACGAGATCGCGATCGCCGCCAGCCTGCACGCCGACAGCCGCGGGATACGCCTCCGCATCGACCAGGTCGATCCGCGGCTCGCCGTCAATGCCGATCCACAACTGCTGGCGTCGGCGGTCATGAATCTGTTGAACAACGCGCTCAAGTACACCGCGGCAGGCGGCCACGTCGCGCTGCGAACGCTGTACGAAAACGGCCGTGTACGTCTCGAAGTCGAGGACGAATGCGGCGGCATTCCTGACGGCACCGGCGACCCGTTCAAGCCGTTCACCGAGCAGCGGCACAAAGATCGGACGGGCCTCGGCCTCGGGCTCTCGATCGCTCGCAAGGCGGTGAGAATGCACGGCGGCGACATCTATTTTCGGAATCTGCCTGGCAAGGGGTGCGTGTTCGTGATCGACGTACCGTTGGCTGAGGAAAAGCCGCCGGCCCCGCACGATATGCGTGTGCAATAGCGAATATGCCTAAGGCTTACGACTCTTCGCACATCCTCGAGCTCGCCAGACGCGGCGCCGCGCTAAGGCTCCGCGAGCTCGCGCACGAACTGGCCATCCTGCTCGGTGCGTTTCCTGACCTTCGCGACGCGTTCGACGCCGACGAGCTGCCAGTCTCGTTCATCGTCAAGAGAGACGCCCGTCGCCCCCATGCGCGCCGCACGTCGCGGCACAAGTCGAATGCTGTCAGACGATGAGCTCCGCGATCGTGACGATCAGGCAGCAACATTGCTCCTGCACACATCGGTCACCTCACCGGCGCCGTGGCGACGACACAGAAACGTAACCGTTAGCCGTTAGAGTGCTGAGATGCCTTGGGAGTGTCCGCATTGCCACGCCGCGATTCGACACAGCGACGCCGAACCGGCCCCTCGACGCGACGGCCGGTACCGCTGTCATTTCTGCCTCTTGAACTGACGGTCGATCCGCTGCTGAACGCGTTACTTCGGCAGTGGCACGCGCTGGCGGAGATCGTCGAACCAGTTCAGGATGACGTGCAGCTCTCCCGCTTCGCCGACAGCGGCCGTCGGCTTGAGGATCAGAAAGCGCTTGCCGTCAGGCGACACGTCGTAATCGATCGACGCTGTCTCGAACAGCACCCGCGCGGCGCCCGCGCGAAATGCGGGGCCGGCGTCCACGTCGACGGCCATCAATTTGGCCCCGCTGCGGAAGAACAATTCCCGGCCGTTGCGATTCCAGCGCGGCTGGGCTCCTCCATCGGTCGACACTTGCGACTTGCTGCCCGGCCCGGGGTACGGCACGACGTAGATTTCGTTGCGGCCGCTCTCGTTCGACTCGTAGGCGATCCATTTGCCGTCCGGCGAAAACTGGAGATCGCCGCGCGTCGTGCGGTTGTCGAGAAACGGCTGCGGTTTGCCGGCGCCGTCGAGCGGCAGCACCCAGACGTCGGTGCCGTTGGGAGTCTGGCGACGCGCACGCACGCCGATGACGAGCTTCCCGTCCGGCGACACGGACGTGGGCACGGGAAGCATGCCTGCGCCCATGAGCGTGACCGGCTGTCCACTGCCGCTGCCGGCCACTGCCACCGATGCGAGTGTGCCGTTCGGGTCGGTCACGCTGGTCGTCGACTGGTAGATCAGCCGCTTGCCATCGGGCGTCCACACCGGGTACTGGTTCGTCTGTTCGAACGTCAGCCGCGTCGTCGATCCTCGTACGAAATCGTGCACCCACACCTGCACGTCGACGCCTTGCATCAGATCGTTGACGTGGAACGCGACGCGCTCGCCGTCGGGCGAGAGGCGCAGGCTCACGTACGGACGCGGCGGCTCGGCGAGCGGCTGCTCGGTGCCCTGCCGATCGACCCACGTCAGGGTGGACCGCGCTCCGGCAATCTTGTTCTCGCGGCTCGGGAAGACCAGCATGCCGGTGCGCGAAAAGCCCACGTGTGTTAATCCACCGAGATCGCGCACGCCCTCCAGCACCGGCGCCGCCGCGCCGATCTGCAGCGTGGCGGCGTTGAACGGCGCGGCGAACAGCGATCCGTTGAGCGCGTACACCAGGTGGCCGACACCCGCGACGGAGCCGCTGGCGGCGAACCAGCAATCGCCCACGCCATCGAGCAGCATCTTCGACTTTCCCGTGGCGACATCCACGGCCACGACGCGGAAGGCGGAGAGTCCCTTCGACGTCAGCACGCTGGCCAGCACGTACTTGCCACCGGGCAGCAGTTGGGGCGACACGAATGCGATTTCGCCGCTGGCGGCGTCGACTTTGGCAATCGCGACCGGCTTTCCGCCGGCGTCGGAGACCCGCTGCAATTCCGGACCGCCGAGGAGGATGTTGCCGTCCTCGCCCCACGACATGGGCACTTGGGTCTGGACGTTGTCCACCAGGGTCAGCGCCGGGCCGCCGGTCACCGGCACCTTCTTCAACTGAAACGGCGCCGGCGGCGCGGTGACGAACGCGAGCGACTGTCCGTCAGGCGAGAAGGCCGGAAACATGCCGCGCTCCGTTCCCGGAATCGGCTTCGCCACCGGGTCGTCGAGCGTCCGCATGTAGATCTGATCCTTCGCCGTGCCGACGAAGGCGATGCGCGAACCGTCGCGGCTGACGGCAACCGGGCTGTTGCCGACGCCTTGCGGCGTCGCGGTGGTGAAGTGCGTCAGTAGGCGCGGTTGCGAAGGCGCCGGCGCGAGGCGTCCCCACACCGCCACGGCCGCAATCGCCGCCATCGCCAGCGTCGCGGCCATCCACAGACGCGACGATCTCGCCGGCGCGCCGACGCTCGGCGCCGCCGTCTCGCGCGGTGACTCCGACACCGACGCGCGGGTCAACGCCACGCGCGCTTCGCCGATATCGCGCAGGCGCGTCTTCACGTCGCGATCGAGGCACCGCTGCAGCAAGTGGCGGAGCGGTCCGGCGGGAACCTTGTCGAAGTCGACCGGCGCCCGCAACACGTCGGCCATCATGTGCGGCGCGCTGCCCCCGCTGCCAAACAGCGACTCGCCCGTCAGCATCTCCCACAGGACGACGCCGAAGGACCAGATGTCGGCACGCTTGTCCGCCACCTTGCCCGCGGCCTGTTCGGGGCTCATGTACGCCGCCGTGCCGAGAATGATGCCGGCACGCGTCGCGTGCGCCGAGAGCGTCGGCGAATTCATCGGATCGACGCTCGAAGCCGGAACGGGATCCATCGCCTTGGCCAGGCCGAAGTCCAGCACTTTCACCGTGCCGTCGGATCGAAGCTTGATGTTCGCCGGCTTGAGATCGCGATGCACGATCCCTCGCTCGTGCGCCGCTTCGAGTGCTTCGGCCACCTGCCTGGCGATCGCGACTGCCTCGTCGATCGGAACGGCGCCGCGCGCGATCCGCTGCGAGAGGTCCTCGCCTTCGACGAGCTCCATGACGAGCGCGGAGGCGTCCCCGGATTCTTCGAGGCCGTAAATCGCCGCGATGTTCGGATGGTTGAGCGACGCGAGGACTTCGGCTTCGCGCTGAAAACGTGCAAGCCGGTCGTGGTCTGCGGCGAGCGAGGGCGGAAGAATCTTGATGGCGACCTGGCGCTTCAGCCTCGTATCGGTCGCACGATACACCTGGCCCATTCCGCCTTCGCCGATTTGCGCGACGATTTCATAGATCCCGAGGCGGATTCCCGACGGCAGCGTCAAAGTCGAGCTGCATTATAGGACGGTCCTCTGCGTCAACGCGTGCGGACGATTGGTGTAGCATGCCGCGATGATGCGAAGCGCCCTGTTGATAGTGCTGTCGTTCGCGGCTCTTGGAGGCGTCGCGCACGCGCAAGATTGCGTCGCGGATCCGAAGGCGCCCCGCGACAGCGATGCCATCAAGACGGTCATCCATGCCTGGACGAAGGCATACATCGCGCGCGATCGCGGGTGGTTCGAGCAGAACTTCGGAAATGAAATCGCCATCAACGGTCAACTGCGATCGCGAGACGAGGAAATCCGCAGCCTCCAGCGCGAGGATCCGGTGGAGTCGGTGGACATCGACGACGCCGCTTTGAAAATCCAGATGTACGGCAACTTCGCGATCGCGACGGGCACCGAACGTATCGTGGCGCGAGGCGCCCAAGGACCGAGAACAGCGGCGGGGCGCTTTACGAACGTCTTCGTGCAGTGCTCCGGTCGATGGCTCGTCATCGCCGACGACTGGTTTTCCGTCAAGTAATCGACACGTGACGCGTTGCCTTGCCGTTACTCGTAGTGGAGCGCGCGGACGGGATCGAGCGCGGCCGCCTTCATGGCCGGATACACGCCGGACACGAGACCGATCATCACGGACACCGAGAACGCGAGGAGGAGCGAGACCGTCGTGATGACGGTCGACCAGCCGGCGAAGCTCGCAATCAACCTTGACATCGACGCACCGAGCAGCAGGCCGATGACACCGCCCGCCACCGCGATCATCGTCGTCTCCATCACGAACTGACGAATGATGTCGGTCCGCTTCGCGCCAATCGCGCGCCGGACGCCGATTTCGCGCGTGCGCTCGAGGACGCTCGCGAGCATGATGTTCATGATGCCGATGCCGCCGACGAGCAGCGAGATCGACGCGAGCGCGACCATGACGATGTCGAAGATGCGTTTCGTGCGCTGCTGCTCCGCGAGCAGTTCGGCCGGGACGACGAGCGTGTAGTCGTCGGCGTTGCGGTGCGAGGCCGCCAGAATGCCGCGAACGGTGGCCGCCGCCGCGACGATGTCGGCGTTCGGCTTGAGCCGAAGATATGCGCCGTCGATTTCGTCGCGGAACTGACTGTAGTTGTCTTCGAGCCGGAACATCGACGCGCCAGTCGGCACGTAGATCACGTTGTTGCGATCCTGCCCGGGCAATCCCGCGACGTCGTTCTGCACGACCGCTTGCGCGCCGGCAATGCCGATGACGCGATACCACTGGCCGTTCACCTTGACGAACTTCGACAGCGGATCGGTCAGTCCGAACAACCGCACGCGCGCCGCTTCGCCGAGGACGCACACCGGCGCCGCCTCGGCGGCTTCCGCCGCGGTGAAGAAGCGGCCCGACGCCACCTTCAGGTTCGCGATCTGCTGGTAGTTGGTATCGACGCCGTACACCGCCGGCAACTCGCCCTGCGGTTTCGGGATCACCTGTGTCGGCGTGAACCGTTTGCGCGCCGACACGAAGTCGAGGCCCGGGACCGTCGCCTGCATCGCGCGCAGGTCGCGATACGTCAGTCCCGGCGACTGCTGCCGCACTTTCTGATACGCCTGAAACTCGGTCGTCTCGCGCGCCTCGATGATCAGGTTTCTGACGCCGAGGTCCTCGATGAACGCCATCACCTGCTGCTGCGCGCCGGCGCCGATCGACAGCATCGCGACGACCGCCGCCACGCCGAAGATCATGCCGAGCATCGTCAGCAGCGTGCGCAGCTTGTGCAGCATCAGGTTCTCGACGCTGCGCCCGATGTCGGGCAGCCAGAGCGACGTCTTCATCGCGACGCGCGCTGCGGCGCGGCCGCGGGTGCCTTGCTCTTTGAGATCGAGTCGGCGTTTGGATTGACGAGCGCCACTTCGGCCGATGGATCGATGTTCTCGAGGACGGCGAGGCTGTCGGTCCACGCTTTCACGCGGACCTCTTTCGCGTCGAAGCCGCTCGCCGCGCGGACGTAGACGGTCGGCCGTCCGCTGACGTCGAACACCGCGGTCCGCGGGACGTACAACACGTTGTCGTACGTCTGTCCGGCGATCGCGATCGACGCCGACACGCCGGGACGGACGTCGCGGTTGCCGGACACGTCGAACGCGATGTCGAACTGGCGCGTACCCGCGTCGAAGAGCCCGCGCGACGCGACTCCGCTGACGGCGCGGACGGTACCTCGCAGCACCGCGTTCGGCAGCGCGTCGACGGCGACTTCGACCGCTTGCCCGGGCGCGACGTTCGCGCGATCCTGCTCCGGCAGCTTGGCGGTGACTTCGATGTGCGATGAATCGATGACGTCGGCGATCGGCTGACCCGAGAACGCGGCGTCGCCGACGCGATAGTCCGGCATCGCGCCGCCGAAGAAGATGCCGCCGAACGCCATGAAGTTCGTCCGCACCGTCACGAACCCATCGAACGGCGCGCGGATGCGCAGGCTCTCGATGTTGCGCTGCGCTACCTGCACGGACAACTCCGCCTTGTTCTTTTTCTCGCGCATCGAGTCGCCGGACGCGTGCGTCGTTTCGCGGTGGCTCTTCACGTCCGCTTCGGCCTGCGCGAGCCGCTGCTTCGCTTCGTCCAGCGCCAGGACGTTCTGCTCCGCTTTGATCGCGCTCACGAGCTCGTTGCCCTGCACGTCGAGTTCGGCGCGTCGCACGTCGTACCGCGCGTGCAGCAGCGTCACCTCGTCTTCGGCCTGCTGCACCGCCGCCTGCGCGTCGGCTTTGACGATGTCCTGCTGCGCGAGATCGAGATCGAACCGCGCCTGCTCGAGGTTGAACTCCTGATCCGAAGCATCGAATTCGACGACGATGTCGCCGGACTTCACCGCGTCGCCGGTATCGGCCATCTGCACGATCTGCTGCTGACCGCCCATCGGCGGCACGGCCAGCTGCGCAGACCGCGACGCGCGAAGGTCGCCGACGGTATAAACCGTCACCTGCACCTTGCCGCGCTGCACGCGCGTCGTCGGCACCGTCTTCGCCGCTGCTGGCGTGACGCCGCGGACGATGACGACGCCCGCGACGAGGACAAGGAATGCGGCGACCACCGCGGCGACGAGTCGAGGCCGCTTCACTTCGATGCTCCGTCGAGCTCCGGCTCTTTCAACGCGATGCGCTCGCCTTCCGTCAACCCGGACGCGATCGCGATCTGATCGCGGCCGCGCTTCAGCACCGTCACCGTCCGCGATTCGATGTCGCGGCGCCCGACGACGTACACGACTGTCGCCGATCCTTTCTGAAAGACGGCGGCGGTCGGCACGACGACGACGTTCGGCATCCGATCGAGTTCGACGCGCGCCGAAGCGCTCATGCCGGAGCGCAGGCGCGGATCCGATTCCGACAGGCGAATCACGAGATCGAAGTTGCGGACCGGCGGCCACGTCGTGAAGTCGGGTTTGGCGACGACCGAGATGTCGTTGAGCGTGCCCGCCAGCTCGCGGTCGGGCACGGCGTCGACGCGCACCTTGACGGTGCTGCCCGTCTGCACGCGGCCGCGGTCCGCTTCGTCGACCCGCGCCGTCATCTGCACCGTCGTCAGATCCGGGAGTTCCGCGATCTGCGCGCCGAACCAGGCGCGATCGCCGCGGCGAAATTCTGGTGCCGCGCGCGAACCAGGTCCGCCGGCGCGGAAATTCGGAAGCAGCGAGACGGTGCCGGCGATGGGCGCCTTCAATTGCAGCGAACCGATGATCCGCTCGGTGTCCCTGACGTCGAAGGCCGCTTTGTCGCGCTTCTGCTTCGCGATCATCACGTCGGCTTCGGCCGCCATCCGCTCGCCCTGGACTTTGGCTTCGAACGCCTTGACGTGCGCCGCGGCATCGGCCGCCGCGATCTCGTACTCCTGCGCGTCGATCCGCGGCCGCAGGTCGTTGCCCTTGAGCTCGAGCCGCGCGCGCTCGAGTGCTTTACGCGCTTCGGCAAGATCGCTTTCCGCCGCGACGACTCGACGCCGAAGCTCGGATTCGACGCGCGCAATCTCCGCCTCCGCCTGCTTCAACTCGGACTGCTTCGTCTCGAGCGTCCGCTGCTGCGTCGTCGGATCGAACGTCACGATCACGTCGCCGGCTTTGACCTTCGCGCCGTTGGTGACGAGCTCGATGATCTGCAGGTCGGCGCCCGTCGATGGAGCAGTGAGCACGACGGAACGGACGGGCCGGATCTCTCCGCGCAGTTGCAGGAAGTCGACGAACGTCGTCCGCTCGGCGGTCGCGGTCGGCAGCGAGGGCGTCGTCGATTGGCGGCGGAGCGCGGCAACGGCCGCGACCGATGCGACGACGACGATCGCCACCGCGAGTGTGGCTGCTCTTTTCACTGCTGCTCCTCGCCGACGTCGATCGCCGCGGCGA
>Ga0070741_10013806_pt1 | contig 14150 bp, 15 predicted proteins | sample Coa_R1_4_FD_66440 | JGI IMG/M metagenome (GOLD analysis project Ga0070741, IMG submission 66440) | Surface soil microbial communities from Centralia Pennsylvania, which are recovering from an underground coalmine fire - Coalmine... | ecosystem: Environmental > Terrestrial > Soil > Unclassified ... | reverse complement strand
CAAATCGTATAGTTTATACGCCCATTAGCCGATTTCGTCAATTGGTTTGATGGAAAAATGAACAACGGTGGAATTTGAAATTCCTGTTGACACTTTGCTTCGATTAAATCAATTTATCCGCATCCGTTGATTTGACGGACTCATGACGAGTGGTCGAGGGACTGGCCCGATGACACCACGGCAACCGATTGAACTGGTTTTCAATGTCAGGTGCCAATTCCAGCTCGAGCACCATTAGCTCGGGAAAAATGAGCAGAGCACAAAAGATTTGTCGCCCTTTCTCTCGTCGTGGAGAAAGGGTTTTTTGTTTTTAAAAACCAATTGATTAAGAGTCAACTGCTCTACCAATTGGGTCGCGATAAAAAATTGAAAATTTATGAGTGAAAAGCATCAAGGATTCATGAAGGCGCTCAAGTGCCGCGAATGCGGACGCGAGTATCCGCTCGAGGCAACGCACGTTTGCGAATTCGATTTCGGCCCGCTCGAAGTCGCCTACGATTACGACCGCATTAAAAAATCGCTCACGCGCGAAGCCCTCGCGTCGCGCCCGAAAACGATGTGGCGTTATCGCGAATTGCTGCCGGTCGCGGGCGAGCCGACCGTCGGCATGCAAGCCGGTTTTACGCCGCTCGTCAAAGCCGACCGTCTCGCGAAAAAACTTGGCATCCGCGAACTTTACATCAAGAACGACGCCGTGAATTATCCGACGCTCTCGTTCAAAGACCGCGTCGTGAGCGTGGCGTTGAGCCGCTCGAAGGAACTTGGCTTCACCACCGTCGCGTGCGCGTCCACGGGAAATCTGGCGAACGCCGTTTCCGCGCAAGCCGCGAGCGCCGGATTGAAATCATACGTTTTCATTCCGTCGGATTTGGAGCAGAGCAAAATTTTGAACTCGCTCATCTACGGCGCGAACGTCATCGCCATCAAAGGCCATTACGACGAGGTGAATCGTCTCTGCGCCGAAATCGCCGGCAAATTCGGCTGGGCATTTGTAAACGTCAATATGCGTCCCTACTACGCCGAAGGCTCCAAGAGCATGGCGTATGAAATCGCCGAGCAACTCGGCTGGCGCGCGCCGCAGCACACCATCATCCCGATGGCGAGCGGCTCGTTGCTCACGAAAATTCACAAGGGCTATCAGGAACTCGCGAAAATCGGATTGATCAATGATGCGAAACCCGTGATTCATGGTGCTCAGCCCACTGGCTGTTCGCCGATTTCCGTCGCGCAAAAGGCCGGACTCGATTTCTTCAAGCCGGTCAAGCCCGACACGATTGCGAAGTCGCTTGCCATCGGCACGCCGGCGGACGGTTTTTACGCGCTGCGCGTGATGCGCGATACCGGCGGCGCGGCCGAGGACGTGACGGACGACGAAATCCGCGACGCGATTAAATTGCTCGCCGAGACGGAAGGCATTTTTGCCGAGACTGCCGGCGGCGTGACCGTGGGCGTGGCGAAAAAGCTCATTGCGTCCGGCAAAATTCCGAAGGATTCTTCCGCCGTGATTTGCGTGACCGGCAACGGATTGAAAACGCTCGACGCCGTGCAGGGTCATGTCGGCAAACCGCGTGAAATCAAGCCGAGCCTGCGCGAATTTGAAGCGCTGCTGGCGCATGAAGAAAAGGTGAATGCGTAACAAATTATGAAAACTATCAAGTTTTTAATTTTCTCCGCTACAGTATTTTTTGTGGCAACAAAAATATTTGCTCAATCTTCTCAACAAGATAGAGATGCTTTTCTGCAAAACCGTATCGCGACTCTTGATTCCGTGAAAACGTTGGGACTTTCAATGAAAATTTATTCTGCCGATCACCATGGACAATATGCTACAAATTTTACACAGCTAACTAATGAATTGGCCGGCGCAACAAGTCTTCATGGTATTAAAATAAACACATTTGAGTTTATGAATGCCGGAGTGGTAGATGAAACTATGCCCAACACGCTAATTTTCCGTGAAATTAAGCCTCGCAAAAACCCAGATGGAAAATTAGAACGCGTTTATTGTCTATCAGACGGCACAGCTTATAATATTATTCCTGAAGATGGAAATTTTGAAACTTACGAAAAGGAACACGCAGTCGTAAGTGCTAAACAATAAATTTTATGCCAAAAAAAGTCCGAATCCCAACGCCGCTCCGCAAGTTGACGAACAACGAGGAGCTGGTCGAAATCAACGCCGCCAACATCGGCGACGCCATCACCGAATTGCAGTCGCGCTTCCCCGGCATCGCCGAGCGGCTCGTGGATGAAAAAGGCGAGGTGCGCCGCTTCGTCAACGTCTATGTCAACGAGGAGGACATCCGCTTCCTCAAAAACCGCGAGACGCCGCTCAAAGACGGCGACGAAATCAGCATCATCCCCGCCATCGCCGGCGGCTAAACTATTTTCGGTGGGGCGAGCGTCCTCGCGAGCCGATTTTTAAAAATGACAACGCGCTTTCCCCTCATCCTGACCTTCTCCCCCGGGGAGAAGGAACAGCCGGCGTTGCTTTTTTATTTTTCTAGTGCACATTCGCCAAATCCAGTCGCATGTTCTGGTGTGAGGCTGAATGCGATTCTCCCTCTCCCGGCGGGAGAGGGCCGGGGTGAGGGGTAACAACGCAACCAATTATTTTATGCCTGCCAAAAAGAAAATTTCGAAAACCAAACCGACTTCGCCGACCCAGCAAAGATTGTGGCTGATGTATCCGCCGCGGCTCATCAAGAAGCCGTTCATCTGGGAAGTTGCCAAAAAGTTCAAGGTCACCACCAACATCCGCCAGGCCAGCGTGACGGATGAAATCGGCATCGTCTGCCTCGAATTGGACGGCAAGCGCGATGAAGTGAAAGCCGCCATCAAATGGCTGGAGAAGCAAGGCGTGAACGTCGAGCCGGTGGAAATCAGCGCGATTGAAGGTTGAAGAATTCTAAAAACGAAAACGGCGCGGATTTTTTGTCCGCGCCGTTTTTGTTTCGCAAAATTATTTCTTCCGCGTTCGTTTGACCTTCAATTGTGCTGTCGCGTGAGCCAATGCAGCCTGAATATGCGCGGCTTCGGCGTCCGTGATTTTCTGCGATAGGCGCGCTTCGGCCAATTGACGCGCTTCCTCGGCTTTCGCTTCGTCAATGTCGTCGGCCTTGATGGCCATGTCGGTCAGAATCGAAACCTTGTCGCCGGTCACTTGCACAAAGCCATCGCCGACGGCGAGAAAAATTGTTTCCGCACCTTTCTTGGCAATGATTTCGCCCGCGACGAGTTGCGTCATCAACGGCATGTGCTGCGGCAAAATTCCCATTTCGCCTTCGCTGCCGGTGAGCGTGACCATTTCGACGTCGTCGGAAAATGTTTTCGCTTCCGGCGTGACGATTTCGAGTTTTAGTGTCGCGGCCATTTCAAATTATGCTTCTTTAATTTCGTCAATTCCGCCCTTCATGTAGAAATTCGCCTCGGGCACGTCGTCGTGTTTGCCTTCGAGAATTTCTTTGAACGCGCGGACGGTTTCGGCGACCGGCACCTGCTTGCCTTCGCGTCCGGTGAAAACTTGCGCGACGGTGAACGGCTGGCTCAAGAAACGTTGAATCTTGCGCGCACGGAAAACCGTGAGTTTGTCGTCGGGCGAAAGTTCGTCCATGCCAAGAATCGCGATGATGTCCTGCAAATCTTTGTAGCGTTGCAAAACTTTTTGCACGCCGCGCGCGACTTCGTAATGTTCCTGCCCGACAATTTCCGGCGCGAGCGCGCGGGAACTCGATGCGAGCGGGTCAACGGCGGGGAAAATTCCCAATTCGGCGATGGAACGTTCGAGCACGATGGTCGCGTCCAAATGCGCGAACGTCGTTGCCGGCGCGGGGTCGGTCAAGTCGTCGGCGGGAACGTAAACGGCCTGGAAGCTCGTGATGGAACCTTTCTTGGTCGAAGTGATGCGTTCCTGCAAGTCGCCCATTTCGGCGGCGAGCGTCGGTTGATAACCGACGGCGCTTGGTGTGCGGCCGAGGAGCGCGGAAACTTCCGAACCGGCTTGCGAGAAACGGAAAACGTTGTCCACGAACAGGAGCACGTCCTGATTTTTTTCGTCGCGGAAATATTCTGTCACGGCGAGCGCGGACAGCGCCACGCGCAAACGCGCACCGGGCGGTTCATTCATCTGGCCGTAAACGAGACCGATGCGTGAGCCGGGCGCGATTTTCGGCAGACCGTTTTCACCGAGAACTGGATGACCTTTCGCATCCTTCTCAACCTTGATGACGCCCGCTTCAATCATTTCGTTGTAAAGATCGTTGCCTTCGCGCGTGCGTTCGCCGACGCCCGCGAACATCGAGATGCCGCCGTGCAATTTCGCGATGTTGTTGATGAGTTCCATGATGACGACGGTCTTGCCGACGCCTGCGCCACCGAACGCGCCGACTTTTCCGCCTTTGAGGAACGGACAAATCAAATCAATAACCTTGATGCCGGTCGTGAGAATTTGCGGCGACGTGGATTGGTCCACGAGTGGCGGAGCGGCGCGATGAATCGGCAGATATTTATCGGCCTTCACGGGACCTTGTTCGTCCACGGGGTCGCCGGTGACGTTGAACACGCGGCCCATGACGGCCTCGCCGACGGGCATGGAAATCGGCGCGCCGGAATCGGTGACTTCGTAACCGCGCTTGAGTCCTTCGGTGCTGCTCATGGCGACGGCGCGCACCCAGTTGTCGCCGAGATGCTGCTGCACTTCGAGCGTCAGCTTGACGGCCTGGCCTTGCACGGTGAAGTTCACCGTCAGCGCGTTGTAAATGGCGGGCAGCTGGCCGGAAAATTCCACGTCCACGACCGGGCCGATGATTTGAACGATTTTGCCTTTGTTCATAAAAATAATTTTTAACCAACCGCCATTTGCGCGGTGGTGATTTCCAACAATTCCTTCGTGATGTTCGCCTGACGCAATTTGTTGTATTCGAGCGTCAAATCTTTGATGAGCTGTTTCGCATTGTCCGTCGCGTTTTTCATCGCGACCATGCGCGCACTTTGTTCCGATGCTTTTGCTTCGAGTAAAATCTGGTGCATCTGAAAATTCAAACTGTGCGGCAGCAATTCACCGAGCACCGTCTTTTCGTCCGGCTCAAATTCAAATGAATCCACGCGCACACCGGCACTTTGCAATTCCTGTTCCTGCGCGCCAACGCCAGCAGTAACTGCTTTGATTTTTCCAACCGGCAAAAATGGAATCGTGTTCGGCTGCTGCACCAGCGTAGAAACGAATTTTGTGAATAAAATGTCCACGGCATCCGCTTCGCCTTTCAAAAATAAATCCTGCGCGAATTTCGAAATCGCCCGCGCTTCGGCAAATGATGGCGCGTCTTTGTAAGTAAATTCCGCCGCGAGATTCCGTTTCGTCCGTGCGATGAATTGCGCGCCTTTTTTTCCGGCGCAAATAAATACGGTCGTGTTTTTGTCGAGCTTCGCCGCTTCGCGCATCAGATTGCCGTTCAAGCCGCCGCACAAACCGCGGTCTGAACTCACGATGATGACCGCACGTTTTTTCACGTCGCGAATTTCCATCAGCGGATGTTTGAATGACGCGATACGCGGACCGGCTTCGGCGAGAATCGCGTTCATCAAATCCGCATACGGACGCCCGACGAGCGCGGCTTGCTGCGCCTTTCGCATTTTCGCCGCCGCCACCATCTGCATCGCCTTGGTGATTTGGGCGGTGTTCTTGACCGACTTGATTCGTCGGCGTATGTCGCGCGTGCTGGGCATGTCAGTGATACGACTGCTTGAATTCCGTGACGGCCGTTTTCAATTCCGCCGTGATGGCGTCGCTGATGGCTTTTTCGTTTCGAATTTTCGCGAGCAATTCCGTTTTGCGCGTCGCCATGAAATCCGTGAGCTTGGCCTGAAAATCTTTCACTTTGTCCACCGGCACGTCGTCGAGAAAATTATTTTGCACCGTCCACAAAACCACCGCCTGCGCTTCGACCGGCAACGGGCTGTATTGATTTTGCTTGAACAATTCGACGATGCGCTTGCCGCGCTCGAGCAACGCCTGCGTTTTTGCGTCGAGGTCGGAACCAAATTGCGCGAACGCCGCGAGCTCGCGGAATTGCGCGAGGTCGCCTTTGATACGTCCGGCAACTTGTTTCATCGCTTTGATTTGCGCGGCGGAACCGACACGCGAAACGGAAAGACCGACGGACACCGCCGGACGAACGCCTTGATAAAACAAATCCGTCTCCAGATAAATTTGTCCGTCCGTAATCGAAATCACATTCGTCGGAATATAAGCCGAAACGTCGCCCGCTTGCGTTTCGATGATGGGCAACGCGGTGAGCGAACCGTTGCCATATTTTTCCGAAACGCGCGCGCTGCGTTCGAGCAAGCGGCTGTGCAAATAAAACACATCGCCCGGATACGCTTCGCGACCCGACGGACGTTTCAAAACGAGCGAGACCTGGCGATACGCCGTCGCGTGCTTGGACAAATCGTCATAAATGATGAGCGCGTCCATGCCGTTGTCCATGAACCATTCGCCCATCGCCGCGCCCGCGAACGGCGCGAGATATTGGTTCGACGCGGAATCGGACGCTGCCGCAACGACGACAATTGTGTAAGGCATTGCGCCCGCTTCTTCCAAAACACCGATGACGCGCGCGACGGAAGATTGTTTTTGTCCAATCGCGACGTAAATGTTATAGATGGGACGGAAATTTTTTTCTCCAGCGGCTTCGGCGGCTTTGTTGATGCGCGCCTGATTAATCATCGTGTCCACGCCGATGACGGTTTTACCCGTGCCACGGTCGCCGATGATAAGTTCGCGTTGGCCGCGGCCAATCGGAATCATCGCATCAATCGCCATGATGCCGGTCTGCACCGGCTGGCTGACGGATTTGCGCTTGATGATGCCGGGCGCAATTTTCTCGACAGAATAATTCGCTTCGCTCTTGATTGGACCTTTGCCGTCGAGCGGCTGGCCGAGGGCGTTGACAACGCGACCAAGCAATCCTTTTCCGACCGGCACTTGCAACAATTTTCCAGTCGTGCGGACTTCCTGTCCTTCTTTGATGCCGGTGTAGTCGCCGAGAATGATTGCACCGACTTCGGTTTCTTCGAGGTTGAGCGCGATGCCGGTGACGCCGTTGCCGAAATCCAACATTTCGTTGAGCATCGTGTCGGTGAGGCCTTCAATCTTCGCCACGCCGTCGCCGATTTCGCGGACGGTGCCGACATTCTGTTTCGCCGTCGCGGTCTTTGCGCCGCTGATTTGCGCTTCAATTTCCTGCAATAAGTTGCTCATAAAATTTCGTTAAAAACTTTCTTCCAATTTCTGCAATCGCATTTTCACACTGCCGTCGTAAAGGTCGCTGCCCACTTGAATCCGCAAACCGCCGATGAGCGCGGGATTCTGGCTGAACGAAATATTCACGCCGTTGCCGTATTTCTTTTTGATTTCGCCAGTCACTTCATTTTGCAAATCCGGCGTCAATGGCGTCGCGCTCTCGACGCGCGCGGCATGCTGTTCCAAATCCAATTTCACCAGCCGATGCAAACGCGCCAAAATTTCCACGTAGCCGCGCGGCTTTTTTTCCAGCAGCAATTTGACCGCCTGCCGGACGCGATTTTCGTCCAGCAAATCATCCACCTGACAACTGCGGAACAGTTGCCGGGCTTCGCGCAATGCCAATTTGGAAATTTTCATTTCTTATTTTGTAGCGGCGGTCTGCGACCGCCGTCGGCACTCATAGAGTGCCGCTACAGTTTATGACGCCAATTGTTTCTCGGTTTCTTGTGCCAAACGTTTTTGGTCGTCCGCCGTAAGAATTTTTCCGGTGACCGTCGAAGTCGTCTGCACGACAAGCCGGCCGACTTCGCGTTTCAATTCGCCGAGCATTTGCGTGCGTTCTTGCGCCGCAGCTTCGCGCGCTTTGGTAACAATTTGTTCCGCGGATGCGATGGCTTTTTGCGTTTCAACTTCGCGGACGCGAGCAGCGGCTTGACGGGCTTCGTCAATCAGCTTGTTCGCCTTGTCGCCGGCATCGGCCAGAATTTTCTGGCGTTCCGCTTCCGTGCGCGCCACGTCGGCTTTGATTTTTTCCGCGTTGGCGAGCGATTCGGCGATTTTTTCGCGCCGCGCATGAAGCATTGCGAAAATCGGGCCGTAGGCATATTTCCACAGCACGAAGAAGACGAGCGAAAAGCTAATCGTCTGCGCGAGGAGAATTCGCCAATCAATTCCTAATTTGTCCATAACGCAATTATTTGACGACGAGCCACGCGATGACCGCCCAGCCTTCGGCGAGCGCCATGCCGACGAACATGAACGTCAAAATTTTGCCGAACATTCCCGGATTGCGCGCCATCGCGGTCACGCCGCCAGCCGTCGCAATGCCGATGCCGATGGCCGCGCCGCCAAAGGCGAGACCGATGTGGACGTTGCCCTGAATCACAGGGGCTACTGTTTCTGCGAGCATCATATTTTTTCTTTCTGTTGTTTTGGTTGTCGCCCCGATTTTTGCCGGAGCAAATTGTTTAATGCGCGTGTTCTTCGTCGTTATGCGTGCACAGCGTGCCGACGAATGCGACGACGAGCATCGCGAACACAAATGCCTGCACAAGGCACACGAACGTTTCGTAAAAATACATGAACGACGAAAGCACCAGCGAAAATAAAAGCGATTTGCTGTGGAAAATCATGTCCAAAATGCTTTCGCCGGCGAAAACATTCCCGTAAAGCCGCATTGCCAGCGCGACCGGACGCGCGAACATCACCGAAAGCAATTCCATCGCGCCGATGAAAAGAAACAACAGGAAAAACAGTGGGTAGGCGAGTTTGTTCGTTTCCATTTTCACGCCGAAAATGTGTTTGATGAGGCCGAAAAATCCGTTGTAACGAACCGCCCAATACAAACTCATGATTAAGAAGATTCCCGCCATCGCAATCGTGAGATTGGCGTCGGTTGTCGGCGGACGGAACAACGGCTCGGTCACATTGACCGCAAGTGGCATCGAATAATTTGCCGGCTTTCCATAGCCGATGCTGCCGACTCCGGGAACCAAATCCATCAGGTTTGAAATGACGATGAAAATGAAAAATGTCGTCGCAAATGGAAAAACCCAGCGTGTCACGCGCTTGTCCAAAATATCGCCAATCAAGCCGTCCCACATTTCAACCAGCGCTTCGAGGAAGTTTTGCATTCCCGACGGAATTTCTTTGATGTTTCTCCAAGTGCTCAAGCGCACCACGATTAAAATCACCGCAGCCACAATCCATGTGCAAATCATCGAGTTCGTCACCGGTAAACCGAGCACGTGAAAAACCGCAGGCGCGGCGGCAGGAACGGTTTCATCCGCAGCAGCCGGAGCCGATTGCGCGGGCGCAGGCGACATTTGCGCTTCCGTAGGTGATTGCGCGCCGACGCTCACCGCGAAAATTGCGGCGAGGAATGCACAAGCAAAAATAATTTTCAAAAACCGGTTCACTTAAAAAATTTAATTCAGACGACACCGATGCCCAGAACGAAAGGTTATTGTGCGTCCAAAGGCCGGACAGAATGTCTTATCGTGAAAAATTTCACAAGCAAATTTTGAAAAATTTTTGCCGTGTGAAGCGGAAATAGAGGAATTGTTTATTTAACCTCGCTCCATAATTTTCGGTAAGCGTCTGCGAAATTAAATTGCCGCGAGACAAATTTGAATTCGCTGAAAAATTTTCCGACGACCGGCAATTTTGCAAATAATTTAACCGCTTGGACAATTGCCTGCTGGAAAAATTCGCCGACGCTCATGTCGCGTTTCAATTGTTTTTCGAGCGCGCGTTGCAAATCCAATTTTTCGCGCCAGGGCAGCCAAAGCAAAATCGCCAGCGCGTCCAAAACACGTTCGCGCGGATGATGTTCGCTGCGTGTTCTGAAATAAACGTGAAAACCAAAAATTTTAGCGTTCACCAATTTATTATGCTCAACGTCCGTTTCAGGACATTTGTTGAGCGTGCTTAACGCGTAGCCGCGCATCGAAAGAAAATGGCATTCGAGCCGGCGATTTTCCAGCCACAGCCAAACCTGTTGCGCGAGCGCGGAAATTTTTTCGTGTTCGCTTTGCAGCACTTCGCGCGAAATATTGATTTGCGGATGAAACTTAAACTTCAATCCGGTTTCGTGATAATGCCGCACTTCGGAAAGCCACGGCAAATTTTCGTCCACTTCCAATTCCAGCAACCGCCGATTGCGCACCATCGCGCTCCAATGATATTGGCCGAAGACCGTGAGCACGGCGTCGCCGAGCGCGAGTTGCGCTTTGGCGATGTTACGCGAAACAAAATCCGCGTCCGTGTCGTCGAACGATTTTGATTCCAACTTTTCTTTCGCGAATAGCAAACCGGAGCAGCGATTCATCAGCAATCGCGTCGCTTCGTGCAGCGGAATGTCGCGCGCCTGGCGATGTTGCTCGCAACCCGCGAGCATGCTTTCATCGCCGAGCAGCCAGCGATGCGCGGAAATCAAATCGTAAAAGAACATGCTGGCCGGACTTTCGCGCAGCGTTTGGCGCGAAATGATTTTGAAATCAATTTCCACGCCTGCTTCCGGCGCCAGCGATTTCGCCAGCCGATGCAATCGGCGACCGTAAATTTTTTCGTTCAACCAATCTTTGCCGCGAACGAGAACATAAAATTCCAAATCGTTGTAAGGCCGGTCGCCATTTTTCGTGCGCAATACGCCGCCTTCGCCGCGACCGTAGCCGCCGCCGAGCAGCAAGCCTTCCAGTTGCTGCGGCAAAATAATGCGTTGCACGCCGGCTAAAACCTTTTTGCACGTGCGCTCGATGTGCATTTCCAGCGCGCCGTCGCCGTCGAGCGTAAAAAATTTTTCGCGCGAACGTTCCGCCGGCAACGGCTCAAATGGCGCGATGACCGGTTCGATTCCCTGAATTCGATTTGCAGTTGCAATCATAAACTTTCCTTTTGTTCGAGTGAAATGACCGGCTTGGCCCAAACGGGAAGCGGAGATGAAATAATTTCGGAGGAATTTTTGTCGCGATACGTTTTCCAACCTTCGCGAAATCCAACGAGCTTCGCCTTGCGCTGTTGCCAGCGGATTTGTAGCGCGTGTGGAAATTCGCTTAAACGATTTTTTTGCGCGCAGAAAAACAAATCACGACGCGCATCGTTCAGCCAGCCGAGCAAAACCGTTTTCGGAAAATTGAAATCTCCCGCCCTGCCCTGCCAAACCGCCGCCAGCGCCTTGGCTTCGCCGAAACTGCGCTTCCACGCTTCCTGCGGAGTATAATTATGCGAGTGCATCGCGACCGATTCCGGCACGTAAACGATTTGATAACCCTGCGCGCGGCACCAGCGCGTGTATTCGTCGTCCTCGGAATAGCGCATTCGCTCGTCGAATTTGCGTTGCGTCCAAATGTCCTTGCGAATCCCGCTGCTCGCCATGCTGAAAAAATGCTCCCAATGTTTTGAATCGCGATTCTCTCCGAAGCAACGCTCGTAATCGTGCGCATAAACGGCTTTGCAATCCGGTCGCGGAATTTGTTTGCCGAAAACCGCTGCGCAATGCGGCACGAACAAGGGACGCACGAGCGGTCGCAGCCAATTGCTGCCCTGCGGCGTGGCGTCGGCGTTGAGAAAAATGCAGAAGTTCGAGCGCGCCAATTCCATTCCGCGATTCATCACGCGCGGCGGATGATATTCGTGCGGCTCGATTTGGATGAACTGTTGCGGCTGCGCGGCGCGAATCAAATCCACCGAGCCGTCCGTCGAGCCGGAATCAATCACGATGAGCTCCCAATTCGTGTAATCCTGCGCGCGCAACGCGGGCAACGTCTCGCGCAGCGCCCAGCCCTCGTTGAACGAGCGGACGATGATGCTTACCAAAGGTTCACGCATTAACCGAAACCGTAACGCACAAACTGAATTCTGTGCATGGGGTATTTGCCGCTTCAGACAAGGGGTCGAAACCTGATGAGGAATTTATGAATGAAACTATCCTGTAATTTTCTGTGCCAAGTCCGGCGGCAATTGTTTGCGCAATTTGGGATGTGCTTCCACCAATCGCATCATGTCCAACAAATCTTTCTGACGTTTGCTGGCGCGACGTTCGGTGTCCTGCCATGCGAGAATTTTTCCGCGCAGCGTGTCCTGCAAACTTGCCACGCGCATGAGAATGCCATGGATGTCCGCCGGCGTGGAGCGCGCGGGAAATTCGCGATACACTTCCTCGGTGGAAATTTGCACGGACACTTTCGAGCGGCCTTTGAGGTTGACCGACCATTTGAATTTTTTTGCGGTGAAACCGGCAGCGCGCAATGCCTTCACCGCTTCGTCAACGCGTTCCAGCGCAATCACCACGTCCACGTCCGCCGTGGCCATCGGTTCTTTTGCCCAATAGTTCACGGCCAATCCGCCAATCATGCACCACGGAATTTCGCGGCGTTCCAGCGTGGCGACGAGCAGCGAAACATCGTCGCCGCCGCCCGCCGTCTGCCAGTCATAAAATTGCCGCATGGTCATACGCGGAAATTAAACGTTGCAAATCTGCGCGGCAAGCAGCTTCGCATCGCCAAACGGACTGGGGTATTTGCCGATTGAAGCGGCGGGATTTCACCCACTTCAGCAAATCACCAATCGCAGTTACGATGACGGTGAATTGAAGCAAGGAGATTGCAATTGATGAATGCCCAGCCGATTGCGCCGAAAGTTTCCATCGCCGTGCGCGCATGGAATGAGGAAGCCGTCATCCGGCGAACGCTTGAAAATCTTTTCGAGCAAAATATTTTTGAAGAACTCGCCAAACGCGGCGAGCGCGCCGAGGTCGTGTGCATTCCCAACGGATGCACGGACGATACGCCGCTGATTGCGCTGGAAGTTTTCATCGAGCAAAAGAAAAAACATCCGTTCGCAAAAAGCTTTTCCTGCCGCGTGGAATCCATCGCGCAAGCCGGTCGCAACAACACCTGGAACGCTTACGTCCACGAAATCGCGAATCGCAGCGCGGAATTCCTGTTCATCATGGATTCGGACATTTTGTTCAATCGCCGCGAGACGTTGTTCAACATGCTTTCCGTGCTGCTGGAAAATTCTGAAGCGCAAATCGCCAGCGACGTGCAAATCAAAGACATCGCGCTGAAAAAAAGAAAATCGTTGCGCGACCGCATTTCGCTCGCGACAAGCACGATGACGCGGCAAACCGAAGGACAAATGACCGGACAACTTTATTGCATCCGCGCGGAAGTCGCGCGAAAAATCTGGCTGCCAAAGGATTTAGGCGCGCCGGACGATGGATTTATCAAAGCGATTGTCTGCACCAATTTTTTCACGGAAAAATTAAATCCGCGTCGAATCCTCACCGCGCCAAACGCATCGCACATTTTTGAAGCCTACACGTCGCCGCTGGAAATTTTGAAAAATCAAAAGCGGCAGATGATTGGCCAGACGACGGTGCATTTGCTCGTGGATAAATATCTGAAAGATTTGCCGCTTGAGCAGAAAGAAAATCTCGCCGCGACATTGCGGCAAAATGACGAGCGCAATCCGAATTGGCTCGCGCAATTGATTGCCGAACATTTGCGCGGTAAACGCTTTTGGCAATTGTTTCCCGATGCGCTGACGTTTCGATTTAACCGGTGGCGAAAATTAAAAGGTCTCCAGCGAGTGACACATTTTCCCGCCGCTTGCGCCGGATTTCTGGTGACGATGATTGCGCTCTTCCGCGCGCACCGGCATTTCAAGCGCGGCCAAATGCATTACTGGCCAAAAGCAAGTCGCGAAAACATCCGCAAGATTGAAGTTGGCGCCGCGCCGATTTCAAAACCGCTCGCACAACCAGTAGAAAATTAATTTTATGGATGAGAAAGATTTTATCGCAGCGATATTTTTTGGATGCGTCACGCCGCTGTGTGTGCTCGCGTGCTTGTGGCGGCCGTTTCGCGACGCGGCATTTTTCTTGATGGTCGCGCTGATGCCGATTGTCGAAAAACTGTCCATCAACTTCGACACGCATTTCTGGTATCGCGGCACCACGCGCGGATTTGAATTCACCTGCCTCGACGTTTTAGCCATTGGCGTTTTCTTCGGCTCAATTATTACTCCGCGCCGCGGCTACGTGCGATGGTTTTGGCCGGCGAGCCTGGGCTTCATGATTTTATTTTTCGCTTACGCATGCATGAACGTCGCCGGTTCCGACCCG
>Ga0070741_10013805_pt1 | contig 14150 bp, 10 predicted proteins | sample Coa_R1_4_FD_66440 | JGI IMG/M metagenome (GOLD analysis project Ga0070741, IMG submission 66440) | Surface soil microbial communities from Centralia Pennsylvania, which are recovering from an underground coalmine fire - Coalmine... | ecosystem: Environmental > Terrestrial > Soil > Unclassified ... | reverse complement strand
CGCGGTCACCGTTTTCGGCTCGAAGAAGACAGCGATGGGCGTCGTTCCCAGCATATCGTTCACGCTGCCGGAGGACGCTTTGAGCGTCTTGAGGGGATACGCGCGATAGAGAGCCGGTGTCCGGGTCGCCGTCGTATCGCTGGCAGTCAAAACGTCGGCTGGCGGCTGCGGCACGGTGACGGTCAGCACCATCGCGAAGGTCGGAAGCCGCGTATCGCGATGCGTGATGCTCTTGGGGAAGTAGGAGCCGGGAAAGCTGGTAAAACCGCGCGGCACCGGCTCTCCCTCCGGCTCGTAGTATTCGCTATAGCGGGCTTCGGGCGCCATCACCAGGGTATCGGGATGCAGCGTCTTCCACCGGCCCCAGGTCGTGTCCAGCAGCGGCCCGGTCTTGAGTTCCGTGCCGCACATCGGGCCTTTGATCGCCCGCCCGCCGATCTGGAGCCAGACGCTCTTGGTGTTCCGGTCGTACATGGTGACGACACCGTTGTAGATGCCGTAGAAGTCGAACTTCAAGAGACGCCCGTTGACGACAGGATCGAACCGGACACCGGAATTGCAGACGACGCAATAGGTGACCGCAACGAACTGCTTCCCGCCCTGATCCGGCCTGCCGACCGAATCGTTGATGATGTGATGAAAAGCGGCGTAGCGGGTGGGATAGGCGCGGCTCTCCCCATTGACCGTCAGGCCCAGCACATATTCGTTCTCATCCAGGAATCCAGCGGCAGAAGCCGGGAGCATCTTCGGAAAGTTCGCCGCGTGGAACGGCATGAGTTTCCGTCCGTCCCAGAGCGCCTTCGGCTGGATGTCCGGCGCAATCTTCTCGCGATAGTAGCTTTTAATCTTTGTAGAGTGGGCAGACTGTTTTTGTGCGGGGGCGGAGGAGCAAAAAAAGCTTCCTGCCAGCAGGAGCGCCCCGATAAGCCAGGCGGAAGTTTTCATGCGCGCGTCCTCATGTGCTTTGGAGACAACGGGAACTGTTTGCATTATAGAGGCGGACGCTTAAAAGCAGATTAAATCTATATTAAGATTTTTTCAGTTTACCTGCTCGGACAGTTTTCCCAGGTCGTGAACGCCTTTCGGAAGTAGGGCTTTCCAGAGCTTGCGCCGAAAATGGAGTGAGGAGGAGAAGAGAAATGCGGAGCGGAGCAGAGATCGCACGCCTCTTTATTGTCGTGCTGGACGGCGTCGGCGCGGGCGAACTGCCTGATGCGGCGAACTATGGGGATGCAGGCAGCAACACGCTGGCGCACACGGCGGCGGCTGTCGGCGGGCTGAAACTGCCGCAGATGGGCCGTCTGGGACTGGGGAACATCCTTGCCATCGAAGGCGTGCCGCCCTCTCCGGCCCCGCTCGGCTGCTATGGCAAGATGCGCGAAGCCTCGCCCGGCAAAGACACCATTACCGGTCACTGGGAGATGGCAGGCGTCGTGCTGCCGCGCCCCTTCCCGACCTATCCGCACGGCTTCCCGCCGGAGGTCATCGCGGCCTTCGAGCAGGCCATCGGCAGGAAAACTCTCGGCAATATTCCCGCCTCCGGCACGGTCATCATTCAGCAGTTGGGCGCGGAACACGTCCGCACCGGTTCTCCCATCGTCTACACTTCAGCGGACAGCGTCTTCCAGATCGCTATGCACGAGGCCGTCATTCCCATTGAGCAGCAGTATGAGATCTGCGAGATCGCACGCGGCCTGCTCACCGGGGAGCATGAGGTCGGGCGCGTCATCTGCCGCCCGTTCGAGGGAGCGGAAGGCAGCTACCGCCGCACCGAACGCCGGAAGGATTTTCCGGTCACGCCGCCGCCGACCGTCCTCGACGCGCTACAACAGTCGGGCCGCGCCGTCCACGCCATCGGCAAAATCTACGAGATATTCAACGGGCGCGGCATTTCGACCTGGGATCACACGACCAACAACCCGGCCCACGTCGCGGCGCTGCAAACGGCGGCGGAGACGAACGACAGCCCGCTCATTTTCGCCAATCTGGAAGATTTCGATATGCTCTACGGCCATCGCAACGATCCGCAGGGCATGGCGAAAGCGCTGGAAGCCTGGGATGTCGCGCTACCCTCTATTCTGGCCGCGCTGCGCCCCGGAGACCTGTTTCTGATTACCGCCGATCACGGCAACGATCCGACGACGCCCTCCACCGACCACTCACGGGAATACCCGTTCCTGCTCGCCTATGGCCCCGGCCTGAAAGTGGGCGGCGACCTCGGCACGCGCGCCACCTACGCCGACATCGCCGCCACCGTCCGCGAAGCCTTCGGACTGCCGACCGGCCCGCACGGCACGAGTTTCCTCTCTGCGCTATTGCCTTAGCCGAGCATTGGGTATTGAGGAACTGTCAGTCTGGCCGCCATCGCGGGAGCGCGTTTCTGCCAGCGATGCCCGTCGCGCTGCTTAACCCCTTGCACCTGACAAACCCTCACTTTTTGCCCGGCGAAGGAATTCGCGGCTGCCAAAGCACGAAGTCCACCTGCGTGGACTGGCCCTCACCCCCGGCCCCTCTCCCACAGCGTTGGGAGAGGGGAGGTTAGAGTCGGCGCAGGCCGACTTTGTGCCTTTCCAGCAGCGGTTTCCACCGCCTATCCATCTACACATTATCTGCCTGCTATGGCTCCTGCCCTCTGTTGCGCAGAAGTGAGGGCAGGAGCAGGGAGCAGGGAACTAACGCAGTTCTTCCGCCTTGCTTTCCTCTGGCGGGGCGGGCTTCTCCTCGGCGGGAGGAGGAGCGGGCTGACTCTGGAACCACCCCGGCAGATGCTCCCGCAGCAGTTGGCCGAAGGCGGCGGAATCCATGTACGGGGCCAGCGCGACCAGCAGGTTGGGATCGCTGACCCTCTGGTGGGACAGACAGGCCTGCACCATCTCGTTCAGGGTCGCCTTGTCCAGGTGCGGAGCCAGGCTGACGACGGTCTTCAGATCGGGGCCTGGCGCCGCCGCTGCCGGAGAGCCGGGGGGCGGTGGGACCTCAGGCGGAGTCGGAGCGCCGGGCGGCGGGGGCGGAGTTCCCAGGAAGTGCGTATGGATCAACTGGGACAGTTCTTTGCCTTCCAGGAAGGGAGCCAGGCCGATCAGTTCCCCGAGATTTCTCCGCGTGCCTGTTTCCTTCGGTTCCCCTTCCAGGATATCGCCGAGATAGTCCGCCAGCAGGGTCGCCTCCGGCCCCAGTTGGCCCCAGTCGGCCCGCTCGTCCAACTGCGGGAACAGTTCTTCCGGCAGGGCGTTGATGTCCTCAAGGTGTTCCACAATCGCATTGTAGCGTGTCACAGAGTTGCGCACGCCGCCTTCGAAGCTGCCCGTCTGTTCGGCGTGTTCGGCCATCTCCCCGATTTTTTGCAGCAGAGTGCGCATTCGGCGTATTTCGGCTTTCTGGTTGTTTTCGGACATCTGGTTTCTCCTCCAGGAGCGTGTCAAGGTGGCGGCGCAGTTGTTGACGCCCGGAGCGCAGCCGCCATTTGATGGTAGAGAGCGGGAGCGAAAGGAACTCGGCGATGCGGAGGGCCGGCCACTGCTCATAGTAGAACAGATAGAGAACGTTCTGAACCTCCTCCGGCAGGTCGGCCAGCACCGCGCGCACTGCCGTCCGTTTCTCCTCGCGAAGCACCTGTTCCAGTGGGCCAGGCTCGTGCGGCGCGCTCTGTCCCGTCGTCAGGCGTTCCAGTTCGGAGGATTCCGCCGCCTCGCTGCGGCTCTCGCGCGTCGCCACCCGCCGCGCGCGATGGCGGGTGATAGCGCACAGCCAGCCTGCGAACTTCGCCGAGTCCTGGAGCTGATGCAGCGCCCGGAACGCCAGCAGAAACGCTTCCTGGGCCACATCCTGGGCTGCCTCCCGCGAACGGAGCGTCTGCTCGGCCACCAGGAGAACCGCGCCGCGAAACCGGCTCACCAGCTCATCGCAGGCTTCCAGGCTGCCCATCCGCGCAATATCAACGAGTTCCGAATCGCTGATAAATTGGAAACGGCGCTGCACCGCCATGCTTCAGGCTCCTCCTACCTCTATTGAGACATACGCGCGGGAAAAAGAGAGAGATTTGCGGCGCGGCGCGCGAAAGATTCCGATAATAAGCCTGAGAGACGGCTAAAAAGACGAATTTGACAAGGAAAGGCAGGATTAGGTACGCTGTAAGGGCGAATAGAGCGATGGCGGGCGGAAGGGCTTATCGGCCCGCGTCAGAGGAGTCTGTCAGGAGGACGATCGCGATGAAATCAGGATTTCGTCTTATCGGAAGCGCGCTGCTTGCGGGCGTGCTGGGATACGCGCTGCCGGGAACGATTCTGTCGGCGGCGGCGCAGAATGTGCGGGATGCGCGCGTGGACCTCTATCCGCCGGGAACGCAGGTCGGCATCGTGACCGCCGTCAACGGCAAGACGGCCTGGGTGCGCCTGCCCCATGCGGCGCAGGTCGGCAGCAAGGTCGAGTTTTCGGCGTTCTCGGACAGCGCCGACATGCTGGCGGCCGGCCAGGTCAAATGGATTTCTCCGGTAGCGCCCTACGAAGCCTATGTGACCGACATCGAGGCCAGGAAAACGCGCCATAATTTGAACGACTACGAAGACACGCTGGCACTCGGTGCGCTGTTCAAGATCGAGACCGCGCGAGGCGCTGTCCCCTTCAGCGAACCGTATGCCGGGCCGCTGGCGAGCGGGTTCTTCGCGCGCGTTCCGGTCTTCCGCGCGGCAGAGGACATGGACGGGGTCGAGCCGGTGCGCGCCTACATCGGCGCGCTGCGCAATCAGAAGAACAAGACGGCCACCGCCATTGCCGTCGCCGCCGAACGCGCCCTGGTCGCCGATCCACAGGCGTTCGAGACCGATGTCTCGGCGGAAGAGGCCGTCAACTTCACGCTGCTGGAGGACAATCTGCGGCACTTCCGGCGCATCAGCATCTCCGACCCGGTCACGCAGCATGTTCTCGCGCGGCTCATCGCGATCGCGCGGGCGAACGGCGGCTCCGGCGGTCGCGTCGCCAAGGATATCCTGCGGGTCACGGCTCCTCTGCGCGATGACAGTTCTGCGGCGGGTTATACGACACCGCGCTAAACAGGGTGTTCGCGGGCCGCGCGCGGCCCGCGAACGTCCATCCCCATGTTGAAGAAGAGGATTCTCCCCCTTATGATCGGTTCCGCACCCGTACTGGAATCTACGACGCTCTCTGGAGAGGATCGCGTGATTGCCTATCTGACCGTGCATGATCTTGTCTGGATCAACACGACCGTTACCGGCAGAGTCAACCCCTACGACTGGGTCACGCTGGAGGCGGCGATGGCCGCGCAGTATCGCTATGGCGAAAGCCAGGACGTGCCGGGGCAGGCAGCATCGCTATTGCAAAGCCTGCTCTTCAAGCCGCCGTTCGCCAGCGGCAATCGGCGCACAGCATTCATCGCCGCGCTGACCTTCCTCAATGCGAACGGTTATGCGACAAAAGTGCAGGACAGGGAGGCGGCGGACATCGTTCTATCAGTCATCCGACGGGAGCGCACGCCGGAGCAGGCCATCGCCGAACTCGCCGCGCCTTCGCAGCAGGCGCTTCCCGCCGGGCTGACTCTGCGCAAACTCATCACGCACGAGTGCAATCTGCACGTCGAGGCGCTTAAAATCCTGGCGGAAGGGGATTGACCCACCCCCCGTCCCCCTCCCCAATGGGGAGGGGGAGCAAGACACTCACGAGTGCGCTCTCTACCGGCTTAAATAGAGCGGTAAAGCCTTGCGTTCTGTTCTCCCTGCAAGGGAGAGGGAACGGGGGTGAGGGGAGAAGCTGTCGCTCTTGCTCCCCTCTCCCTGTGGGGGAGGGGACGGGGGAGGGGTAAAGCAACATGGCAGAGCTAACGGTAGCCGTCGTCGGATGCGGCGGCGCGGGCAACGTGCATCTGGGCTGCTGGGCCAACCTCAGCGGCGCGCGGATCGCCGCCGTCTGTGACCGGGACGGCGTGATAGTGGCGCGCACTGCTATGCAGTACGAAGGGGCCGCCGCGTTTACCGAGGTGGGCGACCTACTGGCAAGCGGGCCGTATGACATCGTGGATGTCTGCACGTCTTCCGACCAGCATTTTGCCGTTGCCAGCGAAGCCTTGCGCGCCGGGGCCAATGTCCTCTGCGAAAAACCTCTCGCAATCGCCCCGGAAGAGGCCCGCACGCTGGTACGGCTGGCCGACGAGCGCGAACGCCTGCTGATGCCCGCCTTCTGTCATCGCTTCCATCCCCCGATTCTTTTTGCCAAAGAACTGCTGGAGAACGACGACCTGGGCAAACCGGTGATGTTTCGCTGCCGGTTCAGCGGCTTTCTGCCGGACGCGGAACAGCGCGAACCAGCGGAGGGCGCGGCAGTAGGAACCGGCGCGCTGCTGGATACGGCGATACACGGCATAGACCTGTTCCGCTATCTGGTCGGGGAGGTCGCCAGCATCTCCGGGAAGCTGACGACGGTGAACCCTGCGCTGACTATCGAGGACACCGCCGCGCTGCTGCTGCAGGCGGAGACCGGCGCGCTCGGCGTGGTGGAGACGAGCTGGAGTACGCCAGGCGGCAGGAACGTGGTCGAAATCTACGGCTCGGCGGGCGCGTGCCTGGTGGACTACGACGACGGCACGCTGCGCTATCGGACGGCGGACGAACCGGTCTGGCGGCGGCGCGACGAGAGCGGCCTGAACCGTTTCGAGCGGGAGATCGCCCATTTCGCCGACGCCGTGCGCGGATTGCAGTCTTTAGCCGTCACTGGCGAGGACGGCGCGCGGGCGGTCGAACTCTGCGCCGAGGTCTACCGCCAGAACGGGCGCACGTAAGGCAGACCGTAAGGGTAGGGGCATGAACGCGAGAGCCTCCCTCCATCGTTCCGATCTGCGCGCCTACTGGAAGCACCTGCGCGTGCCGTTCCAACTCTCCCTCGCGCCGCTGTTTCTGTGGGGCTATTTTCTTGCCTCGTTGAATCTGACTCCCGCATTTGTCCTCGGTTTCGTTGCCTTTCATCTCTGCCTCTATACGGGCATTACCGCCTTCAACTCCGCCTATGATCGGGACAAAGGGCCGGTCGGCGGGATGCTCGCGCCGCCGCCTGTTCCTTCTGGACTGCTGGCGTTCTCGCTGGTTGTGCAGGCCGTTGGAGCCGTTCTTGCGGCAGGCGTCAATCGCGCGTTTCTGGCGATCTATCTGATTATCGCGGCGATGGGCGCAGCCTATTCGCATCCGCGCACGCGCTGGAAGGCGCATCCGGTCGCGAGCGCCGCGACGGTCTTTATCGGGCAGGGCGCGCTGGGCTTCCTGGCGGGGTGGGCGGCGGCTTCGGGCGGAATTGTGACGGCGTGGAGCGAGCGCGGCCTATGGGGAATGCTCTCCGCCGCCTTCACGACGCTCGGTCTGTATCCGCTTACGCAGGTCTATCAGATCGAAGAGGACGCCGCGCGCGGCGACCGCACGCTGGCAGTCGTTCTCGGTCCGGCGGGGGCGCTGCGCTTCGGCCTCTTTTGCCTGGCGCTGGCCGGAACCGCCGCGATCCTCGTCATGGCCCGCACCTCCACGCCCTTAGACACCGCACTTGTCGCCGCTGCTTATAGCGTTATTCTGGCGCAGGTCGCGCGCTTTGCACAGGCGTATATGCAGCATCGGCACACGGTCATCAGTGCGTTTCGGACGGCCATGCGCCTCAACTTTCTGACCTCGGCAGGCTTTCTCCTGTTCATCGCGCTCCATCTGGCCCGGCTGCTGTAGAATGGCCCTCCCTCCCCAGCCCTCCCCCCAGGAACAGAGGAGGGAGCTAAAAGGCGCAGGACAATATTGCCGCCGCGCCGAACATTCCCGCAAGACAGTGAGGAGGGCTATCCTATGGACAAGATCACACGCCGCCGCTTTCTGGAACAGTCTCTGCTCACGGCTGCCGCTGCCGTCACCGGGCTGGGCCTGGAGGAGACGGCACGAGCCGAACGTCGGGGCCGTCGGGTCGGGCCGAACGACCGGATTCATGTCGCCTGCGTCGGCGTGCATGGCCGGGGCATGAGCCATGTCGGCGCGTTTGCGGGCCGGGAGGATACGGAGGTCGTCGCCATCTGCGACGTGGATGAGAGCGTCATCCCGAAAGCGCAGAAGGCCGTCACGGACAGGAACCGGCCCACGCCGAAAGCTGTACAGGACATACGCCGCCTGCTCGAAGATACAAACATAGATGTCGTCTCTATCGCTACGCCGAACCACTGGCACGCGCTGGCCGCGATCTGGGCGATGCAGGCGGGCAAAGATGTCTACGTCGAGAAGCCGGTCAGCCACAACGTTCTCGAAGGGCGTCGCATGGTCGAGGCGGCGCGCAAGTACGGGCGCATCTGCCAGGCCGGAACGCAGATTCGCTCCTCGAAAGGCTCGCGGGAGGCCATCGAGTATATCCACTCCGGCAAGATCGGCAAGGTCTTCCTGGCACGCGGCCTCTGCTACAAGCCGCGCGGCAGCATCGGCAAATATCCGGACAGCGCCGTGCCGCCGGGCGTGGACTACGATCTCTGGCTCGGCCCCGCGCCCACGCGCCCATTCAATCGCAACCGCTTCCACTATAACTGGCACTGGAACTGGGACTACGGCAACGGCGATCTTGGCAACCAGGGCATCCATCAGATGGATGTGGCGCGCTGGGCTTTGAACAAGCACGCGCTGCCGCAGAACGTCCTGGGCCTCGGCGGGCGGTTCGGCTACGTGGACGACGGCGAGACGCCCAACACCGAACTGACTTTCTTCGACTACGGCGACGCGCAGCTTATCTTCGAGGTGCGCGGCCTGAACACACCCGACCTGAAGGGCGCTAAGATCGGCAACATCATCTACGGCACGGAGGGCTACGTCGTCTTTCCCGGCTACGATAACGCCGTCGTTCTCGACAACCGCGATCAGGTCGTGGCGAAATTCGAGGGCGGCGGCGACCACTTCGGTAACTTCCTGGACGCCGTCCGCAGCCGCAGGCACACCGACCTGCGCGGCGACATCGAGGAGGGGCATCTCTCGAGCGCGCTCTGCCACCTGGGCAATATCTCCTACCGCCTGGGCGAGATGCAGCCCTTCAATACGAAGACCGGCGCGTTCGGCGACGATAAAGAGGCCATCGAGACGTTCGCGCGCTTCGAGCAGCACCTTGCCGACAACGGTATCCGGCTCCAGGACACCAGCTATCGGCTTGGCCCGCGCCTGCGCTTCGACCCGAAGGCCGAAAGGTTCCGGGACAACGCGCGGGCCAACGCCTTGCTGACCCGCGAATATCGCAAGCCGTTCGTCGTGCCGGAGCGCGTGTAGCGGCGAAAATCAGGCAAAGTGAAGCGTCGTCTCTCTGTCTCCTTGTCCCTCCTCTCCGTCGGTCTGGCGCTGCTCACGCTGACGGCGCTCTATCTCGTCGGGCCGGGCTGGAACGCGATGGGCGGCGGCGCGGCGCTGGCGCTGCTGCTGCATATCGGGCTGGGCGTGGCGCTGATTGTGCCGATAGCGGTGGCGCTGCTTCGCAAGATGCGGCAGGCCGGGAACGCCGGACGCGCCGCCTGGGGCGGCGTCTCCCTGCTGGCTGTCCTCTGCGCCCTGACGGGCCTGACTCTCCTGTTGCGCGCGGCACTGGGATACAGCACGGCGCGCGATGTGGCGGTCTGGTGGACGCACGTCGGGGCCGGCTTTCTGGCGGTCATGCTGGCCGGCCTCGGCGCGCTGCGCCGCGCCCTGCGCAGGCCACCGCAGGCCCAGACCGAGGAGCCGCGCCCGACACCGGCGCTGGCCTTCGTGATGCTGTTCGGCCCGTTCACCCTCTGGACTGCCGCCGCGCTCCCCGAATACGCCCCCGACGACTACTATCGCGATCTGACTGCCACCAACGCGGCGCAGGCGCAAAATCCCTATTTCCCTGCCGGGGTGCGACTCGTCGGCGCGCATAGCGCGGCGCAATCCGCCGCCTACTGCGGGCGCTCCGGCTGCCATGTCGCCGCCTATCGCGAGTGGCTGCCCTCCGCCCACCATTTCGCCGGAACCGACCCGTTCTATCTGGCGGTTGCCTCGGACTATGCCGCGCGCGCCGGTTCGGAGGCAGCGCGCTGGTGCCAGGGCTGCCACGACCCGATACGGGCGATAAGGCCCCCCTCCCCGACCCTCCCCCCAAGAACAGGGGGAGGGAGCCAGAACGCATATGCCCCTGCGTTTGCCCTCCCTCCCCAGCGAGGAACGAGCGAACGGGGAGGGGGACGGGGGGTGGGTGTAGACTGTGTCGCCTGCCATGCGGCGGTCGGGACGCCGACGCGCGCGGGCAACGGACGCTTCTCGCTCGCTTTGCCGGGCGATTACCCTTTTGCGGCGCGGGAGAGTGGCTGGCCGCGCCGCCTGCACGATTTTCTACTGCGCGTGCGGCCTGGCCCGCATCAGCGCGCCTATCTGAAGCCCGCTCTGCACCGTTCGGCGGAGTTCTGCTCGTCCTGCCACCGCCAGAGTTTCAATGTTCCGCAGAACCACTATCAGTTCGTGCGCGGGCCGGACCCCTATGGCGAATGGCTCTCCGGGCCGTATTCGGGACGTGCGGCGCGTGGGGAAGGGGCGATTTCCTATCCGCCGCAGACCTGTCAGGGCTGTCACTTCCCTCGGAAGGGCGGGAAAGTCTCCCATGCGGCATTGGGGGCGAATACCGCCCTGCCTGCCCTGCGCGGCGATGCCGACCGCGTGGCGCAGGCGGAAGCCTTCCTGCAGGCCGACCGTATCACGCTCGATCTGTTCGCGCTGCGGCGCAGCCCGGCGCGTCCCGACCAGCCGGAGGAGTGGCTGGCTCCGCTCGATAGCGGCACGGCGGCCTTGCGGCCCGGCGAAACGGTCACGCTGGATATTGTGGTCAGCAATCGGGGGATAGGCCACAGCTTCCCTTCCGGCTATGAAGACCTCAAAGATGCCTGGCTCGAAGTGACATTATCGGACGGAGATGGCGCTGCGCTGCTGCAAAGTGGGGCGCTGGCTTCGGAGGCGGACGCGCTGCCGCAGGACACGCACGCCTATCGGATGGTGGCTTTAGATCGTTCGGGTAACGTCCTCACCCGCCACAACCTGACGGAGATGGTCACGACCGTCTATCGCCGCGCCATTCCGCCCGGCAGTTCCGACATTGCGCGCTACACCTTCCGCGTGCCGCAACGTAATGCCGATGGTCAGCCGCTGCGCGGCCCCCTGCGACTTCATGCCCGCCTGCGCTATCGCCCCCTGCGCCCGGAGTTTGTTTCTGACCTAACCGCCCTGGACAGGGCGGTTAGGTCAACCACGCTCGCCGAAGCGACGGTCGCGCTGCCGCTGATCACGAGCCGGATGCTCAGCAGGCCGCATTCGCAGACCCTGCGCCAACTGGCGGAACGTTTCGTTCAGTACGGCAACGGCCTGATGGCTCCGGCGGAGGGAGCCGATCTGCCGCGCGCGATCCGGGCGTTTCAGCGCGCTCAGGAGTTAGCGCCGGACTGGGCCGAAACATGGCTCGGCCTGGGACGCGCCTATCTGCACGAGGTCGCGCTGCTGGCGGCGCGGTCGCAGTTCGAGAGTGCGCTGCGCCTGGCTCCCGACAGCGCGGCGGCGCGCGCCTATCTCGGCGTCGTCGCGAGCAAACAGGGCGAATATGACCGCGCGTTGCGCCTGCTCCGGCCGCTGGCGGAACGCTTCCCGGAAGACGCGGCGCTTCAGTTCGATCTCGGCCAGGTTCTTTTCCAACTCGGCAACTATGAAGAGGCGGCGGCGGCGTTCCGTCAGGCGCTGGCTGCCGATCCAGATAACGCCGCCGCGCACTATCGGCTGAAACGCTGCTATCAGCATCTTCGCCGCGTGCCGGAAGCGCGCCGTGAAGAGGCCATCGGGCGCTATATGGCCGAAGACAAACTCGCCTCCCAACTGCTCCCCCTCTATCGCCGCGCGCATCCCGAAGACGCCCTTGCCACGCAGTCCATTCCGGTTCATACGCTGCGCCCAACTTCCGGCATCTCTCGCGCCCGCAACGCGGGCGCGGGGGGTAGGAGGTGAGGGCTTCCGGTCATTGCGTTCCGGGCGATTTCCGGGTATCCTGAATGCGTCATGGACACCCTGCAACAGAAAGCCGCAGAGCCAAGAGGTCTGGGAACGCTTGATGTGCGCCCGGGTTTCCTCGGCAAATTGAGCGATAACACCCTGAGTGCGCTGCGCGCTCTCGCCCTCAATTGGCTCCGCTCGACCCTGACCATGACCGGCATCGTTATCGGCGTCATGTCTATTGTCACGCTGGTGGCGATTTTGCAGGGTGTTAAGGCGGAGATCGCGCGACAAGTCGAAGGTCTGGGCGCAAACCTGGTCATTATTCTGCCGAGCAAGCTGGACGAGAACGGCCAGGTGAACCCCGCCGCGATGATCGGCATCTCCTCGCTCTCCGAAAAGGATGTCGAGGCGCTGCGGCGCGTGCCGGGCGTGGAGAAGATCTCGCCCATCTCCATTGTCGCGGGGACGGTGGAGCGTTCGGATGGCAAGGTCGCCGATGCGTTCGTCGTGGCGACCAATAAAGACGGCGTTGTGATGAATCCGACGCGGCTCGTCGAGGGCCGCTATTTCGAGGATACCGAGCAGAACGTCTGCATCCTCTGCGATAAACCGCGCCGCGAACTCTTTCCCAACGGCCCGGCAGTCGGAAAGACTGTGCGCGTTCAAAAGAAAGAGTGGAAAGTCGTCGGCGTGCTGGGCAAGCCGGACGATGACGGCACGATGGGCGCGCAGATGATGGGCCTCAGCACGCTGGTCTATCTGCCCATCCATACCGTGCGCCGCGAACTGCCCGGCGGTCAGGTCAACCGCATCGTTCTCAAGACCGACTACCAGCATCCTGCCGACGATATGATCGCCTCGCTGCACAACGCCTTGTTCGCCTCGCATGGCGGGCGCGAAGATTTCGGCGTGCTGACCCAGAAGAAGGGGCTGGCGCTGGTCATCAAGCTGCTCAATATGGCGCAGTCGCTCCTCGTGCTGATCGCGGCCATCTCGCTGTTCGTGGCGGGCGTCGGCATCATGAACATCATGCTCGTCACCGTGACCGAGCGCACGCGCGAGATCGGCATCCGCAAGACCGTTGGCGCGCGCCGCGCCGACATCTTCCAGCAGTTTTTGACGGAGGCGATCATTCTCTCCATCATCGGAGGCGGCATCGGCCTGCTGCTGTCGCAGATTCTCTGCGCGCTCATCGCGCGCTTTTCGCTCCTGACGCCGCACATCACCACCGGGGCCGTGCTCATGGCGATGGCGGTCTGCGTCGGGGTGGGGGTGCTGTTCGGCGTCACGCCTGCCGTGCGCGCGGCGCGTCTCGACCCGATCGAGGCGCTGCGGTATGAGTGACCTCTCCCAACCCCCGCCTTCGTAAGGAGGGGGAGAGCCGGACTGGACTCCCTCCCCTTACGAAGGGGAGGGTTGGGGAGGGGTTTTACGAGGTACACAAGCAGGCAATTTACGAAAAAACCTTGACATTATCGCAGGAAATCTCACATAATTTTGCGAACCTATGCAAAATACGCCTCTTGACGGGCAAAAAACCGCTAACCAGGGTATGAAGGAGGAACGGCATCACATGAGTAAATGCCGGACAGGGCTTTGGTGGCCCATACGGGGAAATCGGGGAGCGAGATGGCTCCCTCTCTTGATGAGTCTGGGGCTGCTGGTGTCCTCGCGTGCGGCGCACGCCGGCGAAGCCGTACAACTACCCAAGTTTGGATCCTCGGAAACGACACTCATTCTGGTCGTCCTCGGTTCCGGCATCCTCTCCGTGCTGATGGGGTGGGTCTGGTATCAACAGGTCTCCAGGCAGAGTCCCGGCACGCCGCGAATGGAAGAGGTCGGCAAGGCGATTCGAGATGGCGCGCTGGCCTACCTGCGGCAGCAGGTACGCACGATGTCCATTCTGGTGTTGATCATCGCTATCGGGCTGTTCTTCCTTTATCGGGGCCAGGAGGCGCTCGGTTACGGGATGCGCGAGGCGCTGGGCGTCGCCATCTTCTTCATCCTCGGCGTCGGCGCGTCCTATTTGGCCGGTTATGTCGGCATGGGCATGGCGACCATCGGCAACCAGCGCACTGCGAACCAGGCGCGCACGACCTTCAAAGGCGCGCTGGAGACCGCCTTCAAAGCGGGCGCGGTCTCCGGCATGATGACGGTCGGCCTGGGGCT
>Ga0070741_10013804_pt1 | contig 14150 bp, 15 predicted proteins | sample Coa_R1_4_FD_66440 | JGI IMG/M metagenome (GOLD analysis project Ga0070741, IMG submission 66440) | Surface soil microbial communities from Centralia Pennsylvania, which are recovering from an underground coalmine fire - Coalmine... | ecosystem: Environmental > Terrestrial > Soil > Unclassified ... | reverse complement strand
TTGAGCTGCTCGGGCACAGTTTCTCCGACCCGAACCTTGTCGAGGCGCTGCATGTTGGGAACGCCTTCGAGGTCGAGGATTCTCTCGATCAGTTCGTCGGCGTGCTTCATCTCCTCGACGGACTCTTCGCGATTCTTGTGGGCGAGGCGGGCGTAGCCCCAGTTCTCGCACATCTTGGCGTGCACGAAATACTGGTTAATCGAGGTGAGCTCGCTGGTTAGGATTTCGTTAAGCGCTTCGATGAGCTTGGGGTTGCCCTTCATCCCGCTCCTCCTCCGGATGGGTTATGCGGCCGGCAGGCCGCGCCACGGTCAGTCCGCCGCTATTTCAGATGTGGAAGCAGTATAGCGTCCGCGCGCCCGCGAGAGCATCGCCAGGATTTCCTCTCGGCAGGCGGCGCAATTGCGGCCGGCGCCGCATTGGCGGCTGATCTGGGCGAGAGTGGTCGCCCCGCTATCGATGAGGGACTCGATGGTGGAGTCGGAGACGGAGGCGCAGTGGCAGAAGATCATTGGGCTGATTGAATTGAAACTCATTCTCAATATCACCGGAACCGCCTCGATTGTCAAGCCCGTCCCCGGGCTGCCGACTCTCACATCACACGGGCGCGATTATGCGCAACGATCCATCTCTTAACGCGCCGTCCTTGCAACCGTAGTCGGGCAGGGTTAGCTTGCCTCACGTTCAGTCGGTTTTTGGACAGGAAGGGGGGACGCGGGGTCCGCACGCGGGTGCAAGATGACTGGCATTGTCACACTGAATCCGGTTTCGCCCGAAGCGGCCGCGATATCCCACCTGTTCGTCGCAATCCTCATTATCCTGGGCGGGATCTTCCTGCTCGTCACGGTACTGGTGCTGTACGCGATTGCGCGCTATCGCGACCGTCCCGGAGCGCCCGAAGCGAAGCAGGTTTTCGGCTCGCGAAGACTTGAAATCGCATGGACGGTGGCCCCGGTGTTGCTGCTGACGCTTATCGGGGTCTTCATGATTCGCGCGATCGAGGCCTCCGACCCGCCAATCGAAGATCGCAAGCCCGACCTGCGCGTCGTCGGCCATCAGTGGTGGTGGGAAATCGCATATCCGAAGTCCGGAGCGGTAACCGCCAACGAAATCCATATCCCGGTTGGAAAGTCGCTCCTGGTCGAGGTGGACTCGGCGGACGTGATTCACGATTTCTGGGTGCCGGAGCTGGGGCGGAAGATCGACGCGATTCCCGGGCACGTCAATTACGTATGGATTAGCGCCGATCGCCCCGGCGTTTACCAGGGAGTCTGTGCGGAGTTCTGCGGTGCGGAGCATACGTGGATGCGAATGATTGTGGTTGCCGAAGGGGAAGGCGACTTCGATGCGTGGCAGAGGGCTCAACTCGCCACGCCGGCCATGCCGTCAGATGGCGAGGCGGCTCGCGGCCTGACAATCCTGAAGGATCAGACCTGCCTGAACTGCCACGCGATTTCGGGCCTTGCGGGCAATCAAACCGTCGGTCCCGATCTCTCGCATATCGCAAGCCGCCGCATCCTCGCGGCGGGGGCCGTGGCCAACAGCCCCGAGAATCTGTTTCGATGGCTCAAAAATCCGGCATCGATAAAGCCTGAGAGCCATATGCCGAATTTTCAGTTGAGCGACGAGAAGGTGCGAGCGCTCGTTGCTTATATGGAGACGCTCAAATGAGCGATATCGCGGCTGCCGATCGAATTGCGCCGGTCGAGGCCGAGCGGGAGGGACTGCTCTCCTGGGTGGCGTCGGTCGACCACAAGCAGATCGGAATCATGTACCTGCTGTCGGGGCTCGTGTTTTTCGGGCTCGGCGGGCTCGAGGCGCTGATCATCCGGACGCAGCTCGCGATCCCCGGTAACAGCATCGTCACGCCGGACACCTTCAATCAATTGTTCAGCATGCACGGCACCACGATGATCTTTCTCGTAATCATGCCGGTGATGGCGGGGATAACGACGTACGTGCTGCCGCTGATGATCGGGGCGAGAGACGTCGCCTTTCCGCGGCTCAACGCGCTGAGCTTCTGGATTCAGCTTTTCGGCGGGATATTGCTGTACTTCAGCTTTGTGGCGGGAGGCGCGCCGAACGCCGGATGGTTCAGCTATGCGCCGCTGAGCGAGCCGGCATATTCGTTCAACAACGGGGTGACGTACTGGATCCTCGGTCTGGCGGGGGTGGGAATCGGGTCGCTTGCAGGGGCGATCAATATGGCCGTTACGGTGCTGAAGCTTCGAGTGCCTGGGATGACCATACGCCGCCTGCCGCTGTTTGCGTGGATCACGATGGTCAACTCGTTCCTGATGATCTTCGCGCTTCCGGTGATCAATGCGGCGCTGGTGCTGCTGCTCGCCGATCGGCTGCTCAATGCGCACATCTTCACGCCCGCCTTCGGCGGATCGGCCGTCCTTTGGCAGCACTACTTCTGGGGATTCGGCCATCCGGAAGTGTACATCATGATTCTCCCCGCATTCGCGATCATCTCGGAAGTCATCCCGGTATTCTCGGGCAAGCCGATTTACGGGTACGAGTTCGTTGCGGCCTCGACGGTGGCGATTGCGTTCATGTCGTTCGCGGTATGGGCGCATCACATGTTCGCGGTCGGATTGGGCCATCTGTTCGATCTGTTCTTCGGGATCTCGACGATGGCGATCGCGGTGCCGACGGGGATCAAGATCTTCAACTGGACTGCGACCCTCTACCAGGGGCGCATCCGCTTCACGACCTCGATGAAATTCGCCGTCTCGTTCATCGTGATGTTCACGATAGGAGGGTTGTCGGGGGTGAGCTTCGCGGTGGTGCCGCTCGATTGGCAGTTGACGGACACCTACTACCTGGTCGCGCACCTTCATTATGTGCTCTTCGGCGGGTCGATCTTCGCGATCTTCGCGGGGATCTACTACTGGTTCCCGAAGATGTCGGGGCGGATGCTCGATGAGCGGATCGGCAACTGGCATTTCTGGACCACGTTCATCGGCTTCAATCTCACCTTTCTGGTGCAGCATCTGCTCGGGATGATGGGGATGCCGCGGCGGGTGTTCACCTATCCGGATTGGCCGTGGTGGATGACGCTCAACATGATTTCGACGATCGGCGCATTCACGCTGCTGGCGTCGGTCATCATCTTTCTTTGGAACATCAGGATAAGCCTCGGCGCCGGGGCTCCCGCAGGCGACAACCCCTGGGACGCATGGACGCTGGAATGGGCCACCACGTCGCCGCCGCCTGCGGAGAACTTCGCGCTGGTGCCGCCGGTTCGCGGACGCCGGCCGCTCTGGGACCTCGCGCATCCGGATCGCGCCGACGAACTCGTCGCCGCCGCGTCGGGGGAGTGAACGGAGATGTCCAAGAGCAAGCTTGCCGTCACCCTGTTCATCCTTTCAGAAGCATCGTTCTTTGCCCTGTTGATCATCGCCTATGTCTATTTTCATGCCTATCCGGGCGAGGGACCGACGGCGGCGGGATCGTTGAACGTCGGACGTACGGCGATTTTCTCGGTGTTCCTGTTCGCGAGCAGCGCGACGATGATGCTGGCGTCGCGGAGCTATCGGACGCGGAGCAGCGCGATGCTCGGATGGCTCATCGTGACGCTGCTGCTTGGAGGCGTGTTTCTCTTCGGCCAGGTGCGCGAATACATGGGGCTGTATGCCGCGGGCGTCAGCGCCAATCGCAGTCTCTTCGCAACGACCTTCTTCACCCTGACCGGTTTTCACGGCCTCCACGTCGCGATCGGTCTTCTCGCGATAGGCGCCGTTGCGATACTTGCGGGATCGGGGAGCCTGGGTGTCAGCGCGAGAGAGGAGGAGGCTTTCGGGTCGGTTGAGATCTATTGGCACTTCGTGGATGCGGTCTGGGTGGTGATTTTTTCGATCGTGTATCTGTGGGAGTTTTTGTGAGCGAACCGGTTGGAAATCTGCTGCGCGCATGGGAATTCGAGCCGTCAGTGGTGATCGGATGCGCGGTGCTGCTCGCGCTGTATGGTGTTGCGCATCGCGATGATCCCTGGCGCGCGGGATGGTTCGTCGCGGGGGCGGCGGCGATTTTTCTCGCGCTGGTGTCGCCCCTGGACGTGCTTTCCGACACCTACCTGTTCAGCGCACACATGGCGCAGCACCTGATGCTCGTTCTCGTCGCTCCGCCGTTGCTGATTGCCGGGCTGTCTCCGCGAATGGTTCGGCGGGCGATGAAGATCGCGGCCGCCGCGCGAATCGAGCGGGTACTCGGCAACGCGATCGTCGCATGGACGATCGGGATGGCGACGCTGTGGGTTTGGCACGCCCCATCGCTTTACAACGCCGCGCTTGCCGACGAAGACCTGCACATCGTCGAGCATCTCTGCTTCCTCATCAGCGCGACCATCTATTGGTGGCCGATCGTCTCGCCGGTGGAGGAAGTGCGGATGGCGGCGATGCCGGCGGTGATGTACCTTGCGACCGGGGCGGTCGCCAACAGCGTCCTTGCGATCCTGCTCACATTCGCCCGGCCGGGTCTGTATCCCGCCTATCTCGATCCGCCGGACCCGCTCGGAATCCTGACGATGGTTCGCGCGCAGTGGGGATTGACTCCGGCGGCGGACCAGCAGCTCGGCGGGCTTCTGATGTGGATTCCGGGCGGGATGGTGTTCATGGGGGCCGTCGTGTGGGTCATCGCCCGATGGTACGCGGCGGGCGATCGAGAGATTCACGGAATCGCTCCGGCGGGATGAGGAAGTCGAACCATGGCGGAGGAGCAGAAAACGGATTCTTCGGGAATTGCGCAGGGATGGGCCGTGCCGCAGCCGGAAAGGGTGCCGGCGCCCACCTATCAGCCGGCGGTGATGGCGCTCGGGATCACGTTCATCCTGTTCGGCCTCGTGACGTCATATGCTTTCTGCGCGGCCGGAGGCGTGCTGTTCGCGATCTCGCTTGTGAGATGGATTGGAGAACTCGTGCATGGCGACTGAAGCTGGAGGCGCAACCGGCGAGGCGCTGAGCCCCGAGCGCCGCGCGTTTCTCACCAAAATCAGCCTGCTGCTGGTCGGCGCAGCCTCCCTGTTGGTTGCCGTTCCGATCATAGGCTTTATCATCGGCCCGATCATCCGCCGTTTTCCCGCGATATGGCGTCCGGTCGGACGTGTCGAGGACTTCAAGATCGGGCAGACCGTCAAGGTTGATTTCCGCGACCCTTCGCCGCTTGCATGGGCCGGCGTTACCGCCGAGACGGCGGCGTGGCTTCGCCGCGTGAGCGAGAACGAGTTCATCGCGTTCGCGATGAACTGCACTCATCTGGGGTGTCCGGTGCGATGGCTTGCGGAGGCGGAACTGTTCATGTGCCCCTGCCACGGCGGCGTGTACTACTCCGACGGGCGTGTGGCGGGGGGACCGCCGCCGCGCGCGCTGTTCAGGTATCCCGTAAGGGTCAACGGCGGCGTGGTCGAGATCCAGACCAGCGCCATACCTATCGGCTGACGAAAGGCCACGACGGGGGACGCGCGCGGTGAGGAACCTGCTCAAGCGGCTGATAGATGCGTTCGAGGAACGCACCGGACTCATCAAGATTATGAGCGACATCGCGCGCCATCCGGTGCCGCCAGACACCGGATGGTGGTACGTGTTCGGTTCCGCGACCCTGGTCGCGTTCATGATCCAGGTCGCCACCGGAGTCGCGCTCGCGACCGCGTACGTGTCGTCGTCCGGTAACGCCTACGACTCGCTCCAGTTCATCACGACCAAGGCGCTGATGGGCAACCTGCTTCGCGGGATGCACTATTTCGGCGCGTCGGCGATGGTACTGCTGGTGGGGATCCACATGGGCCAGGTCTTCCTGATGGGATGCTACAAGTACCCGCGGGAGTTCAACTGGTTCACGGGCGTGGTTCTGCTGTTCCTGACGCTGGCGATGGGATTCACGGGACAGCTACTGCGATGGGATCAGAACGCGGTGTGGTCGGTGGTAGTTGGCGCGGAGCAGGCGGGCCGAACGCCGGTAATCGGCGACGTCCTTGCGCGCTTCCTGCTCGCAGGCAAGACCATCGGCGGGGCGACACTCTCGCGCTTCTTCGCCTTCCACGTCTTTTTTATTCCGGCGATCATCTTCGGCTTCATCGGGATCCACCTGTTCCTCGTCCTGCACGATGGGATTTCCGAACCACCCAAATCGGGAGAACCGGTCGATCCCGCAACCTATCGAAGCAAGTACGAAAAACTCGTGAGCGAGAAGGGAGTTCCGTTCTGGCCCGATGCGGCGTGGCGCGACGTGGTCTTCTGCTTCGCGGTGGTGGTCGCGATTTTCGTGCTGGCGCTGGTGTTCGGGCCGCCCAAGCTCGACAATCCGCCGAACCCGAGCCTGCTGGCCAGGGACCCGGCGCCGGACTGGTATCTGCTGTGGTATTTCGCGGTCCTCGCGCTCATTCCGCACAAGCTCACGACGCCGGTGATCCTTCTCGCGCCTCTCACGGCGGTGATCGTTCTCATCCTCGTGCCCATCGTCTCCAACAGGGGAGAGCGGCATCCGCGAAACCGCCCTTGGGCGGTCGCCTCGGTCATCATCATCGTCATGATGATCGGCACGCTATGGGTGGAGGCGATACGCGAGCCGTGGTCGCCGGACTTTGAGGCGCAGCCTCTCCCGACGGGAGTGATCGGCACGAACGAGGGGCCAGTGGTCGAAGGAGCCCGTCTGTTTCACGAAAAGGGATGCGAGTTCTGTCATGAGATCGAAGGTTTCGGCGGGCGTCGCGGTCCAAGCCTGACATGGGTGGGAGATCGCCTGACGCGCGCGGACCTTACCGTGCGGATCATGAACGGCGGATACAATATGCCGGCATTCGCCGGGCTGCTGACCGAGCAGCAGCTAAACGACCTGGTGGGTTTCCTCGAATCGCGCCGCAAGGAGCGCTAGCTCGCCTGACCCTTGCCTCTCGATCCGTAGGAAACGCCAGCCCGGCCTGCGCATCCGACTGAATTCCATACTGCGGGATGGGATAGCGGAGTCCGTTTGCCGCAAGCCGTTTCATCCCTTCGATAGCCTTGGGCAGAAACCGTGGCGGAAGCGCCATCAGCAATTCCTCGTCCAGTACGCCGCCGTAACGTCGCTCGGCGTAGCAGGGTATGGAGAGACTGGGTTCGCCGGTCTTGAGCGCGCGGCCCCATGAATCGGCGCAGGCTGACTCGCCGACGACGCCCCATTGGAATTTTCGATACCCCAACCATTGGAGGCCGTTGATGAAATGATCATCTGGCCGGGGGTTCCGTAGATCAGGCAGATGTCCGGCGGGTTCAGCCTGCCCGACACGAGCGGCGCGACCGCCATCGCTTCGTAACGTCCGTGAGGGGCGGTATCCATCGCGTGTTGATGCGCCGACGAGTCTTCGAGGGTTGCGTACCATACGCCCGCCATCGACTTGCCCGAGAGCCATTCTTCATCGCGGGGATGAAGTCCGATAACGACCGCGCATTGCGCTCCCACGAGGTCCTTTGCCGTGATTCCAACGGTCCATCCGAGTCGCGCCGCCTGCGCGACGATTTGATCCGTGGTATGAATTGACTTGGGTCTGCGGATCTTTGGAATCGCTTCCATCTCCTCGACGGTGCGAAACAGTTTCATGCCGATCGGGGTGGTGCGCAGGCGCAGCAGCCTGTTGAGATCGTCGACGATCGCATTCCAGTCGTACCGGCTTTCCTCTTCGGCGGGATTGTGTGTAGCGTTCGACATTGTTGCACCTCCCTCGGCGGGGAAGGACCCTTTCAAAAAGGGTGATTTAGCGCATCGATTGTAGCGACTTGAAAAAAAATGCAAACAACGCACACGCCCACATCACTTTTCGCTTCAATTGATGCGTTGATGCGTGCATGATAATTATTGCCGCTCTCGAAGCGGTCTTTCTCCGGAGGCGGCGTACCCAAGTGGCTAAGGGAGAGGTCTGCAAAACCTCCATTCTCCGGTTCGAATCCGGACGCCGCCTCCAAATCGACCGCTGTCCATCTTCGCGATGACCTGCACTTTGGCGCCGGCTGCTACGGCCGGGTTCCTTCCTGCGGCTTCACCTTAAGTGTCGCAAGACATCCGGTTGAGGAATCGTTTCCGTAACAAAGGTTGACGATAGTGCCTGGCGGGCGGGATGACTCCTCGCCGTAGCTGCACACCCACACGCTTCCCTTCCTGTACAACGCCACGGCGTAGTACTGGCCTGGAGGGAGAATTCCCGTCTGCGGCGCCGGACCGAGCATCCTTGAGTCCTTGATTGAGAAGCCATCGTGCGCGGCGTTCATCTCGAACTGCATGAAGAAGATCTGCCATCCGCCACTCCGTGACGAGACTTCATACTGCATGGGATGGCTGTCGGAGAAGACGGGCTTGTCGCGGCACAACCATGGGCGGGGTTCGCCGGCCAGAACCGCGCCCGCGCTTTCAAAAAAGGCGGCCGCTGCCAGTACAATCGCGCAGATTAGCCTTCCCAGCCTGCTCACCGCATCCTCTCCACACCGTTCCCGAATCATGTCGGGTTAGAGCCGTTCGCGTGCTCCAAGCGCCGCGATCCGGTTGACGATTTCGCCGAGGTTGGAATCCTTTGGAGTGAAAACCGCGCGCACGCCAAGATCGAGCAGGCGCTTGCGGTCGCCTTCGGGAATGATTCCGCCTATCACCACCTTTACGTCCGAGGCTCCGCGCCTTTTCAGCATTTCAAGGGTGTCGCGGGCGATGGTGAGATGGGCGCCGGCAAGACTGGATATGGCGAGGATGTCGACATCCTCCTGAAGGGCGGTTTCAACCATCTGCTCGGGCGTTTGCTTGAAGCCGGCCAGCACCACTTCCATCCCGGCTTCCATGCAGGCTCGCGCGAGCAGCTTGACGGCATTGATGTGGCCGTCGAGGCCGGCCTTTCCAAGGGCGATCTTGAGGCGCGCGCCGTTGCGCGCGGCCGAGATGCCGGCGGCGGCGGTGCGAGCGTCGAAGATGGGCGGGGTGTAGCGGCCGCGGCTTACGCGTTCGAGAGACTCGGTCCATTCGCCGACCGTTCCGCCGGCCCTGGCGAACTCGACGGTCGCATCCATCAAGGAGCCGCCTCCGACGGCCGCGCGTTCGAGAGCCTCGCGGGCGCGGGCTACGGCCGAGTTGTCGCGATCTGCGCGCCATCGTTTCAACGCCTCGATGCGCCGTGCTTCGGCCTCGCGCTGCGAAGTGTCATCCTCGGGCGGCGCTGGGGGCGGCGCGAGTCCGATCTCGCCCATGAAGGCGTTAACGCCGACCTGAACGATCTCGCCCGACTCGATTCTCGCCTGCCGCTCGGCGAGCAGCCGTGTAAGCTCGGCGCTTACGATGTCGAGTGCGCGCGCATATCCGGCCGCGCGAAGGCGCATCGCGATCTCGCGGGCGCGCGCGGCCGTCTCGTCGGTAAGCCCCTCGATGACCTTGCTGCCCTCGAAGATGTCCCCGTAGCGCGTGATCTGCGTCTCGTGCATCAGCACCTGCTGGGTGCGGAGCGCGAGAGTCTGCTCGGCCTGATCCGGCAGGGCCATCGCTTCTCGAAAGCCGGGCAGTTGGAGTGCGTTAACGCGCGCATTTGCCGAGATCGTCACGGGAAGCGCCTCGTAGGCGATGCGGATGATGTTGACTTCGGGCTGCTGCTCGGTCAGCGAGAGCGATCGCACCTGGCATCCCGCGCGAAACGCCACATCAGGGATTCCATATTCGGATTGGCACAACTCGCGCCACAGCTTGAAGTAGGCGCGCACCTTGCAGATCTCGGGCACGAGTTCGATGCCGCTGTTGATGAAGAACGAAATGCGGCGGACGGTCTGCTCGAACTTGTCCGGCGCCAGCGTGTCGCGAAGCGCGTCCAGCAGCAACATCGCGTTGCCGAAGGCGAATCCGATCTCCTCAGCCGGACCCGCGCCGCTTTCCATGTAGTGATAGCCGCAGCAGTTGACCGGGTTCCAGTTCGGCACCCGCTCCACGGCGAACCTGATGAGTTCGGTGGAGAGCCGAAAGGACATCTCGGGTTGGAAGATCGAGGTTCCGCGGGCGACATACTCCTTCATCAGGTCGTTCTGGGTGGTACCGCGCAATTCGGTCCACGGCACGCCGTGCTTTTCGGCCACGACGAGATACAGCGCGAACAGGAAGGGAGCTGTCGCGTTGATCGTCATCGAGGTGTTGATCTGCCCGAGCGGTATTCCCTCGAAAAGCTCCTCCATGTCCCGCCAATGGCAGATGGAAACACCGGCCTTGCCCACTTCTCCCGCGGCTACGGGAGCGTCCGGGTCGTAGCCGTTCTGAGTGGGAAGGTCGAAGGCTATGGAGAGGCCGCGCTGACCTGATTTGAGATTTTGATGGAAGCGTTCGTTGGCCTGGCGCGCATCGCCGAAACCGGCGTACGTCCTGATGATCCATGGTTCCCGGTCGCGCCGGGGCTTTGCAGTCCGCTCCGAATCGTTCATTGCCAAGGCTCGAGTCGAGGGCGCATTGGCGCGCCGCTCTCCAAGCCTAGTTGGGCGAACGGGCGGATTCCAGCGGGAAGCAGCTCAGGGCTCGTCCTGAACGCCGACCGCGGGTGTTCCGACGTTGATGCATCGGGAAGCCCACGTCGGCACCACCAGGACCATCGAATCGTCGCTGACGAACTGGTTGACGTTGGGATTCGGATCAACCTGGGCTCGCGCAGCCCGCGCGCGAAATGATTCGCACTGGGCCTTGGTCCGGAACATCGGCGACCGGCTGTTCCATTTCACCATCGGAGCGCTTGGATCGAATTTGCCGAGTGATTCGGGGGCAGGTGCAACCATCATGAACCAACCCGCGACGGCGAGCATAGCCAACTGATGTGCTCTCATACTACTCCGTTCCGTCCTCGATGTTCCGGCCGCATCGCGGCGGTCCGGTCATCTCCGGCGGCTTTGTGCCGCGCGTCGGTATCATTCAGCCTTGACGCGAAGAACGAAGCAAGCTGGTCAAAAAGGAGCTTTCCGTGCATTCCGGCGAAATCAGGTATCTCCAGGAGGGGCGCATGGGAGTCGGCGAGGATTTGCGATCGCGCCTGGGGCGTGTGGGCGGCGCGATCCAGTTCGGATTTTGCAATGGAAACCAGGTGATCGAGATGAAGCGATCGCCGGGCGGCGCGCGCTTTTCGCGCAAAGACAGCCACATCGGCGGAATCAAACCCCACGCCGAAGGCGCGGTTTAGGAAAAACGCCGCCGGATGAAGTCCCGCCGATCCGAGCGCCTTTCGGGTTTCCATCGCCTCCGCCACCGCCATCGTTTCCGGCGTCGCGACCTCGACCAGGCCGCACAATGCGCGGTCGTGAAGCAAGCGCCGGATGTTCTCGGCTTCCTGGCCGACGATGCTGTTTCCGAAGGTGGCCCGGGCCGCGGTCGGCATCCTGAGAAGGCTCAGGGCCTGACCACTGGCCGGGGCGTCAAGAATGACGAGATCCCATCGCTCCGCGCCGGGGTCGTTGCGGGAGACTTCATAGTACACCTTTCCCAGCATCATCAGTTCCCGCAACCCGGGGGCAGCCTGCACGAAGAACTGGTAGAGGCGGCTTGCAAAAACGGCGCGCAGTACAGCGCGGCCGGGCAGCACGAGCGTCAGGTATTCGTCCAGTGCGCGCGCACCATCGAGGATCATCGTAAACAGGCGATCACCGACCCTGGCCGGAGCGAAGGAAGGCGCGATCCCGAGGGCGGCCGCGATTGGCGACCGTGCGTCGGTCTCCATCAGCAGGGTGCGGCGCCCGTTTTCGGCTGCGGCGATAGCGAGCGATGCGCTTAGCGTTGACTTGCCTACGCCGCCCTTGCCGAGCATGACGATAAGACGGCGCTCGAGAAGTCGCGTGAGCATCGCGGATTGTGCTGAGTCGTGCCGCCAACGGGCGGACTGGCGTCTACCAGCGCAGCAGGTTGGCTCCCCAGGTGAGCCCGCCGCCGCATGCGTTCAGCATCACCAGGTCCCGATCGCGGATGCGTCCCTGCTCGAGAGCCTCGTCGAGCGCGATAGGAACGGAGGCGGCCGACGTGTTGCCGTAACGCTCGATATTGATGAAGATCTTTTCCTCGGGAAGTCCGAGCCGCTCCGCCACCGCGCTGATGATGCGGCGGTTGGCCTGATGGCCGACGACGAGGTTCACGTCCTCGATCCTGACGCCTGCGCGGGCGGCGACCTGGCGGCTGACCTCCTCCATGCTCTTCACCGCGATCTTGAAGAGCTCGGGACCCTTCATTTTGATGGTCTCCTCGCGGTCGCGGCGAACCTCGGAATCGAGGGGGCTGCGCACTCCGGAGGTGCGGCAGGAAAGGAGCTCCCAGTGCTTACCGGAGGCGCGCAGCACGCTTCCCAGCACTCCGCGATCCCCGGGCTCGGAAACCAGCACGGCGGCGCCGGCTCCGTCGCCGAACAGCACCGCGGTCCGCCGGTCCGACCAGTCGACGAACGTGGACAACGCATCGGTACCGACCACGAGCACGCGCTGAAAGTCTCCGATTCGCATCGTCGCATCGGCCATGCTGAGCGCGTAAACGAAGCCCGAGCATGCGGCGGCGAGATCGAACGCGGCGCTTGAATCCGCGCCCAGCGCGTTCTGGAGCTGGCATGCGAAGGAGGGGAAGCTGTACTCGGAAGAGACTGTCCCGACCATGATCGCATCGAGGTCCGCGGGCTTCAATCCCGCGCGCGACAGAGCAATACGGCTGGCGTCGGCGGCGATGTCCACCAGCGACTCTCCCGACCGCAGAGTGTAGCGCTGGCCGATGCCGGTGCGGCTTCTGATCCATTCATCGGAAGTATCCATGAACCGCGCGAGGTCCTGGTTGGTGACGGCGGTGCGGGGCAGGGCGCGTCCGGTAGCAACAATTCTGGAACCCATCGTGATGCCTTGCTCAAGCGGGGCGGAAAGCCAGCGTGGTGTTGGTGCCGCCAAACCCGAAGGAGTTGTTGAGTGCGATGCGGATTTTCGCAGGCCGCGCCTTGTTCGGCACAAAATCGAGATCGCATTCGGGATCGGGATGTTCCTGGTTGATCGTCGGGGGAATGATTCCGCGCTCGATCGCGAGCACCGTGAACACGGATTCGATTGCGCCCGCCGCTCCGAGCGTATGGCCGGTCATCGACTTCGTCGAACTCACGGCGATCTTCGCGGCGCGCTCTCCGAATACGCGCTTGATGCCCTGGGTCTCGGCGACATCGCCCTGCGGCGTTGAGGTGCCGTGGGCGTTGATGTAGTCGACTTCGTTGAGGTCAAGCCCGTTGTCCTCGAGGCACATCCGCATGCATCTCGCGATGATGCGGCCTTCGGGGGCGGGGGCGGTGATGTGATGCGCGTCGGAGTTGGCGGCGTATCCGCAGATCTCGGCGATGATGCGGGCGCCACGGGCGATCGCCGCCTCGCGCTCCTCGATTACCATCGCCGCCGCGCCCTCCGCCATCACGAACCCGTCGCGTTCCTTGTCGAAGGGGCGGCTGGCGCGTTCGGGCTCCTCGTTGCGCGTGGACAGCGCGCGCATCGCGATGAATCCGCCGACGCCGAGCGGAGTGATGGCGGCCTCCGTTCCCCCCACGATTGCCGCATCCAGGAACCCCATCCTGATCATCCGGTATGCCTCGCCGATCGCGTGGCTGCCTGAGGCGCAGGCGCTGGTGGTGGTGAAGGTCGCGCCGCGCGCGCCGTAGCGGATCGAAATCTGGCCGGGCGCCAGATTCGAAATCAGCTTGGGGATGAAGAATGGGCTAAGGTGCCTGAGCCCGCTGGTGAGGAAATCCTTGTGATATTCCTCGACCGTGCTCAGGCCGCCGATTCCGTTTCCAATCAGAACGCCGACGGCGTCCGCGTTGTCGTCGGTGATTTGATAGCCCGACTGCTCCATCGCCTGCGCGCTGGCGGCGTAGACGTACTGGATGAACGGGTCCATCTTCTTGACGTCGCGCTTCTCGATCCAGTCCTCGGGTTTGAAGTCTTTGACCTCGCCGGCGATGCGGACGGGGAACTGGGAAGCATCAAACTTGGTTATCGGACCTACGCCGGAGCGTCCCGATGCCAGCGCGTCCCAGTTTTTCTCGACGCCGGTTCCGAGCGGCGTCACGAGTCCCAGCCCGGTTACCACCACTCGGCGATCCAGGATTCGTCTCATCGAAGCCCTCTCTCCTCCCTGGGCATTGCCCTTCATCATCTATTAAAACGCGGCGA
>Ga0070741_10013803_pt1 | contig 14151 bp, 12 predicted proteins | sample Coa_R1_4_FD_66440 | JGI IMG/M metagenome (GOLD analysis project Ga0070741, IMG submission 66440) | Surface soil microbial communities from Centralia Pennsylvania, which are recovering from an underground coalmine fire - Coalmine... | ecosystem: Environmental > Terrestrial > Soil > Unclassified ... | reverse complement strand
CTCGTCGCACCAGTACTTTGCGTGTTATTGCTGGTGTTGGTGCTGGTATTCGGGCTGGTATTGCTGGCGCTTGCCGGATCGCTGACGCTGTTGTTGTTGCCGGTATTGGTGTTCTGCGTCGCGCTGTTGGTTTGACTGGTGCTATTGCTATTGGTGTTGGTGGTGCTGTTGGTAGCGTTCCCATTGTTGGCACCGCTGCTACTGGCGCCCGAGGTTGCTCCAGTCGTCGTCGTTGAAGTGTTGGGGTCGGTCACTTGAGCCAAGGCCGTACCCGACACAAACAACGCGGAGACCGCCAATGCAATTAACGTTCGGTTCATTGCATAACTCCTTGTCATCGATTTATTGTTGCGAGTGCGTGGGATTCGGTACAGCCGATACAACCTCCTGCAGTGGCAACCACGCACCCACTGCTGGATTCTTTGAATTGAGTCCTCATCGCGCGGTACTCTCCGCAAGATCCACGCGCATCACTTCCACCGGAAGGGATTGGGCTGCGTCGACGGCGGCGGAGTGCGTACCGCAACCGGCCGCAGCGTATTCATCACCTGGCTCAGCGGATCGCCCAGCCATATCCATTGCGGGGCGCGCACCACGAACGTGTCGCCGTTCGCGGAGCAATTCTCGGCGGCGATGTCGAACGACTCGGCCGGACATGGCGTGCCGGGCGCCGGCGGGTTGGCTGCAGCCTTGGGTCCGCCGCAGAGCGGAGGTAGCGCGAGCGATGGAAGCGTGATCGCCGGCAGCTTGATGCCAGTGTCGTCGTGGTCGTTGGGGCTGCGCCCGCTGCAGGCTGGCGTGTAGCGCTCGAAGCGCGCATAGCGCTCAGTCAGCGGCGGCGCGAAGATCGGCTGCAGCTGGAACAGTCCGATGGAGGGCAAGCCGCGAATGAGAAATCCGGCTGCGATGGGCGCCTGCGCGACACGAATGATGTCGTCGGCGCTGTCGAGCCATGGCGCGGGTCCGGCTGCGGCAAGGGACGGGATGGCGGCGACGAACGCAAGCGCCAGCCTGACGCGACGCGCTAAGGAGCCGCGACAGCGCGGCACATCTCCCCGGCAACCGAACATCGGCCGGACCTCCCTGCAGTGGCTCGACCTTTAACGGTCGTTCGCCGCATCAACCGCCGAAAAGGCGGAGAGCAATAAAAGCTGCCCGTGTAAGGAGTGCTGACGGAAGAGTTGTTTGACCCCGGCGACCTGTCCGGGACAACGTGTTCATGGCACGCTGACGCCTTATCAGCAAAGGTTGCGCCAGCCGGTTCTTCTACTTGATTTTTCTGGGGCGACTCACCGCGCGGCGGAACGCGCGCATCGCAGCGTGGGAATGATTTGTAAAGTCGATCGACATGTGCATTTGATACCGACGTGCGCCGACGCGGACTGGACAGATTTGCACCCATGCCGCTGTCATGGCCGCGCAACGTGGCATGTACATAGAGCAAAACAACCTAAGACAGCGCGCAGGCTATGCCAACGTGAGCGCCGGCAGGCTAGGTGACGGTCAGCAAGTTTGCTGTAAGAAACAGCGACAGACAGGCCTTCTAGCAGCGCGGGCTACGGAAACCTCTCACCAACCGGCGAGACGCGCCGCGTAACGGGCCATCAAATCGACCTCGATATTGACGCGGGCTCCCGGCGCCAGCCACCGCAACGTCGTGACCTGCAACGTGTGCGGGATGAGATTGACTTCACAGGTGTTTGCATTCACCTTATTGATCGTGAGACTCACCCCGTCCACCGCGATGCTGCCCTTGGCAGCAAGGAACCGGGAGAGTTCAGGCGGCACTTCGATCACGACACGCCAGCTGCTTTCACTCGTGCCGCCCTGCACGGGTTCGAATGCGCACACGACGCCGACACCATCGACGTGTCCCGTGACGAGATGTCCACCGAGGCGATCGACAAGGCGCAGCGCCTTTTCGAGATTGACGGCCGATGCCGGTGCAAACCCCGTAGTGCAACGAAGAGTCTCGCCCGACACATCGAAGGCCAATGCGCGCGAGCTCGGGTCATTATCAACCACAGTGAGACAGCATCCGTTCACCGCGATGCTGTCGCCGATCGCCACGTCGTCGACCGCGAGCGCCTGTGGGACCACGCGCATGCGGGCACCGTCGCCCTGCGACACCATGCTCTCAATGCGTCCGATGTCGGCCACGATGCCGGTGAACATCACGCCGCCTCTTTCATGTGCGCGATGATCCGCAGGTCGCCACCGATGCGCGTCACATCGTCCACTTCGAGCGCGATGCGCTCGTCGAGTGATGCAAGTCCGCTCCCGAAGTCGGCGATGCCACGCGCCGGCTCTCCGAGAAAGCATGGTGCGAGATAAAGCAGCACCTCATCCACGAGCCGCGCTTGCAGCAGAGCGCCGTTCAGTCCTGCGCCGGCCTCGACATGGATCTCGTTCGCCTCGCGCGCCGCAAGCTCGCGCATCAGAGCCCGAAGATCGATGCGACCTTCGACGTCGGGCACTGCGAGCACTTCAACATGCGCTGGCCAGCGCGGATTGCGCGCGCCCGCCGTGACGATGAGGGTGCGCGAGTGATCGCTGAGCACGCGCGCATCGCGCGGCGTCTCGGCATTGCGATCGACGACGATGCGCAACGGTTGACGCGCAGTCGGGACATCGCGAACGGTGAGTTGCGGATCGTCGGTCCGAACGGTGCCGATGCCGGTCAGGATCGCACACGCCTGCGCACGCCAGTGATGACCATCGCGCCGCGCTTCGGGGCCGGTGATCCACTGGCTCTCGCCCGATGCGAGCGCGGTGCGCCCGTCGAGACTCGCCGCGGCCTTCATGCGCACCCACGGCCGACCGCGCTCGATGCGCGAGATGAAGCCGCGATTGAGTGCGCGCGCTTCCTGCTCCATGACGCCCATGTCGACGCGCATGCCGGCTTCGCGCAGACGCTGGGCGCCATGGCGCGCGGCAGGATGCGGATCGGGCATCGCGACAATGACCTGCGCAATTCCCGCCGCCATCAGCGCCTCGGTGCAAGGACCCGTGCGGCCCACGTGATTGCACGGCTCGAGCGTGACATACGCCGTCGAGCCGCGCGTTGGTTCACCGCGGCGATTCGCATCCTCGAGCGCGCGCACCTCGGCGTGCGCTTCACCGGCGCGCTCGTGCCATCCCTCGCCGATCACGCCTCCATCCTTGACGAGCACGCAGCCGACGCGCGGATTGGGCGTCGTGGTGTAGAGACCGCGACGCGCAAGCTCCAGCGCGCGCGCCATGTGCTCCAGGTCGGCCGCGGCATGCATCGCACTCACCACCGCTACTTCTTGGTGATGCTGCGCACCGCGTCGCGGAAGTCCTCGACATCCTGGAAGCTGCGATACACCGACGCGAAACGTATGTACGCCACCTGGTCGAGGTTATAGAGCTCCTGCATCACCATCTCGCCGATCTGGCGCGAAGGAATCTCGCGCTCGCCCAGCGACAGGACCTGCTGCACGATCCGATCCACCGCCGCGTCGACCTGCTCGGTCGGAACGGGACGCTTGTGCAGCGCGCGCGTGAAGCCGTTGCGGATCTTGGTCGTATCGAAATCCGCGCGCGTGCCATCGGTCTTGACGACCTGCGGCAGGCGCAGCTCGGCATTCTCGTACGTGGTGAAGCGCTTCTGGCAGTGCTGGCAGCGGCGCCGGCGGCGAATGCTGTCGCCCGCCTCGGACACGCGCGAATCGATGACCTGCGTCTCGCTGCTGCCGCAGAACGGGCACTTCATTTTCAGCTGTCAGGTTTCAGCAATCGGCAAAGGCAAAGCCAAACCGGCGCGCCCCCATGCGCCCTGGTTTTGCTGATAGCCGAGAGCCGAGTGCCGATCACCGGTACACCGGGAATTTCGCCGTCAGCGCACCGACACCGCGGCGCGCGTGCTCGAGCACCGATTCGCTCGCGGGATCGTCGAGCACGTCGGCGATGAGATGCGCGAGCTCTTCCGTCTCGATCTCGGTGAAGCCGCGCGTGGTGATCGCCGGACTGCCGATGCGGATGCCGGAGGTCACGAATGGCTTCTCGGGATCGTTCGGGATCGCGTTCTTGTTGACGGTGATATGCGCTTTCGACAGCGCGGCTTCGGCATCCTTGCCGGTGATCTTCTTCGCGCGGAGGTCCACCAGGAACAGGTGAGAGTCGGTGCCGCCGGAAACGATGCGCAGTCCGCGCTCCTGCAGCACCTTGGCGAGCACGCGTGCGTTTTCGAGCGTCTGCTCCTGATAGAACCGGAAGTCCTTCGCCAGCGCCTCGCCGAAGGCAGCGGCCTTGGCGGCGATCACGTGCATCAGCGGACCGCCTTGCAATCCCGGAAAGACGGCGGAGTTGATGGCCTTCTCGTGCTCGGGTGTGGTCAAGATGAACCCGCCGCGCGGACCGCGCAGGGTCTTGTGCGTGGTGCTGGTCACGAAATGCGCGCAGCCGATCGGCGTGGGATACACATCCGCGGCGATCAATCCCGCGTAGTGCGCCATGTCGACCATGAGCAGTGCGCCGACGCCGTCGGCAATGGCACGAAAGCGCTTCCAGTCGATCACGCGCGAGTAGGCCGATGCGCCCGCGATGATGAGCTTGGGCTTGTGCTCGTGCGCGAGCGCCTCGGCCGCGTCGTAATCGATGAGCTCGGTCTCGGGATGCAGCCCGTACGGCACGACCTTGAACCACTTGCCGCTCATGTTGACCGGCGATCCGTGCGTCAAATGACCGCCATGCGGCAGCGACATCCCGAGAATGGTGTCGCCCGGCTTGAGGGCGGCAAAGAACACCGCCTGGTTGGCCTGTGCACCGGAATGGGGCTGAACATTGGCCGCGGAAGCATGGAACAGTTTCTTCACGCGATCGATGGCAAGCTGCTCGGCAACATCGACGTGCTCGCAGCCACCGTAATAGCGCTTGCCCGGATAGCCTTCGGCGTACTTGTTGGTGAGCTGCGAGCCCTGGGCGGCCATGACGGCGGGACTCGCATAGTTCTCCGACGCGATCAGCTCGATGTGATCTTCCTGGCGCTGCGCCTCGGCCGCGATCGCTGCCCAAAGCTCGGGATCGGACTGGGCGAGGGTGAGAGCGCGCTGGAACATGGTGGAATCCGCGGGGCGTGGAGAAGGCAGCGAGAATCAAATCTTAACATTCGGCGCCGAAATACCGTGATGGCCCTGTCCGGCGCCAAAAGGGGACCGACGGGCCTATCGCCGCGAGCGCTTCGGCCTCTATAATCCGACCCGCCCCGTCCCGCCCACAACAGCGATCGTATTCGCGCGGTCGTTGCGCCCGAGGAGGTTGCTTGAACGCGCTGCTCTCGCTGTCTCGGTTCATCGACCGCTGGACCGAGCGCCTCGGTCACAGCCTCATGTGGCTCATCCTCGCGACCGTTCTCATCAGTGCCGCCAATGCGGTCGTGCGCAAGGCGATCAACTGGAGCTCGAACAGCCTGCTCGAGATCCAGTGGTATCTCTTCTCGGCGGTGTTCCTGCTCGGCGCCGGCTACACGCTCATGCGCAACGAGCACGTGCGCATCGACGTGATCGCGGGGCGTTTGTCGAAGCGCGCGCAGACGTGGATCGACATTCTCGGCACGATCTTTTTCCTGCTGCCGATGGCGGTGCTGATCGGCTGGCTCGGCTGGCCGGTGTTCGTCGACGCGTTCGAGCGCAACGAAGTGTCGACCAACGCGGGCGGCCTCATCATCTGGCCGGCGCGCTTGCTGATCCCGGTGGGCTTCCTCTTTCTCGCCATTCAGGGCATCTCCGAGCTCATCAAGCGCATCGCGTTCCTGCGCGGCATGATCCCCGATCCGAGCGAGAAGATCGTGCAGAAGACCCCGGAAGAAGAGCTCGCCGAAGAGATCCTGCGCGCGCGCGGCGAACAGGACCTTGCCACCGAGATCGAGCGCGAGTCGACGGAAGGCAAGCCGAAGGGAGGCGGGCAATGAGCGCCTTCCTGATCGCGAACATCGCACCGCTGATGTTCCTGTCGCTGATCATCGTCCTGCTGCTCGGCTACCCGGTTGCGTTCTCGCTCGCGGCGGTAGGCATCGGCTACGCGATCCTCGGCGTGAACCTCGGCCTGCTCACGCCGAACCTGATCCAGGCCTTGCCCGAGCGGGTCTGGGGCGTCATGTCGAACGACACGCTGCTTGCGGTGCCGTTCTTCACGTTCATGGGTTTGATACTCGAGCGCAGCGGCATGGCCGAGGACCTGCTCGACACCATCGGCCAGCTGTTCGGTCCGCTGCGCGGTGGCCTTGCGTACGCGGTGATCTTCGTGGGCGCCCTGCTCGCCGCGACGACAGGCGTGGTGGCGGCATCCGTCATCTCGATGGGGCTGATCTCGCTGCCCATCATGCTGCGTTACGGCTACGACAGACGCTTTGCTTCCGGCGTGATCGCAGCGTCCGGCACGCTCGCGCAGATCATTCCGCCGTCGCTCGTGCTCATCATCATGGCCGATCAGCTCGGCCGTTCGGTGGGCGACATGTATGCGGGCGCGTTCATTCCAGGCATCACCCTGGCCGGCCTCTATGCGGTCTACGCGATCGGCGTCTCGGCGTTTCGTCCGGACTGGGCCCCGGCGCTGCCGCTGGATGCGCGCACGTTGCGCGAGCCCGATGGGGCGACGGGAACGCGGTCGCTGCTGGTGCTGACGATCATCTCGGTCGTGGGTGCCGTGGCATTCGCCAAGTGGTATTACCCACCCGATGCCCCCACGGACGAGATGATCGTGGTCTCGACCAGCGTGGGGGCCGGCATCGCCTTTTTCGCCGCGGTCATCAATCGCATCATCGGGGCCCGGCTTCTGTCATTGCTCGCCGAGCGCGTCGTGTTCGTGCTGATTCCACCGCTCGCGCTCATCTTCCTCGTGCTCGGCACCATCTTTCTGGGCGTGGCGACGCCGACGGAAGGCGGCGCGATGGGTGCAACGGGTGCGCTCATCATGGCGCTCGCGCGCCGGCGCCTGTCGTGGCGACTGTTGCGTCAGGCGATGGACACCACGGCCAAGCTTTCCTGCTTCGTCGTGTTCATCCTGGTCGGCGCCCGCGTGTTCAGCCTCACCTTCTACGGCGTGAACGGTCACGTCTGGGTCGAGCACCTGCTGCTGCATTTGCCCGGCGGCCAGCTCGGTTTCCTGATCGTGGTGAATGTGCTGATCTTCTTTCTCGCGTTCTTCCTCGACTTTTTCGAGCTGTCGTTCATTATCATTCCGCTCGTGGGTCCCGTCGCGGAGAAGCTCGGGATCGATCTCATCTGGTTCGGTGTGCTGCTCGGAGTGAACATGCAGACATCGTTCATGCACCCGCCGTTCGGATTCGCGCTCTTCTATCTGCGCAGCGTCGCGCCGGCCAAGGCCTACATCGACAAGATCACCAAGCGCAGCATGGCCCCGGTGACCACGGGCCAGATCTACTGGGGAGCGGTGCCGTTCGTGATCATCCAGATCATCATGGTCGGCCTCGTGATCACGTTCCCGCAGATGGTGATGGTCTACAAGGCAGGCGAGAGCAAGGTCAATCCCAACGAGATCCGGATCGATTTGCCGCCGGAGCCCTCCGGCATGTCGGCGCCCACGTTCGGCGCGCCGCCCGCGCCCGGCGCACCTACCGACAACACCACGCCCGCTGCGCCGTCGGCAGATCCGCTGCAGCAGCAGCTCAATTCGCAGCCAGCCGAGGACGATGCAGCGAAGGCGCTCGAGAATCAGTTCAAGGCGCCCGCCGGCAAGTGACGCAGGCGGGCGATGTCGCCCGCGTCACCTCGATACAAATGAAAAGCCCCGCACGCGCGGGGCTTTTCGTCTTGTGCGGTGAGAACGTTACGCTTTCTTGGCACCACCGCTGCTTTGGGTCGCCGACGCCATGAAGATGTCGAAGTTCTGCTCCGAAACCCGGAACCAGAGGATTTCCTCGTCGCGGAATTTCTTCCAGGGCTCGTAGATCTTCTTGAAGTTGGCATTCTTCGCGGACGTTTCCTCGAACACTTCCACGGCAGCCTTGTACGAGGCCTGCATGATCTCGCGCGGGAACGGCCGCAACTGCACGCCGTTCGCGACCAGGCGCCGCAGCGCGGCAGGATTGACCGCATCGTACTTCGCCATCATGTCGACGTTGGCCTCGTAGCACGCGGCCTCGAGGATCGCCTGGTATTCCTTCGGCAGCTTCTCCCACGCGCCGGTGTTCACGAAAAGGTCGAGCTCGGGGCCGCCTTCCCACCAGCCGGGGTAGTAGTAGTACTTCGCGACCTTGTAGAGACCGAGCTTCTCATCGTCGTACGGCCCGACCCATTCGGCCGCGTCGATCGTGCCCTTCTCGAGCGCCGGGTAGATGTCGCCGCCGGCGATCTGCTGCGGCACCAATCCGAGCTTCTGCAGCACCGCACCGGCGAAGCCCCCGATCCGCATCTTGAGGCCCTTCATGTCGGCGACGGTCTTGAGCTCCTTGCGGAAGAACCCGCCCATCTGCGCGCCGGTGTTGCCCGCGGGAATGTTGTAGATGTTGTACTGCTTGAAGAACTCGCGCATCAGCTGCAGCCCGCCGCCGTGATACATCCAGGCGTTCTGGTGGCGATAGTTCATGCCGAACGGGATCGCGCAGGCGAATGCAAAGGTCGGGTCCTTGCCGAAGAAGTAATACGGCGCGGTGTGCGCGCATTCGATCGTGTTGTTCTGGACGGCATCCACCACGCCGAACGCGGGCACGATCTCGCCCGCGGCGAACGTCTGGATCTGGAACTTGCCACCGGTGGCGGCCGCAACCCGCTTGGAGATCGTCTCGGCGCCGCCGAAGATGGTATCGAGGCTCTTCGGGAAGCTCGACGCAAGGCGCCACTTGACCTCCGGCAGACCCTGGGCCATGGCAGGCGCGGCGAGCGCGCCGGCGGCGACGCCCACACCGGCCGTTTTCAGGAATTTACGACGTGACATGAGGCTCTCCTCTCTCGTTGGGGGGTCGGCGCGGGGCCGACATCATCACAGCTGCCGTGTTCGTCCAGACCCGCAGAAGGCTTGGCCTTGGTTTCTATGCCTTCGCACACGCTGCGGGATTCTAACTGAACGCCTGAAAAACGGGCAAAGCGCAATGGGCGCGCCGCGACGTCGGATCAACCGGAATTTCCCAGCTTGCGCACCGCCGTGAACATGGCCCAGGCCCAGCCCTCCTGGCGCTCGAAGGTATGCGTGAACCGGATGAGATAGCGCGCATTCCCGGTGTCGAGCTCGACCATGCCTCCCGGTACGAACTTGTCGTCCGGACCGATCAGGCTGCGCTGCGACGCACGCCGGTTTTCCGGATGCGCCGGAAGATAGAGACCGAAGAACGGACGCTCGGCGCTGCGCTCGGCGTCCGTGGGCGCAAGCCAGTTGCGCAACAGCACACGCACGAGCCGGCGCGCGATGATCTCCACGCCGATGGTCGCCTCGTCCACCTGATGCCGCTGCATGCGACGCACGACCGCGAGCGACCAGGTCTCGTCCTCCTTGATCGCGAGAATCTCGCCGAGCTTGTTGGGCGCCTCGCCCGAAGGCGCGGTGAGACGCGCGCCGGTGCCGCTTCGATCCGACATTCGCCAGGTGGTGCCGCGCACCTTGCGTGTCATCGACTCGGTGTTGACGGGACTGTTGACCACCTGCGTGATCTCGTCATAGCTCGTCTGCACCGCAGGCGTGCGCGCCGAATCCGGCAGGCGCGGGATTTCGGCAATGGCGCGACACAGCGCCTGCAGCCCGACCACCACACGCACCTCGGCATCGGTGGCGTAACGCGGCGCACGCGGCGCCATGGCAAGAGAGTCGGGCCCGAACAGCGACGCAAGCCGCATCAGCAGCAGGCGCTGCTCGCGTGCCGGCATCTCGCCGGGCTTCGCGGCATCGTCATCCTGCTCCGGCAGCCAGCGCATGCGCTCGACGATGCGCTGATACACCGGATTGGCATCCAGGAAAAGAATGCGTCCGCCGGCGTGCGGCCGATCGAGACGGCGCAAGCCCGTCGTGCCGGTCAGATCGACATAGAAGCTCGCGCCGCTTCCCGGCGGCGGCACCAGCGCCAGGGTCGGTGCCCAATCCTCGAGCTGACGCGAGACCCATTCGACCTGGTCGGGCGTGAAGTTGCCGGAATCAAGACGCATGAGCAGCAGCGTCTGCAGATATTCCTGCTCGACGCACACACCCGGTCGCGAGAACGGCGCCGATCCGAACACGAGCTGCTCGCGTTGCCAGCCACGCATGCGGGCGAATTCGTAGAGCTCATGCAATTCACGCCATTGCGCGGGAATCCACTGCCCATAACGGAACAGGCGAAACTTGCCGTCGATGCCCTTGTAGTGCGCGAGACGCACCAGCACCCATGGCAGCACCGCGCGCCAGCGCTTGTTCTCCGCATGCGGATAACCCGCCTTGAGGGCGAGCTGGTACGCCGCCGTGAACGCCTTCACGAGGTCGAACACGGCGTGCCACAGCCGCGACTCGATGCTCGAGCTCTTGCTGTAGGTCGCGGTGTACTGCTGCGTCAGCTCGCTGATCAGCTGCTCGAGCCGGGCATCGATGCGCAGCAACGCCTCGACCTGATTGATGCCGGGCTCGCGGCGCTTCCCCGGGAATTGCGCGACGACGTCGAGCGCCTCGCGTTGCGTGGCGAGGCTGTCGCCGGCGGGCAGCGCTGCAAGCCAGCGCGCAGCGCTCTTCGGGCTGCGCAGCGGATCGTTGAGGGATCTGAACCAGATGAAGATCGGCTCCAGCATTCGATATGGTGGTAGCCGATAGCGACGGTTACCGGCCCGCCACCGTCATGCGGCCAATCAGCACCGATCCCACATGGCGCGAGCCGCGACGATCGACGTCGCGTCCGATCGCGACAATGTCGCGGTACATGTCCTTCAGATTGCCGGCGATCGTGATCTCCTCGACCGGGTAGGCGATCTCGCCGTTCTCGATCCAGAAGCCCGCCACGCCGCGCGAAAAATCGCCGGTCACCGGATTGACGCCCTGGCCGAGCTGCTCGGTCACCAGCAGGCCGCGTCCCATGAGACGCATGAGCGCGGCAAGATCGTGCTCGCCGTGGCTCACCACCAGGTTGTGATTGCCGCCGGCATTGCCCGTGGTGACCATGCCGAGCTTGCGGGCGGAATAGCTGCCGAGGAAATAGCCTTGCACGATGCCATCGCGCACCACATCGCGCGGCACGGTGGCGACACCTTCGTTGTCGAAGGGCGCGCTGCCTCTCGCCCGCGGAATGTGCGGCTCCTCGCGAATGGATACATGCGGCGCGAACACCTCCTTGCCGATCGAGTCGAGCAGGAACGAAGACCGCCGATAAAGCGAGCCGCCCGACACGGCTCCCACGAAGAAGCCGATGAGGTCGGCCGCCTCGGGCGCCTCGAACAAGACGGGGCATTCGACCGTGCCGAGCTGGCGTGCGCCGAGCCGCCGCGCCGTGCGCTCACCGGCGATGGCACCGACGTCGCGCGCGGACATGAGATCCCCGGCCGAACGTGCCGTCGTGTACCAGTAGTCGCGCTGCATGCCGGCCTCGTCCTCGCCGATCACCGAGCAATCGATGTGATGGCGCGAGTTGCGATAGCCGTGCAGGAAGCCGTTGCTGTTGCCGTATACGAACTCCGATTCGCTGCGGGCGACCGTCGAGCCTTCGGTGTTGGTGAGGCGCTTGTCGACGGCAAGTGCGGCGCTTTCGGCTTCGCGTCCGAGCGCGATGGCATGCTCGACCGTGAGATCCCACGGGTGGTAAAGATCGAGATCGGGAAAGGCGCGTGCGAGGCGATCCGGATCGGCCAGTCCCGATGCGGGATCTTCCGCCGTGTAGCGCGCGATCGTGAGCGCCTTCTCGACCGTGGAGCGAATCGCATCGTCGGCAAAATCGGCCGTGCTGGCGTGGCCCCGGCGCTGACCGATGTACACGGTCACCCCGATGCCCTTGTCCCGGTTGTAGGCGATCGTCTCGACCTCGTCCTTGCGCACCGTGACGCTCAATCCAACCGCCTGCGACACGTCGGTTTCCGCCGCGGTTGCACCTCCGGCACGGGCGGTGTCGAGCACGGCTTGCGCGATGCACTCGAGCTCGCCCCTCGGGAGCGGAAAGCGCTCCTCGACTTCAGGGCCGCCGGGCTGCAGCGCGCGGTCGCGCGCGGCGGGATCGGTGGAGCTCGATTGCATGCGGGTCATTGTGCGTGGGTGCCGAAGCGTGGGAGTGCGTGAGCTATGATAGCAAACGAGTCCCCTCTTCCTTATCGGAAAAGAGGGGCGTTTTCGCACGTGCAGCCGCGCCAATCCGTGTCCCGTCCCGACGAACTGCGCCATCGCACCGCTGTGCGCGACAACCTGCACGCTTCCGGCGAGGAAGAGCGTCCGCCATCGAAGACCCGGCGCAAGGCGGCCATGCACGCGTTGCAGGATATCGGCGTCGCCCTGGTCGAGCTCGAGACGCGGCAATTCAATGCCTTCGTGCAGGAGGTCGAACTTCCCGAGAACCTGCGCGATGCCCTTGCCGAAGCGCGCGGCATCCGCGCGCACGGCGGACGCAAGCGCCAGCTGCAATACATCGGCAAGCTCATGCGCGAAGTCGATGCGCAGCCGATCACGCAATGGCTCGATCGCCTCGCCCACGGGCAGCGCGAGGGCAGCGCACGCCAGCACGCGCTCGAGCGCTGGCGCGACCGCCTGCTCGACGAGCCGGACGCGCTCGATCGCCTGATGGCGGAGCATCCAACGCTCGATCGGCCACGGCTGCGCGCCCTCATCACCAAGGCGCGCACGGAACGCGCGGAAGGCTCGGCGCCGCACGCCTACCGCGATCTTTTTCGGGCATTGAAGGCGATCCTCAAGCAGGACGAGGACGTGCGCTGAGGTCTGAACGATGAATGCGACACCATGACGAACGCCGATGACACGCTGCTGATTGGACTCGTCTCCATCTCCGATCGCGCTTCGGCCGGGGTCTACCAGGACCAGGGCATCCCGGGGCTCAGCGAGTGGTTCATCGCCGCGCTCAAATCGCCCTGGCGCATGGAGACGCGCCTCATTCCCGACGAGCAGCCGGTGATCGAGCGCACGCTCATCGAGCTCGTCGACATCGTGCATTGCCAGCTGGTGCTGACCACCGGCGGGACGGGCCCGGCACCGCGCGATGTCACGCCCGAAGCCACGCTTGCTGTCGCGCACAAGGTGCTGCCGGGATTCGGCGAGCAGATGCGCCAGGTGAGCTTGAAATACGTACCGACGGCGATCCTGTCGCGCCAGGTCGGTGTGATTCGCGGCAACGCGCTGATCATCAACCTGCCCGGCCAGCCCAAGGCGATCAAGGAAACGCTCGACGGCATCTTCCCCGCCGTGCCGTATTGCATCGATCTCATCGGCGGACCGTACATCGAAACGAACGAGGATGTCTGTCGCGCGTTTCGTCCGAAGTCGGCGCAGCGCCCTGCGCGCTAAGTGAGCACGACACCCTTCCCGAACCAGCCCGCGCCCTACGCGGAGCGCAATCTTTTCGCGGAAGACGCCGCTCTCGATGATGCCGTGCGCACGCAAGGTGCAGCCGCATCCATGGGTGCGCTGCGCGCGTTCGGAGCGAAGCTCGGCACGGCCGAGGTGCTCGGGCTGGGTGAGCTTGCGAATCGTCATCCCCCGGAGCTGGCGACGCATGACGCGCGCGGCGAGCGGGTCGACGAAGTGACGTTCCATCCTGCGTGGGATGCACTGATGCAGATCGCCAGGGAAGCCGGCGAGCACTGCCTGCCCTGGACCACGCCGACCGCCGGCGCGCAGGTCGCACGCGCCGCGCAGATCTTCCTCCACGCGCAGGTAGAGAACGGGACGCAATGCCCGATCACGATGACGTTTGCGGCGATTCCGGTATTGCGTCGCCATCAAGCAGAGATTCCGCACTTTGCGAGCGTGTGGGAGCCGCGGCTCGTTGCCTTGACGCACGATGCGCGATCGGCACCGGTCGCGGCAAAGGCCGCCGCGCTGATCGGCATGGGCATGACCGAGCGCCAGGGCGGCTCGGACGTACGCAGCAACCGCACGCGCGCCGAGCCCACGAGCGACGGCAGCTTTCGCATCACCGGCCACAAGTGGTTCTTCTCCGTGCCGCAATCGGATGCGCATCTCGTGCTGGCGCAGGAAGCAACCGGCCTGTCGTGCTTTTTCCTG
>Ga0070741_10013802_pt1 | contig 14151 bp, 7 predicted proteins | sample Coa_R1_4_FD_66440 | JGI IMG/M metagenome (GOLD analysis project Ga0070741, IMG submission 66440) | Surface soil microbial communities from Centralia Pennsylvania, which are recovering from an underground coalmine fire - Coalmine... | ecosystem: Environmental > Terrestrial > Soil > Unclassified ... | reverse complement strand
CGAGCCAACGCGCGTCGAACGCCTCCGCCCGATCCGCGGCCTCCTGCGCGGTCAAATCGCCGATCCGCCGCAACAGGTCGTGCAGCCCGTCGGCCGAGCGCACGCGCCGCTCCTCGTCGAGCGACTGCAGCTCGCGCTCGACCTCGACCAGCACCTCGGGATCGAGCAGCTCCTTCAGCTCCTCCTGCCCGAGCAGCTCGCGCAGAAGATCGCGGTCGAGCGTGAGCGCCTGCGCCTTGCGCTCGGCGAGCGGCGCGTCGCCCTCGTAGAGGAACTCCATCACCCAGGCGAACGCCAGCGAGCGCGCGAACGGCGACGGCCCGTCGGTCTCCACCTCGTGCACGCCCAGCTCGCCGCGCTCGACGGCGCGCAGCAGCTCGACGAGCGCCGGCACGTCGAACACGTCCTGCAGACACTCGCGGTAGGTCTCGAGCACGATCGGGAAGCGCGGGTGCGTCGACGCCGACGCCATGAGGTTTTGCGCGCGCTGGCGCTGCGACCAGAGCGGCGTGCGCGCGCCCGGGCGGCGGCGCGGCAGGAGCAGCGCGCGCGCGGCGTTCTCGCGGAAGTGGGTGGCGAACAGCGCCGAGCGCGCGAGGTCGGCGAGCACCAGCTCCTCCAGCTCGTGCGAGTCGGGGATCAGCTCGCGCGCGCCCGGCACCGCGTCCGAGTCGGCGAAGCGCAGCGCGATGCCGTCGTCGGACCACAGCGCCTGTACGTCGAAGCCGCTCGCGCGCGCGAGCTTGCTCTTGACCGCCAGCGCCCACGGCGCGTGCACGCGCGCGCCGAACGGCGACAGGATGCAGACGCGCCAGTCGCCCAGCTCGTCGCGAAAGCGCTCGACGGCGATCGCGCGATCGGTCGGCAGCGCGCCCGACGCCGCCTGCTGCTCGGCGACGTAGCGCTGCAGGTTGGCCGCCGCGCGCGCGTCGAGGTGGTAGTCGCGCTCGAGCCACGCGCGCGCGTCGGCCTCGCGCCGCTCGCCCAGCTCGCGCGTGAAGGCGCCGAGCGCGCGGCCCAGCTCCATCGGGCGGCCGGGGCGGTCGCCATGCCAGAACGGCATCTTGCCCGGCTCGCCCGGCGCCGGCTTGACGATCACGCGATCGCGCGTGATGTCGACGACGCGCCAGGTGCTGGCGCCGAGCAGGAACGTCTCGCCCACGCGCGTCTCGTGCACCATCTCCTCGTCGAGCTCGCCGACGCGCGGGCCGCCTTCGCCGAGGTGCACGCCGTACAGGCCGCGGTCGGGGATGGTGCCGCCGTTGACGATCGCGAGCAGCCGCGCGTCGCGCCGCGCGCTCACCACGCCGCGCGCGCGATCCCAGATCAGGCGCGGGCGCAGATCGGCGAACGCGTCGGAGGGAAAGCGCCCCGACAGCATGTCGAGCACCGCCACCAAGAGCTCGCGCGTGAGCTCGCTGAAGCTGTACGCGCGGCGCACGATCGTCTCCAGCCGCTCGACGGTGAATTCCTCGACGGAGCACATGGCCACGAGCTGCTGCGCCAGCACGTCGAGCGCGGCGCGCGGCACGCGGATCGACTCCACCTCGCCGTCGAGCATGCGGCGCGCGACCACCGCGGTCTCGAGCAGATCGGCGCGCGTCTTCGGAATGATGCGGCCGACGGAGCGCTCGCCGACCGAGTGGCCGGCGCGCCCGATGCGCTGCAGCCCGCGCGACACCGCGCCCGGCGACTCGATCTGCACCACGAGATCGACCGCGCCCATGTCGATGCCCAGCTCCAGCGACGACGTGGCGACGATGCCGCGCAGCGCGCCCGCCTTGAGCTGCGACTCGATGTCCTCGCGCTGCGCGCGCGCGATCGAGCCGTGGTGCGCGCGGACCAGTGGAACCTCGCTTCGCTCGGGCGTCTCGCTCGCCAGCTCGTTGATCCGCTGCGCGATGCGCTCGCACAACCGGCGGCTGTTGGCGAAGATGATGGTCGAGCGGTGCGCGCGCACCAGCTCGAGCAGCCGCGGATGGATCACCGGCCAGATGCCGCGCTCCTCGCCCGACGGCGGCGCGGCTTGCGGCGCGGCCATGTCGTCGACGGGGACCTCGATGGTGAGATCGATGCGCGGCGGCTCCGACGCGTCGACGATCGCCACCGGCCGCGCGCCCGCGAGGTAGCGCGCGATCTCGTCGAGCGGCCGCTGCGTCGCCGATAAACCGATGCGCTGCGGCTCGCGCCCGGTCAGCTCGACCAGCCGCTCGAGCGACAGCGCCAGGTGCACGCCGCGCTTCGACGGCGCCAGCGCGTGGATCTCGTCGACGATCACGGTCTCGACGGTGCGCAGCGTCTCGCGCGCCGCGGTGCCGAGCATGAGATACAGCGACTCGGGCGTGGTGATGAGGATTTCGCCCGGCTCGCGCAGGAGGCGGCGGCGCTCGCTCGGCGGCGTGTCGCCGGTGCGCACGCCGACCGAGAGCGGGCGCAGCGGCGTGCCGAGCGCCGCCGCCGCTCGCTGGATGCCGGCGAGCGGCACGCGCAGGTTGCGCTCGACGTCGTAGGCCAGCGCCTTGAGCGGCGAGACGTAGAGCGCGCGCACGCCCGGCGGCGCCGAGGTGGCGCGCGACGCGCGGTCGAGACACCACAAGAACGCCGCCAGCGTCTTGCCGCTCCCCGTCGGCGCCAGCAGGAGCGCGTGCTCGCCTGCGGCAATTCGCCGCCAGCCCTCGACCTGCACGCGCGTCGGCGCCGCGAACGCCTCCCGAAACCACGCGCGCGTCGCCGGCTGAAACTCCGCCAGCGGATCGTCGGGCGCGCTAGTCATCAAACGCGGCGCGGGCGAATTGGGCGAGGAGCGCGAACAGCTCGGGGCGATCGCCGACGTGCGGCAGCGATTCGAAGCGCACGCTCGGGTGCGCGGCGCGGGCGGCGTCGACGAGCGCGGGCAGATCGCGCTCGACGTGCGCGCCGCCGGCGAGGAAGAGCGGCAGCACGCGGACGTGGCGCGCGCCCGCCGTCACCGCGGCGGCCACCGCGTCGGGGAATGACGGCGCCGCCAGCTCGAGGTACGCCAGCGCCACGCGCACGCCGGGAATCCCGTCGAGGCCGGCGGCCAGCCGCTCGAACGGCGCGCACCAGCGCGGATCGCGGCTGCCGTGCGCGAGCAAGATCAAGCAGCGTTCATTCACGCGCCGAGCATAGCACCGGCGCGCTCAGCGAAACGGATCGGGCCCCGGCTCGAGCTCGCCGAGCGTGGCGGCGCCCGCCAGCTCCGAGATCGGCCCCATGTTGAACCCGAGCGCGCGATGCTCGGTGGCGATCGCCGCGCCGGTGGCGAGCGTGGTCCAGCCCTCCCATGAGATCTCGATCCCTTTAATCGGGATCACCGACACCCAGAGCCGCCACGCGCGCGGGCGATCGCCGTCGCCGGTGAGCCACAGGTAGCGATCGCCCGGCGTCAGCCCGCCCTTGCCGTATTGCACCAGCAGCGCCGGCCGCCCGCCGACCTCGGCCACCGAGCGGGTCACGCCGTCGTCGAAATATTTCGGGATTGGGTTGAGCCAGAACGAATCGTTGATCCACGCCGCATAGGCTTTCTCGACGAGCGCGCGCGCCGCGTCGCCTTCGACCGGCTGTCCGCCCTTGAACGCGCGCCCGTCGCGGCGGCCGATGTCGAGCAGCACCTCGTACTCGCCGAAGCGCACGCGATCGAGGTTGCGCCGGCGATCCCACAGGTGGTGGTTGCGCGCGAACTTCCAGCGCACGGCGCCGGTGCGCGCCCACGCGTCGCTGTCCACCGAGCGCTGAATCGCGCGCGCCAGCTCGTCCGCCGCCGGCCCCTCTTTCGTCTCCGGCATCGAGTGCCGCAGCACCAGCCACAAGACTCCGACGAGAACGACGAGCGCGCCGACGATCCAACCGAGCACGCGCACGAGGCGCCGCACGAATCGCATGCGCCGACATTACTCCGAATCAGCGCTCGACCTCCAATTCCATGCCGGCGGAGTACGCGGTGATGTCGGGCGAGTACATCGACTGCACGACCGCCGAGGAGATGCGGTACTTGCCCGGCGTGGCGGGGCGCAGCGAGTGGCGCAGCTCGAGCTCGCCGTGCGGCAGCCAGTCGACGAAGAAGTTGGTGAGCGAGTCGCGCGGCTCCTCGTAGAACGACAGCTTCTCCCAGTGGTAGCCGGAGCGCAGCGTGGTCTCCTCGAAGCCCGCGCCGCGCGGCTCTTTGACGTGCACGTATTCGAACTGGCTGCCGGCTTTGATATACAAACGCACTTCAATGTCGTCGCCGACTTTGACTTTATCGCCGCTATGCAGCGGCTCGAGAATCGTCTCGCCGCCGCGGTGCACGCGTTTGAAATACTTTCGCTCGACCGAGACCAGCGTGCTCGGGTGCGCGTCCTGCAGCTTCGTCGACGAGTAGATCCACGTGCCCGAGGCGAACGCCACGCCCGGCCCCTGTTTGTCGATGCGCGCCTCGCCGTTCTGCGGCTTGAGCTCGGCGCCGGCGATTCGATACGTCAGCGGCTCCTGCCGCGAATCATCCGGTTTGATCGCGATCTCCGATTCAATCGCGCCCCATTTCAAATGGAATTGCTCGGGCGTCTTCAATGCGCCGCTCTTCTCCATCAATTCGAGCAAGGAATAGACCGCGGCCGCGGACGCCTTGGTCGAGTGCCATTGATTGCCTTTGCGATTGAAGAGCAGCCATTGCGCCATGCCGGCGATGCGCGCGTCGTCGGGCTCGAGCTCGGCCAGCGTGCGCAGGAAGAACGCGTGTTTCTCGACGGAGTCCGAGTACCACATCCACGAATAGCGCTCCGGCGTCCAATAGACGCCAATCAATGGATCGCTCTTGGATCCGTCGAGCGCGCTCTCCAATAGCTGCATCGCAGTCGCGCGATCGCCGAGCCGCGCCTCCACGCGCGCCATATATGCGCGCCCGAACGGCGTCAAAGTCTGCTTGTTCTCCAAGATCCATTTGCACCATTTTTTAATCTCGGGCAGCGCGCTGCCCACTCTAGTGAAGTATTTGCCGTCGAACGACGTGAGCACATAGGCGCCATAGGCGAGATACGCGACGTCCGACTCCTCCGCTTTCATATGGCGCGGCAATTCGCCGATCACGTAATCGAGCGCGCGCGTGACCAGGGCATTCGGCGGCTCGATTCCGAATTCACGCAACAACGAAAACCCGTCCAATAGATAAAGCGTCATATAGAAGTTTCCCTCGCCGCCGGGAAACCACGGGAACGAGCCGTCGGGGCGCTGCGCGCGCGTGAGCTTGTCGAGCGCGTCCGACTGCATCGACGCCACCAGCTTGGGATCGAGCAGCCCGCGCAGCCGCGCGTCGTCGGAGCCGCCCTCGGACTGCCGCAGCCACGGCGTCTCGGTCAGCTCGAGCAGCCGCCGCGGATCGTCCGAGCGCCAGGGCTCGTTCTCGGTCTTGCGGTGCGGCAGCGCCGCGATCGCCCGCGCCAGCTCGGGATGTTTTTTATAGATCTCGTTGACGATCGCCAGCGGCACGAAGCGATTGACCGTCTGCTCGGTGCACTCGTACGGGTATTCAATCAAATAGGGAATCGACCGCAATATCGATAAAGCCAATTGCGGTTCAATCGAGATCACCATCGATTCATTGCGCAGCGACGGATCTTTGGATTGCAGCAATTCGTCGAATCGCAGCGTTTTATGATCGTTTCCATTCAACGCCACCACCTGCGATTGAATCAGCCGCTCGCGCGAGGGCAGCACCGGCAGCTCGCGCTCCTCGGCGTCGGCCTTCTTGCCCGCCACCGCCTGCGCGCGAACTTTGTACGTGGCGATGCCGTCGGGCGCGGCCAGCGCGAAGTCGACCGCTTGCAGCCCGTGCGCCGCGACGTTGACCGTCTTCGCCGAGTCCGTGACGCCGAGCTTCGCCAGCGCCGATTTCCCGTCGGGGCCGACGATCGCCAGCTCGACCTTCGCCTGCGCCGCCTGCGCGGTCTCGTTGTGCACCACCGCGGTCACCGTCGCGCGATCGCCCTCGCGCACGAAGCGCGGCAGCTCGACGCGCACCATCAGCTCCTTGCGCGTGACGAACGTGTCCTCGGCGCGCCCCGCCTCGACGGCGCGGCCGAGCGCGAACACCTGCACGCGCCAGCTCGTCAGCCGCTCGGGCGCGGTGAACGAGTAGCGCCCCGCGCCGTTTTCGCCGACGCGCAGGTCGGGCAGGAACAGCGCGCTCTCGGCCATGTTGGTGCGCGGTGCAGGCGCGGGCGCGCTCCCGCCGTTGTGGTGCTTCGGGAGATCGACGCGCAAGCCGGTGGCGTCGTCGGGGCGGCCGTCCTCGTCTTGAAAGCCGTTGAACGACTCCGCCTCTTCGCGGTTGCCAAAGCCGCGCCGGTTGACCGCGAGCCGCAGCAGCCCTTCGCCGCCCATCGGCTGCGCGGCGGTGGTCGGCGCCGCCTCGCCGGTCATCACGCCCCTCGCGAATTGAAAATCGCCGTCGCCGAAGAAGCGGCGCGTCGGTTCGAACGAGAAGCGCGGCAGGCCGCGCGCCCGGTACGCGCCCTGGACCTCTTTGCCGCGCCGCTGCTGAAGCGCGGTGTCGAGCGGCATCCACGAGCCGTAGCCGTGCGCGAAGCCGTCGGTGCGCTCGTCGGGCGCGGGCGGCGGTTGGTAGAGCCCGTCGGCCCACGCGCCGGCGCCGCGCGCGTACAATTCGAGCGAGCGATCGTAGATCGCCACCAGCGCCTCGCCGGCCACGGGCTTCCCGCGCGCGTCTTTCACCTCGATGCCCCACTCCGCTTTCTGGCCCGGCTCGAGCGAGGCGGCGCGCGGCGCGAACGTGACCGCGAGCTTCTTGTCCTTGCGTTCGAGCGTCACGCCGGCGTCGGCGCCCTGCACGTCGAGGCCGAGCGTGCCGAGCCAGCGCAGCGTGAAGCCGTTCGCCTGCGGCGCGTCGACCTCGACCACGCGCACCTTCGCGCCCGCGGCGAGCGCGTGCCACACCAGCTTGCGCCAGGTCCAGACTTCCAGGTGATAGTTGCCCGACGCCCAGCCGCTGCCGACGAGGAACTGCACCTTGGCGCGCGGCTCGGCGGTGGTGGTGCGCGCGATCGCCAGCGGCGGCAGCGCCAGCGGCACGGCGCGCGTCTTCGCGTCGGCGACCAGGAACGAGCACGCGCCCTTGACCGTCGCGCCCCACGGATCTTTCGTCTCCAGCTCGAGGCGATAGCCGCCGGCCTCGAGCGCGGGCAGCGCGAGCGGCGACGGTTTGCCGGCGATGAACTTCACCTCGCCGCGCGCCGCCACCGCGCCGAGCGGATACGTTCGCAGCGCGCGCGCCAACTCGAGACCGGCGTCGGGCCGCGCGGCCGGCTCGCCGAGCTTGCGCACCTGCCACGTCGCCGCGCCCGCCACCGCCACCTCCGCGAGGTTGGTCAGCCGCGCGTCGATCGCCGGTTTCTCGTCGGAGAAGAAGAAGCCGTTCGCCCCTTGCGCCGACAGGAGCAGCGACTGCGCGCCGACGCGCACGCTCGACTGCGCGCTGATGGTGCGCCCGCCGGCGTCGTGCGCCTCGACCTCGATCTCGAAGTCGCTCACGTCCGGCACGTCGGGATCGTCGATATGCGGCTCGGTCGGATCGCGCTCGGGCGTGAACGCGATCTTGAACGCGCCCGACGCGTCGCTCTTCGCCTCGCTGCGCAGGATCTCTTTCTTCCCCGACGAGCGGTACCACGACCACCACGGCGTCCACTTGCGGCGCGACACGACGTACTTGACCGTCACGTCGGGCGCGGCGCCGCCGAAGTAGTATTTGATGGTGCCGGGCACCTCGGCTTTGCGGCCGTAGCGCTGCGCGTCCTTGGGCGCGTCGAGCGTGATCTCGAACTCGGGGCGCTTGTACTCCTCGACTGCGACGCCGAGGCTCGACGACACGTCGGGCAGCCCCGGCGCGGTGACGATGAGCTGGTACTGGCCGAGCAGCGCCTTGGCGGGGATCGCGAACGTGGCGGCCGCCGAGCCCATCGCGCCGGCGGTGAGCTCCTTCGACGCGGCGGTCTTGCCGTTGGCGTCGCGCAATTCGAGGCGCAGCTTGCGGCCGGCGTCGACTTTGAAGTTGCCGTCGCCGGCGCGCGCGATCGAGGTGACGCGCACTTTGACGTCCTGGCCCGGGCGATAGATCGGGCGATCGGTTTGCAGGTAGAGGACTAGCGGCGCTTCGTGATTGCGCGGGTTGTGGTAGCCAACGTTGGGGAAGAGCGCGAGCGAGTCGCCGCGCATCGCCAGCGCGTCGAGCTGCATGGCGCCGGCGATGGGAAAGCTCCAGACGGCCACGCCGTCGGCGCCGCTCTGCGCTGCGGCAGATTGCCGCACCCGCCAGTCGTGCGACCACAGCACGGCGACGTCGGCGCCGGGCGCCGGGCCGCTCGTCGCCGCGTCGAACACGTAGAAGCGTGCCGCCGCGTCGGTGTCGGCGCGCACGATGGCGAGGTCGGTGACGTCGAGGAACGCCGCCGACATCACGTCCTGGCCCTGGTGCAGGTGCGCGTCGCCCGACGCCACGATCGCGTACAGGCCGTTCGCCGCCACCGGCGCATCCGCGTCGAGCTCGAGGAAGCGGTGGTCGCCGCGATCGGGCAGCTTCACCGACCACTCGCGCAGCGGTTTGCGCGCGAGCCAGGCGCGCACCTGCGGCTCCGACGGGCGCGTCAGCTTCTCGGACCAGAAGTGGCCGTCGGCCTCGCGCTCGGGATCGATCTTGTAGAGGCGCAAGTAGACGGTCGCGAGGTTGCGCGCGCGAAGGTGCAGCGCGCTCCTGGCCGGCAGGCGCGTGACGTGCGCGCTCACGTCGAGCGTTCGGTCGAGCACGCGCTGGCGCGTCTGGCGGCAGCGCAGCGCCTCGGCGCCGTCGGCGGGCGCCTCCTTCAAGACGCGCTCGCACGCGTCGAGCGCGCGCTCGGGCTCGTCGCGCTCGACTTCGATCTCGGCGGCGGTGGCGCCGGCCTCCGCGCGCCCACCGACGGTGCGAAACGATCCGGCCCACGCTTCGAGCCGCGCCGCCAGCGCCGCGAGATACGCCTTGCGCTGCTCGGCGGTGCGCGCGCCCGCCAGCGCGTGCGGCACCATCGCGCGCAGCACGCGCCAGCGCTCGCTCGCGGTCGCGCGCCCGACCGGCCCACCGTCGAGCCGCGACGCGTCCTCGTACAGCGCGCCCAATCGCGCGGCCAGCGGCTCCTTCACCAGCTCGCGCGAGAACGTCTCCGCCGTCCACTCGACCGGCTCGATCGGCCGCTCGGCGCCCGCGTGCGCGCGCTCGAGCGCCCCGAGCCGCAGCACCACGAAGTCCCACAGCGACGGGAACCGCTCGCCCTCGAAGTTCTTGAGCACGAGATAGTCTTTGAAGCGATCGATCGGCACGCGCGCCAGCCGCTCGCGCGCGCCCCACAGCGCCGCCAGCGCCGCCTCGATCTCGCGGTCCACCTGCGCGCGCGACAGCTTGGCCGATCCCTCCGCGCCGCCCTCGGTCTCCTCGGGAAAGCCGTACCAGGACTCGACGCCCGAGAACATCTCCAGCTTGAGCAACTCGACCAGCGCCGCCAGCGAGACGTTCGCCGGCACGCGCGCGGCGCGCACGCGATCGAGCGCGTGCTCGTGCTGGTTGAGCAGCGTCTCGCACTCGGTGGCGCGAAACAGCGCGCGCGTGTAGACGTCGTCGCTCTTGGCGCTCTTCTGCGCGGCGTCGTACCTGGCCAGCGCTTCGTCGTATTTCCCGTCGGCGAACGCCTTGTCCGCGTCGGGAAACGCCACCGGCCCGACCGCCGCGTCGTCGCCCTTCGCCTGCGCCGGGCGATTACCGCAGCCGCACGCGAAGACCGCCAACGCCAACGACACACCCGTCGCCCAGCTCTGCATGCGCATGCCCCCAGTGAAGACGAACGACCGTACCGAAGGGTCTATCCGCCTTTGGACTGCGCGCAGTATCGCAGAGGTTGGCTACTTCGGATCGGCGCCGCAGGCGGGGTCGTCCTTGCAGCGCGCGATGGTCTCGAGCAGCGTCGCGCCGTCGCCGGTCGTGGTCTTGCCCTCGACCTTCTTCGCGAGCTTGCGCTTTTTCTCGACGGGGCGCGCCGCCACCGGCTGCGGTTCCGGCTTGGCGATCGCGGCCGCGGGCGCCGGCCGCTCGATCGGCGCCGCCACCGGCACCGCGGCCGGCACCGGCACCATGCGCTCGCGGATGATCGGCTCGCGCGTCACCATCAGCACGAACATGCCGACCGCCGCCGCCGTGGTCAGCGCCAGCGCCACCGCCCAGCCGCGCGGCAGCCGCGCAGGCACGAGCGCCGGCGCCGGCGCCGGCTCGCGTTCGCGCGATCGCGCCAGCTCCAGCTCGTGCGCGCGCTCGCGTTCCCGCTCGCGCTGGCGGTCCCGTTCGCGCTCGCGCTCCCGCTCCCGTTCGCGCTCGAGCTTTTCGCGCAGCACCTCCACTTGCGCCTGCGCCTCGACCAGCTCGCGCGCCGCCCGCTCGCGCGCCTCCTCCTCGGCGCGCGCCTTGCGCTCCTCCTCTTCCGCCTTGGCGCGCTCCTCCGCCACCCGCTCGAGCTCGATCCGCCGCAAATCTCCGAGCGCCACGATCACGCTGCTCTCTGTCCGCATCGCGTCCTCCGCATCCACGCATCGCAGGTTCCGCGCCAGCGCGCGCACCCCGCCGCACCGCCGCGTCTCCGACGGCTCGCGCCTGGTTTGCTATTGGACGTAGAATCGCGATCTATCCTTTGCGACTTTCGCGGATCCGCAGGCCGAGCTGGTTGAAGCGCAGCCGCACGCGCCGCGCGTTCGACGAGGCGTTGCCGTGCAGGAGCCGCTTCGCCATCGCGGTGAAATCGCCGCCGCACTCTTTGTAGAGCGCGGCGTAGAGCTTGCGCTCCAGCTCCTGCGCCACCTGGCGCAGCGTCGCGCCCGCTTCGACGTCGGCCGCCGCGCCGCGCGTCTTGACCGCCGCGCTCTCCCACGATCCGGCGACGAGGTCGCGCACCAGCTTGGCGGGGATCGGGATCGTGCGCGCCGCCTGGCCCGACGGCGCGCGCCCCTCCTCGACGGCGCGCAAGGCGTCGGCGAGCGCGAACACGGCGGCGCTGGCGGCGAGCAGGCCGAGCTCGCGCACGTTGCCCGGCCACGCGTGCGCGCGCAGCGCGGCGATGGTCGCCGGCGCGATCGCAAACGCCACGCCGCGCGACGGCGGCGGCGGCGCGCGCCCGAGCGCCAGCTCCGCGTGCGGCGGACCGGCTAGCTTGGCCGCGTCGAGGTACGCCGCCAGGAGCGCGCGATCCGCGCCCGAGGCGAACGTCCGCTGCACGAACGCGCCCAGCAGCTCCTCGAGATCGGCGAGCCGCTCGCGCAGGGGCGGCAGCACGATGCGCGCCGCGGGATTGAGCCGCGCCAGCAGATCGGCGCGAAACGTCCCCGCGCGCACCGCCGCCTGCAGATCGGCGTTGGTCGCCGCCACCAGCTTCACGTCGACGGGGCGCGGCGTGTTCTCGCCGAGCCGCGTGACCTGCTTCTCCTCGAGCGCGAGCAGCAGCATGCGCTGCGCCTCCGGCGGCAGGCTGCCGATCTCGTCGAGCAGCAGCGTGCCGCCGTGCGCGCGCTCGAACCGCCCCGCGCGCTCGACCGCGCCCGAGAACGCGCCGCGCGCGGTGCCGAACAGCTCGGCCGCCACCAGCGTCGGCGGAATCGCCGACAGATCGACCGACACGAACGGCCCGCGCCGCGCCAGCACGTGCTCGGCGAGCGCGCTCTTGCCGGTGCCGGTCTCGCCGAGCAGCAGCACCGGCAGCGACGTGCGCGAGAGCGTGAGCGCGTCGCGCCGCACGCGCGCCATCGACGCCGTGCGCCCCCACAAATAACCGCCCGCCGCCGGCGCGTCGCGGCGCCGCGCCAGCACGCGCTCGACCAAGAGCCCGAGCGCGCGCGCATCGAACGCGTCGGCGCCCGCCAGCGTCACGAACTCGTCGACGGCCAGCGCCTCGGCCGCGTCCTCGTAGCGCAGCTCCTCCTCGGAGGTCATCAGCACCACCGGCAATTCGCCGCGCGCGCGCCGCAGCTGCGCGAGGATGTCGAGCCCCTGCAAGCGCCGCCGCCGCTCGAGGTCGCCCGCCGCCGGCACCAGCCGCGCCTCGTCGAGCTCGAAGGCGACGTCGAGCAGCACCACGTCGACGTCGGGGTGCCGCTCGAGCGCGTCGGCCGCCTCGCGCGCGTCGTGCGCGTGGGTGAGCGTGCAGCCGGCGCGGCGCTCGCACGTCCAGCACGGCCCGTCGAGCTCGCAGCGCGTGGCGTAGGCGTAGTCGCGCAGGAAGCGGTGCGCCAGCTCGACGTAGCGATCGCCGTCGTCGACGATCAGCAGCTTGGGCTTCACGGCACCTCCCGCGCGAGCGCGCGCAGGCGGCGCTCGACCTCGACGGCGATCGCCGCGCCGCGCTCGACCGCGCGCGCGTCGCCGGCGCGCAGCGGCGCCTCGAGCGCGTCGGCTTCGGCGAGCAGCGCGCGCGCGACCCGCAATTCGGAGCGCGCGTTCGACAGCTGCGCGTCGAGCATCGACCAGCACGCGGGCGGGCCATCCGCTCGGCCATTCGTGCTCGGATCGGCGATCGGCACCGCCAGCTCGTCGAGCACGATCGACGCGCGCTCGCGCTTCGCGCCCAGCTCGTAGAGATCGCGCGCCAGCATCGCCACCAGCTCGGCGTCGAGCGCGACGCCTGACTTCAAGTTGCGCGCGGTGCGGGCGACGTACTTGGCGACGTCGTGCACGATGCGCAGCGCCGCCTCGCGCGGCGTCACGCGGCACCGAGCGCGACGCGCAGCGCCGCGGCGTCGAACGACGGGATCGCCGCCACGTCGCCGTAGAGCTGCCGCAGGTTCGCCAGCCGCCGCGGCGGCAGATCGTGGATGAACACCGCCGGCTGCGCGAACCCCGCCGCGCGCAGCTCGCCGAGCACGAGCGCGCCCTGCTGATCCTTCAAGTAGCGCAGCGCGCGCGCGCGATCGCCGGAGAACAGGCGCGCGGCGGTGCCGGCGAGATCGCCGACCAGGTCCTCGGGCGCGGCGCGCTCGAAGCGCAGATCGATCAAGAGCGCGTCGGCGGCGCGCGCGGTCAGCGCGGCCAGCGCGTCCTTCGCCGTCGAGACCGCCTCGATCTCGAAGTCGGCGGCGAGGAACAGCCGCGCGAACTCGGCGTACTCGGTGCCGTCCTCGATCACCAGGAGGCGCTTCACGACGCCGCCCGCACCGGCTCGGCCTCGGGCGCCGCGTCGACGGTGGAGTCGAGCGCGCGGAACAGCCGCACCACCACCGCCTGCGTGAAGCCCGCGTCGCCCGGCTCCACCTCGAGCGCGCCGTCGTAGCGCCCGAGCGCCGCGGTCACCAGGCCGAGCCCGCGCTCGAGCCGCGCCGCCGCGATCTGCTCGGGCGTGAGCCGCTCGGGGCTGGTGTCGCGCACGCGCACGCGCACCAGCTCCTCGCCCGTCGGCTCGAGCGCCACCTGCACGTCGAGCGCCACGCGCCGCGGCCGCGGCCCGCGCTCGGCGGCGGCCACGGCGTTACGCACCAGGTTCTTCAAGATGATGATCAGATCGATGCGGTAGACCTCGACGGCGAGGTTGGGCGGCAGCGCGCCCACCGACAGCTCGTCGAGCGGCGACGAGCCCGGCTCGGCGCCCACCGCGCGCACCACCTCGTCGAGCAGCGCGCCGTCGATGCGCGTGCGCACCAGGCCCGCGGTGAGCGCCTGCAGCTCGGCGTCGAAGCGGCGCAGCTCGCGGTGCGCGCGCTCGAGCCGCGCCGCCGCGCGACGGAACGACGCGCCCGGATGCTCGAGCGCCGGACGCAGCCGCTCCAGCTCGGCGATGGCGCGGCCCGCGCGGCGAAACGATCGCTCGTTGCGCGCGAGCGCGAAGCGCGGACCGAGCGCGCGCTCGAACGTGCCGAGGTGGCCGCGCCACGCCGCGCCGAGCGGCTCGCCGCGATACAGCCGCCCGACGAGAAACTCGAGCTGCGCGCGCGCGGGCTCGCTCTCGCCGGCGGCCGCGTGCACCACGTCGCCGACCGCGAAGATGCGGTGCTTGAGCAGCTCGTGGCGCAGGCAGCCGATCAGGTACGCGAGCGCCGGGTGCAGCTCGGGGCTCCGCGCGGCGCGCGCCTCCAGCGACGGGC
>Ga0070741_10013801_pt1 | contig 14151 bp, 13 predicted proteins | sample Coa_R1_4_FD_66440 | JGI IMG/M metagenome (GOLD analysis project Ga0070741, IMG submission 66440) | Surface soil microbial communities from Centralia Pennsylvania, which are recovering from an underground coalmine fire - Coalmine... | ecosystem: Environmental > Terrestrial > Soil > Unclassified ... | reverse complement strand
GGGGGGGGGGGTTCAGGGGGGGAACCGGCCGTCCCCCCCATGCGCGAGAGCGTCTCATCCGAACCTGCCGGTGACGTAGTCCTCCGTGCGCTTGTCGGCCGGGTGGGTGAAGATCGTCCGCGTCTCGTCGTACTCGACGAGGACGCCGTGGCGGTCGCCGCCCGCGACCTCGAGGCTGAAGAAGGCGGTCATGTCCGCGACGCGGGCGGCCTGCTGCATGTTGTGGGTGACGATCACGAGCGTGTAGTCGCGCTTCAGCTCGTGCATCAGGTCCTCGATCGCCGCGGTCGAGATCGGGTCGAGCGCCGACGCGGGCTCGTCGAGGAGGATCACCTCCGGCTCGACCGCGAGCGCACGAGCGATGCAGAGCCGCTGCTGCTGTCCGCCGGAGAGCGCGAGCGCGCTCCGGTCGAGCCGGTCCTTCACCTCGTCCCACAGGGCGGCGGCGCGCAGGGCGCGCTCGACGCGCTGGCCGATGCTGCCGGGCAGGCCGAGCGCCTTCGGCGCGAACGCGACGTTGTCGTGGATCGACTTCGGAAAGGGGTTCGGCTTCTGGAAGACCATTCCGATTCGCCGGCGGACCTCCACCGGGTCGGCGTCGCCGCCGTACAGGTCTTCGCCGCGGTAGCGGATCGTCCCGCCGACCTTCACGCCGGGCACGAGGTCGTTCATCCGATTCAGGCAGCGGATGAAGGTGCTCTTGCCGCAGCCGGACGGCCCGATCACGGCGGTGATCACGTGCTCGTAGACGTCGAGGCTGACGTCGCGGACGGCGACATTCGAGCCGTAGGCGACGCTCAGGCCGTCGATCTCGAACGCGACGGCACGCTCGACGGCAGGCTGAAACTCGGTTCTCAGGCTCGAGGCGACGTCGATCGTGGCGGGCACGCTCCGAGTGTCGCGCGCCGCCGCCTCGGCCCGGGTCTACGGGATGTATCCGGCCGGTGTCGGGCTGGTGAACGGGCCTTCCGGGGCGGGCGCAGGCTGCGAAGCTCGGGCGGATGGACGTCGCCGCCTCACCGTGCGCGCCCGCCTCGCGGCGCCGGCTGACCGACCGGATAGGCGACCTCGCCCTCCACGTCGCGAGCGCCGCTGCAGCCTTCGGCGGCGTCGCCGTCCTCGGCCTGGTCGCGTACCGGGTCGCCTACGGCGCGTGGCCCGCGATCCGGACGTTCGGGATCTCCTTCGTCTGGCACGAGGCCTGGAACCCGGTGACGAGCAGGTTCGGCGCACTCGACTTCCTCTACGGCACCGCCGTCACCTCGTTCGCGGCGGTGCTGATCGCCGGCCCGCTCGCGGTCGCGATCGCCCTCTTCCTGACGGAGCTCGCGCCCCCGGCCGTCCGCGGCGTGATCGGCTCGCTCGTCGAGATGCTCGCCGCGGTGCCGAGCGTCGTCCTCGGGCTCTGGGGGATCTTCGTGCTCGGCCCGTTCGTCCGCGACCACTTCGACCCCTGGCTGCATTCCTGGTTCGGCCGGATGCCGCTGTTCAGCGGCACACCTCAACAGGCCGGGATGCTGCCCGCGATCCTGATCCTGGCGATCATGATCGTCCCGATCACGGCGAGCGTCGCGCGCGAGCTGCTCGAGGCGGTGCCCTCCGAGCTGAAGGAGGGCGCGTACGGGCTCGGGCTGACCCGGTGGGAGATGGTCCGCGGCGTCGTCCTCCCGTACACGCGCGGCGGCCTCGTCGCCGCGCTCCTGCTCGGGATGGGCCGCGCGGTCGGCGAGGCGATCGCGGTCACGCAGGTGATCGGAGGGTTCGCCGGGATTCCCACCTCGCTGTTTCAGCCCGGCGACACGCTCGCCAGCCGGATCGCCGCCCAGTACCAGGGAGCCGTCTCGAACCTCCACGTCGCCTCGATCGTCTACCTGGCGCTGATCCTGCTCGTGTTCGCGTTCCTGACGAACGTCGGCGCGCAGGTGATCGTCCGTCGATTCGAGCCGGGGAAGGCGGGGTGACGGCGTCGCACCTCGCAGCAGGCAGCCGCGTGAAGCGTCGAAAGCGAGTCGACTTCGCCGTGCAAGCGGGCTGGGTGCTCGCCTCAGCGATCGCCGTCGCGGTCCTCGCGATCGTCACCGGGTCGGTGCTCGTCAGGGGCGTCCCCGCGCTGAACGGGGACCTGTTCACGAGGACGCCGGTCACGTTCGGCGAGACCGGCGGCGGGATCGCCCACGCGTTCGTCGGCAGCCTCGTCCTCGTCGGGATCGGGGCGGCGATGGCACTGCCGGTCGGGGTTCTCTCGGCGATCTACGTCAGCGAGCTCGCCGACCGGCGGGTCGCGCGCGTGGTCACGATCTCGCTCGACGTCCTGAACGGCCTGCCGTCGATCGTGATCGGCATCTTCCTGTTCGCGCTCCTCGTCGTCGGGCGCGGCCAGAACGCGTTCATCGGCTCGCTCGCGCTCGCGATCATCATGCTGCCGCTGATCTCGCGCTCGACGCAGGAGGTTCTGGCCCTCGTGCCGAGCCACCTGCGCGAGGGGAGCCTGGCGCTCGGGGTCAGCAGGTGGCGGACGATCGTCGGCGTGATCCTCCCGACGACGGTCAGCGGCATCTTGACCGCGACGACGCTCGCGGTCGCACGCGCGGCGGGCGAGACCGCGCCGCTCCTCTTCACCACGTCGCTGTTCGGCAACGACGTGTCCGGCGACGTCGGCCACGCCCTCGCCTCGGTTCCGGTCGTCATCTTCACCTACTCCGAGGCGCCCGACCCACACCTGAACGACGAGGCCTGGGCGGCTGCGTTCGTGCTGATCGTGTTCGTGCTCGTGACGAGCCTGCTGTCCAGAGCCTTGCTGGCGAGAAGCAGGCGCAAGCTGGAACGAGGCTGAGGTCGTTCGCAGCCGAACGTCGCGGGACGTTCCGCGGTCCGTTCACAGCCCCTTCACCAGAGCGTCACCGGCCCGCCGCCCACGGTGCGGGCGGCCGGCGTGACACTGGCCGGCGACGGTCCCAACGAGGAGAAGGGGAGGAATGAAGACCACGGTTCTGTCCATCGGAGCGCTCGTCGTCGCGGCGCTCGTCGTGACCGCAGGCGCGCTCGCCGGCGGCTCGGCGAGCAGGGCCGGTTCCCTGAACGGGGCGGGCGCCACGTTCCCGTTCCCGCTGATCTCGCAGTGGCAGCGCGACTACGAGTCGAAGACCGGCACGAAGATCACCTACAACCCGATCGGCTCCGGCGGGGGGATCGCAGCGATCACCGCGCGCACGGTCGACTTCGGAGCGAGCGACGCTCCGCTGACGCCGGATCAGCTCGCGGCGTGCAAGGGGTGCGTCCAGATTCCGTGGGTACTGTCCTCGACGTCGGTGGTCTACAACCTGCCGAGCGCCCCGAACAACCTGAAGCTGACCGGCCCGATCCTGGCGCGCATCTACCTCGGCACGATCACCAGGTGGAACGACGCGGCGATCAGGAGGCTGAACGCGGGCGTCGCCTTGCCGGACACGAAGATCACGCCCGTCTGGCGCTCGGACGGCTCCGGCACCACCTACAACTTCACCGACTACCTGTCCTCTGTGAGCGGCGCGTTCAAGACGAAGGTCGGCAACTCGACGCAGGTCAGCTGGCCGACCGGCTTCGGCGGCCGTGGCAGCTCCGGCCTCGCGGGCGTGGTCAAGAACACCGAGGGCGCGATCGGCTACGTCGACGTCGCCTACGCGCTGACCAACCGCATCAAGTTCGCCCGCGTCCAGAACAGGGCCGGCAAGTTCATCACGCCGGGCCTGCGCGCGATCGCGGCCGCGGCCGCGACGATCAAGTCCGTACCGGCGGGCAACGAGATGCACATCGTCGATCCGCCCGCGAGTCAGCCGCTGGCGTACCCGATCTCCACGTTCTCGTACGTCCTCCTGCCGACCAGGTCGAACAAGGCGGTGGAGCTGCGCCGGTTCGTCTTCTACGCCCTCACGCAGGGGCAGAAGCTCGGGCCGAAGCTGCTCTTCCAGCCGATCCCGAAGGTGGTGCTGGTCGCGGCGGAGAAGACGCTGAAGCAGGTGCAGCCCGCCGCGTAGGCGGCCGTTCTCCTCGGCTGCGAGACGGAGGCGGGTGCCACGGGCTGCGCCCGCCTTCGTCTGCCAGACTTCGCGGTGCAGGTGAGCCAGCTCGCCTTCGACCGGGCCACCGCCGAGCGGCTCGAGGCCGCGTACCGGTCTCGGGACGTCGTGCGCAGGCGGGAGCTCGTGTACGCGGCGCTCGACGCCCGGCCGGGCGAGCGCATCGTGGACGTCGGGTGCGGGCCCGGCTTCTTCGTCGAAGAGCTGCTCGACCGCGTCGGGCCCGGCGGCGCCGTTACTGGCGTCGACCGCAGCGCCGAGATGCTCGCGGTCGCGGCCGCCCGCATCGAAGGGCGCCCGAACGGATCCCTGCTCGAGGGCGAGGCGGCAGCGGTGCCGGTCGCGGACGGCGCATTCGACGCTGCCGTGTGCGTGCAGGTGCTCGAGTACGTCGCCGACGTCGACTCGGCCCTCGCGGAGCTCTTCCGCGTCGTCCGGCCGGGCGGCCGGGCCGTCGTCTGGGACGTCGACTGGTCGACCGTCTCCTGGCACTCGGCCGATCCCGGGCGGATGGAGCGGGCCCTCGCAGCCTGGGACGGGCATCTCGCGCATCCGGCGCTCCCGCGCACGCTGTCCGCGCGGCTCGGGCGGGCCGGCTTCCGGGACGTCGTCGCCCGGGGGCACGCGTTCGTCTCGCTCGACCTCTCGCCGGATGCCTACATCGGCGCCGTCTTCCCGCTCGTCGACAGCTACGTGCGGGAGAGCGCGGCCTTCCCCGCGGCCGAGGCGGCGGCCTGGGCGCGCGAGCAGCGGCGGCTGAGCGAACGCGGCGAGTTCTTCTTCGCCTGCATCCAGTGCTGCTTCACGGCGGTCAAGCCGAGCGCGTAGCGCTCGGGGCTCCGGCGTCTCTCGCGCGGGGGAAGGGTGGGTCCAGCGACCTCAGAAGATCCCCTGCACGGGCCAGTACACGGCCCCGGCGACCAGCGCGGCGGCGGGAATGGTCAGGAACCAGGCGCCGACGATGTTTCCCGCGATCCCCCAGCGCACCGCGGACAGGCGCTTGGTCGAGCCGGCTCCGAGGACGGCGCCCGAGATCACGTGGGTGGTCGAGAGCGGATACCCCAGGCGGGTCGCCATGTCGATGACCGCCCCGGCGGAGAGCTGGGCCGAGAAGCCCGCCGCCGGCTCCATCTTGTAGAGCCGCTGGCCGAGCGTCCGCATGATCCGCCAGCCGCCGGCGTACGTCCCGGCCGCGATCGCCATGCCTGCGGCCACCTTCACCCAGCCCGGGATGTAGAAGTGGTCGATCGAGCCGTTCGTGTACAGGGCGAGCGCGATCACGCCCATCGTCTTCTGGGCGTCGTTCGAGCCGTGCGTGAAGGCCACGAAGGTTCCGGAGAGGAGCTGGCCGAGGCGGAAGGTCCTGTTGGCGGCGGCCGCGGGCATCCGCTGGAAGATCCAGAAGATGGCGACGAGGAGGACGAACGCGACGCCGAAGGCGAGGGTGGGGGCGACGAACGCTGGGATGACGACCTTGTGCGCCAGCCCGTGCCACTGGACGCCGCTCCAGCCCGACTGCACGATCGCGGCGCCGACCAGCCCGCCGATCAGCGCATGCGACGAGCTGGACGGCAGCCCGAGCCACCAGGTGAGCAGGTTCCAGGCGATCGCCCCGACGAGCGCCGCGAGCACCGTCTTCGTGTTCGCGAGGCCGGTGTCGACGATCCCCTTGCCGACGGTCGACGCGACGGCCGTCGTGACGAACGCGCCGACGAGGTTCGCGATCGACGCGACCGCGACCGCCAGCCGGGGCGACAGCGCCCGGGTCGAGATCGAGGTTGCGACGGCGTTCGCCGTGTCGTGGAAGCCGTTCGTGAAGTCGAAGCCCAGGGCGACGACGATCGCGACGACCAGAAGCGCATCACCCTCCAAGCCGGCTACCGGTTCTTGACGAGGATCGCCTCGAGCACGTCCGCCGCGTTCTCGCAGGCGTCGACCGCCTCCTCGAGCCCCTCGTGGATGTCCTTCCAGCGGATGACCGTGAGCGGGTCGGTGCTCGACCGGAAGAGGTCGGCGATCGACTCGTGGAGCAGCCGGTCGCCCTCGTCCTCGAGCGAGCGCAGCTCGATCAGCTGCCGGCTGGAGTCCTTGAAGCCCTCGAGGCGCTGCATCGCCTCGTCGAGCATCATCGTCGACCGCAGGATCACGTCGGCCTGCTCGCGGGCGCGGCCGGGAACCTCGACCACCCCGTACGAGAACAGGTTGCCGGCCGCCTCGTCGATGAAGTCGCAGACGTCGTCGACGGCGGCGGCGAGGCGGTAGATGTCGTCGCGGTCGAACGGCGTCACGAAGGTGCGGTTCAGCAGCGTGACGACGTCGTGGGTCAGCTCGTCGCCGCGGTGCTCGCGGTCCTTGATCCGGTCGACCAGCTCGCTCCCGTTCTCCGGGAAGGTCGTGAAGAGCTGGACGAGGAGCCGGGCGATGTCGACCGCGTTCGAGGACGCCTGGCAGAAGAGGTCGAAGAACTCGCGGCGCTGCGGGGTCAGCCGGACGCGCATCCCGGCGTCTATATCAGACGGTCACCCCGACACCGGAAACGAGCAGGTGATCGTCAGGCCGCCTTCGGGACTGCGCGTCGCCTCGACCGTTCCCCCAGCCGCGACGACGATGTGCTTCACGATCGCGAGCCCGAGGCCGGTCCCCCGGGACGTGCGCGCGCGGTCGGCGCGGTAGAAGCGCTCGAACAGGCGCGGCAGGTCCTCGGCGGGGACGCCCGCGCCGTTGTCGGCGCCCACGAGCAGCACCGTGCCGTCCCGCCACCTGCGCGCGCGGAGCGCGAACGTCGCGCCCTCGCCGGCGTAGCGGATCGCGTTCTCGAGCAGGTTCGACGCGATCACCCGCACCATCCGGGCCCGGAGCGGCACCTCGACGCCCTCCTCGCACTCGACGATCACGCGGACTCCGGCGAGCTCGGCGCGGGCGGAGGCCTCGTCGGCCGCCTCCCGGAGCAGCGGGCAGGCGGGCGTGCTGCCGAGCGAGACGACCTCGCGGCCCGTCTCCAGCTCGGTGAGGAAGAGCACGTCGTCGATCAGCTCGCCGATCTGTCCGACCTCGGCGCGCGCCTGCTCGATCACGGTGCGCGCGTCTGCGCCGGGGAGCTCGGCCGCCTCGAGCAGGACGAGCAGCCGCGCGAGCGGCGTGCGCAGCTCGTGCGAGACGGCGGCCGTGAAGCCAGACCGGAGCTCCTCGTAGGCGGCCATCTCGCCCGAGCGGCTGCTCAGGTACACGAGCCGCTCGTTGTGCCCGTCGACCGCATACGGCACCACCACCGGGACGCGGGCGGCGTCCTCCCGGAGCAGCTCCGCGGGGATCGGCTGCCCGGCCGCGACGCCCGGCAGAGACAGGCGAGCTCGCCGGCTCGCCGCCACGACCACGTCGTCCTCGTCGACGACGAGCACGATCTCCGGGCTCTCCTCGATCAGCAGCCGCGCGCGGGCCGCCTCGAGCGCAGTCCCCTCTCGGCCCGCGTGCCTGCGCGCGCGAAGCCGCGGGATCACCACCTGTTCACCGGATCTTCACAGTCATTGCACCCGCCAGCGCACGCCAGCGACGATGATGACACCGGCGCGATGGCCAGAGTGCTGATTGTCGAGGACGACGACGTGATCGCAAACGGGATGGCGGCGCATCTCGCCGCCGACGGGTTCGACCCGGTCGTCGTCGCCAAGGGCGAGCAGGGCCTCGCCCGACTCAGATACGAGCGGCCGGATGTCTGCGTGCTCGACCTGATGCTTCCCGAGCGCGACGGCTGGAGCGTGATCGAGTCCGCGCGGGCCGAGGGGATCGGAACCCCGATCGTCGTCGTCAGCGCGCGCGGCACGGAGCACGACCGCGTCCACGCGCTCGAGATCGGCGCCGACGACTACCTCGTCAAGCCCTTCTCGATGAAGGAGCTCGTGGCGCGGGTGCGTGCCGCCGCCCGGCGAGGCGTCCGCGCGCAGGAGGCGGTGCGCGGCGAGGTGATCGAGATCGGCGAGCTCCGGGTCGACCCGCGCGAGGTGCAGGCCTACGTGGCCGGCCGGAGCGCCGAGCTGACGCCGACCGAGTTCCGGCTGCTCTACGCGCTCGCGCTCGAGCAGGGGCGCGTGGTCACCCGCGACGAGCTGCTCCAGCGCCTGTGGGGCCGGCGCGAGACCCATCGCGACCGTACGGTCGACGTGTTCGTCAAGAAGCTCCGCGAGAAGCTCGATCGGCCGGACGCCACTCACACGTGGATCCAGACGCGCTACGGCGTCGGCTACAAGTTCGAGGCGCTCGAGAAGACGTAGCGTCGAGACACGCGTCTGCCCGCCGGGCCTGTCCTAGTCCTTGTCCGCGCGGTACTTGCGTCGCAGCCGGTGGAAGTCGCGGCGGTAGAGGATCGTCACCACCTCGCCGTACTGCTCGCGCAGCTTGCGAACCTTCTGGTTCTTCTTGTGCACGTGCGACTGCTTCATCACCGTGCACTCGATGTACGCGTCGGCATCGGGGAGGTAGAAGTCCGGCGTGATCGCCTGGCGAACCGTTCCGTCCGGCGAGCGCTCGAGGGTGAACGTGCGCGGCTCGTACTCCCACGCGATCCCTTCCTCGTCCAGCAGCTCGGCGAGCTCCTGCTCGGCCGGGTGGGCGAATCGCGGCGGCTGCTTGCCCCGGTAGAAGCGGAAGCTCACACGATTCGTGTTGCCGCCTCGCGAGACGCAAAACGGCGGAGGCGGCTACCTGGTGATCCTGCCCGCCGCTTCGGTCGCCTCGCGCAGCCGGGCTGCGTGACCGCTCGTCAGCTGACCCGGCCGGAGCCGCCAGCGCCAGTTTCCGTCGGTCGTCCCCGGCATGTTCATCCGGGCCTCGCTGCCGAGCCCGAGCACGTCCTGGGCCTGGACGATCGCCAGCTCGGCACGCGACGAGAACGCGGTCTCGATCAGCTCCCAGCTCGGCTCGACCCCCGGCAGCCCCGTCGCCCGGCGCTGCCGGCGGGACAGGGACCGCCACCAGCCGAGCGCGGTGTCGCAGTCGTGGGTGCCGACGTACACGACGGAGCGGCGCCGGTGGTTCTCGAGCCGGTGCGGGTTCGAGGGCGGCCCGCCGTAGGCGAACTGCATGACGACCATGCCGTGGATGCCGAGCCGGTCGCGAAGCTCCTCGACCCTCCTGGTGATCACCCCGAGGTCCTCGGCCACGAGCGGCAGCGACCCGAGCTCGCGCTCCGCGACGGCGAACAGCTCCGCTCCGGGCCCGCGCCGCCAGTGGCCGTGCTTCGCGGTCCTGTGCCGCCGGGGCACCGCCCAGTAGGAGACGAAGCCGCGGAAGTGGTCGATCCGGGCGACGTCGACGAGCTCGAAGGTCCGCTGCAGCCGCTCGACCCACCAGCGGTACCCCTGCTCGCGCATCGCCGCCCAGTCGTAGAGCGGGTTGCCCCAGAGCTGGCCGACGGCGCTCAGGCCGTCGGGCGGCGCGCCGGCGACCAGGTCGCGCTGGAACAGCTCGGGATGAGCGCGCAGGTCGGCGCCGCCCCGGGCGACGTAGATCGGCACGTCGCCGAGCAGGCGGACGCCGCGCTCGGCCGCGTAGCGCCGGAGTGCGGTCCACTCGCGGTCGAAGCGCACCTGCGCGGCGATCGCGCCCGCACCGGCGAAGGCCGCCCAGTCGGCGATCCAGTACCGCTCGCGCGCGACGAAGGCCTCCAGCTCGTCGGCCGTGACCCGGGCCCGGGGCCGCTCCAGGTATCCCGGATGCGCGGCGAAGGCGGACGACGACGCGTACGGCGAGCCGGCCCAGTCCGGCGGCCCGAGCGGGAGCAGGGCCCACCACGACTGACCGGCCTCGACGAGCCAGTCGACGAAGCGGAACGCCTCGCGCCCGAGCCGCCCATCCGGCAGCGAGGAGATGTGCAGCAGCACGCCGCTGGATCGCTCAATCTGCATACCGTTTGAGGCTCGCCAGTCCCCGAAAGCTGACCGTACGCGATGCCTGTTCCCAGAGCCAGCCTACGCCGCATCCAGATCGAGGACGTCTGGCCGCAGCTCGACTGCGGCCGGTATCCCGTCAAGCGCTCGCAGGGGGAGACCGTCGAGGTCTGGGCGACGATCTTCCGCGACGGCCACGAGGTGCTCGGCGCCGCGGTCCGCTACCGCCGGCCGGGCTCGCGGCAGTGGCGCGAGGTGCCGATGCGCAACGTCGAGGGCGACCGCTGGACCGGCTCCTTCGAGGTCGACGTGTGCGGACGCTGGGAGTTCACCGTCCAGGCGTGGGTCGACCGGTTCGAGTCGTGGCGAGACGAGCTGCGTCGCAAGGTCGAGGCGGGGCAGGCCGACCTGACGAGCGAGCTCGAGGAAGGCGCGGTGCTGCTGGGCGTGCCCGAGCTCGACGTCTGGACGGCGCTGGCCGGCGAGGAGCGCGACCGCTCCGAGACGACGGGTCTGGCGCGGCCGCTCGCCGTCGACGTCGACCGCGAGCGCGCGCGGTTCGGCTCCTGGTACGAGCTCTTCCCGAGATCGTGGGGCGGGTTCGCCGGCGTCGAGCGCCTGCTGCCGGCACTGGCCGACCTTGGATTCGACGTCGTCTACTTCCCCCCGATCCATCCGATCGGAGTGACGAACCGCAAGGGGCGGAACAACGCGCTCTCCGCAGCGCCCGGCGACCCCGGCAGCCCGTGGGCGATCGGAGGCGCGGAGGGCGGCCACTGCGCGATCCACCCGGACCTGGGGACGCTCGACGATTTCCGGCGGCTGGTGGCGGCGGCGCGCGAGGCCGGGCTCGAGATCGCGCTCGACTTCGCGATCCAGTGCTCGCCCGACCACCCGTGGTTGAGCGAGCACCCCGAGTGGTTCCACCGCCGCCCGGACGGCACCCTCAAGTACGCCGAGAACCCGCCCAAGCGCTACCAGGACATCTACAACGTCAACTTCGCCAGCGAGGACTGGGCCGGGCTGTGGGCGGCGCTCCGCGACGTCGTCCTCTACTGGGTGGAGCAGGGCGTCAGGGCGTTCCGGGTCGACAACCCGCACACCAAGCCGCTGCCGTTCTGGGAATGGCTGATCCGAGAGGTGCGGTCGGTCGATCCGGAGGTGATCTTCCTCTCGGAGGCGTTCACGCGGCCGCCGATGATGGCCGCGCTCGCCAAGGCCGGCTTCAGCCAGTCGTACACGTACTTCACCTGGAAGAACACGAAGGCCGAGCTGATCGACTACCTGACGGAGCTGACGCGCTCGACCATGCCGCAGTTCTTCCGGCCGAACTTCTTCGCCAACACGCCGGACATCCTCCACGAGTACCTGCAGCGCGGCGGCAGGGCCGCGTTCGAGGCGCGGCTCGTCCTCGCGGCGACGCTCTCGCCGAGCTACGGGATCTACTCGGGCTTCGAGCACGCCGAGAACGTGCCGGTCCGCGAGGGCAGCGAGGAGTACCTCGACTCGGAGAAGTACGAGACGAAGGCCCGCACGCTCGACGGGCCCCTGCTGCCGCTCGTCAGGACGCTGAACCGCATCCGCCGGGAGAACCCGGCGCTCCAGTGGCTCGAGGGCGTCGACTTCCTGGAGACGGAGAACGACCAGCTGATCGCTTACGTCCGGCGCGCTGCGGGAAACGTGCTCCTCGTATGCGTGAACCTGGATCCTCGAGCCGAGCAGGAGGGCGTCGTGGTCGTGCCGGTGCAGCTCGGCCTGCCGCCGGCGTACGTCGTCACCGAGCTCCTGACCGGCGCCAGCTTCCACTGGCGCATCGGCCGCAACTACGTCCGCCTCGGCCCCGGCAAGTCCCACGTCCTCCGGGTGGAGACGAAGTGAGCGCACTCGTTGCCTGTCGCCGGCGCCGGGCTCTGCCCGGCGCCCACTACCGGCCCGTCCACTCGACCCGCTTTGCACCGAGCAGATCTCGGAAGATCGTCGGCGCGGAGCGCCGGATCTTCTGAGATGTCAGAGCCCGGCCACTGGTTCGCGCAGAACCCGCTGTGGTTCAAGCACGCGGTCTTCTACGAGATCCACATCCGCGGCTTCTTCGACGGCAACGACGACGGCTCGGGCGACTTCAAGGGCCTGACCGAGAAGCTCGACTACCTGCAGTGGCTCGGCATCGACTGCATCTGGTTGCTGCCGATGTACCCGAGCCCGCTGCGGGACGGGGGCTACGACATCGCCGACTTCTTCGGGATCCACCCCGACTACGGGACGGTCGACGACTTCAAGGCGTTCGTCGAGGCTGCGCACCAGCGAGGCATGCGCGTGATCGCAGACCTGGTCATGAACCACACCTCGAACGAGCACCCGTGGTTCCAGGAGTCGCGCTCGGCCAAGGACTCGCCCAAGCGCGACTGGTACGTCTGGTCGGACACGGACGACCGGTACCGCGAGGCGCGGATCATCTTCGTCGACACGGAGGCCTCGAACTGGTCGTGGGACCCCGTCGCCGGCCAGTACTACTGGCACCGCTTCTTCTCGCACCAGCCGGACCTGAACTACGACAACCCGGAGGTGCAGGAGGCGATGCTGAATGTCCTTCGCTTCTGGCTCGACCTCGGCATCGACGGCTTCCGGCTCGACGCCGTGCCGTACCTGTACGAGCGCGAGGGGACGAACTGCGAGAACCTCCCGGAGACGCACGACTACCTCAAGCGTGTCCGCGCCGAGATCGACGCCCGCTACCCGGACCGCGTCCTCCTCGCCGAGGCGAACCAGTGGCCCGAGGACGTCGTCCACTACTTCGGCGACGGCGACGAGTGCCACATGGCCTTCCACTTTCCGGTCATGCCGCGGATGTTCATGTCCCTTCGCCGCGAGGAGGCGAAGCCGATCGTCGAGATCCTCGACCGGACCCCGCCGATCCCGGACAACTGCCAGTGGGGGCTCTTCCTGCGCAACCACGACGAGCTGACGCTCGAGATGGTCACCGACGAGGAGCGCGACTACATGTACGAGGAGTACGCCAAGGACCCCCGGATGAAGCTCAACGTCGGCATCCGGAGGCGCCTCGCGCCGCTTCTCGACGCCGGCCGGGACGAGATCGAGCTGATGCACGCGATCCTGTTCTCGCTCCCAGGTGCACCCGTGCTCTATTACGGGGACGAGATCGGCATGGGCGACAACGTCTATCTCGGCGACCGGGACGGGGTGCGCACGCCGATGCAGTGGACGAGCGACCGCAACGGCGGCTTCTCGCGCGCGGACTTCGCGCAGCTGTACCTCCCGCCGCTGATGGACCCCGTCTACGGCTTCCAGGCCGTCAACGTGGAGGCGCAGCTGCGAACGCCGAACTCGATGCTGCGCTGGCTGCACCGGTTCATCGCGCTCCGAAAGGAGCACCCAGTGTTCGGGCTGGGGACCTACGAGCCGCTCAAGCCGGAGAACCCGCGGATCTTCGCGCACGTCCGGCGGTACGCGGAGGACGTCGTCCTCTGCGTGCACAACCTGGCCCGCTCCGCGCAGGCGGTGGAGCTCGACCTGAGCGAGTTCGAGGGGTACGTGCCGGAGGAGATGCTCGGCAGGTCGCCGTTCCCGCGCGTCGGGAAGCTGCCGTACCTCCTTACACTCGCGCCGAGGGGATGGTTCTGGTTCCAGCTGCGGAAGGAGGACGATGCCGAGTCCTGAGCGGGCGGTGTGGGCGCTCGACGTGGACGTCCTCGGCGAGTACGTCGCCGGACAGCGGTGGTTCGGATCCAAGTCCCGTGAGCGGGCGGGGGCCCATCTGGTCGACACGGCCGTGCTGCGGGAGCCCGTCCCGAGCCTCGTCCTGGCGCTCGTCGCCGTCCGCTTCCAGCCCGGCACGCACGAGCTCTACCAGCTCCCGCTCGGCCTGCGACCGCAGGCGGACGGATGGGCAGACGTCTCGATCGGGGAGGCCGGCGGCTTCGTCGCCTACGACGCGCTGGCCGACCCGGCGCTCGCGCGCGAGCTCGTCCACCTGATCCGGGCGGGAGCGGCGCAGCCGGCGGGCGACGGCACGGTCGAGTTCCACCAGCTCGAAGGGTTCGCCGCGCTCGGTGCGGAGCTCGGGAGCGCCCGGCTGGTCGGCACGGAGCAGTCGAACAGCTCGGTCGTCTTCGACGACGAGGTGATCCTGAAGATCTACCGCCGCCTCGAGCCTGGGATCAACCCCGAGCTGGAGATGCTCCGCTTCCTCACCGAGC
>Ga0070741_10013800_pt1 | contig 14151 bp, 9 predicted proteins | sample Coa_R1_4_FD_66440 | JGI IMG/M metagenome (GOLD analysis project Ga0070741, IMG submission 66440) | Surface soil microbial communities from Centralia Pennsylvania, which are recovering from an underground coalmine fire - Coalmine... | ecosystem: Environmental > Terrestrial > Soil > Unclassified ... | reverse complement strand
GACGCCTGATAGAGTTCGATGCGCGTCCCTCGGCAGACAGCCGGGCCTTAAGTGGCGCTCCCATCTTCGATTGGTCCCGGTTGTTTGCCGCAGCCGGGCTCGATCCTGCACAATTGCGGGCGATACCCCCGGAGTTGACGCCCACAGTTCCGTTCGATACGCGGGCCGCCTGGACCGGCTCAGCTCAAGGAACGGATGATCTGCGAGTGGAGGCTGTCGCCTTTCAGGGCCGCCCCGTTTCCTTCCGCGTGATCGGTCCCTGGGCACGCCACAGCGCGCCGCCATCCCTTTCCTTCGGAAGCGTCTCCCCGCAAATGTTCGTCCTCTTTGTGTTGGCTCTGCCGGCTGGAGCTGGATGGCTAGCCTGGCGCAACGTTCGCGCCGGGCGTGGCGACCGCCGCGGGGCTTTCCGGTTGGCCGCGTTTGTATTTGTCTGCGGCCTGCTGGATAATCTTCTCGCAACCCATCACGTGCCCACAATCGCAGAGTTCGCGCTTCTGTTTGCCGCCCTGCGATACGCCGTGATCCTGGCTGCAATGGCCTGGCTGCTGTATATTGCATTTGAACCGTTAATGAGGAGGCGCTCGCCCGAGACCCTCATTTCCTGGAGTCGCCTATTGGATGCGAGATTTCGGGATCCAATGGTTGGAGGCCACGTGCTGGCGGGTGTCGCCCTGGGCGTAGTAACGCTCTGCGCCCTGGTTGCCTTCGCACGGAGTCCGTTTCTCGAGAGCTTGGCCCCCTACCTCTTTCAGTCGGGTGCTATGGTGCTCTCTGTGTGGAGCTGGCTCCCTTTCGTTGGCATCATCGGCGGTCTGGGTGGTGCGCTCGCTCTAAACTTGATATGGGTACCGGTTCGCCGCAGGTGGTTGATGGCAGCGCTGTTCGTCGTGGTGATGATCGCGGGGCTCCAATCGGGCTCTCCAGCTTCCGTCGTGCGCTATGCCATTCTGCTGGGGGTTGGGACTTTTTCGCTGTTGCGGTTCGGAGTCCTGGCGGCCATTGTCAACCTTTATACGAGTTTCGCCATTCGACAGTTCCCCTTGACCACGAATTGGTCCGCCTGGTATGCGTCGTCCGCGCTGCTCATCCTTCTGACGCTAGTTGGGTTGGCGCTCTACGGTTTCGTGACAACGTTGAGGCGGCCGCCTCCGAATCCGGCTCACCCATGAGCGAGGACACCCACACCATTACGCGCTTATTGCTCGAGTGGCGCTCGGGGGACAAAGGGGCCGCCGCTCGGCTGATGGAAGTCGTTTATCGCGAGTTGCACCGCATGGCTTCGCGCGAGATGAGGCGCGAGCGTGGCGAACACACTCTGCAGACGACTGCTCTGGTCCACGAAGTGTATCTTCGCCTGTGTGGCGCGGAGCGAATCCAGTGGAAGGACCGGACGCATTTCTTTGCAGTCGCAGCGCAGCAACTGCGGCGCGTCCTCGTGGATCACGCACGCCGCGCGCGTAGCGAAAAGCGCGGCGGCGGCCACATTGGGGGAACACTCTTCGATTCCGACGGTGCCGCCTGGCAATTTGACGAGCGGCTGCTGGCCGTGGATGAGGCCTTATCACGGTTGGAGGCGCTCGATTCACGGGCCGCTAGCGTGATCGAGCTGCGCTTCTTCGGGGGCCTGACCGAAACCGAGGCCGCGGAGGCGCTCGACATTTCGGTAGCGACTCTAAAGCGGGACTGGGACTTCGCGCGAACCTGGCTTGCGACTCAGCTCGCCTGACGGAGATTGCTGTGCGCGTGTGTATCCAGTTCGGATTAGATGAGACTGCCGGGACGAGATTGCGCCGGCTTTTATGAGCTGGGTTGGTCCGGCGCTGCCTTAACGAAGGTCAGCGCAAGCGCGGGTGACTGCGATCTAGGAAATTTGTCCCAGGCATCTTCGCGCCCGTCCGGGAAAGGGCCGGAATCTATGGACGCGCCGATGATAGCTCAGCATTTTGCAACCCCCAACAAATCAGGGGCTGGTGCGGAATGTGCGGGATAAGAACGACAAACGCCTAGTGTCCTAGCCATAGCTCGAACTTCCCCACCCGACCCGACCTTCACGAACTGCGGCGACAGTATAATCTTCCTGGTCGATCTGGCCACCCCGAGCCGCCGGCGCTTCGACCTGCCAGCACATCGGTGAGTAGCGTAGATACCGATCCGGGGTCCGCACCATTCATTCGCCGGCTCGTTGCCATTCCGACCAGTGTCCGGATTGCCGACAACCCTGGAGTCAGCCGGCTGCGAGCGCACTGAATAAACGATTTGCGCCGCTCTTCGATTTCAGAAAAATGAGCTTCAACGCCAGTTGCTCTGAGCGCCAGTCGCCAAGAGCCGGCGCGGAGGCTGTTTGCTCGCGGACCGTGTTAGAGCCATCAGACGATTCCGTGGTGTGGCGGGACCTACTTCGATCCAAGATTGAAGCGTTGCACGCGCCGTCCGCTATCGGTCTCCGCGATGTAGATGTTACCTTTCGAATCCACCGCCGGCACGACCCTGTATCACAAAATCAAGGTGTATGACGTGGCTAGGTCGTCAAATGCACCACGACCTGAGGGGTGTCGGTCTCTTTTGCTTCTTCCATGGCGGCGACCAGTTCCCTGGAGCCGGATCCCCAGCGCGTAACTACCTTGATCGCCTGCGTGAACGGAACATCGACCGGATGCACTCGTGCTGCGGTGAGAATATAGATCGCGCCCGCTAGCGGAGTGGGGACAGAGGGAACGAACACAGTAAATCGTCCGTCGTCAAGTTGTTCAACGATGAAAGCAGGAACCAGGGCATCCTCAATCTCAGCCAGGGCCGGCTTCCACGTGTTCTCCCGGCTATCTCCCGCCATTTGGCGGGTCATACTCCGAATCAGCCCGTACCCGGGGATTTTCTGGAGCAGTGAGCTCTCGATTCTGGTCCGCGCGGCTCGGCCCAATGAGGTGCGAAGGGCCATCCCAACCAGGAGGCAAACAACCAACACCAGCAGAAACGAAAGCAGGTTTTCAGCTGGGAACCATTCCGGCAGGAGCCGGGTCAATGGCTTGACCACGCCGCCAAGCGACTTCGCTGCCTTCAGAAGCAGCAGAATTGCAAGGTAGATGGGAAGGACGAAAAGTACGCCCGCAATAAGCGCCCGCGTGATAGATTGACGGAACTGTTTCACAGCCTACCCACTTTCTGTGTAAGATGCCGAACTCGTGTTCGTCTATTTCACCGAGTACTCGCGTGCGGCCATACAGGATGAAAACCCCCTCTTAAACATGTCCATTGACTGAGGCTGTTGAGGCTGAGTGTTTTCGGCCTGCCGATGGGCTCTTTTATCCTTAGGCCGACTTTGCTCAGCGCCGACTGCCGCGCCCGCACCCGAATCCCGGCACATCGCTCCGACAGCAGCCCCCTTCGCCGCGCTCCTAGTTTTGTGGCCAGAGGTTTCCGAAGCGCGGGCGGCCCAAGGACAAACACTGCGGGACCTGGGAACTGCGGGCGACGGCTCGCGTTCCTGCGATTCCTGGCCAGCGTACGCGAACACGCGGTGGCAAAAGACTGGTTGCCCGGGGGCATCTGGGATCAAGTTTCCGACAACCCCGTTTTACCGCCATTATCAACGCTAACGCCACAGATCTTAGCCGAAGGACCGTTCGTCGGAGTAGGGCGCGCTTTCCTCTGCTGATTCGAGCGCGCCCGTTCTTCAGGTCTTAATCGGCCTACCTCCTAGACTTCCCCGTTTTATGGGGTTTGGCCTGGTGTTTCGCACTGGCGGAGCGATTCGCGCTACCGGTGCGATTCGCGCTGCCAGTGCGATTCGCGCTGCCAGTGTGTACGACAGTCGTCCCGCCCCCGCCGGTGGCACCCGCGGCGGCTCCAAATGCAGCGCCCGCTGCCGCACCTTTCGCCACCGGGTGGCTGTTGTGTTGCTCCTCGGCTGGCGGCGGCGGTGGCGGGGGTTGCTCCGCTGGCGGCGGTTGCTGCGCCGGTGGAGGAGTTTGCGATGACGCTTGCGGCACCATCGCAGCTGTGACGGCCAGTGCCGTCACAAGTATGAATGCTTTTAAGGGTTTCATTCGGCCTCCTATTAGGCCCTTCTGTTCCTCTTAGGCTCCTCTGTTCCGGCAGAAACTGCGTCCGGCGAGGCCACTATCCCACGGTGGTTATGATGCTTCCTGTTGTCGTGAGATGCGTTGTCGGGAGTATTCCCGGAACCTCTTCATCCATTAGGCAAAGACATGATGCCTAACCCATCGCAAGACGCAGACCAAGCCAAGTACCTGCACGTGAAGGAGCGGCCATAGTACATTCGCGTTGACTGCCTGACTCTTCTTCGGCGCAGCCCGCGAGTGAGCGTTCGGAGGTCGGAATCTAGGAAGGCCCAATGAACAAGCTCCTCACGCTCGCGGCATTGGCAGAGGCAGCCACCGGAGTGATATTGCTCGCGTATCCGCCAATTCTCGACCGGCTTCTGTTTGACTCGGAAATCGCCGGTGGGGGTTATCATGAGCTGCCTCGCCGGCATTGCTCTGCTCGGATTGGGGCGGCCTGTTGGCAGGCAATGCCGGCGTCACTGTAGTGGTCCAGTTCGGTGCAGTTGAATTCGACGTTTTCTGGCACAGGCAGTTGTGGATCCGAAGTTGATGGCGCAAGTCTGGCTGTGCACGGAAAAAATGACCGGTCTCCCGTTGGCATAACGCACGTTACCGCTGGTGGACCAAGGCCAGAGGGTGGCAGGCCTACACCTGGAACGGCGATATATTGTGAGCCGCTCGTCGTCGGGCGGCTACACGCGCGAAGTAGGGGGGAGTTCGCCCCCTACCGCAGTCCCGGACTCAGAAGCCATAGCCCTCCGAAACTCCTGCACGAGATCCTTAATAGGAAACGGCTTACGAATAAAGCCGCGGATCTGTGGCGAACTCATCGTTCCCGCCATCGCCTCCCGGCTATAAGCGCTGGTCAAGATCACTCTTATGGCCGGTTTGGCCTTCGCGGCTTGGGCGACGATTTCATCACTGGTAGCCCCTGGAAGCGTCATGTCCAGGAGAACCACATCGAACTTGTCGCCATTCAGACGCAGAAGATCGATGGCGGCATTGCCGTCGGCTGCTTCCGATACCGCAAACCCGGTTTTGCGGAGCATCTTTACTACAGGTTCACGAAGCTGAGCCTCGTCCTCGACAACCAAAACGGTGCCACGTTGAGATCCGACCGCAAACTGGCTGCCCCCGGTGTGCGCATCGACAATAGCGCTGTCCTCGGTTTTCGCGCACGGCAGCAGGATGCTGATGGTCGTGCCCTTGCCTGGTTCGCTCATAATCTGGATAGCGCCACCCAGGCTTCGAACGATCCCCTGCACGACCGCGAGCCCCAGCCCGCGTCCAGCGGATTTGGTAGTAAAGAAGGGATCGAATACCTTCGCCTGCGTCTCGCGTGACATGCCGCGCCCCGTGTCGGACACCTCCAGTTTTAGGTAATCGCCGTCTGGTAACGGCGGCGAGGCCGATTGCGCTCTCAGGATTGCATGCTGTGTGATCACCCGAATCACTCCGTCTCGATCGCCCATCGCATCCGACGCGTTCGTGATAAGGTTCATCACAACTTGCCGTAGCTGTGCAGCACTTGCACGAATAAGCGGAAGCTTCGGGTCAAGGGCTGCTTGAATCGTTGCGCGCTTCGTGACCGAAACTTTGAGCAAGGAGATCATCTCATTGACTATTCTGGAGAGATCCACAAGACCGACAACTCCGGTTTCCTGTCCGGCGTAGATCATTAGCTGATGGACGATTTCGGAACCGCGCGTCGCCACGTCACGGATCGCCTTCAGCTCTGTTTCGCTTGATGAACCGCTCTGAATCTCACCTAGCCCCAACTCTGCCTGGGCCTGTACCGCACCCAGAAGGTTGTTGAAGTCGTGAGCAATCCCGCCCGCTAGCGTCCCCACGCTCTCCAATTTTTGCCTGAAGAGCGCCTCATCTTGTGTGCGCTTCACTTCAGTGATGTCTTCGACCATCGCTAGGCCGTAGAGAGTTTCGCCATCCGAACCATGGATAACGGATGCAGTGAGGTTGATCCAGATAAACTCGCCGTTCTTCTTCAAGTAACGCTTTTGTATGCGGTAGAACGGCACCTCGCCCTTGAAGAGCCGTTCGGCAAGCTCCACATCCGCAAATACGTCATCCGGGTGGGTGATATCGAGAAACGACATCTGTGTCAGAGCCGCCTCGTCGTAACCCACCATTAGACAAAGAGCGTTGTTCACCTTCGCGAAGCGGTAATCCTTACCGACGAGCGCGAGCCCGAGGGGTCCTTCTTCGAAGACCCTGCGGAAGCGCTCTTCGCTCTCCTGAAGCACACGTCGGGCTTCTACGAGAGCAACGGCCCGGCGTTGTCCTCGCTTGCGTAAAACGAGGAGTGCAGCGATCAGAAGCCCTTGCAGCACTAAAACCGCGAATGCCCCAATTATGCGCCATTTGTACTGTTGCCACATGTTGGCATCACGAAATTGAACGATACTTCCGGGCGGTAAGCGTTCTGACGGTATGCCCCACCGCTTCAACTGACGCCAGTCGAATATCGGAATCTCGGGACCTTTCTCGACGGGAATGTCTTTCGGTGGTGTTCCGTTTACAATTTGCATTGTGATGTCGGCGAGTTTGGCCGCATTGCCTTCTTGGGTCCAGACGTACCCACCGACGATTCCGCGGCCGACCATGGCGTAGGATCGCCCGTAAATCGGTACTTTCGCTTCATCAGCAACACGTGCGAGGATGTCTGAAGCCTCGAGCAGCCGACCCTTGGGGTCCCGCACCTGTTGCCAAACGTAAAGAATAAGGCAGTTCTTTGGAAGGGTTCTTATCCTCGTCGTCAATTCACCTGGAGCGAGGTCCGTAAGGTAGGTGATGGTTACTATGTTTTCGTATTGCCGGAGATCATTGCGCACGATCGATTCCACAGCCTTGTCGTGGTCCAGCGTTCCGCTTACGACGAACAGTTGTTTCGTATCCGGATGCCACTGGAGAGCCAGATTCAACGTCTTAGCGAACGAGTTGCCGAATGTGAATCCAGCGGCACCCGCCTCGACGCGAACGGCCTCGGGAATCGGCCGTTCCGTCGCGAACACGATCGGGACGTCTGGAAACATGTCATGCCGATGCTTGAGGAGGAAATCGAGCGTCTCGCTAACCGACGCGATAATGGCATCGAGTCTCTGGCCTGCATACTTTCGCCGCAAGTAATCGCTCAAGAGCCGCGCCTGCTCATCACCGGGGAACCTGTTCGTTTCCAGATATTCCGAATAGTATTCGACACCGTTTGGAGCTACAGATTGCAGAGCGTTTTGAAGGGCTCTGTCGAATCCCTCGTTGGACGGATACCCGCGGTCATACCAGTGCATGACGAGCACATTGATTGGCCCGGACCTTGCCAGTGCTCCCCCGGCCAAGAGCAGAGGCACGATCATGAGCACGAAGCGCGTCAGGCGCATTTAAAACCCACTTAGAAGATCAGCTTAACGCCGAACTGGAGTTGACGCGAGGACCCGGATTCGCCGGTCGGGAATCGCGTATTCACGATGCGGCCAAACGTTGGAGTTCCGACTACGTTGCCAGGCTGTCCAAAGTTCGCGTGATTCAACAGATCGAATACTTCAGCCCGCGAGTCGATATGCAGCCTATCGCCGAGTTCGATTCTCTTCATTATCGAGAAATCCGTGTTGTCGAACCCCGGACCGGTGACGGCGTTCCGGCCCAGGTTTCCGAATCGCGCCACCGGTGTGAATAATCTCGTATCGAACCACTCGTCCACGCTGCCCAGGATGGCGATGGGCCCCGTCACGTCCGGCCTCAATGTAGTTGGGACACCGGTAACTGTGCTGTTCGTCGTCACGATGTTCACTGGATTGCCGCTCTGCGCCTGAAAAATGGCGGCCATCTGCCATCCCTTTAGAAACCAGTTACCCCCGAAGGGCAGCTCATAAATTCCCCGCAGCACCACCCGTTGGCGCACATCGAAGCTTGATGGCCCGTGGTCCTCGCTAAGATCGTCGCTATTCTGAACAACCACGCCCTGCGAGCTGAGGGAATTGTAGTCGAGCGACTTCGACCAGGTGTACGATGCATTGACCTGCAGCCCTCGGAACGCAGGTCTGCTCGCCGAAACCCAGAGGGCGTTATAGGTCGAGTTGCCGGTGCTTTCTGCTTGCGTGATATTGCCGAGCGGAGTACCCGGCAGAATGGAACTGGAAAGCGACACGGCCGGGAATGGCCGTGCACCATCGATAGGCTGGTTGACGTTGCGGCGGAGGATCAGGTGGGTCCCCTTGGATCCGAAATAGCCTGCCATCGCAGCGACACCGCCGGGAAGCTCGTGCTGTACATTGAAGTTCCACGACTGAACATAGGCATTGGTGAAATGCCTATCGACCGTTGCCGGCGCAAGCCCGGCGGCTTGGGCGAGATTGATGGCATTTTCGAACTGGATCGCACCAGTGAACGTGAGCGGCATGGCTAGCGGAGGGTTGCCGGCTGTTCCCGTCACCACGCTGGTCATCGGCTGGTCTGTATAAATTCCATACGCTGCTCGCACCGCGGTCTTTCCATTCCCAAACGGGTCCCAGGCAAACCCCAGTCGCGGTTGAACGTTCTTGTCGTTCTGGCCATAGATCGGTTCCGCACCGCTTCCGAGCCGCACCAGCGACGCCGATGCCGGATCGAAAACGATAAAGCGGCCATAGCGCTCCGTGGGCGTCATGTTCCAGTCGTAACGCAGGCCGAGCTCCAAGATGAGATTCGGCCGCCACCGGAAATTGTCCTGAGCGAAAAAGCCCAGCGCCCCTTCCGCGATACTGCTCGATTGATTGCCGAGGGTCACGCTGAACGAATTCGCTGTACCGGCGAGAAATGCCGCGACGCTGGGAAAGGCGAAGGAGCCGCTCGCCGTCCGAAAGTTGTTATTGAGAAATTGCCGGTACTCGCCGCCGACCTTGAGAGAGTGCCTCCCGTACACGCCGCTCAGCATATCTCCCGCGACGAAGGTCGTGTCGCCGCGTCCGGATGGAAAGTTGGAGGGACCGCCGAAGTCCAGCGCGCCGCCGGCAATATCGATCTGTGGCAGGCCGATCGGTTGCGTAATCCCGTTTCGAATGCTGAAGTCGGCGGGATTGAGTGGGGCATTCGGCGTATTGGTGCCGAATTGCCGATTGAATCCGGATCGCACTTCGTTAATCAACTCCGCGCCGAAAGTGTGTGTCTCACTCACGGAGAAGAACTGCCTGTGAATACGGTAAGTGTGTCCGAAGCCGGGAATCGTATTGCCGGAGTAATTCGGCTCGACACTTTTGGAAAGATCGAAGCTGTAATACCCATGCAGCCGGTTGCTCGCAGTCAGAATGTGACTGATGTCGAGCCCCCATTGATCGTTGTCCACCGGCCCCCGCGCTGCACCGATAAAACGCGGCGTTCCCGAGGAGTCGACAAAATTCGGACGGGGGATCAGGGCAGCCAGCTTCGCCGCCGCGGCGTCCGTAATCGACGCGCGATCGGCGTCGCTCAGGACAACGCTGTTCAAACTCAAATCCTGCAATTGACGGAGTCCTTCGTAAGAAAAAAAGAAGAACGTCTTGCCGGGGATGATCGGGCCGCCGACAGCTCCCCCGAATTGGTTACGTTTAAACGGCGGCGGTTCATGAGAGGTGAGGTTGAAGAAGTTGCGGGCGTCCAGCGCGTCGTTGCGCAGGAACTCAAAGAGCTCGCCGCCGAATTGGCCGCTTCCCGACCGCGTCGCCACGTTGACGACCGATCCGGAACTTTCGCCGTATTCCGCGCTCATCGTCGAGTTGTCCATCCTGAATTCTTTCACCGTACTGATCGAAGGCTGGAACGTGATGGAACTGTATACGAGATTGTTTAGCGTGATGCCATTCACGAGATAATTGACCGTCTCCTCCCGATTACCGGCAGTGTTGATTGCCAGCGCGCCTAGACCGCGGCTGGGTGTAGTCGAGAATCCGTTCTGTGAAGCTGTAATCGATCCCGGAGCCAGTATGGCGAGGTCCAGAAAGTAACGGCCGTTCAGCGGCGCTTCCTGGACAGTCCGTTCGTCAATGACATGGCCTACGGACGTTGTGGCCCGGTCAATCGTAACCGGGCCGGACGTGACCGTGATTTCCTGTGATCTGTCTCCGATCTCGAGTTGCACATCCTGAACAATCGTCCGCGCTACCTCGGTCGTCAACCCACCCACCGTGAAGACGCGAAATCCGGGCGCCTGTACTTGTACGTGGTACGTCCCCACCGGTATTGCCGGGGCCTCATAAACACCTTCACCGTTTGTCGTCACGGAGTAGTCGACCAGAGTCGCCATATTCTGCAACACGACAACAGCACCTGGCACCGCCCGATTGGAAGGGTCCGTCACCCTGCCAATTATCGTCGTGTTGGAGTCGCCCCGGACAAGCGCGCCGAAGACAAGGAGCAACAATAGCCGTTTCGCGGCAAGTAATGCCGCGGAATCGTGGTTCAGGCCTACCTTGCCGCAAGTTTGTGGACCGCAGCTTGATTTGGTGGAATCCTGGCCCGTCACGTTACAGATACCAGTGAAGGATTTTGGGCTATCGGGCGGTTCGAAAGACGACCTCCAGCCGCACCGCTTGCCCGGATTTTCCAAAGCGGTCCAACGAAACGAAAGCTCGGCGCCAGCGGCTTTAAGAATTCATCGGTTTCCCTCGCCCGCTCGGCGACGGTGATGTTGGGAACCTTCTTGCGGAGATGATTGGCAACGAGAGCCACAGCTTTCCCTCCCGAAGCAGCCGAGCGATAATCGAAATCGCCAGTCTCTATATTGTACGCCCGGAGAGTTCCCCGGAGGTTCTGAATTCAAGTGCTGATCTGCAATCGATTCCATCGAATTCAAAAGCTTTCCCGAACGCGACGCCCGCCCGGAGCGGATGCGCGAAGTTTCCGGTACGCTGGTTTTCTACACATTCCAGACGGAGGCTGTTCACTTTCATGTCGGGCCGCACATTGTCTTTCTGGTTCTATCCCATAGCAACCGGTGATCCGGGTCGCGATCGTAATGCACGGACTCTCCAGTTCGCTTGTTTGCTGTTCGCTGTTGCGATCGGAATCGCCGTGGCTTTGGATGTCATTTCACGGGAGCCTGTGCCGACACAAATGGCCAGTGCGGTGTTGGGCGCCTTATGTGTCGCCGCAGGCTTGAATCGAGCGGGGCAAGCGACATGGGCGGGCAGGATCGTCGCTCTGGCACTCCTATTGTGCGCGGTTCTGCGGGTAGTCCATGCGAGAGACGGATTCCGCAGTCATGCAATGCTCATGTTCCCCGGACTTCTCCTCCTTTCCGTGATGTTACTCGACCGCGCCTCATACTTGATAACCGCGGGAATCGTGATCTTCACCGTGGCCGCGCTCGGCGCTGCCGAGAAACATGGCCTTTTCGGAGCCGCCCCGCCAGTGCGCACTCCCACAAACTACGAATCCATTTTTCTTGTCGATCTGACGCTGCTGGCGTTCTCCGTCGTTGGGAGCCGAATCGTCCGCGACGCCCACAGAAATGTTGACGACCTCCGTTTCAGCATCAGACAATTGTCTACCGCGAACATCGAATTGAGAATAACAGCCGAGGCGTTACGCGAAAATGAACAACGGATCGTTTCGATCTACAACACCGTCCGAGATGTCATTTTCCATCTAGCTGTGGAATCCGAACGTCAATTTCGGTTCGTTTCTGTAAACGCGGCTTTTCTGAACGTCACCGGATTGACCGAGGAAGCAGTCGTCGGTAAAACAGTGAATGAGGTCATCCCCGAACCGTCCCTCACGATGGTTCTCGATAAGTACCGGCAGGCCATCGCAGAACGAGCCACGGTGCTTTGGGAAGAAACGTCTGATTACCCATCCGGCCCGTTGACAGGCGAAGTCAGCGTTGCACCTGTATTTGACGAAAGAGGCATTTGTACTCATCTGGTTGGGTCGGTTCACGACATCACCGAGCGCAAGCGGGCCGAGGCCGCACTTCGTGAGAGCGAGCTGCGTTACAGAGAGGTATTCGACAGTTTCTCGGAATGCATCTTCGTGCTGGATGTTACTCCGGACGGCCGCTTCAGGATCGCGGGGTTCAACCCTGCTGAGGAAAAAGCAACTGGGCTGTCTAACGCCGAAGTAGCCGGCAAATTCATTGACGAGGTGTGGGCGGAAGACACGGCCCGGAGCGCTATTACACACTATCGGAGCTGCGTAGAGGTGGGAACGGTCATCCACTACGACGAAGAGCTAAATCTGGCGATCGGGCCCCGTTTCTTCCATACCAACTTAATCCCTCTACGCAATGAGACCGGGCGCATTCACCGGATTGTCGGTTGTTGCCTGGACTTCACCGAGCTCAAACGGTCCCAGGAGGAAGCTTTAGCGAGGCAGAAGTTGGAAAGCGTGGGGACGCTGGCGGGCGGCATTGCACATGATTTCAATAACCTCCTGGGTGCGGCGTTGGCTCAGGCAGACGTCGCGCTGGACGAGTATGCTTCAGGTGCATCTCCCACAGCAGCGCTGAAGACCATCCAAGAGTTAGCGATTCGCGGAGCGGAAATCGTCCAACAGTTGATGATCTATGCCGGAAACGAGAGCGATGTCCTGGAACTGGTCAACGTCTCGTCGGTCATTGAGGAGATGCATGAATTACTCAAGGTTTCCGTGTCGAAACATGCAGAACTGGAGACCGATCTTGGGAAGGGGCTCCGAGTAATCCGGTGCAGGGCCGCACAACTTCGACAAATTGTGATGAACCTTGTCACGAACGCGTCCGAGGCGATTGGAGATCGAGATGGAGTGATCCGTCTGATGACCAGGCCGGCGACAGCGGGCCGGGTCCCTGAGATCTTTAAAGGCATGACTGAAGGGGATTACGTGGAACTGACGGTCTCCGACACCGGGGATGGCATGCCGCTGAAAATACAGGCGCGGGTGTTCGACCCGTTTTTCACCACCAAATCCGCCGGTCGCGGCCTCGGCCTTTGGGTAGTACACGGGATTGTTCGGAGTCTGGGTGGCGCTATCCAGATTGTCAGCGAACCAGGCGAGGGCACGACGGTTCATATTTTGTTGCCGTGCGCCGAAGTAATGGCTGGTGTAGCCATCGTTCCGGCTCCCGCCGAGGGTAAGGAGGATCATCCGTCCGGGAAACCAGCTGTGCTGGTTGTGGAAGATGAAGAGCCACTGAGAGAAGCTGTGCTGAAGATGTTGAGCAGGGAAGGCTTTGAAGTACATGAAGCATCTAATGGATCTGACGCAATCGAACTCATTCGTGCGCTCGGCAGCCAGATTGATTTGATTCTGCTGGACATGACGATTCCGGGGGCACCCTCCCCCGAAGTAATTGCGGAAGCTGCAAGAATTCGGCCGGACATCAAGGTTATTGTCACCAGTGCCTACAGCAAAGAAATGCTCATGAACAAAATAAGCGCGTTGCAAGTCTACGGTTTCATTCGTAAGCCGTTTCGAATTGCGGATCTAGTGAAAATGCTCCAAGCTGCCGTATTGAGCTAAGAATGCCGGCAGATTGGATCTGTCGCACATCGGACTCGAGTCATGGACTTCTTAACTGGTACAGCGTAGTGTTTTAGCTTCCGAGCTGCTCCTGGATTGTCGGCCACTCGGAAGCAATCCATATGAGCGGAACCGTCGCTTATGCTGACATTGGCCTGAGAGATGAACACTGTTCGGCACTTTGCAGCATCAGCGCCCTCACGACCTCTCTGGCCCTCGTTTGCCCCTCGATCGGCTGCCTCACGGCAGAGGCCTTGTGGCCCAGACGCGCGGCCACACAGGCCCGAGCCATCCTGAGAGGTCAGCAATCGAACGAGCGTGAGCCAAATTCATTTCGGTCGCGATCTCACCGCGTCGCTGGCGGCCCTGACGATCAAAGAAAGCGGAAGTCGAGGGCAGAGATGGGGCACGTGAAGGCCGTGCAGGAACTGCTGGAGCTGGGGTTCGAGAAGGTCAAGAGCAAGCCGCCATAATTATCCCGGGGGAACGGGACCAGGGGGTGTGCGGAAACGGATCCCTTACTTCACGGAGATTCGAACTAAAATCCAAGAACCTGTGACCCCGGGGAGATGCCGCTGTCTTCGCTCTCACTCAGCACCCGGCTGGATCCGCAGGCGCCGCAGTC
>Ga0070741_10013799_pt1 | contig 14152 bp, 8 predicted proteins | sample Coa_R1_4_FD_66440 | JGI IMG/M metagenome (GOLD analysis project Ga0070741, IMG submission 66440) | Surface soil microbial communities from Centralia Pennsylvania, which are recovering from an underground coalmine fire - Coalmine... | ecosystem: Environmental > Terrestrial > Soil > Unclassified ... | reverse complement strand
ATAGCCGGGATCGAGATAATCGTCGAAGAATGAACCGAAATCGATCTCGTCGAACGGATCCGCCGTAGCCGGTGCTTCCGGAGCGTCGGCGATAGCATCGGCGGCAAGCTCCGATACCACCCCATCCACGGGCGTGGCACCATCGAGGATCGGCTCCGTGAACAGATCGTGGTTGAGCGTAATCTCACTGGAAACTTCCAGTGGATTATCGTCGACCATGGCTGCTTCCAGGATTGTCTTATCGGCGACATCCTGAACACGCTCAGCCTCGAGCAGAGGCTGCAGTTCCTCCGGACTAACCTCTTCCCCATCGTCCACGGCCTCTTCCAGGACAGGGTTCTTTACCATCTCCTGGTTCAGCATCTCCTTCAACTCCAGCCGGTTCAACTGGAGGACGGTGACCATCTGTACCAGGCCTGGGGTAAGGATCTGCTTTTGCGCGACCTTTAGTTGCAGTCTTGGCGAAAGCAAGCTCATCTAGCTCTTATCATACCAAAGCGCTAAATCGAACCGCCCCAAAATACGGTACGGAGAACAGCATTTCAACGGCATTTCAGAGGACGGGCGGCGAATTTAGTGCGAAACTATCCGCCGTTCCCTTGATTAACCTTGGTCGGAAAATCTTCGTAAGTTGCAGTTACGCGAATTCAGAACCAGCCTGGAATTCATCCGGCGCGGGGCGATAGTTTTTCGCGAACACGGGTTGGTCCGGCAGCCTCTGGCCAAACCGGGGACAGATGGAACTGTCCACTGTACGGACCCGTATGTCGCTGATAGTAGGCTGGCGGTCAGGGCCGGCTACCCGTAGCGGACCTCCGAGGGATCGGCCGCAATCTTCAGCGCCGCCGGACTCGGCTTCACCGGGCCGCGATCGTTCCAGAACATGCGCACTTTGAACGGGAGAGCCGCATGCCCGACACAACCATCCAGCACACAGTCCGCCCTTGTCTTCGGATAGCCCTGAAGTCCAGGCCGCGCTTTATAAAAGTGCGCCGACGCGATCTGCAGATTCGTGTAGAACCGGTACGCGCAGGAGTCGCCCACCGGCTCCAGCACGACGATCGTAATATCGATAACGTCCGGAATCTTGCCGGCCGACAGCCTGGCATTCATGCCGGTCAGAATCGCGCGCAACTCGTCTTTCCAGAAAATCGTGTTCTTGTTGAGGCCGAAAACCTGCACCGCCGTAACGTGTCCCAGCGCGGCCTTGCCATACGACTCGGAGGCTCCCGCCCAGAACGCTTTGACGCTGCCTTCGTACACGAACGCGTCGTCCATGAAGCGCGCATCCGTAGTGGCTTCCAGTTGGCCGAATTTTTGTCCCTTGCCGGCTTGAGGATTCCACGATTGATTGACTTGCTTCTTGAGCTTATTCTTGTCGACGCCGCTCCAGAAGACACTTCCGCTCTCCGGTGTGCCGTAGTCGAAAGCCTCCGACAGGTACTTCACCTGCTCGGAGGGGCGGTACAGATCCAAGTAAAATTTCGACGGCGGTCCGACAGGTTCCGGCGTTTCCGGCTTGATCCAGGGCGTCGGCCGTTTATCCGGAGTCCGGCGCGCACCACCTGCACGCGCCATCGTACCCCGCATAGCCAGCAGCCGGATCTGCTCCTGCAACGGCGCATCGGGATGGTCAGTCTTGTAATAATCGAGGATGTCGCGATGCACGCGCAACTTCCTGTTCCACTCCTTGTGTCCAGGCTTCCTCAAATCGGGAAGCGGCGGCGGGGGCGGCGCAATCTCGTCGGGCACCTGCCCAGCGTATCACGCCCGCTTCAAAGCGTGAACCCCGACTGCGCGGCATCGTCGTAGAACATCCGGACCGTTTCGAGCGAGTAATCGTCGAGGTCGCGGCCGACCAGCGCGAGCTTCTTGAGTATGTCGGGCGTGGCCGTAATGATATGGCACCCGATCGTGTCGGCCTGAAAGATGTTGAGCAGCTCGCGCGGGCTGGCCCAGATCAGTTCCATCCCGCCGTACGCGTTCAGCAACTCGACCGCGGCGGCCATGATCGGAACCGGGTCGCGGCCCGTATCGGCGATGCGGCCCGCGAAGACCGACACGCAGGACGGCGCTCCCCCGGCCAGGGCGCCCGCCACCTCGCGAACCTGCTCCAGCGTCAGCAGAGCTGTGACATTCAACTTTACGCCGGCGTTTGCCAGACGGCAGATCAGGTCGAGCGACCGCTCGCGGCGCGTATTGGTGACCGGAATTTTGACGTACGCGTTATCGCCCCACGACGCAATCGTGCGGGCCTGCCGTTCCATGTCAACGAAGTCGTCGGCGAACACCTCGAGCGAGATCGGGCGATCGGGAATGGAGCGCAGCAGATCCTTCGCGAAACCGGCATAATCCTTGATTCCGGCTTTGCGCATCAGAGTGGGATTTGTCGTGAACCCCTGGATGCGAGGGTTCTTATATAACTCCAGGATGGCCGACTTATCCGCACCGTCGGCGAAGATCTTGATGTTCAGATCCTGAACGGATTTCAGCACCTTACCCCAACGCCGCCTCAGCCGTGGCTCTCGCTGCGTGCGCGTGAAGCGGCAAAATCGCGCACATACTGGCTCCGCCACGACCGGATCCGAAAAATGTCGATTACGTTTCGAATGTTGCCCGACACCAGGTCCAGGCGGCTGTCGCCGTCGTCGCGCCAGCGGATCGGTACCTCCTGAATGCTGTACCCGAAAAGCGATGCCAGCGAAAGGATCTCCACATCGAACATATATCGGTCGATCCTCTGCGTCCGAAACAGCTCCCGAGCCACGCTGCGGCGGAAGAATTTGAACCCGCACTGCGTGTCGCTGATATTTGGGAGTCCGACCACAGTGTGCATGAACACGGAAAATCCCCGCGAGCCTATACGGCGGTACAGCGGCTGCGGGCGTTCGATCAGCGAGCGCTTCACGGCCCGGGTGCCGATCACCACGTCGTACTCTTTCAGCAGCGGCGCGACCTTGTCGAACTCCTCGATGGGAACCTTGTAGTCGGCATCGGCATAACCGATGATCGAGCCGGTCGCAAGCGCCACGGCCTCGCGCACTCCCCTTCCTTTCCCGAGCCGCTCGGGATGGCCGATCACCTGAACCGCCGCGTCCGTCTCGCCCACCTTCGCCACGATTTCGCGTGTCCCATCGTTCCCGTCGGCGGCAACGATGATCTGATAGGTATAGCCGCGCTGCGTGAAATACTCGACCGTCTTCGATATCGTTCCGACGATTGTAGCGGACTCGTTGAACGCAGGTAGGATTAGCGTGATGTAGGGGCCAGTCACCGGACTTTTTTCAGCGATACACCGAGTCTAACATGTTGCAATTGCCGTCACCGCTTGATTGCAGTGACCAGGCAACGGATCCCCCGGGGGAAGGAGAGACGCCGGCGCAGGAGAGCCTCCAGGCGAAGCAAGGCCGACGGCAGCAGATTTCCACCGGAACGGGCGACGTTGTCGGCGACCATTCGACGTTGCAACTCGGGCGCCGCGGTACTCCCGAGCCGTTGATTGCGGTGCTTCACCGCCCGGAAAAACGGATACAGAAAGAATCCGAGATGTGAGCTCTCCAGGATCTCGAAGCCCGCACCGCGCAGGAGCGTCTCCACCTGCCCGCCGGTGTAACGACGAAAGTGCATCAGGAGCCGATCGTAAACGTCGTACAGTTCCGGCCCGTACGGCAACTCAACCACCGCAATGCCTCCCGGTTTGAGCACGCGGAAGACCTGGCGCGCCGCTGCCGCGTCATCCTGTATGTGCTCGAGGACATTCAACAGCACGGCTACGTCAATGCACGCGTCGGGCAGCGGACACTCCACCAGATCGAACTGCAGCAGAGGAATATCCGGTATTTTCGCGGATAGCCGCTCCAATGGCGTGCGTATGTAATCGGCGCCCACGACCATTGCCTCTGGAAAGCGCCGGCGCAGATCGTGCACCAGATAACCCGACGAGCAGCCGATATCCATAATGAGCGGCGTCGGCGACGGCATCCAGCGCGCGATCGTGTCCAAAGTGTGGTTGCGCGACGCCACGTCGATATAATGCGTGCCGTTGTAGGCGATGTTCTCGTGGAATGCGGTGAGATCTTCCGTCCAGCCGGAAGCGTTACGCGGATAGCTAACCACCGGTACGACCCGCTCGCCCATGCGAAAGCCCCGTCCTGTCCATGTGGGAGCATGCACGAATCCCGGAGGAACCGGCAGGTCGATAAAGCTGGTGGGCCGCATCTCGGGCAGATAGTAGCATGGCCTCCACCCTTGCGCTAGATTACCTTAGGCAAACAGATTACCTTAGGCAAACAGGTTTTGATTACCTGTCCGGAATTCGCCAGCGGCACGGGCCGGCCGACCGGGCACTCGTACTCCTTGTTCGGATCGACGCCCAGCCGGCCATAAATGGGGGTCTCCAGATCCTCGATATGACGGCTCCTGGAAGGCGGTGCAGGACATGAACAATACCGAAGCGCCCGCCCCGCCGCCGGCTAAATGAGCCTGGCAGACGTAAGCAAAACTACCGAAACCGCGCAACTTGAGCGCGGGCGTCAGGTGTAAGTTGTTGATTCGTCTAATCCGAGTCTCCTCAACACCGCGCAGGTTGCGCCGCCTCACAACTTCTGCCACTGCGTCCTCAACCTGGCCTGTCCGGCCGTGGCAAGTGCCGGACCGCTCGAGTTGAGCGGCGGCGCCAGGTGTAAGCTGTTGATTCGGCTAAGCTGAGGCTCCTCGAGACCGCGCAGGTTGCGCCGTCTGGCAACTTCTGCCAACGGTCGCGGGCATCTGGGAGCCGCGAACCTCGTAGCGGGCGGCGATCCCATGGGATCTGCGACAATCGCTAGAAGCATGGCCGGGACGTCCTTTGCATTTTCCAACCTCCGTCTTCGCGACAAAGGACTCATCGTCGTCTCCATTCCCGTCCTGGCGCTCCTGATCGTTCTGGCCGCCGTGGTTTTCGTTCAGCGTGAGGAGCAGCAGGCGCAAAGACTGGTTCAGCACTCGATGGAGATCCGCCAGAATACCCAGATGGCGCTCACTCTGATCATCGACGCCGAAACCGGCACCCGCGGGTATCTGCTCACGAATCGAAAGGAATGGCTGGAGCCTTATCACAACACCATGCGCCGGTTGCCGGAAGTACTGCGTCAACTGGAAGCGCTCGTAGCCGAGAACCCCGTGCAACTCGCGCGGTTGCGCAACATGCGCCAGATCGCCGGCGAGCGCCTGGAGCATCTCGTCGTGCTCCAGGATCTTCAGGGCACAAGGAGGAGCCTGTCCCAAATGCAAGGTGCGCTGGCGGTGAGCAAGAGCAGCATGGACCAGGTCCGAACACTTTTTGCGGACATCCAGAAGCAGGAAGCCGATGTTCTCGAGGCGCGCGCAGCGCACGTCAGAAGCGTTCGCGCCTGGCTCTACGGACTGGTCGCAGCCCTGATATTGGCGGGCCTTGGTGGCGGGCTCGCCGCCGCCTGGCTGTTCGGCGCTCACATCACCCGCCGCATCCAGCAACTCAGGGAATCGGCGGCCCTGCTTGCGAAACGCCAGCCGTTGCCGCCGCCCGATATGGCGCGCGACGAGATCGGAGAGCTCTCCACGGTCATTCATGACGCCGACACCCTGCTGGGAGCCCGGGAGAACGAACTACGCGCCGCGCAAACCTTCCTCGAACACCTGATGGAGACCAGCCCCGCGGTCATCGTACGCCAGGACCCCAGTACGTTTGCCGTCACCTACATCAGCCCGAACGTCGAGAGAATCCTGGGGTATTCCGTCGAGGAGGTTCACCGTGACCCGCATCTCTGGATGTCACGCATCCATCCCGACGATCGCGAGCACGTGCGGGAGCTCGACGCGCGCGCTATCGCCGAACACGCCGACCAGTTGGAGATCGAGTATCGCTTTCAGCACAAGGATGGTAGCTATCTGTGGCTGGTCAGCTACGTACGGATCGAATACGATGCCGCGGGACAAGCGGCGGACTTCCTCGGCCACCGCCTCGATATCACCGCGCGCCGCCAGGCCGAGGAAGCATTGCGCGAGCGCGAAGCCAGCCTTGACGCTGCCAATAAGGAGTTGGAAGCCTTCAGCTATTCAGTCTCCCACGATCTCCGCGCGCCTCTGCGCAGCATTGACGGCTTCAGCCAGGCCTTGCTCGAAGATTACGCGGACCGCATCGATGCGGCGGGCAAGTCATACCTTCAGCGCGTGCGTGCCGCCACGCAACGTATGGGGATCCTCATTGACGACCTGTTGAACCTCTCGCGCGTCACCCGTAGTCCTTTGCGCCGTACGCGCGTTAATCTTACCACCGTCGCGGAATCGATTGCCAACGATCTGCGGCGCACGCAACCGGAGCGCGCGGTGGAATTCGTCATCGCGCCGGATCTGGAGGACGACTGCGACTCCAACCTGATGCGCGTAGTGCTGGAGAATCTCCTCGGAAATGCCTGGAAGTTCACCGCGAAACATCCCACCGCGCGCATAGAATTTGGCCGCCACGATGGCACCTACTTCGTGCGCGACGACGGGGCCGGATTCGATTCGACGTATAAGGCGAAGCTGTTCGGCGCCTTTCAGCGGCTTCACCATGCGAACGATTTCGCCGGTACGGGCATCGGCCTCGCCACGGTGCAGCGGATCATCCGGCGCCACGGAGGCCGGGTCTCCGCAGAAGGGGAGCCCGAAAAAGGCGCTACATTCTCTTTCACCCTGCATTAGAGTCTGGTAAGCTGCCGCTCGAAGTGGCGTAGGCGGGAAACAGGGGAGCCAAGACCCTTTGTGCCAGCGCGCCATTCAAATCTTTGTTCTGTCTCACCGTCACACGGACCCGCTACGCGCGCGGGCTGATCGCAACATTCGCGCGATCCATACCTCCGCACTGTGGAATGCCTGTAAGCTGTCAACTGGCTGAGACAAGGTGTCGTTCCTTCCGAGCGGCCAAAGTGATAGTATTCCCTGAATAGCCCCGGGGCATGTCACGGTTTGGCCTACATCCCGATCCCAATGCGCTGCCCGGAACTCGACCGGCGGGTGGCCTGTTCGGCAGCCGGTTCCTGCGGGCCGTTTTCGCGACTCTGGCCCTGCTGGCGGGCGCCGCCAAGGCCGCGAGTGTAACCATCGACAAAGATCAATTCTTCGTGGTCGACGGACAACGCGTGTTCCCTTTCTTTTTTATGCTGGCGCCGCCGGTGGACGGGCGGACACCGGCGGGCGCAGACGCCTGGCGCGAACTGAAGCAGTACGGAACGGTGTTCCATCACTGCAACGTGTTGCCCGGGCAGTGGGGTGCGGCGGGAGAAGCACGCATCGACCGAATGCTGGAGCGCTCCGCCGAAACGGGTTTGCTCTGCGCGGTCGCGATACGCGACCTGGACGCCCCACGGCCCGGGGACTCCGCCACCGAGAACGAACTCCGCCGCGTCGTCGCGAGATATAAGGATCACCCCGGCCTCGGCATTTGGAAGGGATCAGACGAGCCGGAATGGGGCAAGGTCGCTCCGGAGCGCTGCCGCCGTTTCTATGACATCGTCCATCGGATGGACCCGAGGCATCCGGTGTGGCTCATTCAGGCGCCGCGCGGCACCGCGGCGAGCCTCGAGCGATACGATGCGGCGTGCGACATCGCGGGGCTGGACATTTACCCGGTCAGCTATCCTCCGGGGCGCCACTCGCATTTCCCGAATAAATCGTTGAGCGTGGTCGGCGATTATACGCGCTGGATCCGCGAGATCCACGGCAACGCGCGGCCCGTTGTCATGTGCCTGCAAGTCTGTTGGAGCGGGGTGGCAAATCCGGAGCGAACGCTGCGCTTCCCGACTTTCCCCGAGCAGCGTTACATGTGCTACCAGGCCATTATCAACGGCGCGCGCGGCCTCCTATACTTCGGGGCTGACTACCAGGCGTGCCTGAACGAGCGCGACCGAGCGCTGGGCTGGAACTGGACCTACTACGATCGTGTGTTGAAACCGGTCCTGGATGAACTCCGGGCCGACGGTCCGCTTTACCCGGCTCTCGTAGCTTCCGATTCTAAAGTTCCCGTGACTGTGGAGGGTGCCGACGACGTCGAGTTCACGTTTCGTGAAACTGCCCAGGCGGCTTACCTGATCGCCGGCAAACGCGAGGGGAGTACCGTGCAGGTGCGGTTTGGAAGCTTGCCTGCCTGGATGCGGGAAGGTCAGGTATTGTTTGAGGAGCCGCGCAAGGTTGCGGTAAGCAAGGGCAGCTTCCAGGATTGGTTTGGGCCCAACGAAGTGCACGTTTACCGGTTCGAGAATACGAGGAGGGGGGAGTAACTATGCGTAAGATGACGGGGATGCTGTTGTTTTTGTTTGTATGTGGGCTCATCTGCGGACAGGTTATTGTGAGCTCAATCGTCGGGCAGGTTACCGACGCCTCCGGTGCTTCCATCCCGGGCGCGGTGATTACAGTGACTAATACGCAGACTGGGGTTTTGGTGAAGAGTGTAACGGGCGGCGAGGGTACTTACTCGGTTCCCGGACTCTTGCCGGGAACTTACGACGTCACCATTGAAAAAACGGGGCTGCAGACGCACGAGACAAAGGGAGTCGCACTCCTCTCTTCGCAAACGGCGCGAGTGGACGCCGCTCTTGCGGTTACGGGCGTGCGCCAGACAGTGGCGGTAACGGAGCAGGCCCCGATGATTCAGACCGACTCCATGACCATCGGCAGTTCCGTGACCACAAAGCAGCTTGCGGAATTGCCTACCAACATCCAAACCGTCGACGCATTCATTGCGCTGGCGCCGGGTGTGCAGGCCTACGGTAACGCTACGAATCCGCCCATCGGGGGCGGAAGGCTCTGGGGAAGCGTTAATTTCACGTTGAACGGCGTCGAGGTCAACGACCCGGGCAACAGCGGCGGCGTTCAGGTCCAGAACTGGAAATCGGGGACGAACGCGTTACTCGTTCTTCCCCCGCCCAGTGCACTCCAGGAACTCAATGTGCAGAGCGGCGGTATGACGGCCCAGTACCGGGGTAAGTCGACAGTAACCATGGTCACCAAGGGCGGAGCCAATCAATTTCACGGCGGTCTGTACGAGAACCTTCAAAACACCTCTCTGAATGCCAACAGTTTCGCGTTGAACGCGGCGGGAAAGTCTCGCGCCATCGAGCATCTTAATCAGTACGGCGGCAACATCGGCGGACCCATCAAGCGCGACAAGGCGTTCTTCTTTTTCGATTACAGCGGCTTCCGCCGTGCGTACGCCGTCGCGAATCAACTCAGATTTCCTTCGGCTGCCATGCGCACGGGTGATTTCTCGGCGCTTTGTACCGCTCCCGGCGGTGTGTTCGTCAGTGGGACCTGCTCGAATGCCAATAACCAGTTGTACAATCCATTCACCGGCTCTCCCTTCCCCAACAATCAGATTCCCGATTCCATGATCACGCCGCAGGCGAAGACGCTGCTGACGTACTTGCCGCTGCCGACCGCCGCGGGCAGCCCCGGCCTTCCCAACGGACCGTTCAATTACGTGTCCACTGTCGGCCAGCACTCGAATATCGGCGCATTCGATTTGCGCGTGGATTATAACTTCTCCCCAAAGGACCGGCTTTTCGCGGTCTTCGCCCGCCGGGTTGCCGACCCGTTGGGTGTGGCCCCCGCCGACTATCCATCGACTTATGGGTCCCGCGTCAATACCTACAAGGAAACCAGCGCGACTCTATCTGAAACCCACACGTTCAGTCCCGCAACGTTGAATGAGTTTCGTGCAAGCTGGGGCAATTACGAGACCAAATTCGCCGGTATAAATCTGGGATTCGACGTCAAATCGCTCTGGCCGCAGATGCCGGATAGCTTGTTCAAAGGTCTTCCGACGATTACCGCGAGCGGTTATACCGGACTGTGGTACGACTACGGGTCGGGTCTGGCTACGCCGCGGCTCGACGTGGAATTCGCCGACGATTTCACCCACATTCACGGAAGGCATACTATTCAAGCCGGCGCCGATGAGACCGGTTATAAGATGTGGAACCGAGTCCCCTCGGCTGCGAATGTCACCGGGTTCTTTGGTTTCACCGGTTCCTGGACTGGCAATTCCGGCTGGCCCACTGAACCTCATTCGAACGGCAACAGCTTCGCCGATTTCTTGCTGGGCACGGCCAACAGCTCTCAAACCAGTGCTACAGGCGCGTACGCCTCCTGGCTGTATACGCGCTACTGGGGATTCTATGTCCAGGATACCTGGCAGGCTACCCGGCGGCTCACGGTTATTTACGGCTTGCGATACGAGTATCAGACTCCCTGGCGCTATCGGACTCAGCAAATCACGTCTTTCGACTTCAACAATAACAAGCTGGTGTTGCCTGAGAACAGCGCCACGCCAACTCTCCCTCCCGGGGCGCTGCCTGAGTTACTCGCGGCCTATCGTTACGAAACGACCCAATCGATCGGCGCGCCTCTCTTCTACTATCAAGGCGATAAGAACAACTTTGCGCCGAGAGTAGGTCTGGCTTTCCGGCCTTTTAGTGACCAGCGGACGGTGATCCGTGCCGGATATGGCGTTTATTACAATTTTCAGCCGGGTCTGGTGGGCTCCGGACGCGAGGCGTTCAATCCACCATGGGCCTTGGGCATCAGCCAGGCGTATACGACGAAGCTTCCCGGCAAGCCCGTGTCGCCGTATATGCCGGATATCACTTTCACAAATCCTTTTCCGAGTGTAAGTGCGGCTGCGAATGTTACTCCAAATCCCACGCTGAATTATTTCCAGTGGGATTTCAAAAATGCCGTCACACAGGAATGGAACTTCACCATCGAGCACCAATTCGGAAACTGGGCCGCGCGGGCCTCTTACCTCGGAGATCAGGCGCACCATATTCCCTATAATTCCGCCGATCTTAACCGGCCCTGGGTACAGCAGCCGAATGTTCCCATCCAAAACCAAAGGCCGTATCAGCCGTGGGGCACCATCGGTTCATATCTGAGCGCCGGCAAGCAGAACTTCAATCAGTTGCAGCTCGGTGTACAAAAGAGGTTCTCGAGTGGGTTATCTTTCCAGGCGGAGTATCAGTTCACACGCAGTCTGGACAATATCGACAATGCAGGCGGCGCGGATAACCCCGCCAACTGGAACCTCAGCTACGGGAACACTCCTGCGGTACGCCGGCACTGGCTGGTATTCAATTACGTGTATGAATTGCCATTCGGTAAGGGTCGTTCCCATTTGACGAACGCCATAATCGGCGGTTGGCAGGTTTCGGGAATCTCGACATACGGCACCGGGACGCCGTTGTCGGTGAATTTCGCGCAGACGGGAACGGGAATTGTCGGCTGGTCGGGAAGCCGCGCCGACCAGGTTTCCGGAGTTCCGTTCTATGTTAAACAGTCGGGCCACGACATCACCAAGGGTATCCAGTGGTTCAACACCGCGGCCTTCGCGCCGCCGGCCAAATGGACGTACGGGAACTCGGCACGAAATATGTTGTGGGGACCCGGCCTTTGGAACTGGGATATCAGCGCCATGAAGTCGTTTGGATTGCGGGAGCATTTGCGGCTGCAATTCCGCGCGGACTTCCTGGACGCTTTTAACCATATGAACCTGGATAATCCGGCCAACACCATTGCCGATACGCGGGATGGCGGGACGCCTAATCCGACTGCCGGCGTGATCACGTCGGGAACGGGTAACCGGGCTGTTCAAGTGGCTGTGAAGCTGTTGTTCTGATATGGAGCGACCTTGTCAACTGCCTGTTTAACCGTTTCCGCCTCCTGACGATTGAAGCCGGGGCAATACGGGGACAGACGGAACATTTCCGCGCAAATGCGGCGCGAAAATGTCTCGTCAGTCCCCGCATTGCAGCGCGTGCTGATTTGAAACAGTGCCACCCGGATTCGCCGTTGTGCGCGACTTGCCTGGCAGCCGATCCAATTTTTCACAACTTTCCAGACCTCGTCAGTCCCCGCATTGCAGCGCGTGCTGATTTGAAACGGTGCCACGCAGCCGATCCAATTTTTCACAACTTTCCAGACGTCGTGTTGCTTCGATGCACTACGCCCGGTCACTTTATAATAACGAGGTGATCCAGCCCATCAGCCGCCGCGCCGCTTTGCCCCTGCTGCTTTGGGGGACAACCCGCTCTTTGACCGGCGAGGACTGGCCCCAGTTTCGCGGCCCCGATGGCCAGGGTCACTCTGCCGAGCATTCGCTTCCTATCACATGGAGCGAGAAGGATAATGTCCGCTGGAAAGTGCCGATTCCGGGAAGCGGCTGGTCATCGCCCGCCATTCTGGGCGATCGTATCTGGCTCACGACCGCCACGGAGAGAGGCCGCTCGCTGCAGGCGATCTGCCTCGATCGCACTACCGGCAAGCAGGTGCTGGCGGTGGAGGTCTTCCGGCTTTCCGGCGAGGAGCCGATCAATCAGAAAAATACGTACGCGTCGCCCACGCCATTGCTGGAGGGGAATCGCGTCTACCTGCACTTCGGTCCGAACGGAACGGCATGCATCCGGAATTCGGGCGAGATTCTCTGGCGGACGCACCTGAAGTATACTCCTCAGCACGGGCCGGGCGGCTCTCCTGCGCTGTGTGACGATCTATTGATCGTCAGTTGCGATGGTCTGGATACCCAGTACGTGGCCGCGCTTGATACCGCAACCGGCAAGGTGCGATGGAAAACGTCCCGCGCGGGCAACCAGGCTTACGTGACACCGCTCGTGATCGAAGCCGCCGGACGCAAGCAGGTGATCGCCCCGGGCGCCTTTCGCGCCACCTCGTATGACCCGCGCACGGGCAAGGAAATCTGGTGGGTGCGGTACGGACAGGGCTTTTCCAACGTTCCGCGACCTGTCTTCGGGGCGGGCCTGGTCTTTCTCTGCTCCGGATTCTTCGAACCCGTACTGCTCGCCGTCCGGCCGGATGGGCAGAAGGATGTCACCGATAGCCACGTCGTCTGGACGCTGAAGCGCGGCGCCCCGTTGACCCCCTCACCCCTACTGGCGGGAGAGGATCTTTACGTCGTCAGCGATAACGGCATCGCCACCTGCATGGAGGCGCGCACCGGCGCGGTCCGCTGGCGCGAAAGGCTGGGCGGAAGTTTCTCCGCATCCCCCGTCTACGCGGATCGCCGCATTTACTTCTTGAACGAAGACGGCGAGACGACCGTGATCGCGCCCGGCGAGCGGTTTCAAAAGCTGGCGGCGAATTCATTGGATGGCCGTACGCTGGCGTCCATCGCGATCTCCGGCGGCGCGCTGTTCATTCGCACCGACACGAGTCTCTACAGCATCGAAAAGCGGGCGTGATCACAATCCCTCGAGGCCGTCCGCACGATCGGGCAGACCAGGGCCATGACGAACCGAAATGTGCCGCCGATACTGGAGCCTGCGGCGGCGGAAGTTCGGATTGAATCTTCGGATCGACACTGCATTATGCGGACGTGGTGCTCGAGTTTCGGATACCCGGCTCGAAAGTAGAATGGCAACCGCCACATCTCCGAACGCAGGCATCACACGCAGAAGTTACCCAAGCCCGAGTTGGAAGCGGTCCGGCGTCGAATCCAGCCGGCGTTTGTTGCGCGACGGGTGGATGCCGGGGCACTACGTGGCGCAATCGGAGCAGACAGTGCGGATGGCGAGCGGCCATCGCACGACGGGACACGGTCGCTACTGGGGCAAGGGCAAGACGCTCATCATCTTCGAGACCAACGGCATGGAAAAAACGCGAGGCGCGCCAGCGAACTCAGGGTAGTTCATTTTTCATCTGGTGCTGCGTTCCAGGAGTGAGGATCCGGAGCTGGTTTACGAGCCCTCGGCATGGATTCAGTGACCGCGGCCGGTAACGCCCGGCCGACTTACATATTCACGTTCACGACTTCGTCGAAGATGCTTTGCGGCAATTGAATGCCGCTCACGCGCAACCGGTCCAGGACCTTCGGCGTTACACCCGTGGATCGGAAGCGGCCCTGGACTTTGCCCGAATCCGTGACGCCCAGCCGCTCGAACGTGAAGACCTCCTGCAGCTTGATCGCGTCGTTTTCCACGCCCAGCACTTCGGCGATGCTCAGGATCTTTCTGGTGCCGTCCTGCAGGCGGGAGAGCTGCACCACAATCCTGATTGCGCTGGAGAGTTGCTGCAGAATCACTCGCGACGGAATCTCCAGGTCGGCCATCATTACCATGGTCTCAAGGCGCGAGAATGCGTCGCGCGG
>Ga0070741_10013798_pt1 | contig 14152 bp, 9 predicted proteins | sample Coa_R1_4_FD_66440 | JGI IMG/M metagenome (GOLD analysis project Ga0070741, IMG submission 66440) | Surface soil microbial communities from Centralia Pennsylvania, which are recovering from an underground coalmine fire - Coalmine... | ecosystem: Environmental > Terrestrial > Soil > Unclassified ... | reverse complement strand
TCCTGGCGGTCTCCCGCTTAGCCGGGCAATACTTCGCGTTCGTCGCCGAGCCGCAAAATGGGAGCTCGTTTATAGCTCGGCAACGGCCGCTGACAATCGGACAGACTGTTGGCAATGACTATGAAGTTTTGGCCGGCGTCAAGCCGGGGGACAAGGTGATCGTTTCAGGAACCCAGTTTCTTTTGGATGGGGCGCCCGTGATTCCGCAAACTTAGCAATGAGTTATGAGACTGGCAGCGGATGTCCAGTACTCGATACATTCCACGCACTTCTTCGTTAAGAAATCGGGGAAATCTCCCCAAAAGTAACGGGAATTTTCATGTTTGTTGAGTTCTTCATACGACGTCCGGTATTTGCCAGTGTCTGCGCCATGCTGATTATTCTGGCCGGTGCGGCTGTGATTCCTACCCTGCCTGTCGCGCAATTCCCGAATCTGACGCCTCCCCAGGTGGGCGTGACCAGCTTCTACATAGGGGCGAGTGCGCAAACGGTGGAGAGTGCGGTCACGATTCCGCTGGAGCAGCAGATCAATGGCGCGGAGGGAATGAAATACATCACCTCCACCAGCGGCAATGATGGGACCAGCCAGATTCTGGTGACGTTCGATCTGACGCGCGATCCGGACCTGGCGACGGTGGATATTCAGAACCGCGTGAATACGGCACAAGGGCGGCTGCCAAGCGCGGTGAAGGCAGTGGGCATCACGACGCAGAAGACGGCGCAAAACTTCGTATTTGGCGCGGCCGTCATCTCCGACAACAACAAGTACTCCACCCTGTTCATGAGTAACTACCTGGACGTATATGTCAGAGACGCGCTGAAGCGGATCCCGGGAGTGGCGGACGTGGAGATTTTTGGCGAGCGCAAATTTTCCATGCGTCTGTGGCTCGATCCGGCGCGCCTGGCGGGTCGCGGACTCACAGCCCCGGATGTGGTCAATGCATTATCCGAGCAGAACGTCGAAGTCGCAGCGGGACAGGCGGGGCAGCAGCCTGCCATTCCGGGACAAAACTATCAGGTAAGCATCCGAGCCGTGGGCAGGCTGAGCGAACCCTCGCAGTTCGAGAACATCATTCTGAAAACCAACGCGGACGGCACTCTGGTACGGCTGAAGGATGTCGGGCGCGCGGAACTGGGAGCGGAAAATTACGCCTCCGACCTGCAATTCAACGGGAAAGACGCCGTCGGAATCGCGGTGATCCAGCTTTCCACGGCCAATGCCCTCGATGTGGACCGTCGCGCCCTTGCCGAATTGGACCGACTGTCGAAGAGCTTCCCTCCCGGCATGCACTACCAACTGGCATTCGATACGACCGACGCGGTGAGCGAATCGATTCGCGATGTGGTCTTCACGGTGGGTTCGGCGATCGTACTGGTCATCCTGGTGATTTTTATTTTTCTAGGCGACTGGAGGACGACGATGATTCACTTTATCGCCACTCCAGTTTCGCTCATCGGCACCTTCGTATTTGTGAAGTTGCTCGGCTTCTCGATCAATACGCTGACCTTGTTCGGTATCACACTGGCCACTGGCCTGGTCGTCGACGACGCTATCGTGGTGATTGAAAACATTGAGCGCCATATCGCTGGGGGCGAACGCGACTCGCGCAGAGCGGCGGCAGCAGCAACCGCCGAGATTACCAGCGCCGTGATCGCCACCTCGCTGGTGCTGGTCGCGGTGTTTGTGCCCGTGGCTTTCTTTCCCGGTACGACCGGCATTCTGTTTCGGCAGTTTGCGCTGACTATCGCATTTTCCATCGCGATTTCCGCGTTCAACGCCCTCACCCTGGCTCCGGTGCTGGCGGCAATTTTTCTGCGCGACTCCCACCGGCACAAGTGGTGGTGGCTGCAAAAGTTTGACGATGGCGTCGTCCTCCTCACCCGCGGGTACCGTAGCCTGCTGCATCACCTGTTGGAATACAAACTGGCAATGGCGGTGCTATTTTTCGCCGGCCTGGGGCTCACTTATCTGATATTCACGCGGGTGCCGACAGGCTTCGTGCCTGATGAGGACCAGGGATATTTCATTATCGTGATCCAGGCGCCGTCTGGAGCGTCGCTCGAATATACAAAAGGAATCGGCAAGCAGGTGTCGAACATTCTGGCGCACGTTCCCGAGGCGGAAGGAACGTTTTCCGTTGCGGGCTTCAGCTTTGCGGGAGCGGCAGCAAACCAGGGATTGATTTTTGTTCCGCTGAAACCGTATTCGCAGCGCAAGGGGGAAGAGCACGCCGCCAAAGCAATCGTGAACCGAGTTCGTCCCATGCTGTTTGGAGTTTCAGGAGCAATCGTGTTTGCCACGCTGCCACCTGCCATCCAGGGATTAGGTCAGTTCGGCGGATTTCAGTTTGTGGTGCAAGACCTGGGGGCACACACTTCGGAAGAATTGGCGGCAGCTACCCACGGCTTGATGCGGCAGTCGGCGCAGCGCAAGGAACTGGTCGGGCTGTATACGCCGTTCACGGCGAATGATCCGCAGTATCTGGTCACCATCGACCGGGAAAAAGCCAAGAGCCTGCATGTTCCGCTGTCGCAGATTACCGATACTCTGGGCGTGTATATGGGATCGGCGTACGTTAATGACTTCGATTTCAATAACCGGTCGTATCGCGTGTACGTGCAGGCGGACAAGCAGTTCCGGGCGACGTCGGAGGACATGAAGCGGTTTTACGTACGTTCGGATAACGGGGCGATGGTGCCGCTCGACAATTTGATCTCGATTTCGCAGACTACAACTCCGCAGGTCATCAGCCACTACAACCTGTTCCGCTCGGCGGAGATCGACGGATCCCCCAAGCCGGGATACAGTTCGGGCCAGGCGATCGCCGCAATGGAGAATTTGGCGATGGGAATGCCGCAGGGATTCTCCTACAGCTGGACCGGGCTTTCGCTGGAAGAACTACAGGCGGGCGGAACTTCGCTGCTGTTGTTTGGACTGGGTACGCTGGTCGTGTATCTGACCCTTTCAGCGCAATATGAGAGCTTCGTACTGCCATTCATCGTGCTGCTGGCGGTGCCGATGGCATTGTTAGGAGCGCTGGGCGGGCAGTGGATTCGCGGACTGCAGAACGACGTCTTCTGCCAGGTGGGACTGGTGATGCTGGTGGGTTTGTCGAGCAAGAATGCGATTCTGATCGTGGAGTTTGCCGAGCAGTTGCGTGAGCGCGGGGTGCCGCTGGTGGAATCTGCGGTGCAGGCTGCGACGATCCGGTTGCGCCCCATTCTGATGACCTCCATGGCATTCATTTTGGGCGTGGTACCGCTGGTTTTCGCTTCGGGCGCAGGAGAAAATGGGCGGCATTCAGTGGGAACCACGGTGTTCGGCGGCATGATCATGTCGACCGTGCTCAATCTGTTCTTCATTCCCGTGCTTTACCTGATCATCGAGGGCTGGAGGGAGCACGGGAAGGCTCCGGAACAGCGATAGGATTCGCGTCGGAAGGAAAGTCAGAATCCCCACTCTGCTTCTAACTCTTACGCGGCCTGGTTGCGATTCGAGCCGTTCTTGCTGCGGTTTTCTGGCTTTCGCTCTGCCGCTTTCTTTTTCCGCGCCTCTTTCCGGCGCATCCTGGCCATCCACTCGCGGGAGTACATCGTGCCGCGGCATTTGGGCGAGCCGCAGTGGCAGGGGGCGGGCTCTTCGTCATCGTACAGGTTGTAGTCCCACACCAGCTCTTCCCCGGCCGCGATGTCACGGATCGCGTACAGCCAGACGCGGCCCTTGACTTCGTCCACTTCGCAATTTGGATCGCAGGAGTGGTTCAGATACGCGCCCAGTCCCTCGCCGTCGATGACCGTCTTTCCATCTTCCAGACCGTACAGGTAGGTGCGGGAAACTCCGTCATAGCGGCGGTCGGCCTCTTCCGGAGTGATGCGCTCTCCCGCATATTCGACGATGCGGGCTCCTTTGCGAATGGGAGTGTTGGTATAAACGCCAACCGCGTGGATAGGTGAAGGGCGGACGACTAAGGGCATGAAACTAATTTCGCATGGGACAGGGAATTTGGGGAGAGGGAAAGTGATGCCAGCTGCAATTATGCGCCGTTCGAAACCCGTGAAGCGTGCGGGCAGCCCGGATGATCAGGGCTCATAGACGGAGCTGCCGTAGCCTTGTCGGCGGGCCGCTTCCTGCATGCCTTCCAGGCGCTTCTGCAGATCGCTGAGCTGAATCTTCAGCTTCTCCACTTCCTGCTGTTTCTCGCGCTGGCGCTCATTCCAGGCCACGTGCTTTTCATAGTTCCCGCCCGCGAAGCGGATCGAATTGTTCAGCGCGTCGATATTCCTCTGCAGGGATGCAATCGCGGTCCTGGTGCGAAGGATCTGGGATTTCCAGTATTCCGCCGGACGTTTCCCGTCCGGGTAGTTCGGCTCAGGACTACTTGCGGTGCCGGACGGCGAAGCGGTATCGGGCACTGCCTGCTCCGGGATTTCGTCATTCGTGATGACGCGGGGTGTCTTGGCGGTTGTTTTTTGTCCCTCCGTAGCCTTGGCCGACCGCTGTTTCTGCTGGCGCGCCTGTCGGGCTGCATCCGCCAACGATTCCGAGTCCTGGGCTTGGGCGAATCTGCAGGGGATCGAGAAGGCGAGTAGCACTAGCATCAAATTTCTGGTTCGCATAGTCATCGATGGAGGTCAAAATCCCCACCCTGTCGCATAAAACGCGACAAGGGTGGGGCACCCCTTCATCGTAGGTCTCATGCACAGGGGGAGCGACGTTACCTTCGTACCTTGGTGGAGAATGTCCTATCAGGGAGCATAATCGGCGATCAGGCTATCCAGTTTCCGGAATAGGGCGTCGTTGCCGGCCCGGGGATATTTCGCCAGAGCTTCGCGGTATTGGGGCAGGTTGTAGAGAAATGATTCGACCCGCTCTTTGTTCACTTCTTCCCAATAAGCGCCGTACCCCGATCTTTCGAGCCAGTATGCATTGAAGATCTGTTCGAACTGATGGCTCACAGGAACCGCCAGGTACGGCTTTCCGAGATGCAGGGCTTCCGTTACCAGGGAAAATCCTGAGTTGGCGATCACGGCTTTGGCGCTGACCAGGTCGCTGAAGAATCCCTCCAGCGAAGGCCTCTTGAACGTCACATTCCGCTCCGCGTTCTGACCTTCGCGGCCGAAGCCGTAGGCGACAAATTGCGCGCGCACGGAGCCGAGAAGTTTCGCCAGCTCGGGAGCGGGGGAAGTCACATACAGGAGAATGTGTTCGCGTTGGCTGGGAGCGGCATCCAGAATCTGCTGCCGCAGCAAAGGAGGGAAGAGGAACGTGTTGCGCTTGCGGACCGAGGCGGCAAAGAAAGAGATCACCAGGTAGGCGTTGGCCCGAGGTGTCATCAGTCTGGTGACAATCTTGGCGGCCGCGGCGTCGTGGCGGTACTGCCTGGGATAAGAGACCTGCGCATTGGTCAAACAATGCTGGTTGTCGATCGAGATGACAGGAAGGCGGCGCTTGTGACCGATGTGGCAGGTCAGCGGCTCGAAGTCGGTGATGACCAGATCGATCTTTTCATGATCAACGAGGGCGTTAAGGCGGGAAAGGCTATTCGCGGCTTGCGGAACCGTCATCAAGTTTCTGGCGATGGTGCGCTTGTAGCGGACGCGGTTGTTGACGTAGGAGAAGCGAAATCCGTAGATCTCGGTGACGTCGAATTTGTCCTGCAGATTTTGCAGGCCCCGGTCGAAAGAAGCTACGTGGACGCGATGCCCTTGAGCCACGAGATGCGTGAGCACTTCTTTGGCGCGCGTGGAATGGCCGGCGCCTTCACCATTGACTCCGTAGAGAATGTTGGCCATGGAATAAAGGCGAGTATAACGCGAAGACATGCCCGGCCCGGAGTGCCGGATTCCGGCCGTGCGTCTTCTATGGCTCTCGTTCCGCGAGGGGCAGGGCTACGGTGTCGATGGTCTGGGGATCGTCGCGCAGCTTGATGTACAGCGTCTTGCCCTTCGGCGGCGGGATGGCGAGCGCATCCTCCACAAAACCTTCCGGCACTCTGACCGGGTTCGCAAAATCAGCATCGGTGCTGACCGAGTCCAGCAGGAAAAGCTTGTCGCCATTCAGGGTGCACTGCTTCTCTGGATTCGGGACACAACGAACTCCGGTCAGGAGAGGAACGCGCACCAGACTTACCAACGGTTGCCAGTCCCCATTGACGCCATCGCCCGACACGGGACGGAACTTCAGCGGTCCAAAAGCCGAAGGACCGAGCAGTTTCATCGGATCGAGAACCGCGAGCACCGTCTTGGTATCTTGCATCGTGAGGTTTCCGTCTTTAAAGCTCAGCAGCACGCGGAAAGATTCGTCCGCCGTGGCTACTTCGATTTTCTCTCCCGGCGAGAAGGTCTCGGGTGCCTGGGTCTTGAGGAAGAAGTTCAGCCGTCCATCCTGGGGCAGTTCTTCCTGACTGCCGAGGCGAACGGCAGAGGGGGAAGATCCTGGATCCAGTTGAATGCTCTTGGTCAAAAGCGAAACCGCGGGGCGCGGGGCCTCGACTTCCGCGTGCAGATCCAGCGTGCGGGCATCTTTCAGAGTGGCACGCAGGGCCAGCGAATCGCCGGCATGCAGCCTGGTTTTCGCTGCTGTATCCGCGGTGGTCAGCTTCAACTCATCCTGCTGGTTGGCCCGGGTCAATCCCTCGGGAGTAAAGCGGATGCCGTTTACATCCAGGCTCTCGACCTGATCCAGACGAGTGCCCTTCAGAACGCCGTCGGCATCCCCGGCGTGGATGCTGAAACTATCGAGACGGCCGGCTTCGGAGTAGGTGTGAAGAGGAATCTCATCCGCGTCGTGCAGGCCGAATTTCTTGATCTGGATGGTGACCCATCCCGCTGTGGCCTTCTGCAGCGGAACTTTGACCTCCAGTTCGTCTGCTTTTGAGTTCTTCCACTCCGTAATCAGGCTCTTGCCCTGCTGGTCTTTCACCGCGACCTCGCTCACGCAACAGGCGTCGGCGGACTGCAGGTGCAGCGTGTCTTCGCGGCCCACGATGAGAGCGCTGGCATCTTTGGAGGCGACGATCCATTGTGCCGGCCTGGAGGTCCGGAAGCGATAGTGGGGGCCGTCGAAGCTTCGGAAGCCCCAGGAGCCGCGCAGGGTAGCGGCGACTTCACCCTCGAGATTGGCGGACTGCAATGCCTGCGTATCGACCACAAATCCCCCGCGCAGCGGATCGGGGGTGGCGGGCAGGTCGAGGCCCTTGCCGGATTTGGTATCGACATGCAGGACGAAATCATGCGCCAGCTGGGTGGCGAAGACCAGCGGCGCTCCTTCCGCCGGAACCACGACGGAGGGCTTACCGGCGCAGAAAAGCTGGGGTGGATCGACGGCCCGCAACGGCGGGGGCGGCGCGGTGCGGATCGGCGGCAGACCGATCACCAGAACCGATTTCGGGTTGCGGAATGATGGGGGATTGTTCAGGCGGAGATTGAGTTCATCCTTGTCGGGTAAAGCCAGCGCCGGGATGTACTGATACTGCGCGGTATGCGCCGTACCCAGAATGCGGGCGACGTCCACTACCGCTCCGATGTAAGGGCTGTAATATCCGCCGCGAGCTGTGGGCGTGGAACTGATTTGTGCCAGCAGGTCCGAAGAAGGCCCGGAGGTCAAGGTCGCGACCATGGTTTGGCTATGCGCGTCGTCCAGCACCAGCTGATCGGTGTTCTGGGTCAGGCAAGGAACCTGTTGCGCACTGGGCTTATCGAAACACTGCTGGTCAACCTTCATGCCCAGGCTGCGGGCCAGCATGGTGGTATGAACTTTCGCCTGCTCGGGATCGGCGATGTAGGTTCCGCGGACCGTTTCGAGGTACTTCTCCAGACGCTGGCGGTCCAGGCCGGCCTGCTGCAGGTCCTGGGCGGCGCGCACGAAGGCGCCCGGCTTTCCGCGAACCGCGGCGCGAAGGGTGCTGAACGCACCTCCGGTCTCGGGTGCGAGAAATACCAGGGCCTCCTCAGCCTCATTGGGCACAACGACAAACACGCCTTCTTCGTGGACTGCTTTGCTCCAGGTGTCCACTCGCGTAAACCACGACTCCGGCGGCGGATTGGTTGCTCCCCGCAGAAAAGCGATCACCATGAGATATCGAACGGACTGGCTGTCGGGAAGATCGGCATGCACCCACAAGCGATCTCCGGCCTGCAGATTGGGGACCTCGGCGATCGGTAACGTCACGCTTGCACGTTGTACGCGGACCTCGACTTTGGGACCGATCAGGTCAAAGGCCGCAGTCTGTGCGGATGCCGAGGTCAACCACACGTGGAGCAGTATGGAAAAGAGAAAAAATGCAGTCCTTCGTTGCCGTCCCGATGGCTTTTTGAGTTCGATAAAACGCACTAATTCCTTCTCCAGCTTGGGATGAACTGTAATTTGGCTGTCGAAATATTCTAACCGATGGGCCCTTGGAACCAACGGCGGGAGTAATGGGAAGGACGATGCCTTAGGGACAGCTACCACGCGGGCCGAGACGCTCTGGCCAGAGCGGAGCGGACGAATGCGTCCGCCCCTACGTGGCTGATTTCAAAGCGGAAGCTTTAGGTACTGCTGCGCATTTCCGTGGCAGATGTCTTCGATCAGGCGTCGCAACAAGTTGTCATCATTAGGGAGTTCTCCGCGCTCTACATCCTGGCCGATGATGTCGCAGAGCACGCGGCGGAAATATTCGTGGCGTGGGTAAGACATGAAAGAGCGTGAGTCGGTGACCATGCCGATGAAGCGCGAAAGCATGCCCACATTCGAAAGGGCGTTGATCTGGGCCGTTATGCCTTCCTTCTGGTCCAGGAACCACCAGGCGCTGCCATATTGGATCTTGCCGGGCAGATCGCCGTCCTGGAAGCACCCGGTAAGCGTGGCGAAGGAGAATGTGTCCGCGGGGTTGACGTTGTAGAGAACCATTCGAGGCAGCGCATTTTCGCGCGCGAGAAGATCGAGATAGGCAGCCAGAGGGCCGATTTGCGGGGAATCCCCGACGGTGTCATAGCCTGAGTCTGCGCCAATTCTCTCTCGAGCAGCGGTGTTGACGTTGCGGAGGGCTCCCAGGTGAAGTTGCTTCGTCCACCCCTTTCCCGCGTCCAGGCGGGCGAAAAAAAGCATCATGAAGGAAGCGAAGCTGGTTCGCTCCTGCTCGGCGATTGGCTGTCCGCCCCGGGCCTTGTCAAAAATAGATGCAGCGATGTTCTCGGAGCATGGGGTGGCGTAGCAATGCTCCAAGCCGTGGTCGGAGAGGCGGCATCCCAGGGAATGGAAGTCATCATGGCGCTTGCGCAGAGCTTCCAGAAAGCTGCGCAGATCGCGGACATCAATGTTCGCCGCAGCCGCGAGCTTCTGAATCCAGTTCTCAAAGTCGGGATGATCGAGGGCCAGGGCTTTGTCCGGGCGAAAGGCAGGGAAGACCCGCGTCTTCAAATTCGATTGCGCAATTGAACGATGATATTGAAGGTCGTCGGTAGGATCGTCCGTAGTGCATACGGCGCGCACATGAAATCTCGCCAGGATGGCATGGGCTGTAAGGTCCGTCAGATCGGCATTGGCTCGCTCCCAGATCTTGGGGGCGGACGTCTCATCCAGCAGATCACTGATGCCGAAATAGCGCTGCAACTCGAGATGCGTCCACTGGTACAGGGGGTTCCGCAGCGTGTAGGGCACAGTTCGCGCCCAGGCCAGGTACTTTTCGTAAGCCGGAGCATCGCCCGTGATGTATTTTTCCGGAATGCCGTTGGCGCGCATAGCCCGCCACTTGTAATGATCTCCCTCCAGCCAGATCTCATGAAGGTTGGCGAAGCGGCGATTTTCCGCAATGTCTTTGGCAGGCAGATGGCAGTGGTAATCAAGGATCGGCTGCGGCTTGGCGTACTCGTGATAGAGTCGTCGCGCGATTTCATTCGAGAGCAGGAAGTGTTCGTCAAGGAATGCCATCAGAACATTTGGGGTACGACCGGGGAATGATCCGCAATCTAACGGAAAACTATACCAGTTCGGCTGAAGCACGCAGGGAAGCTTGAATTTGCAGCCAGCCATTTCGAATCCTTCCCAGAGGGGGACGGTTCCGCCGCAGAGAGGCAGCCAGGTGCGCTGGATGATCTGCGGCCTGCTTTTTTTTGCGGCCTCGGTGAATTACATGGACCGGCAGGTGATCGGGTTGCTGAAGCCGACGCTGCAGGCGCAATTCGGGTGGACGGAAATCGGCTACAGCAACATTGTGCTGGCATTTCAGTTTGCCTACGGAGCGAGCCTGGTGGTCGTGGGCAAATTGATCGACAGGATCGGCACCCGGAAAGGCTTCACGCTGGCGGTTTTGTTCTGGAGCATTTCTGCCATGGCGCACGCGGCCGCGAGTTCAGTCCTGCAGTTTGCTGTGGCGCGGTTGAGCCTTGGGGTTGGCGAATCGGGAAGCTTCCCCGCCTCGATCAAGGCGGTGGCGGAATGGTTTCCGAAGAAAGAGCGGGCTCTGGCGACGGGGATTTTTAATTCCGGCACGAACGTAGGCGCCATTATTACCCCGCTGATCGTCCCCTGGATCACGGTTCGCTTCGGATGGCGCATGGCGTTTATCGCGACCGGCGCCCTGGGACTGGTGTGGATCGCGGTATGGCTGATTCTGTATCGTCGGCCGGAAGAGAGTTCCCTGGTGTCCCCTGGAGAGCTCGCCTATATCCAAAGCGATCGCGAAGCGCCGGCTGCGACCGTGTCCTGGCGCGTTCTGCTGAGGTTTCGCCAGACCTGGGCCGTGGGCCTGGGAAAGTTTTTCACCGACCCTATCTGGTTTGTGTACCTGTTCTGGATGCCCGACTTCCTGAGCCGGAATTTGAAGCTGGATTTGAGGGGAATGGCCCTGCCTCTGTTCGTGATTTATACCGGGGCCAGCGTGGGAAGCGTTGCCGGCGGATGGCTCTCGTCCTGGTTGATCAGGAGCGGGTGGAGCGTCAACGCCAGCCGGAAGACCGCCATGCTGATCTGCGCGCTGGCGGTAACCCCGATCATGCTGGCCGCCCGCACCTCCAATGCCTGGACGGCGGTATTGCTCGTGGCCTTGGCCGCGGGCGCTCACCAGGGCTGGTCAGCCAATATCTACACCCTGACTTCGGATATGTTTCCACGCAGTGCAGTCGCTTCCGTGGTGGGATTTGCTACTCTGATGGGCACGGTCAGCGGAATGCTGATTTCGACGACCGTGGGCTACATCCTGCAACGGACTGGCTCCTACGTTCCTGTCTTCGTGCTGGCGGGATCGGCGTACCTGGTAGCGCTGCTTTTCGTGCAGCTATTCGCGCCCCGGCTGGAACGAGTGGAGACCGGATAGCCGTGGTGCGGGAGTGGAAGATATTACGGCGTGCGGCGCGAAGGGGAAGGGCTCGGGGGATCTGAATGCTGGTGAAGATTTTTGACGAAATTCATGCACTGGCCGCGGCAGCGTCCGAACAGGCGGCTGGCGCCATCCGGCGTGCCCTGGCAGCCCGCGGGCAGGCCCGGATCATCCTGGCCACTGGAGCCTCGCAATTCGCTTTTCTGGAGGCCCTGACTAATGTGCCCGGCCTCGACTGGCCCAAGGTTGAGGCGTTCCACCTCGATGAGTACGTGGGCATGCCGGCCACGCACCGGGCGAGTTTTCGGAAAATATTGTTGGAACGCGTGGTGCAGAAAACCGGGATCACCAAGTTTCGTGCCATAGAAGCGGATGCGGCCGACCTGCCGGCAGCCATTAGCGAGATTAGCGCGCAACTTACCTCCGCTCCGATCGATGTCGCTTTTATTGGCATCGGCGAGAATGGGCATATCGCCTTCAACGATCCGCCGGCGGATTTTGAGACCGAGGCTCCTTACAAAATCGTGGAACTGGATGAGGCCTGCCGGCGGCAGCAGGTGGGCGAGGGATGGTTCGCCGATATCGCCGAAGTGCCGGCGCGGGCCGTCTCCATGACTCCAAAACAGATCTTGAAGTCGCGGCAAATCATCGCGGTAGTGCCCGACTCGCGCAAAGCGCAAGCGGTGAAGGCGACGGTGGAGAGCAAAATCAGTGCGATAATTCCGGCATCGATCCTCAAGCGCCATCCGGACGTGACGCTTTACCTGGATCAGCATTCCGCTGCGCTGCTGGCTCCGCAACTGCGCAAACAATCGCAGTTCGTAGTACATTCTGAACTTTCCTGATCCCCCGGATGGCAAGAACGGCGATTCCGAATCTGCGCTGGTGGATCGGCGGACTGCTGTTTGCTTCCACCGTCATCAACTACATCGATCGCCAGACGCTCTCTCTCCTCGCTCCCTACCTGAAGGTCCAATATCACTGGACGAATTCCGATTATGCGAACCTGGCGATTGCGTTTCGCGTTGCCTACTCGGTCGGTCAAAGCGTCTTTGGCCGGCTCATGGATCGTGTGGGCACCCGCCGCGGCCTGACCATCACGGTGATTTGCTATTCGGTGATCTCCATGCTGACCTCCCTGGCGCGGGGCTTCTACAGCTTCGCGACATTTCGATTTTTGCTGGGCGCGGGAGAATCCGCGAATTGGCCCGCGGCCACCAAAGCAGTCTCGGAGTGGTTCCCAAAACGCGAGCGCGCACTGGCGACCGCGCTGTTCGATAGCGGGTCTTCCATCGGCGGCGCCCTTGCGCCTTTTCTGGTGCTGTGGATTTACTTCCGGTGGGGATGGCGGCCCGCGGTCGCAGTTCCCGGGACCCTGGGATTCCTCTGGTTGATTGCCTGGCGATGGCTATATTACCCGCCCGAGGCGCACAGCCGCATCAGCCAGTCGGAGCGCGAGATGATTGTGGCGGACAAGCGGGAGGCGGACGCTTCTCAGGGGCAAGGCCCCCCTCCGCGATGGCGCGATTTGCTGAAGATTCCCCAGACCTGGGGGACCATCGTCGCCAAGACTTTCACCGACCCGGTTTTCTTTTTCATCACAGAATGGTTTCCCATTTACCTGGTCGCGAAGGGCATCGAACTGAAGACCGGGCTTACCGCCGTATGGATCCCGTTTGTGGCCGCCGACGTCGGCAGTTTCTTCGCCGGGTGGCTCTCCGGTTATCTAGTCCGGCGGGGCATGTCGCTGGGCTGGGCGCGCAAGGTGCCCATCATCTACGGCGGCATAGGAATGACTTTGCTCATTCCCACCATCTTCACCACCAATCAATACGTGATCGCCTTGCTGTTTGCGATTGTGACCTTCACCTATGCGGGGTTCACGATCATGGCGAATACGCTGCCTTCGGATTTATTCCACAGTGATTCGGTGGCCTCGGTAAGCGGGGTCGGGGGAACAGGAACCGGATTGGGCACGATCGTGGCGTTCAAGCTCATCGGCTACGTCTCGGACGCGCGCCAGGCGACCGGCACGCATGCGTTCGATCCAATCGTGATTCTGGCAGGCATCGTTCCGTTTATTGGCATGATCCTGGTGCTGCTGCTGGTGCGGAACAACGAAGCCACGGAACGGGGGCTGGTGCGCCGAATCTGAGCTTTGGGTACACTCGTGGGCATATTGAGGAGAGCGGCTTGAAGATCACAGATGCGACCGTATCCGTCTGCTGTCCGGGGAGGAATTTTGTCACGCTCAAGATCCATACGGATCAGGGGATCTATGGGTTGGGCGATGCGACGCTGAACGGCCGCGAGCTGGCCGTCGCATCGTATTTGAAGGATCACGTTGTTCCCTGTCTCATCGGGCGCGATGCGTTTCAGACGGAAGATGTCTGGCAGTTCCTCTATCGGGGCGCGTACTGGCGGCGCGGGCCGGTAACCTTGACGGCCATTGCCGCCGTCGACATGGCGCTCTGGGACATCAAAGGCAAGGCGCTGAACACACCGGTCTACAACCTGCTGGGCGGCGTGAGTCGCACGGGCGTGCTGGTCTACGGGCACGCCAACGGGCGCGATATCGAGGAGACCGCGGACGAGGTGGCGAAATACAAAGAAATGGGCTACCTCGCAGTGCGCGCGCAGACGGGCATCCCCGGCCTGCCCTCGACCTACGGGGTCGCTGGAGACAAGTTGTTTTATGAGCCCGCGGAGAAAGGATTACCTCCCGAGAATTCATGGTCGACAGAAAAATATCTGTTGCATGTGCCGAAGCTGTTTGAAGCTCTGCGCCTGAAATTCGGCGATGATCTGCACCTGCTGCATGACGTGCATCACCGGCTGACTCCGATCGAGGCGGC
>Ga0070741_10013797_pt1 | contig 14153 bp, 12 predicted proteins | sample Coa_R1_4_FD_66440 | JGI IMG/M metagenome (GOLD analysis project Ga0070741, IMG submission 66440) | Surface soil microbial communities from Centralia Pennsylvania, which are recovering from an underground coalmine fire - Coalmine... | ecosystem: Environmental > Terrestrial > Soil > Unclassified ... | reverse complement strand
CATTGGATTTCAGGCTGCTTGGAAGCTTCCACGAATTTACCTGTAGGGTCCATCTCATAGAGTTTTAAAGTTTGGATATTAAGGTTCTGCGAATCCTGATTGATGGAGGCGATGGGGGGCAAGGAGTGGTCGGGTTTGACCCTGGCGGCCCAGAATTGATGGACCGTGATCCTCATGCTTTTGTCGCTCCGCCATTCCGCCTGGGCCTCGTCCATAAGGTTCAGGGTCTTGGGGGCGGTGGGGGAGGCGAATTGGGAAGCGGCCTGGGAAAGAATTTCGTCCCTTTGGGCTTCCTCGGAGGATTTTTGAACAACCTGAGGCGCCGTTGCGCAGCCAGAGATAACCGCGAACAAAGCCAAAAACAAAAAACCTTTTTTAGCCACAGATGAACACAGATGAACACGAATGAAGCTACAACGATTTTTTGGGCTTAAAAACAAAGGTGGTCTTTCGTTGGTAATTATTTTTTTATATCTGTGTTTATCTGTGTTCATCTGTGGCTAGATTGCTTTTCAGTTTTTTCCGGCGGTCTTGAGGGCGTGGATGGCTTCTTTCATGTTCGGCGCCTTGAAGATGGCGGTGGCCGCGATCAGCAAATTAGCCCCGGCTTCGACCACTTGTGGAGCGGTCTTGGGTGAAATGCCTCCATCCACCGCAATGTCCAGGTCCAGGCCCTCCGATTTACACCATTTGGAGAAGCGGGCGATCTTGGGGACCACTTCGGGCATGAAGGCCTGCCCGGCGAAGCCCGGATAAATGGTCATGATGAGGACATAGTCCAAGTCCTTGGCGAAAGGTTTGAGGACTTCTTCCGAAGTGTCTGGATTGATGACCATCCCGGCTTTACAGCCGTCCTGTTTGATGAGATGGATGGTGGAAGTGGGGTTTTCGATGGCCTCGGCGTGGAAGAGGATGTAATTGGAGCCGGCCTTGATGAAATCGGGGATGTATTTATCCGCATTCTCGATCATGAGGTGGGTATCCATGGGGACATTCACTTTGCCCTTGAGGCTGGCGATGACGGGAGCCCCAAAAGTAATGTTAGGGACGAAATGGCCGTCCATCACGTCCATGTGGAGCATATCGGCTCCGGCGTCAACGGCTTGGCGGGCGGCGGATAGGAGGTTGCCGAAGTCGGCGGATAAAACGGATGCGGAAACGCGAACGGGTTTCATGGGTATCCTTGGATAGAAATAGGTTGAGGGGTTATCTTACCAAAAAGGGCGGGAATTAGTTAGAACCCCAGGTTCAAACCGCCGGAGAAGCTTTGGGAATCGTAGCGGCTCATGCCCAGCTTTCCCTGATATTGGACGAAAAGAGCGAGTTGTTTATCCAGTTGGGCGTTCAACCCGGCGTCCAAGACGGCTCCGTCGGTCCCCATGGCAGGTCCTTCGACGGTGAAATTATTTCCGGAGTTGACCAGGGTCGCGTTGAGTTGGTCCAAGTTGCCTTGATGGAGATGTTCCCAGGCGGCGCTTAGATTGGGCTCCAAGGTGATGTCTTTCATGCTCCATTGATCGGAAAATTTCATCCCCAATTGACTGGAAAGGGAAGTCTGGCCCTGGTTTTTGAAAGAGAGCGGTGTGGCGGAGCCGGATTCTTGAAAGGCGCTGATTTGGACCGAGGAATATTGCCCCGCCAGGAAGGGGGTTAGTTTGGTTTTTCCTTTGGTTAAGTCATAGCCGAGGTCCAGATGAAAGCCATATTGGAGGCCGCTGGTCGTGCCGGACGCGTTACCGACGTAACCCGTGCGGGCCAATTGGTAATTGTTGATGCCGGCGTCCGCGAAGGCGTTCACGCGCAGTTCGCCTTTTCGCCATCCGCCAAAAAGACCCGCTTGTCCACCGGTGACCGTCACGCTGGAGGCGCTTTTGGAATTTTGGGCCCCGGCATACCCTAATAATATTCCGCCCGCCAAGCCGGGTTCGAAGCGGATATCCATTCCTCCAACAATGCCCGACATGGAAAATTGATAACCGGCCGCGTTCAAATCCCCGGTGACGGTCCCGAAGTCCGTCATGCCTTCCACGAAAGTGTGGACTTGTTCAGTGGAACCCGAACCATAGCCGAGCCCTTTCTCTTCGTTCGGAGATAAGGTTGAAGCGAATAGCGGTCGCCCATCGCCAAGAGCTGCCAGGTTCGACCCTGTGGGATCCCATTCATCCCCAATGCTATCCAACCTTCGGTCGGAGATGTTCGCCCGGTTTTGAAGGGTCGAAAAACCCATTTGGAAGATCGGGGTAAGCCCATCGGGGGAGATGAGGTCGTAAATGGGATTTAGGGTGGAGGCTTGTTGGATACCTAGGGTGTAGATCAGGTTTTGCTGGGTGGGGTCGAGATAGATCTTGTCCAAGGCCGCTCCGACGGATCTCTCATTGTAGGTTTGACCCAGTTGAGCGAAAGAGGGCTGGATGGCCACCAGCGTGACCTGGGTGTTTGAGTAGAGGGGTAAAAGACGGAAAGCCGTGATAGTGTCGGTCAAATTAGAAAAATGACCGGTGACACTACTGGCGGTCAGGATATCGAAAGTTTCTCCTAAGGTCGGGGTGAACCCGCTTTCCGAGAACAGGAAAAGGCTGCCGTCGAGGTTGGCGGAACCAGCGATGTTCAAATTGTCCCATTCCCCGGCCAGCGAACCGGCAAAACCTAAGGAAAGGGTGCCCGTGGGGCCTTGGATATAATTTCCGCCTATGGAGATCGAGAGCGGACCACCAGCGGTTAATAAGTTTCCACCAGTAAGGTAAACGGCGCTGGAACCCAAAGCAGAAGCATTGCCGATGGCAAGAGAGCCATCTAGGATATGAGTGCTTCCGTTATAAGTATTGATGTTTGTGAGTGTCAAAGTACCTGTACCCATTTTGGTCAAGGAACCTCCGTTTCCACCGTCGAAAATGACCCCCGAAATGGTCGTTGAAAGATTGTCGATGCCCGTCGCAAGGTTGTTGGAACCAAGATTTATTGATCCCGCTCCGTCGATCGAACCAATAGTCACCCCCCCCACAGTGCTTCCGCTAACATCAAAGTATGAACCGGAACCCATGGTGAAATGGGCGGTTCCGCCCTGGGCGCTCGAGTCGAATTGAACCGCTCCGGAATTGGTAATGATTTGAGCGTTTCCAGCGGTGGAAAATTGTTCAAATTCCACAAGGTCATTATTGGCGATTTGGGCGTTTCCCGCCGAAGCAAGGGTAGTCGCCGAACTTCCAAGAAATAAGATCGCGCTACTGGTTTGATTTTGAATCGATGCATTCCCCGCAGTTGAGCCGTTATGGAAAAATATAGTTCCGCCGTTATTGGTCAGCGAGGAATTGCCGGCGGTAGAATCGTTGTTAAAGTTTAAAACCCCCGTGGAGCTTATAGTGGATGAGAATGCGGAGGAAGAATTGTTGAAGTTCAGGAGGTTGAGATTGGTGATTGATGCCGAGCCGGCTGAAGAGAAGTCGTTGAAATTGAGCGTTCCACTATTTGTGACTGTGCTGACAGCGATTGAATTCAGACCATAGATAAGTGTCGAGGAGTTGTTAGTGGGGCCTGTTCCCAGTGAGCCGCCCTGGACCACCAATGTTCCATCAATAATGGAAGTTCCGCCGGTATAGGTGTTGTTTCCGGTCAGAGTAAAAGTTCCGATGCCGGTTTTCGTGAGAGAACCATCGGTTCCGCTGATGACGCCGGTCACGGTGGTGGAGAGGTTGTTCAAACCCGTGGTTAAATTATCGGCTCCCAAGTCGAAGTTGCCCCCGCCCGAAATGGATCCCGTTGTTACCGCCCCGGCTGAATCTTGACTGATGTCAAAAGTTCCCCCGGAGGCAATATCGAATTGGGCCTGTCCGCCTGCGGCAGTGCCGGAAAAGCTGACCGAGCCTCCGCTACTTGTACAAATGCTGGCCGCCGCGGAGGACGAGCTTCCGGTGAAATCCAAAACCCCTGAATTGGTGATCTGGGCGCTTCCCGCCGAGGAAGTGTCCTGGAAAACAATGGTCGAACCGCTGGTCGTATTATTCAGATGGATGCTGACCGCTTGAGCCGCATTCTCGAAGTAGATGTTTCCTCCCGCATTCGTTATCACCTGGGAATTACCCGAGACATTATTGATGCCGAATCCCGTAATGGAAACGGAGTTGCCCTGTGTGGCGATATTGAAGCTGGAAGAGCCGTTGAAGTAGATCAAGCTCACGGCAATGTTCGCGCTGATGTCGACCGAAGCGGAGGAGGATGTTCCAAATGTCGCCGCGGCCGAACCGCCATTGGGAACCGAGTTCAGGTCCCAATTGGTGCTAGTGTTCCAATCGGCGGAACCGGGTGAAGTAAGCCAGGTTTGGGAAAAAGCTTTCCCAGTGGGATAAACCAGGAATAAAAGAACGGCGGATCGGAAGAAAGGTCCCGCTTTAATTTTCAGCATGAGTTGGAAGTCCTTTGAATTGGAATGGCGGTTATCTTAACAAAAAAAGGAGCGAATATCCTAAGGGGAGGGAGCTTGAAAAGGTTTCGCCTTCAACCGGACCTTAAACGGGCATTTAAATGTCCAACTATTCGATGGGGATCTCTTTAACGAATTCCTGATTGAGATAGATTTGGGCTGAGGCTTTTCCGGAAACGCTCACGCCCAATTCCACGTGGTCCTTGGGAGATTCCATCTTGTTGTAGATGGTGCGGGTGCCCGAGCTGTCAAAGATATCGATCTGGAGACGGCGGGGGTTGCCCTCGGGCATATCGAAAGCGATCTTTGTGAAGCGGGATTTTTGTCCTTCCGAACTCTTGGAGCTGACCACGAATGAGACGCTGTCCTTTTTTTGGATCTTGGTACCCGCCGGTGGGGTTTGGGAAAGAATGGTCTCCGAATCCAGGTCGTCGTGAACCTCGCTTTTGATCTTATCGATGGTGATGCCGGCCGGTCGAAGGGTCTTGAAGGCCCTTTCCAGGGGTTTGTTGCGCAGGTCGGGCATGACATAACTGGGATCGGCGGGTCCGGCTGAAACCAAGAGGTTCACGTCGGTATAAGAATCCACCAACTCATCGGGAGACGGGACTTGCCCAAGGACGATATCCCTGGTTTCGTTGGAAGTCATTAAGGACTCTTTGCCGACCCTCAAGTGGACCCCCGCCAAAGTGATCTGGGCTTGCGGAAAGGAAGTCCCCATTACCGAAGGCATTTTCACCTTGGGGTTGCCTTTGCTGAGAATGACAGTGACCGTTTGGCCCCGCTTGATGTAATAGTTCGCCCGCGGTTCCTGTTCGCTGACCAAGCCTGCCGGTACATGTTCATCATATTGGGCTTTGAGGATTTTTAAACCGATCCCCTTGGATGAAAGGGCTTTTTCCGCTTGGGATTGGTCCATCCCAATGATCTTGGGAACGATCATGGGTTCGTGCATTTGGGTGTAAAGCATGCCTCCCAAAGCCATGACCATGGTAATCCCCGTAAAGGTTCCTAATAGTGAAAGGGCTTTGCGGGTGAGCGCTCTTTCGGAAGGCGTTAGATTGATCTTCTTGATCTTAAAAGGAAGGGTCATGGTCAGGTTGCTTTCGGTAAAGGTATATTCTCAAAACCCAGTTGGCCGCAAGCCGCGGCGATGTCCACGCCTTTTCGCTCCCTGAGGAAAACCTTCATGCCCCTATTCCGTAGGTCGTTCTTAAAGGCCTCGACCCGCTCCTCGGAAGGCGAGTCAAAGGGAAGGGTTGGAACTGGATTGTAGCGGATGAGGTTCACCTTACAGAGGAGATCCTTACAATAAGAAGCGAGTTTTTGGGCATCCTCGGGGCGGTCATTGACATCCTTTAATAGGATATATTCCAACGTCACCGGAAGCCTTCGCGCGTAGGTATATTTGCGCATGGCTTTCCAAAGCCTATCCAAGGGATTGGAGCGGTTGATGGGCATCAATCGGTCCCGGATCTCCGGGTCGGCGCTATGGAGAGAAACGGCCAGCGAGACCGGCCAGTCATCCTTGGTGAAACGCTCGATATTGTCGATGAGCCCGGAAGTGGAGACGGTGATGCGCCGCCGCCCAAGGTTCAACCCCTCTTGTTCGTGCAGGATCCGCATGGCCTTTTCGGTGTTCTCGTAATTATCCATGGGTTCGCCCATGCCCATCACGACCACATTGTTGAATTTCATGGAGGCGTCCCGCTCCATCCCCATGATCTGGGCCACGATCTCGGCGGTGGTGAGGTTTCGTTGGAACTTGGGGACCCCGGTGGCGCAAAAGGTGCATTTCATCCGGCATCCGGCTTGGGTGGAAAGGCAGGCGGTATGACGCCCCGGTTGTCCTTCCTCGTCGCGGGCCATGGGGATCAACACGCTTTCCACCAAGGCGGTGTGTCCTTCTTCGTCGGGAGCCAATTGCCAAAGGTACTTGACCGTGCCGTCCTGGGAAGCTTGCCGGGTGTGGAGCTTGAGAGTGCTCAGGGTGGCCTTTTGAGAGAGGTCCTGGCGAAGCTCCTTGGAAAGGTCGGTCATCTCCTCGAAACTGCCGGCGTGCTTTTGATAGAGCCATTGGTAAGCCTGGATGCCGGCGTGACGGGGGGAGCCCCATTGGGTGAAGAGTTGGATCAACTCTTCCCGGGTGTAATCGTAAAAGTGAATTGTCTTTTCCAAGTCTTTTATCCTTTTGCTCTTGGGGAGGGGCTTAGTCTACAAAAGTTCCACAGGGCTTTAAAGGAGGTTCGGAACGGAAAAAAGCCGAGAGTTCCCTTGTTCGTTCACGGGGAGGCTTCTTATTCAGACCTTGCCAAAGCCTAGGCCAGGTTGTTAAATAAGCTCGTTTTCAATTCAAAACCACCAAGGAATTTCGAATGTCCAACTTATTGAAATTGGGATTACCCAAAGGCAGCCTCCAAGAATCCACCTTCCACCTATTCGCCAAAGCCGGTTATAAGATCTCATCCACCTCACGCTCCTATTTTCCCAACATCGACGACCCCGAAATGAAAGCTATGCTGATCCGGGCCCAGGAAATGAGCCGCTATGTCGAGGATGGCACCTTGGATGTGGGCATGACGGGCAGGGACTGGGTCATGGAGAACGGGTCCAATGTCCAGGAAGTCGCCGAGCTCATCTACGCCAAGGCGGGATTGAGACCCGTTCGTTGGGTGCTGGCCGTACCAGCGAACTCGCCCATCAAATCGGTCAAGGACCTGGAAGGCAAGAAGATCGCCACGGAGTTGGTGAATGTTTCCAAGGCATATCTAAAAAAGAACGGCGTGACCGCCCACGTTGAATTTTCCTGGGGCGCTACCGAAGCCAAACCTCCCGAATTGGCGGACGCGATCATCGAGGTGACCGAGTCCGGGTCCTCTTTGAGGGCCAATAATTTGATCATTTTGGAGACCTTGATGGAATCCAATACGCTGGTGATCGCCAATAAGGCCGCCTGGGCCGATCCCTGGAAAAAGAAAAAGATCGAGGACATGGTGATGTTGTTGAAGGGCGCCTTGGCCGCTGAAGAAAAAGTCGGGCTGAAAATGAACGTTCCCCGGAAAAATTTGGAGAACGTCTTGAAAGTCCTTCCCGCGCTCAACTCCCCGACGGTCATGGAGCTCCATGATAAGAACTGGGTCGATGTGGACACCGTAGTGGATGAGAAGATCGTCCGCGGGATCGTTCCTAAATTAAAAGAGGCGGGCGCCGCGGGGATCGTCGAGTATCCTTTGAACAAAGTCATTCCTTAATGGCGATTCAGTTTTTTTATCAGCAATGTGAAAACTGCCCGAATCCAAAATTAACAACTCATGATCGTATTTCCGAGGTTTAGATGTCCACAGCCGAAGAATTCAATAAAGAGGCGGTCCACCTCTACAAAAATCAAGATTTCCACGGCGCGGAAGAGCTCTACCGCCGCGCCATTCAAACGGATCCTACTTATTTCCCCTCGCAATTGAATCTGGGTATCCTGCTTTTCAAGGAAGGACGTTACGACGACGCCATCAAGGAATGTACGAAAGCCGTATCCTTGCGGGCCGACCACCCGTCCGCCCATTTTCATCTAGGCAACGCCTACTATGCTAAAATGTGGTGGGAAGAAGCCATGGTCGAATATGAAAGGGTCTTTCAATTGGATCCGGCCCACGTGGATGTTCATTTTGCCCTGGGAGGTATTTATTTGAACCGGGGCTATAAGGACAAGGCGGTGGAATGCTGGAAGAAGTACCTGGAATTGGCCCCTATCGACTCGCCCAAGGCCAAACTGGCCAAGGAATATGTGGAGGGCGCAGTCGCCAATAAAGTCCATATCGGAAAGTACATCGCCGAATAAAGGGGTAAAAATAAAAAGGGCGGGGAGATTTCTCCCCGCCCTTTTTATTTGCTTAAAGTGTTGGCGTTGTTGAGCTGTTGTTAATTGTGCTTGTCGTTATAGATCTCGTTCGAACGATGATTCTCTTCTTTTTCCAGTTGGTGGCGATCCTGCTTATCCAGCTTTCCGCCGTCTTTCCTCAGATCGCGCTTCCGTTGACGGTTGATCTTGCGGCCTTGGTGGGCCAATTTGCGGTGTTCCTTTTTGCTGATTGTTCCATTATCCACGCCTTGTTGGATCCGATCATGCTGGTTTTCCAGGCGTTCCTTGGGGCTGGCTTCGTCGGCAAGGGCCAATCCCAAACTACCGATAAAAAGAGCGGCGGTCAAAGCTACGGTGAGTTTTTTCATTTTTTCTCTCCTTGAGATTTGATGCATCAACTTCTGTTATTAAGACGGCCACGGGGATCAAGAAGTTGCATGTGATTCTCCAATGAATGTAGGCAAAAAGAAGGGCGGGGAGGACCCGCCCTTCTGAGGTTCATTTTCCAAGATAAGAACTTAATGGTTATCGCCGTCATCGTGGTGATCGCGGTTGCCGTCATCATTGAAGTGATGGTGGTGATCTTGGTCGGGTTTGCCGTTGCCTTGGTCCTGCGGGTCCCTCCCCCCATCGTCATTAAAACGATGTTGATGGTCTTTGTCGCCGTCCCGATGGTTGTTCCCAATATCACGGCGGGGTTCATCCTGCGGCCTCCAACCCTCATTGATCTCGGTGAAGCTACGGCCTTGTCCCCGTAACCGGATAACTTCGTCGGGGGTTCGATGGTAATTTTCCGATAAAAAACGGAGATTGACGTAGTTGATGATATCGTCGTCCGTCAGGCGGATATGGCGCCATTTTCTTTGATCATAACGATGGTAATAACCGTAAGGGCGGGCATAGGGGGAGTTATTGACGTTATTAGCGCTGACGTAAAAGGCCTCCGGACCGATCCCGAACCGAAGAGCGACATCCATCCAGGAAAAGCCCTCGTCCCGGAGTTCGATCACTTCCTGGGGCTCCACATGGGCCCTCTGGGCGATGAAAAGGACTACGGGGATCTGTTCATCGGGGATCTGACGCTGGCGGATCACCATGACCTGTTGCTGGGGGACCTTATAATAGCTTCCCAGAGAAAGATAAAAATGGTTCAGACCCTGGTTCCCAACGGATACGCCGAATTGGACTTGGGCTTGGGCGGAAACGGAAGCCGCCATGACCAACAGAAAAACGGTCCGCAAAAGACACTTTTTCATTTCGAACTCCTTTGTTTTTTGAATGGTGAAGCCATTGTACCAATTGGACGAGAAGGCGGGCTTGAAAGTTTCCGTTGGTTTTCCCCACTTTTGCGAGAAATCCACGATTGGCACTTTTGGACAGGCCGAGCGTCTAATCCTTATTGCCGAAGAAAAGGTTTTTTTCTTGAGGTCGAAAAAATTTGGAGGTTTGAAAATGAAAAAATGGATGATCTGCGCGAGCTTGTTGGCGGGACTGATCTTTGGTTTTGCGTCGTCCGCGAAGGCGGATGAAGGGGCCCCGGCGGGAAACGACGATAAACCCGGGATGGGCCAAAATACGGGCGACGAGCATGAAGGAATGGATGGGGGGGCGATGGGAGGCCGTCTCGATAAGATGAAAGAGAAACTGTCCTTGACCGATTCCCAAGTGTCCCAATTGAAAACCTTGTTCAAAAAACAGATGGAGAACAACAAGCCTTTGCGTGACCAGGAGCGTATCGATATGGATACCCTGCAGCAAGAGGTGGATGCGAACGCCTCCGACGCGGATATCAAGAAACTTTTGGATAAACTGGACGGGGAACGCAAGACCCTTCAAAGCAGCCGCGAAAAAATGACGGATCAGCTACGGACCATCCTAACCCCCTCCCAACAGGCGAAAATGGTCCTGGGGATGAGACAAAAGGGTATGGGGATGATGGGAAAGTGGATGAGAAAACACAAAGGCATGCATGACACAAATGGGGATCCGAAAGAAGGGGTCTCGGATAACCAAGGTCAATAAGCGCCTATTCTTCGGAATCTTTAGAAAGCCGCCCGCGATTGGGCGGCTTTTTTGCTTTAGGGGTATGATGAGAAGCCGAAATATCGTCCACCAAAGGCGCTCGTGGCTCTATTCGAAAAGAAATCCATTATTGAGGTTCCAGTTCGGGAGTTATTCGAGTGGCATAAAAGTCCAAAGGCCTTCGAACGATTGGCGCCCCCTTGGGAAAAGATCAAGGTCCTTGAAAAACAAGGAGGAATCACCGACGAAAACAAGGTTGTCCTGGAAATGCGCCAAGGTCCTTTTCGCTCGAACTGGGTTTCGGTCCACCGGGATTATATCGAAGGCCGCCAATTCCGAGACGAGCAGACCGAAGGTCCATTCGCCAAATGGGTCCATACTCATCAGACTTCCCCCGAATCGGATAAGACTAGTCTTTTGACCGATCATATCGAATATGAACTCCCAATGGGTATCCTGGGTCGAACACTGGGTGGGGAATTCATTAGAAGAAAATTGGAAAGAACCTTCGCTTTTCGCCATGCACGGACCCGAAAGGATCTAAGCCGTCTTCATCCCTATGCCGGTAAGCCGCGGCTCAAGATTGTCATTAGCGGGGCAACCGGGTTGGTGGGAACGGCCCTGACGGCTTTTTTAATGGGCGGCGGCCATTCGGTATGGACTTTGGTTCGAAAGACGCCGGGAACCGGAAGCTCGGAAATATTCTGGGACCCCACTCGAAAAGCCGTCGATAAAACGGCCTTGGAATGCATGGATGCGGTGATCCATTTGTCCGGAGAAAACATCGGAGCGGGGAAATGGACTCCCGAGCGCAAACAAAAAATCCTGAACAGCCGGGTGGATGGGACGAGGTTTTTGGCCGAAACCCTCGCGTCCCTCCAGCATCCCCCTCGAGTTTTATTGTCCTCTTCGGCCGTCGGTTTTTATGGGGACAGGGGTGAAGAGGTTCTTAGCGAGGAAAGCCCGGTAGGAAAAGGGTTCCTGACCGATGTTTGCAAGGCCTGGGAAGAGGCTTGCGAGCCCGCGCGAAAAGCGGGTATTCGGGTGATCAATGTTCGGACGGGGATCGTCCTATCTTCATTAGGGGGAGCGCTTTCCAAGATGCTCCCGCCCTTCCTGATGGGCGGGGGAGGGGTCATCGGGACCGGGGATCAATGGATGAGCTGGGTATCGTTGGAAGACCTAGTCGGTTTGTTCCACTTCTTGATTTATGCCGAGGGTCTTTCGGGGCCGGTCAATGCCACGGCTCCTGAACCCTTGACCAATCGGGATTTTACGAAGGTGTTGGGGAAGGTTTTAAAACGACCCGCTTTTTTCCCCCTTCCGGGTTTTATGGTCAAAGCGGTCTTTGGCGAAATGGGCCAGTCCCTTTTGCTAGAGGGGCAGAAAGTTTTGCCGATAAAGATAACCCGCGCGGGTTTTTCTTTTTTACATCCCTCTTTGGAATCGGCTCTGAATTGGGAACTGGGGAAGTAAAAAGATATTCCTGGGTCAGCTTTTTTTCTTTTTTTGATCCTGCAGGGACTTCAATTTTGCCACTTCGGGCCAAAGAACCGATACGCCTAAAACCACTAGGATGCTTCCGATACCTCCCAAAATAACGGATGGAACAGCTCCTGCTCCGCCTTGGCCAAACAATTGAGCGACGGTTCCTGATTCAAAAGCCCCCAACTCGTTCGAGGAATAGATGAACATATAGTTCACGGCTTGGACCCTTCCTAACAAACGGTCCGGGGTCAAGACCTGGACAAGTGTTCCGCGAAGAATGACGCTGATTTCATCCAAAGCCCCGATCAGGAACATCATTGCGAGAGAAAGCCAGAGATCACTGGAAAGCCCAAAAACGATAGTCGCTGCTCCGAACCCCCCGACCGCCCAAAGTAAGGTAAGGCCTGGTTTTTTCATGGGCCTCTTGGCGACCCAAAAGGCCATTAGCAGCGCTCCGAGCGAGGGAGCCGACCTCAACCATCCCAGTGTTTCGGGACCTGAGTGGAGAATGTCCTTCACGAAAATAGGCAAAAGAGCTGTACAGCCTCCCAAGAGAACGGCAAAGAGATCCATCGTGATGGTCGCCAGTATAGGCTTGGTGTTCCAAACGAACTTTCCTCCTTCGGCTAAAGACCGCAGGGTGATGGGCTCCTTTTTGATTTTTGTTTTTTGAAGTTCAAGGGATAGTAGAGCACCCAAAAACAGCAATTCGAAAAAAACCGCAGTGGCGTAGATAGTCCAGGAGGGGAGTCGGGCCAAGAGAAGACCGCAAGCGGCGGGTCCGGTGACGGAGGCCAATTGGAAAGCGCTACTACCCCAAGTCACCGCGTTTGGGAGATGGGGGCGAGGAACCAATTCGCGAAAAAGAGCCTGCTTGGCGGGGACATAAAAGGCGTTGCAAGTACCGCTCAAAAAAAAGAAACCGAAGACTAATAAATTGAAATGGCTCAATTGGTCGCGATAAAGGGAAACCAGGGAGAGGCCCAAAAGTCCAAAGACAAAGGGAATGGTGGCGGAGACGATGACTTTTCGTCGGTTGAATCGATCCGCGACATTACCGCCCAACGGACCGAGTAAAAAAAAAGGTAGAACGGTGAAGAATCCGGTTAAACCCAGATCCAAGGCTCTGCCTGTTTTGCTGTAAAGCTCCCAACCAAGGGCGGTCGAGACCATCTGGTTCCCGAAGATCAAAAGGAAATTGGTGGAAGTGTAAAGCTGGAAATTCCGGAATTTCAGGGCAGCGTAGGGATCGTGGGGCTTGTGTTGCTTTTGCATTTGAGTGGCATTGTATCCATCGTTCTAAAAAATAAAAAGTCTTGAGGCGGGTCTTCGTATTAAAATGCGAAAGAGATCATTTCAAGGATTCCCATGTCTTTTGTCCTAACCGAGCGGGGAAGATTTTTCTATCAGGAGTACCGCTCCACCGGCCCTGTGGTTTATTTGCTCCATGGACTTACCGCTAAATCACAGGATTGGGAAAGTATTCCCGATATGCTGGCCAAAACGGGCTTCCATGTCTTTGCTTTTGACATGCGGGGTCATGGTCAAAGCGACAAACCCGAAGAAGGCTATTCGCCGGAGGACCACGCGAGGGATATTGAGGCCTGGGCAAAAGCGCTCGGCCACGATGCGCTACATGTGATCGGCCATTCCACGGGCGGCCGGAACGCCCTGGTGTTCGCCGCCCTTTTTGCCGAGAGGGTCCGCTCCCTCACTATCGTCGACCAAACCTTGTCGCAGGATGTGGAAAGCTGGAAGAAATATATGGAGCGCTATATGGAATATCCGGCTCCCTTCCGGGACGAGGCGGCGCTGGACAAGTTCCTCCAAAAAAAATTCCCAAATGACAAAAGGCGATTCGTTTATTACAAAGGCCAATTTTGGCAAAAGGAGAAAGGGGAATGGAGCTGGAATTTTTCTCCCCAAGCGGCTTGGAAGACCCAAAAGCTGGGAAGGGAAAGGGAGGCCTATGATTGGCTGACAAAAATAAAGTGCCCGATCCTCTTCATAAAAGGCGCGGATAGCACCTATGTTTCACCGAAAGAAGCCGAAAAGATCAAGGCGATGATCCCGAAGGGTCAATTTGTGGTAGTGGAAAAGGCCGAGCATGCGGTATTTCGGGACAATTCCGAGGGGTTTTTGAGGGTCCTGCTCCCGTTTTTGAAGGATTCCTCCACCTAGTCTTTAAACTTCCTGTTGCCCGGAAAACCTTTCGTTTTCAAGCGTCTTTAGCTATACTCTCGCCTCCCTGAAGCCGGTTGGCAAACGCCAACCGGCTTCTTATTTTTTGAGTGAGGTTCCAATGACGCTTCGAAAAGATCTCCGCAATATCGCCATCATCGCGCACGTCGACCATGGCAAGACCACCCT
>Ga0070741_10013796_pt1 | contig 14153 bp, 10 predicted proteins | sample Coa_R1_4_FD_66440 | JGI IMG/M metagenome (GOLD analysis project Ga0070741, IMG submission 66440) | Surface soil microbial communities from Centralia Pennsylvania, which are recovering from an underground coalmine fire - Coalmine... | ecosystem: Environmental > Terrestrial > Soil > Unclassified ... | reverse complement strand
GCCATGCTTCGCGTGACGTTGCCGGGCTGCGGGATTTCGCCAGTCGCTCGTCCTCTTTCTTGCTCAGGCTGATGCTGGAAATGGATTCGGCGCGGAACGGATTCTGCGCGCTCGCGATGGCTGCGATTGCTGCCGCTGCCAGCGGTCAGTTGCATCCCCTATAGAATCGCACCGCGGGAGAGCGCAGGCCGGCCCAACAAGGGACAGACAGCCTATACCGCCGGAAGGGTACGCGGGAAACCTACTGTCGTGGCGGCGAAACTGGTATCTGAGCACGCTTTTTCCAGCCGCCCCCGCGCTGCGCTACTTTGAAAGGTGCGGGCTTTGTTCCTCTACCTTTCCCACCAGGCGCGCCTTCGCCGGTGGATGGAGACCTCGCGCATCGCCCAGCGCCTGTCGCGCCGCTTCGTAGCCGGCGAAACTCTTGCCGACGCTCTCACCGTCGGCCGCAGGATCCGCTCCGAAGGCATCTCCCTCACTCTCGATCATCTCGGTGAGAACGTAACGTCGCTCGCCGAGGCCGAGGCGTCGCGCGATGCCTATCTGCGCGCACTCACGGAACTGCGCGGGGCCGGACTCGAGCCCAACGTGTCGGTCAAGCTCACGCAGTTCGGCATGGATCTGTCGGAGGATGCCTGCCGCGCCAACGTGGCTCAGGTGGTGCGGAAGGCCGCCGAACTCGGTGGCTTCGTCCGCGTAGACATGGAATCAAGCGCGTACACTGACCGCACACTTCGCCTCGTACACGAACTCCATGCCGAATCGGCGGCGGTTGGCACGGTCATTCAGGCATATCTGTACCGCAGCGAGGCCGACGTCAAGGATCTGTGCGCACGCCGGATCCGCGTCCGGCTATGCAAAGGCGCGTATCTGGAGCCGCACTCGGTGGCCTTTCCGCACAAGGGCGACGTCGACCGCAACTACACTCATCTCATGCAGATTCTGCTGACCGACGGCGTCTATCCAGCGATCGCCACGCACGATCCGCGCATGATCGACGCCACCCGCGAGTATGCCACCAGGCATGGCTTCGCGCACGACCGCTTCGAGTTTCAGATGCTCTACGGAATCCGCAGAGATTTGCAACGCGAATTGGTCGCCCACGGATACAGGCTTCGGCTGTACGTACCTTTCGGAAAGGCCTGGTATCCCTACTTTATGCGCCGGCTGGCGGAGCGTCCCGCCAATCTTTTCTTTTTGCTGCGGAATCTCCTAAGGAAATAATGCCGATATCAACCAAAATGGATATCGGGTTTTGGTTGCGTCCAGCCTCGCCCCGGGTCGAAACTAAGTAGGGAGAGCTGGAGTCTAATAAGTCGAATGCGTTACTGGGGCTATTTTGCGGCCAAGCTGGTGGCGGGCGGCGCGATTATGTTCGGGCTGCTGCAGCTGCTGAACTGGTCGTTTCCCCCGGATCCCTGTTTTTACCAATATTGTCCACCCCGTTTTCCGACGAACCTGCCGTACACACTCCTGGCCGGCTGCTGGTTTCTGCTCTGCTGCGGCGTGCTCTACGCCTGCATTCACGATCAGCGGTACCGCTGCCGCGTCTGCCTGAGACGGCTGCGCATGCCGATCGAAACAGGCTCCTGGAGCCGCATGCTGCAGATGGGGCGTCCGCGCATCGAATACATTTGCACCTACGGTCACGGCACGCTGGCCGAACCGGAATTGCAAATATCCGGTCACGAGAATCCCGAATGGACTCAGCATGCAGAATACTGGGAAGAGCTCTGCGCCGGCGCCAAGGATGAGGAAGCCGACCGGTGACCGCGCCGAAGTGGCGACTGGCTGCGGGCGTGCTTGTCCTGCTCGCGCTGGTGGGCTTCGGGGTGGCGCTCATCCCCCTGTATTACCGGAACTACCAATTCCAGGGATACGTGTCAGCAGCGGCACAGCGTGTCGAAAACCAGACAAAATCCGACGACGTGCTGCGCGAATGGCTGGTGGAAAAGGCTGATTCGCTGAAACTTCCGGTGAAGGCTGCCGATGTGCATATCCAGCGTTCAGTTGACGGACTCCGGATCGATGTCCAATATGCTGTGCGCGTGGACTTCCCCGGATACACAGTCAACCTGCACTTCGATCCCGCGGCAGGTAATTAAACTGTTCGACGTGAGACAATGACGGTAGTGGCCGAAAAACGGAACGAGATGAAAGTCAGGGTGCCGAAAGGCGCTCGCCTGACCAGGTTCGTATTGAGTCCGGTGGGAAAAATCCTGCTGGCATCAATCGCCCTGGTAACCGTTGCCGGCGTGGGCGTCTTCACGTATTTCTATACTACTTATTCGAAGCTGATCGATCAAAAGCTACGGGTTGGACCCTTCGCCAACACGTCGAAAATCTTTGCCGCCCCGCGCACGCTGAACATCGGAGAGCAATTGACACCGGAGGACGTGGCGCTCGAACTGCGGCACACCGGGTACACCGAAAGCGATCGCAACCCGATGGGTTACTACCGGGTGCGACCCGACGGAATCGAGATCTATCCGGGGCCTGATTCTTACTTCCGGCGCGATCCCGGTCTGCTCAAATTCAAGAACGGAAAGATCGCGGAGATCGTCTCTCTCGCTGACAACTCCAACCTTTATCAGTATCAGCTCGAGCCGCAACTGATTACGAACCTGTTCGACCGGAACCGCGAAAAGCGCCGCCTGGTGAAGTTCGACGATATTCCGCAAGTGCTCATCGACGCGGTCACCTCCGCCGAGGACAAACGCTTCTTCCAGCATTCCGGCTTCGATCCCTTCCGCATCATCAAAGCTGTCTACGTCGACCTGAAGCAGGGGCGCAAGGAGCAGGGCGCATCCACGCTCAGCCAGCAACTCGCGCGGGAACTGTGGCTGTATCCCGACAAGATGTGGAAGCGCAAGCTGGCCGAAATGATGATCACGCTGCAACTGGAGCAGAAGCTCTCGAAGAACGAGATTTTCGAGGACTACGCCAACCAGATCTATCTGGGGCGGCGCGGCAGCTTCAGCATCCACGGCTTCGGCGAAGCAGCGCAGGCGTATTTCGGTAAGGACATGCGGCAGCTTACCGTGGCGGAGGCTGCTACGCTGGCCGGCCTGATCCAGCGGCCCGGGTATTTCGACCCGTCGCGTCACGCCCAGCGGCTGCAGGAACGCAGGGACATCGTGCTCGGCCTGATGCGGCAGAACGGTAAAATCAGCGATCGCGATTACGCCAAGGCGATCAGCACGCCTCTGACCCTGGCAAAGAATGTGGTGCAATCGCAGGAAGCACCGTATTTCGTGGACATGGTGAACGATATGCTCACTAGTAAGTTCCAGGATTACGACTTCCAGGGACACTCGTTCCGTGTTTACACGACGCTCGACCTGAATCTGCAGCGGGCCGCGGCGGACGCTGTCGCGGTGGGGATGGAACAGGTGGAGGCGCGGCTGAAAAAGCAGAAGCGCTACAAAACCGAGGCTATGCCGGAGCCCCAGGTGGCGCTGGTGGCCCTGGATCCGCACACGGGTGAGATCAAGGCGCTAATCGGCGGCCGCAGCTACGGCCGCAGCCAGTTAAATCACGTGCTGCGCGAACGCCCGCCGGGATCCTCCTTCAAGCCGTTCGTCTACGCGACGGCGCTGGATACGGGCATCGAAGGCGGCCCGCATATCCTGACGGCGGGGACTACGGTCGAGGACGAACCCACCACGTTCTGGTTCAACAACAAGCCTTACGAGCCGAGCAATTTCGAGCACAAGTTTTACGGTACCGTGACGTTGCGGCGCGCCTTGGCGAGGTCGCTGAATGTGGCCACGGTGAAAGTCGCGGAGCAGGTGGGCTACGAAAAGATCGTCGAGATGGCCAATCGCGCCAGCCTGACCAGGGAGCAGGCCACGCCGGCCGTAGCGCTGGGATCTTACGAGGTCACACCGTTCGAACTCGCCGGCGCGTACACGATATTTGCCAACCAGGGAGTTTACGTCAAGCCGAGCTTTGTCACCATGGTGCGGGCAGAGAATGGTGATACGATCTTCGCCAATAAACAGGAGAAGCACCAGGCGCTCGACCCGCGCGTGGCCTACCTGGTGACCAACCTGATGGAAGAGGTGATGCGCTCGGGCACGGCCGCCGGATTGCGCGGGCGAAACGGATTCAATGCTCCGGCCGCCGGCAAGACCGGCACGTCGCAGGGCGAGCGTGACGGCTGGTTCGCCGGCTACACGACTGAGTTGTTGTGCATCGTATGGGTCGGATTCGACGACAATCGCGAGTTGAACCTGGAAGGCGCCCACTCGGCCGCGCCCATCTGGGGCGAGTTCATGAAACGCGCGCTGCAGTATCGCGACTATGCCTCCGCGAAGCCTTTCACCGTGCCGGACGGCATCGTGACGGTGCAGATCGATCCTCTCTCCGGAATGCCCGCCACGCCGATGTGTCCGCAGACGACCGCGGAAGTGTACATCGCCGGCACGCAGCCGGTAGGGAGTTGTCCGCTACACGGAGCCGGTCAACCGGGTATGACCAACGTCGCGGGCTGGGACAATTCCCGGCCGGTGGAGACAGCGCCGGTAGCCACGACACCGAACATCACCGGTGGCGAGCATCCGGTTTCGGCACAACGACGGTCCGCTCCGCCGGCGCAGCAACAACCCACTACAGTGCAGGCCGAGAAGCATCCGGAGGAACAAAAGGACGAGAAGAAAGGGTTTTTCCGCCGTCTCTGGGGTGTGTTTAAATAGATCAGGAGGCCGTTATGGTTTCCAACGGAACCCTCACCCTCGCCGTCCTGTTAGTTTCCCCCATGATTACCGCACAGACAGGCCAGTCCCTGCTGGACGCTTCCAAGACGACTCCCCCAACGCTGCCGGTGCAACTCAACGCTGAACAACGCGCCGACATCCTGATGGCGCGCAAGATGTATCGAGAAGCGGTGGATGTTTATAAGGAAGCCCCGCTCGACTCGGCGATCATCTGGAACAAGATCGGCATCGCCTATCACCAGATGATGCAACTCGAGGCGGCGCGCAAGAATTACGAGAAGGCCATCAGTTTGAATCCCCATTATTCCGAGGCCGTTAACAATCTCGGAACTGTCTACTACGCGCGCAAGAATTTCAAGAAGGCCATCTCCTATTACAAGCGCGCACTGAAGATCTCGCCCGAATCAGCGTCCGTGTACAGCAACCTGGGCACGGCGTATTTTGCCCGTAAGAAGTATAAGGAAGCCGCCCAGGCTTACCAGACCGCGCTGTCGCTCGACAAAGACGTGTTCGAACATCACGGAACCTATGGTGTCCTGCTCGAAGAACGCAGCGTTGAAGAGCGCGCCAAGTTTCATTTCTACCTGGCCCAGACTTACGCCAAGGCCGGCATGAACGACCGTGCCTTGCAATATATCCGCAAAGCCCTGGAGGAAGGGTTCAAGGACAGGAAGAAGCTGATGGAAGATCCCGAATTCGAAAAGCTGCGGGACCTGGACGAATTCAAGGAGATCCTGGCGCTGGAGCCGCGTGTCCTTTAAGTGCCGCCGTGCCGCGCGCGGGAGTCTCAGATTTCGTGATGTCGTTGGGCCATACGGGCCCGTCGAGGAAAGTAGATGAGCCCGATTGTGCCGCAGAAACTCCTGTCTGCCACGGCGGGATTTCGAACTTCCGCTATCGTCGGCGGCTTGGTGGGGCAGGCGTTTTCGCGCGCCCGATTTTTTAAGCTTCTCGATTTTTGTCAGCCTGTGAGACCGCCGGGCGGAAACGCCTGCCCCACCGAAACCGTAAATCGGCTCGTCTCGGTTCCCTCGACACCAGGAGTTCGGAGACTTGTCTCGGCAGCGGTGGTGAGCCGAAGCAAAAAGGTCCAGACGAGTCTCGAACCGGCAGGCACGAGTGCCTGCCCCACGTCACGGGCTCACGCATTTTCCCCGACATCAGGAGCTTTGAGCCTCTGCCTCGTTCTCGCGTTGGCGTGGGGCGCCGGTTGCAACCGGTCGAAACCAGCCAACGAGCCTGCTCCCAGGATCGCCGTCCTGCGCTGCGAAAACCTTTCCAGCGACATCTCGGCCGATTGGATGGGACGCGCCATCTCCGAGATTTTGGCGGCTCAGCTTTCCGGTATCTCCGGCGATCAGGTGATCGCGCCCGCCGTTCTGCGCGGCGCCTCCGTGCAGATGGGCGTGCGGCCGGTGCGGGCGCCAGGTATCTCGTCGGAGCGGGACGCCGCCCTGGCCTCGGGCGCCAACCGCCTGGCCTCCTGCGAGTACTCGGTCGAAGGTGGCAGGCTGCGAGTCTCGGCGCAAATCGAAGATGCCGCCGGCATGAAAATGGTCCAGCGGGCGCATGCGGAAGGACCCGCGACAAGCGTCATACCGGTGACGGGCGCTTTGGCGACGCAATTTTCGCCGCAGGCTCGGCCATACGTGACATCCAGCCAGGATGCCGTGCACGGCTACGCGGACGGTATCGAAGCGCCGGATCAGGCTGCGGCGAGCGAGGCCTTCGCGCGCGCCGTGGCCGCTGATCCGAACTTCGGCCCGGCATATCTCGGCTGGGCAGCCGCCGAGATGGGGCGGCGAGATCGAGCGGCAGCAGAGCATGTACTCGAAATGGCCAAAGCGCGCGGCAATGCCATTCCGGCGTACGATCGTGCCCGGCTGGCGCTTGCGACCGCCGACCTCAAGGGCGACAGCGTCGCGCGAATGCAGGCGCTGGCCTCGCTGGCCAAAGCAGGACCGGCTGATCCCGACGTGTACAAGGGCCTGGCGGAAGCCGCTCTGCAGGGCCGCCGCTATCGTGACGCCGTCAATGCCTACCGCCAGGCGTTGGCGCTGACGCCGGACGACGCAACGCTTTTGAATTCGCTGGGATACGCCGAGGCATACCTGGGCGATCTGGACCGGTCGCTGGATGCGCTCCGCAACTACGAACGACTGCAACCTAAACAGGCGAATCCGATCGACTCGCAGGCCGACGTGAACTTCTACGCAGGCCACTACGCCGAAGCTGAGAAGCTGTACCTGGCGGCCCACGCCAAGGATCCGAACTTCTTGGGCGGCGCGGAATTGCTGAAAGCGGCGCAGGCGCGGTTGGCAACCGGAGACGTGGTGGGCGCCGATCAGCTCTTTCAGCAATACGTCGGACCGCTGGAAACGCGCCACGACCCTGCCGTCGGGCTCCGCAAGGCGCAATGGAAGTATCTCACCGGCCATCGCCGAGAGGCCGTCGCGATGCTGACCGCCGATCCGGCGCAGTCGCCCCAATCAGAGACGCAACTGGCGATCTGGAATCTGTCGCTGGGCGATCGCCCGGCGGCGGAGCGGATCGCGAAAACGATGGCATCCAAACCGGGGATGCCGCCGGTACTCCTGGCAATGGCGTCGTTTCTGTCCCAATCCCCCGTCCCGGCGGCGGAATGGGAGGCACGCGCCAGAGTCTTCGGACAATCGCCGCTACGCGACCAGTTCATAGCCTACGGGCTGGTGTTCGGCCGCGAAGTTCGTGAGGCTCTCCCATTTCTGCGCCGCTCGTGGGAGCAGATGAACCCGAACAACGAGGAAGGCATGCCGGTGTTATTGGCCTGGTCGATGATGGAGGCCGGACAGTGGGAAGGCATCACGTCGCTGGTGGGGCCGACGCCGATTCCACAGGCCACCGGGCCCGGATTGCTCACCTCGCTGTTCTTTCCTAGGCTGTTCTATCTGCGCGGGAGGAATTACGAACGGTTGGGCAAACACGACCAGGCGCTGGAGAATTATCGCCTCTTCCTGAAGCTGGCGGGCAATGACGCGGAGATCTGGGGCGACGAGCAGCGCGCGCGGGAAGCAATAGGAAAGTAAACATGGAGCCCGAAGCAGCCGTCGCGATCGTGCAGGCCGGCCCGATGCCCGGCTCCATTCTGCTCATTCGCCGCGCTGAGCGTGAGGGCGATTCCTGGTCGGGACACTGGTCACTCCCCGGCGGCCGCCGTGACCCGTCGGACGCGGACCTCCTCGATACTGCCTTGCGCGAACTGGCCGAAGAGTGCGGCATCCAACTCGATCGCGAACACGTTGCGGCGACGCTGCCCCCGACGATAGCCCGCCGCCGCGTCGGTCCGTATCTCCTGGTCGCGCCATTTCTTTTCCAGGTCGACCGCGAACTGCCCACCACGCTCGACCGGCGGGAAGCCGTCGGCTCGATCTGGATGCCCCTCAGCACACTGCTCGATCCAGAGCGGCATGTGCTGCGTGCCGCTCCCGGCCGGCCCAGCTCGATGCTCTTCCCCTGTATCGAGCTCGACGGCCCGCCACTGTGGGGATTCACTTATCGCCTGCTGACGGATTGGCTGGCACTAACCTGCAAGGGCGAGGCCGGATTCAAGGCCGCAAGCGCGGTGCTCGATTTTCTGCGCGAGCACGGCCTGCCGGCTGAAAGGCAATGGCGACAGGTCGAGGGCGCGAAAGTCGCTTTCGTAAGAGGCGCAATCCCGGCGGCCGCCGTGCTCGAGCAATTTGCGCGGCCAGGGGCGCACGTCGCCGCACTCAACTGTCTCGAAGTCGGCGAGGATCAGATTCGGATATTGGGCCCGGAGTTCGAAGAGTACGTGATTACTTCGGATACCAGCGGATCCCGATATACGCCCCCGGCATAGTCGCGCGTAAATACTCGGGGCGCCGCGGCGAGGTCTTGAAGTGAAACGCCTTACCGCCAAGGTCGATTTCGAACTGGCCCGACTTGTACGCCAGGAAGCCTTCGGTATCCCAGATCGTGGCGCGGTGGGGCAACGCGAAACCCGAGCCCTTCACTTCGAAACGAAAGTGCTTGCTCGCCATCACCTCGGCGCCCAGACCGAAGCTCGGCCAAATGAACCAGTCCGAGCCCGAGCCGCTGGTCTGAATGGCGTTTCCGGAGCTGTCCTGGATGGGAGCAAACGGCGCCGATACAGCTGACTTGACGTTGGTGTACTGCACCTCCCAGAGAGTCTTGAGGCGAAAACGGCGGTTGTTCAACGGAAACGGCCAGGAAAGATAGTCCAGCGAGATCTTCACATTTTGGATGGTGTAGCTGTTGGCCAGATAGTCGCCCGGATTCAGATTCGCGCCCCAGATCACCTCACCCTTATTCGTCGGCGGGGTCACTGCCGTGGTATTGCCGCTGCCCAGCGACCGGAAGTACGAAATCCGGATGGTATTGTTCTTTCCCGCCGGAACACTGATCTCCGCGCCGGGCGTGGGCTTCGTCTTGCCCGGAAATGTGGTGGTAGAGTCGACGTTAATGTCCGCTGCTCTACCGGTAAACATAGCCGGAGTCGGCTGCGTGTACCAGTAGAGCAGCTTCACTGAAAAGAAACCGTCGCTGGTGTCGTAAATCTGCTCGGGCGGGATGTTTTTCACCGTCGCCTTCGGATTGGTAATCGCCTTGGTTGGCAGAGGTTGCGTGGGCGTCGGGGGTGGGGGTGCAGCTTCCTTTTCAGGCTGTTGCGCATTTCCCGGCACAAAAGCAGAGAGCAGACAGAGGCAGAGTAATAGTGATCGCAAACGAGAATCCTCTATGAAGGAAAACTTAGCATTCTATTCCAGGTGCGTGATCAGGCCGCGGACAATGCGTTTTCGCCCTTAGCTTATCAGACCTCGGCTAGTTCCTTCCACTGGCGGCCCTGGGATTCAGCCACCCCGTGATGCGTGACGTAACCGTGATAGGTATTGACGCCCTCGCGCAGCGCCGGGTTTCCGTCGCATGCCCTTTCCAACCCGTTATTTGCGAGCTCGAGCAGGTAAGGAAACGTGGCGTTGGTGAGGGCGAATGTGGATGTGTGCGGGACCGCCGCCGGCATATTCGAGACGCAGTAATGCAGCACGCCGTCGACGAAGTATATCGGCTGCGTGTGGGTGGTGGCGTGCGACGTTTCAAAGCAGCCGCCCTGGTCGATGGCGACATCGACCACCACCGACCCTCGTCGCATGTTGGCGATCATCTCGCGCCGGACCAGCTTGGGCGCGGACGCGCCGGGAATCAGGACGGCGCCGATCACCAGGTCGGCCATTTTGAGATTCTCCCCGATCGTCCACGCATTCGACGCCAGCGTCACCACCTGCCCGTTGAAGATGTCGTCGAGTTCGCGCAGGCGGTTCAGGTTGCGGTCGATGATGGTGACATGCGCCCCCATGCCGAGCGCGACCTTTGCGGCGTTGAGCCCCACGATCCCGCCGCCGAGTACGACCACGTTGGCGGGCGCCACTCCAGGCACGCCGCCGAGCAGGATGCCGCGGCCCCCGTTGGGAGCCTCCAGGTACTGCGCACCCACCTGGACGGCCATGCGTCCCGCGACTTCGCTCATGGGCGTCAGTAGCGGCAGCGACCCGTCTTTTTCCCGGATAGTCTCGTAAGCGATGCCGTTGACCTTGGTTTCGAGCAGACGGTTAGTCAGCTCGGGCAGAGGCGCCAGGTGCAGATAAGTGAACAGGGCGAGTCCGGGCCGCAGGAAGGCGTATTCGGAGGGTTGAGGCTCTTTCACCTTGACGACGAGATCGGCGCGGCGCCATACTTCGTCGGCCTTTTCCACGATGGCCCCGCCGGCCTGCATGTATTCGCGATCGGTGATCGAACTCCCCTCGCCCGCGGTGGATTGGACAAGCACCTCGTGCCCGGCCTCACGCAGGGCCGTCACTCCGCTCGGTACCAGGCCGACACGGGTTTCGTGGTCTTTGACTTCCTTGGGAACACCGATGATCATGGACCCTCCTGAACCACTACGATAGCACCACACAAGTGTGCTGGAGTTCAGGATGGAGGGGCCTTCGGCACTTCGCTCCCGATCGTGCGCTCTGCTTTCACCGGGGTCGGGCGCCGGCGGAAACCGCGCGCGCTTTTTTCGCCTATCTCGCCGATACCGGCCGTGCGCTGGCCGTTCCGGCGCGAGCGGTGGATGAAGGATTCTCTTGTTATCCCGCGCTAACCCGCGATCCATGGCTGGATCGCCTGCGCGGGTATCCCGATTTCCCCCGGATCACAGAACGCGCCCACGAGCGCCGCTCAGCGGCGTTTCGGGCTCACCTGGAGGAGGACGGGGAGCGCATCCTCGAGACAGTGCGGACGAGCGCGCGCGGGGCGTTTGAATGCGCGCTTTCTCCTGGGCGTCCAGAGGCCTCGCAGCCGCTTCAATCCGTCTCCATATTCTTGCGCGCCGCTCTTGACATGATCCTCGCCACCGTCGCAAGATGTCCGAGTGGTATCGATCCCAAGGGCGCTCACTGTACTCCTCTCGGTTCCGCTTTTCGCACAACCCAACTGCACCGGACCGCAGTTCTCCGGGACTAAACAAGTCAATCTCTCGGGCGGCGGCACGTTCACCGGACTGCTCCGCCAGGACGATGGCTCGTACACAGCCGTAACCGTCCCTTCGTTTCAGCCCTACCGGATCCTCGCACTACAGGATGGTTATCAGAACAACATCCTCGCCGGCTGCACTGCTCCGCCCGGGGGAGGCGGTATCCCGGCGTTCCGCAACACTCCGCCCACGCCCGGAGTCGCCTCGCAGATCGTCGCGATCGGCGATTACATGTCCTCCGGCATCCCTTCGGCCGCGTACACAGCCACCGCCTCGCCACAGCCCAATATCCGATTCTCCTTCGTCGGCATGGGCGGCGTAGTCACCTCCAATATGTCAGTGCCGAACGGCGCCGCCACCGTCGCCGCGGGCGATTTCAATGGGGACGGCAAGCTCGATTTCGCCGTGGCGTACACCGGCCCAACGTCCGGAGCGTCCCCGGGCGGCATTGCCATCCTCCTCGGCAATGGTGACGGCACGTTCAAGAACCCGGTGTCGTACCCGATCGGTCCGAACATCCTGCACCTCACGACCGCGGATCTCAACGGGGACGGCAAGCTCGACATCGCCGTTGTCGGCGACGGCAGCAACTCGGTCGGAATCCTGCTCGGCAACGGCGACGGCACGTTCCGAACCGGCACGGCCGCCACTGCCGGACAAGGTCCCGTTTCGATTATCGCCGCGGATTTCAACCGCGACGGGAGGCTCGATCTCGCCACGTCCAACGAGAACGGCACCGTCAGCATCCTGGCTGGTAACGGCAACGGCACCTTTCAGGCAGCACGCAACTTCCCGGCCGGCGACGACTGCGCCTTTCTGGCCGCCGGCGACTTCAACGGCGACGGAAAACCCGACCTCGCCGTCACGAACTTGCAGGCGGCCAGCGTCGTGGTGCTGTTGGGCAACGGCGATGGCACTTTCGGCGTGCCCTCCGCGTATGGCGTATCATACTTCCCGACCTCCCTGGTCGTCGCGGATTTCAATCATGACGGCAAGCTCGACATCATAGTCGGCACCGGGACGCCCGATATCATAGCGCCCGATTTCGGCTCCGGAGCCCTCGCGGTCCTGCTCGGGAACGGGGATGGCACTTTTCAGGGAACGCGTTTCCTCAGCGCCGGCAACCGGCCTATGACCGTCACCGTGGCCGACCTGAACGGCGACGGTAAGCCTGACTTCGTAACGCCAAATAACCGCTCCGGGGACGTCTCGGTGTTCCTGGGCCAGGGCAACGGCAACTTCCAGGCCCTGGCGCCCTACAAAATATCCACCACCACAACGCAAGCGGCGCCGGTCTTCAGCGCGATTGCGGACTTGAACGCCGACGGCAAGCCGGACCTGGTAACGGTCAGCCGTTCGCCGGATGCGGTAGCCGTGTCGCTCGGCAAAGGCGATGGCACATTTCAGCCACCGGCGTTCCTCACGCCCGGCACCAACGCGCACGTGGCCGCGATCGCCGACCTGAACGGCGACGGCCGCCCCGATATCGTGGTGGCGAACTCCGGCGGCGATTTCAATTCCGCTCCGGGCAACGTCTCCCTGTTCCTTTCGAGCGGCAACGGCAATTTCCAGGCGGCGCGGAACGTCCTGGCCGGCTCGCATCCAGTCGACATCGCTGTCCGCGACGTTAACGGCGACGGCAAACCCGACCTCATCGTCGGCAGCTTCGGAAGCGTCATCGACAAGGATCCCGGCGGCATTGAAGTTCTGCTGGGCAACGGCGACGGTACGTTCAAGGCCGCGGTGCTCTATGCGGCTGGATTCTATCCGCGTTCGCTGACTCTGGCCGACCTCAACATGGACGGCAAGATCGACGTGGTGGCCGCGACCAACGACGCCAACTTCGGCGGTCAGATCGCCGTCTTGCTCGGCCGGGGCGATGGCACGTTTGCCCCGGCGACGCTACTCCGCGCGCAGTTACCCAACAAAATAGTCGTCGGCGATTTCAACGGCGATGGCAAGCCCGACCTCGTCGTCGCCAACTGTTGCGGCGACACCGATATGAGCTATTTCCTTGGCAACGGCGACGGGACCTTTGGCCCGGAGACCCCGTTTAATGGAGGAGCGTCGCCGCTGTTCGTGGCCACCGCCGATTTCAACGGGGACAGCAAGCTCGACCTCGTCATGGTCAACGAACTCCAGCCAAACGGCTATGCCACGGTGCTGCTGAACGTCACGCAGCCGCCCGCTCGGCCAACTCAGCCAACATTCACGAATCAGCTCGCCGCGGGCGGATTTCCGGACGTGGCGCCTGAGTCGCTGGTCTCCGCGTTCCCGATAGGCTCGGTTCAACTGGCCCCCGCCAATGTCACGGCGACCGATGCGCCGCTGGTCGCGAGCCTCGCCGGCATTACGATCTCCGTCCAGGACGCGACCGGCAAGACCCGTCCCGCGCTGATCGCGCGCGTAGCCCCGGGCGAGGTGGATTATCAAATGCCGCCCGGCACCGCGACAGGCGCTGCGACCGTCACGATCACCTCTCCGGGAGGACGGGTCAACACAGGCCAGGCGCAGATCGTACCGGTGTCGCCGGGGCTCGTCACCACAGCCGACGGTTTGGCCAACGGCTACGTTCTGCGCATTCTCGCGGACGGAACCCAAGAGGTGGAGCCGATCTCCCAGCCGATCGCCCTCAACACCGACGACCAGGTTTTCCTGGTACTCTCGGGCACCGGCATGCGCGCTGCGTCAACCGCGGACATGCAAGCGACAATAGGAGGGTTCGATGTGACCGTTCAGACGAACGCGCCCGACGACCAGAACGCGGCCCTGGACCAGATCACGATCGGCCCGTTACCCGCGGACCTGAGCGGCCAGGGCAACGCACCCATCGCGCTCACAGTCACAGGAATACCGGCAAACCAGCCATACGTAGTAATCCAATAAAACGCGCGACGGCG
>Ga0070741_10013795_pt1 | contig 14153 bp, 11 predicted proteins | sample Coa_R1_4_FD_66440 | JGI IMG/M metagenome (GOLD analysis project Ga0070741, IMG submission 66440) | Surface soil microbial communities from Centralia Pennsylvania, which are recovering from an underground coalmine fire - Coalmine... | ecosystem: Environmental > Terrestrial > Soil > Unclassified ... | reverse complement strand
GGGCATGCGCAGGATGCGGTCAAGCACCTGGGCATGGCGATCGAGCTCTGGGACGGGGCGCGCGATATGGCGCGCAGCGACTCCGACTTCGACCCGATCAGGGAGGGGGCCGGGCTTCCAGGAGCTGGTTGCCTGATCCGCGACGGACGAGGCTGACGCGGTCGACGAGCGGCACGCCGGAACGGGCGGCGGCGGCCTCGTGATCAGTGTCATGGCCGCGACGAGCGCGTAGAGCGCCGACGTGTCTACCGCGAACGCAGCGCGAGCGCGTCGTCCAGGTAGCGGCCGACGATCTTCGTCGGCGGCCACCAGAGCGGCTCCATGTCGACCGACGAGACGGCCTCGCCGGCCCCGAGCTCCGCGCGGAGGTACAGCGGCGTCGAGCCGGTCAGCAGCAGCGCACGTAGGATCGGGCGGAACGGGTGGGGCGTCACGGGCGCGCCGACTGCAGCGGCGATCGCCTCGGCGACTGCGTCCGCCTGCTGCGCCGCGATGCCGCCTTGCTTGACCGGGAACGAGGTGACATCGCCGGCCGCGTACACCCGGTCGAGGCCGAGGACGCGGCCGTGCTCGTCGGTGGCGACGAAGCCCTCCGCGTCCGCCGGGACGCCCTCGATCACGCGCGGCCGCAGGCGTGGGACGGCGACGAGCCGGTCGTAGCGGAGCCTGTCACCCGACGAGAGCTCCACGGCCCCCGCTCGCGCAGCGACAGGGCGGCGCCCGGCGTGAAGCTCGACGCCGCGCTCGTCGAGGAGCGCCTCGACTGCGCCGGCGGCCGCCTCGCCGAAGACGGCGAGCGGCCGCCGCTCGGGCGTGACGAGCGCGACCTGCGCGTCCCGCCCAGACAGACGCAGGGCGCTTTGCAGCGCGAGCTCGTACGCGGGCAGCGGCCAGCAGGCGCCGGAGGGGATCGCGAGCACAAGCCTGCCTCCCTCCTGCTCGAGCGCGAGGAGCACGCGGTCGAACGCCTCGACGTCCGCGGGACCGCGGAAGGTCAACGCGTCCTGGAGGGCGGGCTCGGGCGAAGCGCCCGTGGCGAGGACGAGCTGGTCGTACGGGAGCTCGAGGCCGCTGGCGGCGACGGCGAGTCGGCGCTCGGGGTCGACGGCGACTAGCTCGCCGATCGTGAACCCGGCGGAGCAGGACTGCGCGAGGCGGGCCAGGTCCACCTGTACGACCTCGCCCGAGGCGAACGGCTCGGCAACGGCCATCGGCCGGTACCAGAAGCGCGGCTCGGGGGCGAGCAGGTCGATCGCGACGCGCTCCTGGGCGAGCGCGCGTAGCGCGAGCATGGTCTCGACGCCGGCGACTCCGCCGCCGGCGACAAGGACCGTCGCGTCGGCCGCCGACTTCGTGGCCCGACTCATCGCGAAAGAGCTTCGAGCCCAGTCGCGCAGGTGCGCATCGGGGTCGGGGCGCATGCCCGCTGCGGGGTTCCCGCAGCTTCAGACCGACTCGAGCAGAGCGCGCACGGCGCGGGCGACCACGACGTCCTCGCGCGCGCCGACGACGACGACGCGAGCGGCCGAGGTCGGCGAGGCGACGTCCGCGTCCGGCCGCGCGCGCTCGTTCGCCGCCGGGTCGAGCTCGACGCCGAGAAACTCGAGGCGTTCGCACACGGCGACGCGCACGCGCGCGGAGTGGCCGCCGACGCCGCCGGTGAAGACGAGCGCGTCGATCCCCTCGAGCGCGACCGCCATCGCCGCGACCGCTTGGGAGATCCGGTAGCAGTAGACCGCGAGCGCGAGCTGCGCGCCGGGCTCGGCGGACCCCGCGAGCTCGCGGACGTCGCCCGACGTTCCCGACAACCCGAGGAGGCCCGACTCGTGCTCGAGCGCCTCGTCGAGCTCCTCCGCGGTCGTGCCGCTCCGAAGCAGGTGGAGCAGCGCTCCCGGGTCGACGCTGCCCGACCGGGTCGCCATCGGCACGCCCTCGAGCGGCGTGAACCCCATCGTCGTGTCGACCGAGCGGCCGTCGCGGACGGCCGTGACCGAGCAGCCGCCGCCCAGGTGGCAGACCACTGCGCGGGCGACCGCGACTCGCTGGGCGGCCCACTGGACGGAGAGGCCGTGGAAGCCGTAGCGGCGGATCCCCTGGTCGCGGAAGCGGCGAGGGAGGGCGTAGGTCGCGGCCTCGGGCGGGATCGTGGCGTGAAAGGCGGTGTCGAAGACGGCCACGTGCGGGAGGTCCGGAAGGGCCGCGCGCGCCTCGCGGATCGCCTCCAGCGCGGGCGCGTTGTGCAGCGGCGCGAGCGCGACGAGGGCGGCGAGCTGCTCCTCCACCTCGCGGTCGAGCAGCACCGGATCGCGGAAGCGCTCGCCGCCGTGGACGACCCGGTGCCCCACGGCGGCGACGTCGGCGGGGGCGGCGTCGAGCGAGGGCAGCGCGGTCTCCTGCTCGTCCTCGCCGACGAGCGAGAGCTTCAGGCTGGTCGAGCCGGCGTTGACGACGAGGACGCGGCTCAGTAGGGCCACGTCCAGCCGCTGATCTCCGGGTCGTCCTCGCCGTGCTCGCGCGTGTACGCCCTCGCCCGCAGGCGCCGGTCCTCCATCTCCTGGCGCAGCCGCCCCGCCCGCGCGGCCAGGCCTGGGACGCGGTCGACCACGTCCATGACCAGGTGGAAGCGGTCGAGGTCGTTGAGCATGACCATGTCGAACGGGGTCGTGGTCGTGCCCTCTTCCTTGTAGCCGCGCACGTGCAGGTTGTGGTGGTTCGTGCGCCGGTAGGCGAGGCGGTGGATCAGCCACGGGTAGCCGTGGTAGGCGAAGAGGATCGGCCGGTCGGGCGTGAACAGCGCGTCGAACTCCGCGTCGGAGAGGCCGTGCGGGTGCTCGGTGTCGGGCTGGAGCCGCATCAGGTCGACGACGTTCACGACCCGAACGCCGAGCTCCGGCAGGTGCTCGCGCAGCAGTGCGGCGGCCGCGAGCGTCTCCAGGGTCGGGATGTCGCCGCAGCAGGCGAGGACGACGTCGGGCGCGCCGTCGGCGTCGGAGCTCGCCCACTCCCAGATCCCCGCACCGCGCGTGCAGTGGATAACCGCGTCCTCGATCGACAGGTAGCTCAGCGCCGGCTGCTTCCCGGCGACGACCACGTTCACGTAGTGACGCGAGCGCAGGCAGTGGTCGGCGACCGAGAGCAGGCAGTTCGCGTCCGGCGGCAGGTAGACCCGGATCACCTCGGCTTTCTTGTTGACGACGTGGTCGATGAAGCCGGGATCCTGGTGCGAGAAGCCGTTGTGGTCCTGGCGCCAGACGTGCGAGGAGAGGAGGTAGGTCAGCGAGGCCAGCGGCCGCCGCCAGGGGATCCCGCGCGTCACCTTCAGCCACTTGGCGTGCTGGTTGAACATCGAGTCGACGATGTGGATGAACGCCTCGTAGCAGTTGAAGAGGCCGTGCCGGCCGGTGAGCAGGTAGCCCTCCAGGTACCCCTGGCACAAGTGCTCGGAGAGGACCTCGACCACCCGCCCCTCGGGCGCGAGGTTCTCGTCGGTCGGGAGGATCTGCTCCTGCCAGACGCGGTCGGTGACCGCGAACACGTCGGCGAGCCGGTTGGAGGCGGTCTCGTCGGGCCCAAACAGGCGGAACGTCCGCGGGTTGCGCGCGATCACGTCTTGCAGGAAGCCGCCGAGCACGCGCGTCGCCTCCGAGAAGGTCGTCGCCGGCCTCGCGCACTCGACCGCGTACTCGCGGAAGTCGGGAAGCGCCAGGTCCTGCAGGAGCGCGCCGCCGTTCGCGTGCGGGTTCGCGCTCATCCGCCGGTCGCCGCTCGGCGCCAGTCCGGCGAGCTCGGGAACGAGCCGGCCCTCGCCGTCGAAGAGCTCCTCGGGCCGGTAGCTCCGCATCCACTCCTCGAGGATTCGCAGGTGCTCCGGATCCTCGCGCGCGCCGACCACGGGAACCTGGTGCGAGCGCCAGGTGCCCTCGACCGGCACGCCGTCGACCTCCTTCGGCCCCGTCCAGCCCTTCGGCGTCCGCAGCACGAGCATCGGCCAGCGCGGCCGCTCCGAGCCGTTCTCCTCGCGGGCCGCCCGCTGGATACGCGCGATCTCGTCCAGCGCCCCGTCCAATGCTGCGGCGAGCGCCTGGTGCACCGCCTCGGGCTCGTCCCCGGCGACGATCCGGGGCGCCCAGCCGCAGCCCTCGAAGAAGGAGACGAGCTCGTCGTCCGGGATCCGGGCGAGCACGGTCGGGTTCGCGATCTTGTAGCCGTTCAGGTGCAGCACCGGCAGCACGGCGCCGTCGGTGCGCGGGCTCAGAAAGGCGGTCGAGTGCCAGCTCGCGGCGAGCGGGCCCGTCTCCGCCTCGCCGTCGCCGACCACGCAGCACACGACCAGCTCCGGGTTGTCGAACGCGGCGCCGACTGCGTGGGCGAGCGCGTAGCCGAGCTCGCCGCCCTCGTGGATCGAGCCGGGCGTCTCCGGCGCGGCATGGCTGGGGATCCCGCCCGGGAAAGAGAACTGCCGGAAGAGCGCGCGCAGGCCGTCTTCATTCGAGCCGACGTGAGGGTAGAGCTCCTGGTAGGTGCCCTCCAGGTACGCGTTCGCGACCATCCCGGGGCCGCCGTGGCCGGGCCCGCAGACGTAGATCGCGTCGAGGTCACGCGCCTTGATCGCGCGGTTCAGGTGGGCGTAGATCAGGTTCAGGCCCGGCGTCGTGCCGAAGTGCCCGAGCAGGCGCGGCTTCACGTGCTCGGGCCGGAGCGACTCCCGGAGCAGCGGGTTGTCGAGCAGGTAGATCTGCCCGACGGACAGGTAGTTCGCGGCGCGCCAGTAGGCGTCGAGCAGGCGCAGCTCCTCGGCGGCGAGAGGACGCTCGCTCACGGCTCGCAACCTACCGCAGTGCCCGCAGGGCGTTGAGGATCACGGCGACGTCGATCACCTCCTGCAGGAACGCGCCGGCGACGGGGGCGAGAAACCCGAACGCGGCGAAGCCCATCGCGACGAGCGAGAGGGCGATCCCGACCACGACGGACTGGCGCGCGATCGCGAGCGAGCGGCGGCCGATACGCACGACCTCCGCGACCCGGTCGACCCGCTCCCCGACGAGGACCGCGTCGGCCGTCTCGGAGGAGATCGTCCTGCCCGCAGTGGCGACCGCGATGCCGACGTCGGCGAGCGCGAGCGCGGGGGCGTCGTTGACGCCGTCGCCGACCATCACCACCGGCCGGAGCCCCGGCCGCGCGCGGAACATCTTGACGAGCTCCAGCTTGTCCGCCGGCGTCTGGTCGGCATACACGCGATCGACGCCGAGGGCGCGGCCGACGTCGTCGCCGACCTCGGCGCGGTCGCCGGTCGCGAGCACGACATGGCTGATTCCCGCCTCCCGTAGCCGCGGCACGAGGTCGGCGGCGCCGGCGCGAAGCCGGTCGCCCATGACGATGTAGCCCGCGAGCGCCCCGTCGACCCCGACCAGGATCCGTGCCCGCCCCGGTGCGCCGGACTCCGGAACCTCCGCGGTGGCCCCGTACCCCTGCCGCCCGAGCCACGACGAGCTGCCGACCGCCACGCGATGCCCGTCCACCCTTCCTTCGATCCCTTGCCCCGGATCCTCCACCGTCCCGTCCGGGACGGTGAGCTTCAGGCCGCGGGCTCGCGCGGCATCGACGAGCGCCTCGGCGAGCGAGTGCGGTGAGAGCTGGTCGAGCGAAGCGGCCAGCCGCAGCACATCCGCAGGCGAGACGCCGTCGAGCGCGACGACCTGCTCGACGTCGGGCGTGCCGACGGTCACGGTCCCCGTCTTGTCGAGCAGCACCGTCCGCGCCTCGCCGAGCTGCTCGATCACGCCGCCGCCCTTGATGATCACGCCCGCACGCGCCGCGCGGGAGACGCCCGCGATTAGCGCGATCGGCGCGGCGAGGATCAGCGGGCACGGGGTCGCGACGACCAGGACGGCCAGCGCCCTGACGGCTTCTCCGCTCATCGCCCACGCGGCGGCCGCGACCGCGAGCGTGACCGGCAGGAAGACGACGGCGTAGCGGTCGGCGAGGCGGACGAACGGCGCCTTCTGAGCCTCGGCTTCGCGGACGAGCCGGACGAGCGCAGCGTACGCGCTCTCGGCCGCAGGTCGCACCGCCCGGAGCTCGAACGCGCTGCCGGCGTTCGTCGCGCCGCTGCGGACGGTCTCGCCGCGCCGGTACCGGGCCGGCAACGGCTCTCCCGTCAGCGTCGACTCGTCGAGGACGGCCTCCGCGCTCTCGACCGAGCCGTCGGCGGGCACGACCTCGCCGGCCCGAACGACGACGAGGTCGCCGACCGCGAGCTCGTCCACCGGTACCTCCTCGATCCCGTCGCCCCTGCGCCGGGACGCCTTGCTGGGTGCTGCCTCGACCAGCGCGGTCAGCTCCCGGCGGGCGCGGCGGGCGGCGTAGGCCTCGAGCGCGTTCCCGCCGGCCAGCATCAGCGCGACGACGGCTCCGGCGAGGTACTGGCCCAGCGCGAGCGCGCCAGCGATCGCGACGAGGGCGATCGCGTCGACGCCGACGTCACGCCGCCGTAGCGCCTCCGCGACCGACCAGGCGAGTGGGATCAGCACGAGCCCGGTAGCCGCGGCCCAGACCAGGTCGCCTGCACGGGAGAGGCCCGTTAGGTGGAGGGCGCCTCCGGCGGCGATTCCGCCGAGGGCGGCGAGCGCGAGGAGGCGGTCCTTCAACGTCGCCTTCCCGCGCTCGCCCGCCCGGCGCTACCCGGCCATTGCGGCCAGGCGGCGGACCGGCCCCGCAGCTCGGCGTGCGACCAGCACCGGGCGCCTCGCTTCGCGCAGCAGGCCGCGCGAGACGCTGCCGAGGACGGCGCTCGCCAGCGTCCCGTGGCCTCGCGAGCCGACGACGATCAGGTCGGCGTCGATCGCGTTCGCGTAGCCGACGATCTGGGCGACGACGTCGCCCTCGAGCAGCCTCGTCGTCAGCGCGATATCCCGCTCCTCGGCGCGTGCGATCGCCTCGTCGAGCGGCAGGCGATCGTCCTCGTTCGGCTCGTGCGGGATCGCTCCCGCGCCTGCGACCCCGAAGCCGGAGATCGGGACGAGATCCATGGCCGGCACGACGTGCACGGCGACGGCGCGGGCGTGCTCGGCCTCGGCGAGCTCGAGCCCCATGTCGACGGCCTCGTTTGCGGAGGGGGAGCCGTCGGTGGCGATCAAGATCGTGTTCATGCCAGGCTCCTTCTCGTCTGTCGAATGAGCAGCGACTCGTCGTGCGGATGGAGCTCGACCACGTCCGCGACTGCGACAGTGACCGAGCCGTTGATCCCGTTGACGCGGAGGACGACCGGGCCGCCGTCGGGACGGCGAACCACCCGTTCGACGTAGCCGACGGTGCCGTCGGTCGCATCGAGCCGGTAGCCCTCACAGTGGGAGAGCAGGTACGTGTCGCTCCAGCAGCTCCGTCCGGTGTACCTCTCGACCGCTCGCATCTGGCCTCCTTCGTCGCTGTACGGCCAGTGTCGGTCGTGCACGCTCACCGCCGCATCGTGGCGACCCCGATCGCGCCTGCGGGTTTTCCGCACGGCGGTCCGGCGCACGCTCACCGCGGTGGGTGCGGGTCGCCGAGCGCCGTCGAGCCTGCCGCTCGCGGTCGAGCGGTATCTCGAGCGCGCCCTGGTGGAGGCCGGCAACGCGCGGCCGGCGTGCGTTCGGATCGGGGAGGCCGGGGAGATGCGGCTGAAGCCGGGCGGGCGCGCGCTGCGGTTCACGGCGGTCGAGGAGTTCGCCACCGACCAGGTCGCCTTCGAGTGGCGCGCGGGGTTTCCGATTCGTCCGCACCTCGCCCTGCACGTGTCCGACGGCTACGCCGCGGGTGAGGGCGAGCTCCGCGGGCGCGTGCTCGGCCTCCCGATCCTGCGCCAGCGCGGCCGACCGGGAGCTCGAGTGGCGGGAGCTGGACGGGCGCGCGGTCGAGGTCTCGACCGCGGTCGGCGGCCAGCGCGCCGCGGTGCGCCTCGACTTCGACGAGCGGGGCGACATCGTTCGCGCCTTGGCGGAGCGGCCGCGCCCGGTGGGGAAGGGCTTCGTGCCGACCTCCTTGGGCCGGCGACTTCTCAGATCACGCCGTCGTCGGGCGGACGCGGATCCCGGGGCGCGCAGAGGTCTACTGGGAGTTGCCCGAGGGCCCATTCGTCTACTGGCGCGCCCGGATCACCTCCGTCGAGCTGCTCGACTAACCGGAGCCATTGTGGCGTTCGTCACCCAGTCTCTGAGACCGGAGTGGCGAGACCGGAGTGGCGCCGAGAGTGCCAATTTTCGTCCACATACGGCGGGCTCGGGTGGTCCCTGCTTGACGTATCGCGTCCTCAACCACTTCGATCCCGTTGCCCGGTGCTCGCGAGGGCGCGTCCGGTGGCCGAGGTGCTCGCTACGGGCGTTTCGACCCCTCGCTGCCCGCGCAGGTAGACGAACCAGTAGATCGCGCCGACCATCAGGCCGCCGCCGACGATGTTGCCGATCGTCACCGGCAGCAGGTTCGAGCCGAGGAAGCGGCCCCAGGTGACGTTCGAGAGGTCGGGCGCCTTCTGCGCCGCAACGAAGGCCGTGTCGCTCTTCACGAACAGGGCGAACGGGACGAAGAACATGTTCGCGACGCTGTGCTCGAAGCCCGCGGCGACGAACGCGCTGATCGGCGGGATGATCGAGAGGATCTTGTCCGTCGTCGTCCGCGCGCTGTAGCAGAGCCAGACCGCGATGCACACGAGCGCGTTGCAGAGCATGCCGAGCGCGACCGCCTGGCCGAAGCCGTAGCCCGTCTTCGTCGCAGCGATCGTCAGCGCCGTCTCGCCGACCGCGCCCTTGCCGAACTCGTACTGCTTGCCTGCGTAGAGGAGGCCCGCGGTCGCGAGCGCGCCCGCGAAGTTGCCGACGTAGACGATCGCCCAGTTCCGCAGCAGACGGAGCGTCGAGACGCGGCCGCTCGCCCACGCCATCACGATCAGGTTGTTCCCGGTGAAGAGCTCGGCGCCGGCGACGACGACGAGGATCAGGCCGAGCGAGAAGGTCAGTCCGCCGAGCAGTCGGCCGACGCCGTACGGAAGGTCGGAGCTGCCCGCGAGCGTGTTCGTCGCGAACGCGGCGCCCACGGCGATGAAGGCGCCGGCGAGGACGGCGAGCGCGAAGGTCGACGACGTATCCATCTCCGCCTTGGCGACGCCGACGCTCTCCGCCTTCCTGGCCATCTCGGGCGGGGGCAGCGCGTCGAAGCTCACGCTGTGAGCTTCGCGCGCGGGCGCCCTCGCGGCATCCGCGCCACGTGCGAACCGGCTCAGGGAAAACGCGGATGAACTCTGGTGACATCCCGCAGCCGTGCTGCGCTCCGCCCCGATTACGGCGGGTTGAAGTCGCCGCACACTCGAGCCAGGTAAGCGGACAGCAGAAAGGAGTCGGGACATGCGCAAGCTTTTCGAGATCGGAGGCGTAGTCGCAGCGGCGATCCTGATCGCGTTCGGGATCGCCGCGATCGTGCTGGGCCTGAACGGCCAGAGCACGGTGAACTCGAACCTGAAGCAGGAGCAGATCTACGGGAGCGGGGACATGACCCCGACGGCGATCGCAGGTGAGGTCGCGGCCGCCAAGGTCGACCAGACCAAGCTGATCACGAAGCTGCGCGCCGCCGGCGCGAACGTCACGCCCTCGCCGATCAAGACGCCGGGCTGCTCGGTCGCGGGCAAGCTCGTCAACTCGGGCGACCGCGCACGCTGCTTCGCCGAGTACATGCGGATCCATACCTTCGCGGCGACCTCCGGGCTGACGTACTCCCAGATGGGTCGGTACGAGGCGAAGCCGGGGACCCCGCTCAAGCTCACCGACGGCCTCGGCGGAACGAGCGACCCGAAGTACGCGGCGGTCGATCCGCAGAGCAAGCAGCCGGCCACGAGCCACCGCCGCGACATCTGGGTGACCTATACGGCACTGACCACGGCGCTGAACACGAGCTACATGGCCAGCCAGCTGTCCCTGTTCGGGATCGTCGTCGGTGTCGCGCTCCTGCTCTCCGGGATCGGCTTCGGGATCCTCGCGATCGGCGGTGCCCTGCGGCACCCCGACAACGCGTTGGCCTTCCTGACGAGACCGTTCACCAAGTCGCGAGCTCCGGCGGTGTCGTAGTTCCCGACTCCGCCGCTGGACAGTGAAAGGCCGCCGCGAGGCGGCCTTCGCTGTCCGGCGCCGTTACGGCGCCCAGCCGATGCGAACCCCGGACGACAATCGCGACACTGCCCGCATGGCGGTCGAAGGCATCGCCGTCCGCGACGTCATCCTGCGCGACGGCCGGACGCTTCGCCTGCGCGCGCCGCAGGCGGAGGACGTCGGCCCGGTGCTGGACTTCTTCCCCCGTCTCTCGGTCGAGAGCCTCTACCGGCGCTTTCACGGGCTGCCGTCGCTGACGCCGGCGACGGTCGAGCCGTTCGTCGCTCCCGACTGGAACGAGCGCGGCTCGCTGATCGGCGAGCTTTCCGGCGCCGGCGACTCCGCGCGCGTCGTCGCCCTCGCGAGCTTCGTCCGGCTGCGCGATCCGTCCTCGGCCGAGGTCGCCTTCGCAGTCGCCGACGAGCTGCAGGGGCAGGGCGTCGGGACGCGGCTGCTCGAGCAGCTCGCGGGCGCAGCGGCCGAGGCAGGCGTGGCCACGTTCGTCGCCGAGGTGATGCCGGACAACCGCGCGATGCTGCGGGTGTTCGAGGACGCCGGCTTCGCGATCTCGCGGCGGGTCGAGGGCGGAACGACGGAAGTCCGCCTCGAGATCCAGCCGACGGAGAGCTACCGCGCCGCCGTCGACGAGCGGGACCACGTCGCGGTCGCCGCGTCGCTGCGACCGTTCTTCTCGCCCCGGACCGTTGCGGTCGTCGGCGCCTCCACGCGCCGCGGCTCGATCGGGGGCGAGCTCTTCCGGAACATCCTCGAGGCGGGCTTCGACGGGATCGCCTACCCCGTGAACCCGAAGGCGCCGTCGGTCGCGGGCGTGAAGGCGTACCCGTCGATCGCGGACGTACCCGACGACGTCGACCTCGCCGTCTTCTGCGTCCCGGGCGACGCCGTGCTCGCCGAGGCGGAAGCCGCGCTCCGCAAGGGCACGCGGGCGCTGTGCGTGATCTCGGCCGGCTTCGCCGAGACCGGCGCGGAGGGGCGCCGCCGCCAGGAGGAGCTGCTCGGGCGCGTCCGCGCGTACGGCGCGCGCCTCGTCGGCCCGAACTGCCTCGGCATCTTCGCGGCCGCACACGGACTGAATGCGACCTTCGCGCCGCACTCGTTCCCGGCCGGAAACATCGGCTTCTCGTCGCAGAGCGGCGCTCTCGGTCTCGCTCTCCTCGAGCAGGCGGCAGCGCGCGGGCTCGGGCTCTCCAGCTTCGTCTCGGTCGGGAACAAGGCGGACGTCTCCTCCAACGACCTGCTCGAGTACTGGGGGGACGATCCGTCCACCGACCTCGTGCTCCTCTATCTCGAGTCGTTCGGCAACCCGCGCAAGTTCGCGCGCGTCGCTCGCCGCCTGGCGCGCCAGAAGCCGATCCTGGCGATGAAGGGCGGACGGACGAGCGCCGGGCAACGCGCCGCGGGGTCGCACACCGCGGCGCTGGCGGGGTCGACCACCGCGGTCGACGCCCTGTTCCGGCAGGCGGGCGTGATCCGGGCCGATTCGCTCGAGGAGCTCGCGGACGTCGCCGTCCTGCTCTCGAGACAGCCGCTTCCGCGCGGGCGTCGCGTCGCCGTGCTGACCAACGCGGGCGGGCTCGGAATCCTCTGTGCCGACGCCTGCGCCGGAGCGGGGCTCGAGCTCCCGCAGCTGGCGGAGGAGACGAGGACCGGGTTGGCGAAGGTCCTGCCGCGCGAGGCGAGCCTCGCGAACCCGATCGACATGCTCGGCTCGGCGGTCGGCACGACCTACGAGGCGGCGATCCCGCCCGTGCTCGCCGACCCGGGGATCGACGCCCTGATCGTGCTGTTCGTCCCGCCGGTCGTCGCCGCCGCCGGGGAGGTCGCCGAGGCGGTCGTGCGCGGCGTGCGCGCCGCCGTGCCGGACAAGCCGGTGCTCGCCGCCTTCATCGCCGCCGGGGGCGTCCCCTCGTCGCTGGTCGAGGCCGAGCCGCCGATCGCGACCTTCGACTACCCCGAGTCCGCGGCCCGAGCGCTCGGCCACGCCGCCGACCGCGCGGAATGGCTGCGGCGCCCGGCCGGCGAGCCGCCGGAGCTCGACGGCATCGACCGCGCGGCCGCCGAGGATCTCGTCGACTCGGTGCTCGCCGCCGCCAACGACGCGTGGCTCACCGCTCCCCAGGTGCGGCGGCTGGTCGACGCCTACGGGATCCCGCTCGCTTCGGAACGGGTGGCCGAGACGCCGGACGACGCGGTCGCCGCCGCGCGCGAGCTCGGCCTGCCCGCGGTCGTGAAGTCGGCCGTCCCGGGCGCCCACAAGACGGATGCCGGCGGCGTCGCGCTCGATCTGGGAACCGAGGACGAGGTGCGTGCCGCCGCGGCCCGCATCGGCGGACGCGTGCTCGTGCAGCCGCACGTCAAGGGCGGCGCCGAGCTGCTCGCCGGAGTCGTGCAGGACCCGGTGTTCGGGCCGCTCGTCGGGTTCGGTCCGGGCGGCGTCTTCGCGGAGCTGATCGGCGAGGCACAGTTCCGGATCGCGCCGCTCACGCGTGCAGACGCCGAGGAGCTCGTCCTAACAGGGAAGGCCGGCAGGCTCGTCGAAGGCTTCCGCGGCCGGCAGCCGGCCGACGCGGAGGCGCTGGTCGAGCTCGTGCTCCGCCTCGCGCGGCTCGCGGATGACCTGCCAGAGGTCGCCGAGCTCGACCTGAACCCGGTGCTCGGGTTGCCCTGCGGCTGCGTCGCCGTCGACGCGCGGGTGCGCGTCCGACCCGTCGGGCGGTCGCCGAGCGCGAAGACCTGGTAGGCGCCGAGCCGGTTGCGGCATTTCCGCAGCATGGTCAGCGCCGCCACCGATGTAGCTCCTCCGTCCCGAGGCGACAGTGAGACCATGGACATGTTGATCGAGGGGATCTCCTGGCACCGGCGCGGCGCCAGGAGCGACTTCGTCGGCTCGCTCAGCGCCGGCGACGACGGCATCCGGCTGCAGGGCCGCGACCCACACAGCGGCCTCGACGTCGTGCTGTCGATCCCTCCGCTCGAGCTCACGGGGGTGCACGTCTCGTCGACGAACGGCGACGGGCCAGAAGGCACCGATCGCTACGTCGTCCTCGAGCTCGAACGAGCCCAGCCGATCTTGCTGAGGCAGGTCGGAGGGGGGTTTCTGCCTGCGCAGCTGCTCGCGAGGAAGCTCGCGGCACTGCTCCGGACTGCCACCAATGGTCACTCGAGGAGGTCGAGATGAAAGTCAAAGACGTGATGACGACATCCGTCCGGACGGTTCGGCCGGACGCGTCTCTGAAGGAGGCGGCTGCGGTGATGGCGGAGCTGAAGATCTCCGGGCTCCCGGTCGTGGGGGCAGACGGGCTTGTGCTCGGGGTGCTCTCAGAGGGCGACATCCTGTTCAAGGAGGCCGGCCCGGGCCCGAAGGCTGGGTTCTTCGAGCGGCTCTTCTCGCTCCCGATCCCGGAGTTCGAGGCCAAGCTCGCTGCGCGGACGGTCGGCGAGGCGATGACGGCGCCGGCGATCACGATCGGTCCCGGGCGACCGCTCTCCGAAGCGGCGAGCGTGATGGTCGAGCAGGGCGTGAAGCGCCTCCCGGTCGTCGAGGAGTCCGGCAGCCTCGTCGGGATCGTGACGCGGGCAGACCTCGTGCGGGCGTTCGTGCGCTCGGACGAGGCGATCGCACGGGAGATCCGGGTAGACGTGCTCCAGCGCGCGCTCTGGCTCGAGGATTCGAGCATCAACGTCGTCGTCGATCACGGCGAGGTGAAGCTTTCTGGGCACGTGGAGTCGAAGGCCGACGCCGAGCTCATTCCGAGCTTCGTCCAACGCGTACCCGGCGTCGTGTCGGTGCTCTCGAAGCTCAGATGGCCGGTAGAGACGAACGGCGAGCGCAGGCGGCTCGTCCGGGAAAGGAATCCCTAGGTCTCCTCGAGCAGACCCTGCTCGATCGCATGTCGCACGAGCTCGGCCCTCGTCGAGAGCCGGAGCTTCTGCATGATGTGCGCTCGGTGCGTCTCGGCGGTTCGGACCGAGATGTAGAGCATCTTCGCGATCTCCTGGTTGGTGTGCCCGAGCGCGAGCAGG
>Ga0070741_10013794_pt1 | contig 14154 bp, 18 predicted proteins | sample Coa_R1_4_FD_66440 | JGI IMG/M metagenome (GOLD analysis project Ga0070741, IMG submission 66440) | Surface soil microbial communities from Centralia Pennsylvania, which are recovering from an underground coalmine fire - Coalmine... | ecosystem: Environmental > Terrestrial > Soil > Unclassified ... | reverse complement strand
GCGAAGTGGATCTGGCGCGGCCACATCGACTTCTCGTCGCCGAACTGGGAGGTGTTCGACGTGCTGCTGCCGTCGATCTGCCGCTACGACGCGGCCATCTTCCACCTGCAGCAGTACGTGCCGCAGGTGAGCGGCCTGCCGGAGATCTTCATCTGGCCGCCGGCGATCGATCCGCTGACGCCGAAGAACATGGCGCTCTCGCCCGAGGACGCCGAGTACATCGTCGATCAGTTCGGAATCGACGTCGCCCGCCCGCTCCTGACGCAGGTCTCGCGCTTCGACCCCTGGAAGGACCCGCTCGGCGTCATCGACGCGTACCGCGCCGTCAAGGAGCGCGTGCCCGAGGTGCAGCTCGCGCTCGTCGGCTCGATGGCGCACGACGACCCGGAGGGCTGGGACTACTACAACCGCACGGTGGAGTACGCAGCCGACGATCCGGACATCTACATCCTGTCGAACATGAACAACGTCGGCGCCGTCGAGGTCAATGCCTTCCAGGTTCACGCCGCTGCCGTGATCCAGAAATCGATCAAGGAGGGCTTCGGGCTCACGATCGCCGAGGCGCTCTGGAAGTCGCGCCCGACGGTCGGCGGTCGCGTCGGCGGCATCGTCACGCAGATCGAGGACGGCGTCACCGGCTGGCTCGTCGACTCGCCCGCAGAGTGCGCCGAGGCGTGCCTGGAGATCCTCGCCGACCCCGCCGCCGCGCGGGCGCGGGCGCTTCGCGGCAAGGAGTCGGTGCGGCGCCGCTTCCTGACGCCGCGCCTGCTGCGCGACTGGCTCGTCCTGCTGAACCGGCTTGCGGGCAACGACACCGAGGGGGCCGAGCTGGTGAGCGTGGCCGCGACGAAGTAATGGCGCGGCGGCTCGTCGTCGCCTCGAACCGCGGTCCCGTCTCCTATGCGCGCGACGCCGCCGGCGAGCGGGTGACGCGGCGCGGGGGCGGCGGTCTCGCGACGGCGCTGCGCCCGCTCGTCAAGCACGAGGACGTGACGTGGATCGCGAGCGCGATGACGGACGAGGACCGCGCGGTCGCCGACGAGGCCGGCGGCGAGGCGTTCGCGGAGCAAGCGCGCGACGGCTCCGTCTACCGGCTGCGCCTCGTCGCGCAAGACCCGCAGGCGTACGAGGGCTTCTACAACGTCGTCTCGAACGGTACGCTCTGGTTCCTCCAGCACTACCTCTGGGGGCTCGCGTACGAGCCGACGCTCGGGGCCGAGTTGCGCCGTGCGTGGCGCGACGGCTACGAGGCCGTGAACCGCGCCTTCGCCGACGCCGTCCTCGCCGAGCTGGAGCACGCCGACGCAGCCGTCTGCTTCCACGACTACCACCTCTATCTCGCGCCGCGTTTCGTCCGCGCTGCCCGGCCGGGCGCCCTGCTGACGCACTTCGTGCACATCCCGTGGGCCGACGCCGACTACTGGCGGACGCTGCCGCACGAGCTTCGCGTCGCCGTCCACGAGGGACTGCTCGCGAACGACGTCGTCGGCTTCCACGCCGAGCGCTGGCGCTCGAACTTCGTCCGCGTCTGCGAGCAGCTCGTCGGCGCCGAGTGGGACGCCGACGATTGCGTCGTCCGCTACGCCGGCCGCGAGACGCGCGCGCTCGTCCAGCCGATCTCGATCGACGTCGACGAGTTCGACGCCCTGCGCGACGATCCGGCGGTCCTCGCCGAGGAGCGCCTGATCGTCGAACGGCGACCGGAGCTGCTCGTCGTCCGTGTCGATCGCACCGACCCGTCGAAGAACATCGTCCGGGGCTTTCGCGCCTTCGCGCTCCTGCTCGAGCGGTACCCGGAGCTGCACGGCCGCGTCGGCATGCTCGCGCTCCTCGACCCGTCCCGGCAGAGCCTGCCGGAGTACGCCGCCTACCTCGGGGCGATCGCCGTCGAGGCGCGCGCCGTCAACGACCGCTTCCGGCGCGGCGACTGGTGGCCGATCGACCTCCAGATCGGCGACAACTTCCAGCAGGCGGTCGCGGCCTACAAGCAGTTCGACGTGCTGCTCGTCAACCCGATCTGCGACGGGATGAACCTCGTCGCCAAGGAAGGCCCGGTCGTCAACACTCGCGACGGTGTCGTTGTCTTATCCGAAAACGCAGGCGCGTGCGCGGAGCTCGGCGAGTGGGCGCTCCCGGTGAACCCGTTCGACCTCGAGGACCAGGCGGAGGCGCTGCATCGGGCGCTGACGATGCCGGCGGACGAGCGCCGCCGGCGGGCGGCGGCGATCTCGGCACACGTCCGTGAGCACGACATCGAGGGCTGGATCGCGGCGCAGCTGACGGAGATCGAGCGCCTGGCCGATCCCGCACCGAGGGTCTAGGATCGTCGCGTGCAGGAGCTGTCGCACGTCGACGAGTCGGGTGCCGTCCGGATGGTGGACGTCGGCGGCAAGCCGCTCGCGCGCCGGCGGGCGGTGGCTCGCGGCCTCGTGCGAATGGCGGCCGAGACGACGCGCCGGCTCCGGGAGCTGCCGAAGGGCGACGCGCTCGCGGCCGCCCGGCTCGCGGGGATCATGGCCGCGAAGCGCACGAGCGAGCTGATCCCGCTCTGCCACCCGCTGCCGCTGACGCACGTCGCGGTCGAGCTCGCGGTCGGCGCCGACGGCGTCGAGATCGTCGCGTCCGCCGAGGCGACGGCGCGGACGGGCGTCGAGATGGAGGCGCTCGTCGCCGTCAGCGTCGCGGCGCTGACCGTCTACGACATGGCGAAGGCGATCGACAAGGAGATGGAGATCGCGGCCGTCGTGCTCGTCGAGAAGTCGAAGGACGTGGCGTGAGAGCGGCGGTGTTGACGGTGTCCGACCGCGTCTCGGGCGGCGTCGCCGAGGACGCGAGCGGCGACGCGCTCGCCGAGCTCCTGCGCGGCGACGGGTACGACGTCACCCGCGCCGTCGTGCCGGACGAGGCGGCGGCGATCGGCGATGCGGTGCGCGGCCTCGCGCGTGCGTGCGAGCTGGTGCTGACGACGGGCGGCACCGGCGTTGCCCCCCGCGACGTGACGCCGGAGGCGACGCGCGAGGTGCTCGAGCGCGACGTGCCGGGGATCCCGGAGGCGTTGCGGCGCGACGCCGCCGCGAGGACGCCGCACGGGATCCTCTCGCGCGGTGTGGCGGGCGTCGTCGGCGGGACGCTGGTTGTCAACCTGCCCGGGTCGCCGGGCGGCGCGCGCGACGGCTACGCCGTCATCCGCGAGGCGCTCCCGCACGCCCTGTCGCTGCTCGCCGACCGGCCGACGGAGCACGTGCAGACATGAGCCAGGCTGTCCTCTACGCGCGGCTCGTCAAGGTCGAGCACACCGTGTTCGCGCTGCCGTTCGCGTACGTCGGCGCGCTGCTCGCCGTGCACGGCGTTCCCGAGGCGCACGACCTCTTCTGGATCACCGTCGCGATGGTGGGCGCTCGCTCGCTCGCGATGGCGCTCAACCGGCTGATCGACGCGGGCATCGACGCGCGCAACCCGCGGACGGCGAGCCGCGAGCTGCCGGCGGGCGCGCTGACCGCGCACGGGGTGCTCGTCTTCTGCGCCGCCTCGCTGCTCCTCTTCCTCGTCGCCGTCTGGCAGCTCGCGCCGATCGTGCGCTGGCTCTGGCCGATTCCGGTCGCGGCGTTCGTCGTCTACCCGTACCTGAAGCGCTTCACGTGGCTCTGTCACCTCTGGCTCGGCGCCGTCGACGGGCTCGCGCCCGTCGGCGCCTGGGCCGCGGTGACGGGGCACCTACCGTGGCAGGCGTGGGCGCTCGGCGGCGCCGTCGGCGCCTGGGTGGCCGGGTTCGACCTCTTCTACTCGCTGTTCGACGTCGAGGTCGACCGCGCGCAAGGTCTCCACTCGTGGGCGGTGCGCTGGGGCGAGCCGGCCGCGATCGCCGGCGCGCGTTCGCTGCACGTCGCCACCGTCGCGCTGCTCGCGGTCGCGGGGCTCGGGCTGTCGGTCGGCTGGTGGTACTGGCTCGGCGTCGTCTGCGTCGGGCTGCTGCTCGCCTACGAGCACTCGCTCGTGCGTCCCGGCGACCTCCGGAGGCTCGACGCCGCGTTCTTCACCACGAACGGCGTCATCAGCGTCGCGTTCTTCGCGTTCGTGCTGCTCGACTCGGTCTAGCCGACCGCGCGCCGCGCGGGACGGCAGGGGCGCTTGAAGACGAGCTGCGCGCCGTCGGCGCGCGGCACGACGGCGACCAGCTCCCAGCCCTCGGCCCCGAGCGTGTTGAGCCAGTCCTGTCTCTCGGGGTCGAGGAGGTCGGCGCGCTCGACGCGGTACTCCCACTGGCCGCCGGTCGGCAGCATCTCGAGAACGGCGCGGCGCCGGAAGCGGGGGAGCGAGCGCGGACGCCCGGGTGTTGCAAGCCCGGGGAGCAGCTCGAGGAGCTTCGCGCGCACCTGCTCGTCGTCGACCTCGAGCTCGACCAGGATGCGGGCCGCGACGCCTTCGCCCTCGCGGGCGTCCCGGAGCAGACCGAGGAGGATGTGCTCGGTGCCGATGTAGTCGTGCCCGAGGCCGAGCGCCTCGCGCAGCGACAGCTCGAGTACCTTCTTCGCGCGCGGCGTGAACGGAATCTGGCCGACCGCTCGCCGCGCCTCGCCCAGGCCGACGATGCGCTCGATCTCCGCTCGCACGCGTTCGTGACCGACGCCGAGCGATTCCAGCGCTTGGCCGGCGAGGCCCTCCTCGACGCCGAGCAGGCCGAGCAGCAGGTGCTCGGTGCCGATGTAGTCGTGCCCGAGCCCGCGGGCTTCTTCCTGCGCCTTGACGACGACCTGCCGCGCGCGCTCGGTGAAGCGCTCGAACACGCTGAAAGAGTACGCCGGTCGTGGATGCGTTGTCACGTCTTCGGCGCCGAGTCGTGACGGACACGTGACGAGATCCTCGCTAGCGTTCCGGTAGGGCGCTTCGCCGGGCCCCCCAGTGCACACGTGCGCACACGCGTGGAGGACATCCAAAGTGATGCTGACTGCCCACGATCTCTCGAAGCGCTTCGGCGTCAAGCGCGTCTTCGAGCGCGTCGAGCTCGAGGTCGCGCGCGGCGAGCTCGTCCTCGTCACCGGCCCGAACGGCTCCGGGAAGACGACGCTCCTGCGCGTGCTGGCGGGCCTCGCGGCGCCCACGGGCGGCGAGCTCGTGCGGCCGCGCCGGGGAGAGATCGGGTTCCTCGGCCACGAGCCGCACCTCTACCGCGAGCTGACGCCGCTCGAGAACCTCGCGCTCTTCGGCCGGCTCTACCGCGTCCCCGAGCACCGCGAGCGAAGCGGGATGCTGCTCGAACGGTTCGGTCTCTGGCACGTGCGCCACGAGCGCGTCTCGACGTTCTCGCGCGGCATGCAGCAGCGGCTTGCGCTCTGCCGCGTGCTCCTGCACGACCCGGGCCTTCTGCTCCTCGACGAGCCGTTCAACGCGCTCGACGCCGACGGCGCCGCGCTGCTCGACCGGACGCTCGCCGAGCTCGCCGACCGCGCTCTCGTCCTCGCCACCCACGATCCCCGGCGCGTGGAGTCGCTCGCGACGCGGCGGCTCGCGCTCGCATGAGCCCACGCCCGCCGGTGCCGGCCTCGGCACATGCCGCCCCCGTCCGCGCGCCCGCCAGCGTCGCCGAGCGCGAGCGCGCCGACGAGGCGGCCCAGTGACGTACGCCGCCGACGTCGCTGCGCTCGCGCGCAAGGATCTGCTGCTCGAGCTGCGGGCGAAGGAGACGCTGCCGGCGATGCTGCTGTTCGTCGTCGCCGCGCTCACCGTCTTCCACTTCGCGTTGCCACGGGGCACCGGCCACGTGGCCGCGCTCGGGCTGCTCTGGATCGCGCTCGTCTTCACGGCGCTGCTCGGGCTCACCCGCGCGTTCGTGCCCGAGCGCGAGCAGGGCCTGATCGACGCGCTCGTGCTGACGCCGGCCGACCGGAGCGCGATCTGGCTCGCGAAGACGCTGGCGGTGCTCGCGTTCCTCGCCGTCGCCGAGGTCGTCGCCCTGCCGGCCTTCGCGGCGTTCTTCTCCGCGGTCGACGGTCGCACGGTCGCCGCGGTCGCGCTCGCCGACGTCGGCATCTGCGCCGTCGGCACGCTCACCGGCGCGATGGCGGTTACCGGCCGGGCACGGGAGCTGTTGCTGCCGCTCCTCTTCCTGCCGCTCGCGATCCCCGTCGTCGTCGGCGGCGTCGGCGCGAGCGCCGGTGCGGGCGGCCGCTACCTCGGCTTCCTCGTGCTCTACGACGCGATCTTCGGGCTGCTCGCGTGGGCGTCGTTCGAGTACGTCGTGGCCGAGACGTAGACGTACGATAGGGCTCGTGAACGTGAAGCTGCCGGCGGTCGCCGCCGCGACGACGGCGCTGTTCGCCGCGGCGATCGCGCTGATCTTCTTCTACGCCCCGACCGACGCCGACCAGGGGTTCTCGCAGCGCATCTTCTACTTCCACGTCCCGATCGCGCTCACCTCGTACGTCGCATTCGGCTGGGGTGCGTGGAAGGCGCTCGTCTACCTGCGCCGGCGGGCGGACGACGCCGATCTCGAGAGCTACGTCGCGATCCACCAGGGGGTCGTGTTCGGCGCGTTGACGCTCGTCACCGGGTCGATCTGGGCGCGCGCGTCCTGGGGCGTCTGGTGGGCTTGGAGCGACGACCAGCTCGTGCTCTTCCTCGTCCTCTTCCTGTTCTACTGCGCCTACTTCATGCTCCGTTTCTCGGTCGAGCCCGGCCCCGCGCGCGCGAACACGTGCGCCGTCTACGCGCTGTTCGGCGTCGTGCTGATCCCGGTCTCGTTCCTCGCGATCCGGCTGTCGCGCAGCTTCATCCATCCCGTCGTCTTCACGTCGCACGGCCCGCAGATGACCGGCTCGCAGTTCTTCACCTTCTGCGTCTCGTTCGCGGCGATGCTCGGCCTCTTCGCGACGCTCTACTCGGTCGAGCTCGCCGGCAAGCGGATCGACGCGCACCTGCGCGACCTGCGCGAGCTGCTCACGTGAACCCGCCCTCGGAGTGGCAGTACGTGGCAGCCGCCTACCTCGTCGTGTTCGTGACCGTGCTCGCGTGGGTGGCGATCATCGGTGCCAAGCTCCAGCGGCTGCAGCGCCAGCTCGGCGAGCTCGTCCAGGAGGCGGCGCAGCGTGGCTGAGGCGCTCTTCTGGCCGGCGCTGCTCGGCTACGGCGAGGCGGCGCTCGCGTACTCGTCGCTGCGCTTCTCGCGGCTCGCGATCTGGGGCGTGCGGCTCGGCTGGCTCGCGCAGACGGCGCTGCTCGCCGTCCAGGCCGCTCGCACCGACGGCTTCCCCTGGGCGAGCCGGGCCGGGTCGCTCAACCTCTTCGTCTGGCTCGTCGTCGGCGCCTACCTGATCTGGGGTTGCCGGCCGCGCTACCGCGTGCTCGGGCTCTCCGTGATGCCGCTCGCGGCCGCGCTCTTCGCCGTCGCCCGCTTCGGCGGCGGCACCGGCGCCGGCGAGCGCTCCCACTACGGCAACCTGTTCCTCGTCCTGCACGTCGGCTTCGTCCTCGCCGCCTTCGCCGGCTTCACCCTCGCCGCGGCGCTCGCCGGCGTCTACCTGTGGGAGGACCGCCGCCTGCGGCGGCGCTCCGCCGACATCCTGGCGCTTCGCCTCCCCTCGCTCGTCACGCTCGAGCGGCTGACGGTGCGGACGGTGGCGGTCTCGCTGCCGCTGCTGACGCTCGGGCTCGCGGCCGGCTTCGTCCGGCTCGGCGAGCGCGGCGGCCGCGTCGACGCGCTGATGGCGATCACCGTCGTCACCTGGCTCGTCTACGGCGGCTTCCTCGCCGCGCGGCCGGGCGGTCGCCGCGGCGCGCACGTGCTGCTCGGCGGCTTCGCGCTCGTGATCCTCGTCCGCCTCGTGCTCGCCGGGAGTCACTTCTGAGGCTGTCGCTGATCGGTCTCTCGCACCGTGTCGCGCCGGTCGAGCTGCGCGAGCGGCTCGTCGTGCCGCCCGCGCGTGCGGCCGAGCTCGCGCGCGGGCTCGGCGACGCCGTCTGCCTCTCGACGTGCTTCCGCACCGAGGTGTACCTCGCAGACGGCGACGTCGAGCGTGCGGTCGAGTCGCTCGAGGAGCTGGCGCGGAAGCCGCTGGCGTCGGTCGCGTACCGCCTCCACGACGAGGCGGCCGCGGTCCACCTCTTCCGCGTCGCGGCCGGGCTCGACTCGCTCGTCCCGGGTGAGGGCGAGATCCTCGGGCAGGTGCGGGCCGCCTACGATGCCGCCTCGCCTGGGCCGCTGCTCGACCGCGTCTTCCGGCAGGCGCTCAGGATCGGCAAGCGCGTCCGCGCGGAGACGGCGATCGGCGAGAGCCCTGCATCGGTGCCGGCGGCGGCGGCGGCGCTCGCGCAGCAGGTGTTCGGCGACCTGCGCGGACGGCGTGTGCTGCTCGTCGGCTCCGGGCGGATGGGCGAGCTCGCGGCCGCGAACCTCGCCTCCCGTGGCGCGTCGATCGCCTACGTCGCGAGCCGGAGCGAGCCGAGCGCGCTCGCCGCGCGGTTCGGCGCACTGCCGATCGACCTCGCAGCGGTTCCCGCCGCCCTCGGCGACGTCGACCTGGTGCTCGCCTCGACGAGCGCGCCGGTTCCCGTTGTCCAGGCAGGCGACGTTCCCGCGCAGCGGCGCCGGCCGCTGTTCTTCCTGGACATCGCCGTTCCGCGCGACGTCGATCCCGCCGTGCAGGAGCTCGACGGCTGCTACCTGTACGACATCGACGACCTCGAGGCAGTCGTGGCGCAGTCGCTCTCGCTCCGGCGGGAGGCGGCGGCGCACGCCGAGCAGCTGATCGCCGAGGAGGCGGAGCGCTTTCGCGAATGGCAGGCCTCGCTCGAGGTCGTACCGGCGATCGCAGCGCTCCGCGCCCGCGCCGAGGAGATCCGCGCCGCCGAGCTCGCGAAGCTCGGCCGCCTCCCCGAGCACGAGCGCCGCACCGTCGAGTCCGTCACCGCGCAGATCCTCAACAAGCTGCTGCACCTGCCGACCGTGCGCATGAAGGAGGCGGCTGCCGCGGCCGGTGGCTCCGAGTACGCCGACGCCGTCCGCCACCTGTTCGGCCTCGAGGAGGAGAGGTGAGCCGTGCTCGTGCGCCTCGGCTCGCGCGGCTCTAGGCTCGCGCTCGTCCAGGCCGAGCAGGCTGCGGCGGCGCTTCGCCCGCTCGGCCACGAGATCGCGTTCGTGCCGATGACGACCGCCGGCGACCGCGACCGCTCGAGCCCCTTCGGTCGGATCGGCGAGCGCGGCGTCTTCGTCAAGGAGATCGAGGAGGCGCTCGTCGACGGGCGCATCGACGTCGCCGTCCACTCGGCGAAGGACATGACGTCGACGGACACGAGCGGGCTCGCCGTCGGCGCCTATCTCGAGCGCGACGACCCGCGCGACGCGCTCGTCGGCGCCTCGCAGCTCCGGTCGGGGATGCGCATCGGCACCGCCTCCGTGCGCCGGCGCGCGCAGTTGCTCTCAGCCATGCCGTCACTCTCGATCGAGCCGCTGCGCGGCAATGTCGACACGCGCCTGCGCAAGGCGCGCGAGCGCGGGCTCGACGCGCTCGTCCTCGCCTGCTGCGGCCTCGACCGCCTCGGCCTGGCTGGCGAGATCGGGGAGCGCCTGCCGATCGAGACGATGACCCCGGAGGCGGGACAGGGCGCAATTGCGCTGCAGGTGCGCGAAGGCGAGGAGGAGCTCGTGGCCGCCGCCGACCACGCGGAGACGCGTCGCCGCGTCGAGGCCGAGCGTGCCTGCGCGGCGGCGATCGGCGCCGGCTGCCTCGCCCCCGTCGCCGTCCACCACGACGGCGAGCGGCTGCACGCGCTGATCGCGGCCGAGGACGGCTCGTGGCTCGAACGCGCGGTCGGCGACGATCCGGCTGTGGTCGCGGCCGACCTGCTCGAGCTGGCTCGCGCATGAAGGTGATCGTGACCCGTCCGCGTCGGCAGGCAGGCCCGCTCGTCGAGCGGCTCGAGTCGCTCGGCTTCGACGTCGTCGAGTGCCCGCTGATCGAGATCGTGCAGACGTCCGACGAGCCGATCGACTGCGTCGGCTACGAGTGGCTGATCGTGACGAGCCCGAACGGCGCCGACGAGATCGCTCGTCGCGGCCGCAACCTGCCGAGGGTCGCGGCGGTCGGCCCGGGAACCGCCGAGACGCTGCGCGCGCACGGAATCGAGCCCGCCTTCGTGCCGCGCGTCTCGTCGCAGGAGGGGCTGCTCGCCGAGTTCCCGCGCCCACAGGGCCGCGTCCTCTTCGCCGCCGCCGCCAACTCGCGCCGGCGGCCGATCGACGAGCTCGGCGCCGACTTCGTGCCGCTGTACGAGACGCGGCTGCTCTCGCCGCAGCCGCCCCAGGGCGACGTCGTCGTGCTCGCGTCGGGCTCGGCGGCGCGTGCGTACTCGTGGATCGGCGGCGCCGCGCCGGCGGTCACGATCGGCCCCGAGACGAGCCGCGTCGCGCGCTCGCTCGGGCTGACCGTGCTCGCCGAGGCGGAGACGCACGACCTCGACGGGCTCGTCGCGGCGGTCGCGCGGGTCGGAGCGGTCGCCTAGAGCACTGCGAACACACGGCGCGGCCCGACGCCCTTCAGCTCGTGCTCGCCGCGGTCCTCGAACGCGATTCCGGAGCCGGAGACGAGGTCGCGGACGGTCGACGAGACGACGACCTCACCGCTGCGCGCGAGCGAGGCGACCCGCGCTCCGGTGTGGACGGCGATGCCGGCGAACTTCTCGCCGAGCCGCTCGCACTCGCCGGTGTGGACGCCGACCCGCAGCTCGAGGTCGAGTCGCCGCACCTCGTCCCGCAACTCGAGCGCGCAGCGGATCGCGCGCGCGGGGCCGTCGAAGACGGCGAGGAAGCCGTCGCCGGCGCTGTCGACCTCGGTGCCGCGCCAGCGCTCGAGCTCACGTCGCACCGTCGCATGGAAGCGTTCGAGCACCGTCGCCCAGCGGTGGTCGCCGAGCTCCCGCAGGCGCTCCGTCGAACCGACCACGTCGGCGAAGACGACCGTCGCGAGCACGCGGTCGGGCTCGGGCGCCGGGCGCACGCCTGTCACGAGCTCCTCGATCTCGTCCACGATCGCGTCGCGGTCCTGCGTCCACCACGAGTGGTCGGCGCCGGCGAACTCGACGAACCGCGCTCCCGGGATCCGCGCGGCGATGTAACGACCCTCTTCGACGTTCGCGTCGCGGTCGTCGGTCCGATGCATGACGACTGTCGGCGCCTGGATCGACGGCAGCACGTCGCGCACGTCAACGAGCGTGTTCATCCTCATCAGCGCGAGCGCCGCGCCGGGGCTTGCGGAGCGGCGGTAGTACCGGGAGAGCTCCTCGAGCGCCGGCCGGTCGAGGCTCGGCGCGACGTCTTCCCAGTCGAGCCCGCTCGTCCATTGGCGCTCGACTTCCTCGAAGCCCCGCTGTCGCTGCTCCGGCGTCGGCGCCCACGGGTAGTCGGGGCTGAACACGCGCTTCGCCGTGCAACCGAATGTCGCGAGCGCGATCGTGCGCTCCGGGTACGCCGCGGCGAAGAGCATGCTCATGTTGCCGCCCTCCGATGCGCCGAAGATCGCGGCGCGTTCGGAGCCGACGACATCCATCACCGCGCGCACGTCGTCCATCCGTTGCTCGAGCGTCGGCAGGTCGTCCGGCGGCACCGGGTCGGACATGCCGGTCCCACGCTTGTCGAACAAGATGAGCCGCGAGAACGACGCGAGTCGTTCGAAGCCACGAGCGAGGTCCGGCAGCTCCCAGGCCAGCTCGACGTGCGATACCCAGCCCGGCACGTAGACGAGATCCGGCGGGCCCTCGCCGGCTACCTGGTAGGCGATGTTGACGCCGTCCGACTTCGCGTACCGCGTCTGCGGAGGCATAGGCTTCGAACTATGTACGACACGATCGCCTTCCTCACCGACTTCGGCCTCCGCGACGACTTCGTCGGCGTCTGCCACGGCGTGATCAGGCGGATCGCCCGCGACGTCCAGATCATCGACGTCTCGCACGGCGTCGCCCCCCAGGCGATCGTCCAGGGCGCGCTCCTGCTCGCGCGGGCGGTGCCGTACCTGCCGCCCGCGATCAACCTCGCGATCGTCGACCCCGGCGTCGGGCGCGGCCGCCGGGCCGTCGCGATCCGCACCGCCGACGAGCGCGTCTACATCGGGCCCGACAACGGCCTGCTGATGCTCGCCGCCGACGCCGGTGGCGTCGAGGACGTGCGCGAGCTGACGAACCCGCGCTATCGCCTCGAGCGCGTCTCACGCACGTTCCACGCGCGCGACATCTTCGCGCCCGCGGCCGCGTACCTCGCGAGCGGCGTCCCTTTCGACGATCTCGGCGGCGAGATCGACCCGACGACCCTCGTCCGGCTGCAGCTGCCGGAGCCGGAGGTCGGGACGCACCACATGCGCGCGACGGTGATGGCGGTTGATCGCTTCGGCAACCTCGAGCTCAACCTGACCGCGGACCACATCGATGCCGTGTCGCTCGCGCCTACCGATCGGGTCGAGCTGCTCTTCGGCTCGAACTCGTACTACGCGATCGTGGCGCAGACGTTCGAGGACGCGAAGCGCGGGGACCTGATCGTCTACGAGGACTCGTACGGCGCGTACTCGGTGGCGATCAGCGGTGGCGACGCGAGTCGCCTGCTCGACGCGGGGCCCGGCGACGAGCTGACGATCCTTCCGCACGCGGAATGACTGGTACGAAGGTGGCGAGGGCCGGACTTGAACCGGCGACACCACGGTTTTCAGCCGTGTGCTCTACCAGCTGAGCTACCTCGCCGCGGCGGGGTCAGTCTAGCGGCGGCCGCCCGAAAGAAGGACGTCCGGACCGGTGCTACCGCGTCGCGAACGCCCTCTGGGCGGAAGCTTACTCGAGCCGCGCCGGCTGCGCTAGGCGGCCCGCACCTTCGTCAGCCGCTCGATCAGGGCTTCGACCATCGCGCCCTTCTCGAGCACGGCGTCGGCGCCGGCCCGCTTGACGGCGTCGTGGAGGCTGCGATCCGCGTCGCCCGTGAGCGCGATCAGGCACAGGCTCGGATGGTTCTGGCGCAGCTTCGCGATCGCGGTGACGCCGTCGAGAAGCGGCATGTGCAGGTCGACCACCGCCGCGTCGGGGTCGAGGGCGTCGACGAGATCGATCGCCTGCAGGCCGTTGTCTGCCGTGGCGACGACGTTCAGCTCGGGCTGGCGGTCGACCAGCTCCCGGAGCGACGCGAGATAGCCTGCGTCGTCGTCGGCGAGGACGACCGTGATCGGCGCGTCGACCATTGCGTGCGGGGATTAGCCTTGCCGGAATGAGCGGCTCGAAAACGGAGCAGCCGGTTGCCGTCATCGGCGCCGGCCTCGACCTCGGCGCCGGCCGGCGGGGCGTCGACATGGGGCCGTCGGCGATCCGCTACGCGGGGCTGCAGGAGCGCGTCGAGAGCCTCGGCCGCGCCTGCATCGACCGTGGTGACGTGCTCGTCTCGGTGCCGGAGACGACGGTGGAGGGCGACCCGCGGGCGCGCTACCTCGACTCGATCCTCGCCTCGTGTGGACGCGTGGCGACGCTCGTCGCCGAGGCGCGGGAGGCGGGCCAGCTGCCGCTCGTGCTCGGCGGCGACCACTCGATCGCGATCGGGACGCTCGGTGGGATGGCCTCCGTCGACGGTCCCGGCGGCGTCCTCTGGATCGACGCGCACGGCGACCTGAACCGTCCGGAGACCTCGCCGACCGGGAACGTGCACGGGATGCCGCTCGCGGCCGCGTTCGGCGTCGCGGGTGACGGCTTCGGCGCCGTCCCGTGGCCGGCGCCTTCGGTCGAGCGGGCGGCGCTCGTCGGCGTCCGGTCGCTCGACCAGGGAGAGCGCGAGCTGCTCGCCCAGCTCGACGTACGCGTGTTCACGATGACGGAGCTCGACCGCCTCGGTGTCGAGCGAGCGCTGCGCGAGGCCCTCGCCTACCTCGGCGGTTGCGCGTTCCTCCACCTCAGCTTCGACCTCGACGCCGTCGATCCGATGTTCGCGCCGGGGGTCGGCACGCCCGTGCGGGGCGGGCTCTCCTACCGCGAGGCGCACCTCGCGCTCGAGCTCGTCGCCGAGTCGGGCCGGCTCGACTCGCTGGAGCTCGTCGAGCTCAACCCGATCCTGGACCGCGCGAACGAGACCGGCCAGCTCGCGGTCGAGCTCGCGGCGAGCGCCCTCGGCGCCCGCATCCTCTAGCGACGGTCTCAGAGACG
>Ga0070741_10013793_pt1 | contig 14155 bp, 14 predicted proteins | sample Coa_R1_4_FD_66440 | JGI IMG/M metagenome (GOLD analysis project Ga0070741, IMG submission 66440) | Surface soil microbial communities from Centralia Pennsylvania, which are recovering from an underground coalmine fire - Coalmine... | ecosystem: Environmental > Terrestrial > Soil > Unclassified ... | reverse complement strand
AGGGTCGTGCGGTTCGATGACAGCCTCCAGGGTTGGCGGTGAGAAATGAAAACTGACTCGCTCGTTCCTGAAGCCGGCACCCAGTGTCTCGCCAACTCGCGCTGACGCCAGACCGCGCACCTGCGCGACAGCGCCGACAGGCACTGATTGACGCTGGACAGGTACAGCACCTGCCTCAAAGACGGATACCCCCGTGACCTTTTCTTCGGAACCCGAGGGAAGCTGAATCGTCTCCCGTGCTTGCAGCATCCCCGACAGGATTCTGACGTAGACGATCTTTTCGCCGCGCTCGTTCCGCTCGATCTTGAAGACTTGGGCAGCGAGCGCGCCAGCCGGATCGCCTTCGGCTACCGGCAGCAGATCGGGTATCCGAGCCATCAGCTCTGCGACCCCAGCCCCCGTGATCGCCGAGCCGAAGAACACCGGATGGATCAGGCTCTTCGCGGTCTGGGATGCCAGAGCCTGCTGAACTTCACGGGCGCTCGGACCCTGCTCGGTTCCGAAGAAGGAGTCGAGCAGAAGGTCGTCCTGCTCGGCTAGGACGTCCGCTGCACGTGCCTGAAATATCGGATCCTTCTCGTCGTACAGCGTGAAGAAGGCAGTTCGGCTGCCAAGCTCGTGGGGCACACCCATCGCAACAACTGCCGGCGTCAGCCGATTGGCGATGGCACCAAGAACGCGCTCATCATCAGCGCCAGCACGATCGATCTTGTTGACGAAGATCAGTGTCGGCACCCGCAGCCTCTTGAGGGCATTCATCAGAATCCGCGTTTGAGGCTGCACACCCTCGACGGCGGAAACAACGAGCACAGCGCCGTCCAAGACGCCCATCACTCGCTCGACTTCCGCAATGAAGTCGGGATGACCAGGCGTGTCGACGAGATTGACGTGAACATCCTCGAGCGCAAAGGACGTCACAGCCGAACGGATCGTGATCCCACGCTCGCGCTCGAGCGAGAGCGAATCGGTCTGCGTCGTACCAGCATCAACGCTGCCGACCTCGCCAATAACGCCGGCTTCATAGAGAAGCCGCTCGGTGAGCGTTGTCTTACCGGCGTCTACATGCGCCAAGATTCCAAGGTTGAGCTCTTTCCGTGCCACGCGTCATATCCTCCGAATAGGTCGTAAAGCCCATTTCGATTGACATGAACGCCTGGCGCATCTCAGCTCCTTGGTAGATCGGCGCCGACTACCTGATCGCGGTGGATCATAACGCAGACGTACCGCGGTTCAGCGCGCCGCGGGACGAACGAGTCCTTGCTCGTACGCATAGATGACGGCTTGCACGCGGTCGCGCAGATCGAGCTTTTGAAGGATGCGCGCGACGTGTGTCTTGGCGGTCGCTTCGGTGATCACGAGCTTGGCGCAGATCTCCGGGTTCGAGAACCCGCGTGCGAGCAGATCGAAGACTTCCCGTTCGCGCGGGGTGAGCTCTCCGATTGCCCGCGGAGGCCGCGGCGCCTCGAGCGGCTGGGTGCGTGCGAATTCCTCGATCACCGCGCGGGTGACGGCCGGGGCGAGCAGCGCTTCGCCGCGGGCAACGATGTGGACGGCGGCGGCAATTTCCTCGGGCGGTGCATCCTTGAGCAGGAAGCCGCTCGCACCGGCGCGCAGCGAGTCGTAGACGTACCTGTCGAGACCGAACGTGGTCAGAATCAACACTCGCGTCGCAGGGCGTTCGGCGACGATGCGGCGGGTCGCCTCGATCCCGTCCAGGACAGGCATGCGGATGTCCATGAGCACGACGTCCGGGCGCTGCTCTCGAGCACGAACGACCGCGTCATCACCGTCGCACGCCTCGGCGACGACAGTGAGCTCGGGCTCGGCCTCGAACATCTTGCGCAGGCCGACTCGGACCAGCGCCTGATCGTCGGCGACCAGGACGGTCGTCATCGCACCGGGAGCAGGACTCGGACGCGGAAGCCCCCTGTCGCTCGGCGCCCGGTGTCGATACGGCCCCCATAGAGCGCAACCCTTTCCTGCATCCCGGCGAGGCCGTGCCCTCCGCTCGCGACCGGCATCGCATCGCCCGCGCCATCGTCGACGATCTCGAGCTCGAGGGTGTCGTCGCCGTATCGCACACGGACGGACGCTGTTGCCTCGCCGGCGTGCTTGAGCGCGTTCGTCAACGCCTCCTGCACGATCCGGTAGGCGGACAACTCGATCCCGACGGGAAGACGCCGACGCTCGCCCTCGACGGTCAACTCGACCGGCAGGCCGGCCTCCCGCACCTGCCCGACGAGCGTCGGCAGGTCGCCGAGGCCGGGCTGCGGGCTCAACTCGTCCTCCCCGCCGTTTCGCAGCATCCCAACCAGGCGGCGCATCTCGGTCAGAGCGCCGCGGCCGATCTCCTCGATCGTTTCGAACACCTCGGCCGTCGAGCCGTGCTCCCGGTCGAGAAGCCGTCGCTCGGCGCCGGCCTGTACAACCATCATCGAGACGTTGTGCGCGATCGCGTCGTGCAGCTCCCGCGCGATCCGCGCTCGCTCTTCGACCACCGCCTCGCGGGCGGCGACGTCGCGCTCGCGCTCCGCCAGCTGTGCCCTCCGCTCGCGATCGCCGAGCACCCGGCGGACGAGCAGCATCACCACCAGTGTCACCACCGTGAAGAAGACCGTGTGCGAGAGATTCCCCTTCGGGCCGGCGGCACTCGCGAGAAAGATCGCGATCAACAGCCCGACACCGAGCGCGAAGCGCCGAGGCGGCGTCCAGACCGTGAATGCATACAGCAGCAAGAAGAACGCGATGCTCGTCGGGATCAGCTGCGGGTCGCCCCAGAAGGCGATCTGGAGGCTGCTCAAGGCGACGACTCCGACGCCGACGGTGAACGGGTAGCGCCGCCGCACCGCGACCGCGGCAGTGACAACCGCAGCGATCACTGCCACCCCTATCGGATGCGCCCGGGCCACCCCGCCCCGACCCCACCAGATCGCAACCTCGGAAGTCACGAGCAGCACGACCGCAAGCCCAACGTCGAGGGGCAGGGGATCGATCCGAAAACGCGTCTTCACTACCGCCGCACGCTAGCCCGACGACGAACCGCTGTCATCAGCTACCCGGCTGATCTGCCGCCCTCCAAGATCAGCCGACCGGCCGATGCCAAGATCGGCCCAGCCGCCGACGACGCCCGTCGCGCCGCCACCTACGGTCGACAAGACGTGCAATCGACCGCGGAGGATCACAGATGAAGCACAGGAAGAACGCGCCCTCTCGGCGACGGATGCTGCCGCTCGCCGCCGGCCTGCTCGCGACCGCCACGCTCACGCTCCTTCCCACCGTCGGCGCCGGGGCCGCGACAACCGCTGCTACCCCCACGGCCGGCCCGATCGCGATCCTCGCGACGGTCGGCAGCGGCCCCGCAGGCAAAGTCGTCGTGGCCGGAGCGATCGGAGACTGGGGCACGACGCTCACCATCGACAAAGACGGCAAACCCGACGCGAACGGCAACTACGTCAGGGTCACCCTCAAGAAGGGCGGATTCGAGATCGACTCGACCGCACTCAACAAGAAGACCGCCAACCCACGCCCCGAGGTCGCGAGCGACACCACCTGCTCAGTCAGCGCCAGCGGCACCGCACCCGTCACGCTCTTCAACGGCACCGGCCTCTACAAGGGCATCAACGGAACCGTCAACGTCACACTCACCTTCACCGGCGTCGGCAGCCGCTACGAAAGCGGCACCAAGAAAGGGCAGTGCAACCGCGGCCCCAACCCGCTCGCCGTGCTCGGCACCGTGATCGGCCGCGGCATCATCCACTTCAAGCCGTAGTCACACGTCGGCCGCCACACCAGAAACGGGACCCGCGCGACTCAACCTCGCGCGGGTCCGCGCTGAGATCCGCTTGGAAGCGTTGCGAATGTCCTCAGCGGTATGCGAGCTGCTCGTCCCAGTCCGGGCGTCCCTCGCGAGTGAAGTCGAAGAGATTCCAGAGCGGTTCCAGCGTGCCGACGTGCCGGGGGTCCTGTCCCGGGTCCGACGGTGCGTAGAAGAGCTCCGAGCTCCAGAAATGGCGAATCGTCTTGCCGTCGCGGTGGAAGACGTTCAGCATCGGGCGCTGATCGCCGTCGGACGTTTCTCCGTGGTAGTCGCGCTTGAAGGTGTTGCCGGCTGACGAGACCAGCCTCAGCCGCCGCCACCCGCGCTCTCGTGCGAAGGTGAGGAGGCGTTCAAGCGGGGCCTTGGCAACGACGACGAGGTTCAGGTGCTGAGCTGCGTGCTCGGCGGCGCCGTCCAGCTGATCGAGAAACGCAACGCACGACGGACAAGGCCCCTCGGCCAGCGGAAGCTTCGCCGTCTCACCGGTGTCAGGGCCGGGGCGCTGATCGCCCGGGTCTCGCGGGAACATCATGTTGTAGATCACGAGCGAGCTACTGCCCGACTCGAACAACTCCGAGAACCTGATCTTGGTCGGTGAGCCGTCGGCCGACAAACCGTCGAACAGATAGTCCTCCGCCACCGGGCCACCGGGCGGGAGCTCACGCCTGGCCGCGGCGAGCGCCTCCATCGTGCGTCGCAGCGCGATCTCCTGTTCGAGTAGCCGGTTTCGAGCGGTCCTGTATTGGGCCGATTCGTTCGGGAATGAGATGGCCACGTCAACCTCCTGGTTCGCCACTCGTCGAAGAGAGTCGAATGTGCAGACCAGACAGGGGCGCAAAACTCATCGCGTCCTCGGCCACGGCCGGTGCCCTCCACCTTCGACTATCTCGCCGGCGCCGCCCACGTCCCTCAACGCCGGCGAAGAGCGGATTTCACATCCGCAGAGTCTGGCCTCGCGACTTTCGCGCACAATCTCCCCGTGAGCGTCGATCCGTCAATGCGTGAAGAGCGCCGCGTCGTCAAGCCGCACGTGCACGGCTGGTGGGAGTTCGGCAAGACCTCAGCTGCATTCGCCGACCTCACCGTCGACCCGCACCTGTCGACCGGCTAGCTGGTCTCGTGACTGATGCTTGCCACAACGCTGGGAGCGTCGCCTTCAGCGGCAAACAACACATAGCGCTTTGCAGCGGATTTCGATGGGCGGTACTGGGCTCGAACCAGTGACCCCCAGCTTGTCGAGCTGGTGCTCTCCCAACTGAGCTAACCGCCCGGGTCGCCGGGCAGTGTAGCCGCTTCGTCAGCCGCCGAGAAACGTGCGCGGGTCGACGGCGACGCCGTTCTCGCGCACCTCGAAGTGGAGGTGCGTCCCCGTGCAATACCCCGTGCAGCCGGCGATTCCGAGCAGCTCGCCCTTCGCGACCGCCTGCCCCGCATGAACCTTCGCCGACGCGAGGTGGGCGTACAGCGTCACCACGTCCGGCGTCACCTGGACGAGGACGATGTTGCCGTAACCCTCGAACCCCTTCGCCTCCCCGACCGACACGACCTTGCCGGGGGCGGCTGCCCGCACGTCCAGCGTGCGCAGCATCCCGATGTCGAGCCCGTGGTGGTACGCCGTGAACGGCGTTGTCACCGTCCCCTCCGCCGGCCAGGCGAACTCGAGCGTCCGCGCGCGCGCCAGATGGCGGGCGCGAGACACGTGGTGGCTGCGCACGTGGGAGGTCCCGCCCACCGGCATGGCCCCCGCGGGAGCCGCGACAACGCACGCGGCGGCGAATGCCCCCACGACCTGGATTCCCCTGCTCCCCATCGGAGACTCGGGACCCTACCCCACTGTTTGCCCGATCCGGCAACGGACGCCCCTGAGATCGGCTCAACCAGGCCGTTCTCGCTGTGCCTTGACAAATCCTTAAAAGATCTCGGGGCACCACGGAAACGGGCGCCAACCGAAGATGGCGTCCGCCCGGGCGATCGCGCCCGGCACGAGCTCCTCGACCCGCAGCGCGTCCCGCAGCTCGACGAAGGAGACCGCACCCAGGTACGCCGAACCGAGCGCGTCCACGTCGAGCGCGAGATCGGCCGGATCCTCCGTCCGCGTGGCCGTTCCGCCGTCGAGCTTCCACCGCCCTTCGTTCCACGGGCAGAAGGCATCGCGCACCTCGAAGACGACCGAGCCCGCGGCCGCGTATGCGCGGCCGGAGAGCGCCGCGCCGACGTCCACGAGGCGCACCCACAGCCCGTCCCAGCGCCGGTAGGCCGCGCGCCGCGGGCTGGCGAGGAGCAGAAAGAGCGGATGGTCGGCCGGGATGAGCGGCGCCGTGATCGTGTCCATCCAGTCGACGTCGAGGAGGTAGCGCCAGATCTCCGCCAGCGCCTGTGGAGTCGCCCCCACCGCCTCGAGCACCTCGAGCTTCGCTTTCGAGATGAAGCCCTCGAACCCGGCGGTCGTCTTGTAGATGGCATACGCCTGCACCGAGCCGTCGAGCTCCAGCGCGACAAGCCGCTTCGGCGTCGCCTTCTGCTCGTCCGGCGTCCGCAGGATGCGATCCCGCCACCAGGTCTCGGTGCGCGCGAAGACCCCGGAGCGCTGCGCGCGGAATGCGTCCCACACGGGCGGGAAGATCGTCGCCGCCTCCTCTGGCGTCACCAAACGCACCCGGCCACGCCGCTCGAGCGGACGTCCGAACGTGCCCCGCTCGCGCGCGATCGTCACGTCGCCCGACCACGCGGAGATTCCGTACCCGAAGCGGCCGTAGATCGTCTCCTCGGACGCGTACAGCGCGGCGAGCGGCTCGCCGCGCGCGTGCACGTCGTCGAGCTGCGCGCGCATCATCGCGCGCAGGATCCCGCGTCGACGGTGCGTCGGATACACGCCGACGACGGTCACCCCCGCGCACGGCAGTGACCCGCCGGGGACGCTGAAGTCGAACGTGAACGCACCTGCGCCGCCGACGATCTCCCCGTCCTCGAACGCGGCGTGCATCCGCTCCGCGCCGACCCAGCCGAGCCAGCGGTCGACGGCGTCGTCCGGCGGCTCCGGCCCGAAGTACTGGAAGATCCCGTACAGGGCGCGGGCGAATTCAGCGCGATCGGCGCAGGGCCGGACCTCGATGCTCACGGGCCGACCTTAGATCTTTTCGAGCGGCGCGTAGTCGAGCATCAGCCGCCGCTCGGAGCCGTCGCCTGCGAACCGAACCACGGCGACACCGCCGGCCTCGAGCCGCAGGACGACTCCTTCGCCGAGCGTCCCATGCCGGACGGAGTCGCCCGCGGAGAGCTGCGGAGCACTGCGGACTTCCCGTGAACCCAGGCCCGCTAGGGCAGGCGCGCCGTAGTTCGACCAGGACGCCGGCCGCAGCTGGTCGCGCTCGACCCACTGCTCCGGCAGCTCGTCGAGGAAGCGGGACGCGAGATTGTACGAACGGCCGCCGTAGAGCATCCGCGACGACGCGTGCAACATCGTGAGCTTCTCCATCGCGCGCGTCATGCCGACGTAACAGAGACGCCGCTCCTCCTCCACCCCGTGCTCCTCAATCGAACGCGAGTGCGGGAAGATCCCTTCCTCGAGCCCGATGAGATACACGGCCTTGAACTCCAGGCCCTTCGCGTTGTGCAGCGTCATGAGCGTCACGAGCGAGCCCTCACCGCGGATCGCGTCCTGGTCGGAGTACAGCGAAACCTCCTGCAGGAACGACGACAGCGTCGGCTCGGTGTTCTGCTCCTGCCACTCACGCGCGAGGGAGACGAGCTCCTGCAAGTTCTCGATGCGGCCCTGCGACTCGATCGTGCGCTCCGCCTCGAGCGCGGCGATCGTGCCCGACTGGTCGAGAACGCGCTCGATCAGCTCCGGCACCTCGAGCTCGAGCGCGCCCGACATGCACGACTCGATCATCGTCCGGAACGCACGCACGGCTTTCTGCGGCGCCGCACCGACGCCGGCCTCCTCTGCGAACTCCATCGCTTCCCACAGCGAGAAGCCCTGCGCGTCGGCGTAGCTCTGCAGGCGCGCGAGCGTCGAGTCGCCGATACCGCGCCGCGGCCGGTTCGCGATGCGCTGGAGCGAGACCGCGTCGTACGGGTTGTCGATCACCTGCAGGTACGCGACGAGATCCTTCACCTCGGCGCGTTCGTAGAAGCGCGGGCCGCCGATGACCTGGTACGCGACCCCCTGGCGAACGAGCACGTCCTCGAGCACGCGGCTCTGTGCATTCGTCCGGTAGAAGACCGCGATCTCGCTGCCGGAGTAGCCCTGCTCGACGAGAAGCGCTATCTCGGCCGCGACGTAGCGCGCCTCTGCGTGCTCGTCCTCGACCTCGACCACGCGCACGGGCTCGCCGTCGCCGAGGTCGGACCACAGGTTCTTGTCCTTGCGCTCGCGGTTATGGCGGATGACGGCGTTCGCCGCCTCGAGGATCGCGTTCGTCGAGCGGTAGTTCTGCTCGAGCGCGATCGTCTTCGCGCCCGGGAAGTCCTTCTCGAACTCGAGCACGTTGCGGATGTCCGCGCCGCGGAAGCCGTACACCGACTGGTCGGGGTCCCCGACCGCGAACACGTTCCCGTGCTTGGACGCGAGCAGCTGCAGCAGCCTGTACTGCGCATGGTTCGTGTCCTGGTACTCGTCCACGAGCACGTAGCGGAATGCCTTCTGCCAGCGCTCGGCCGCTTCCGGGAACCGTTCGAGCACGTCGACCGTGAGATAGAGCATGTCGTCGAAGTCGACCGCATTCGAGGCGAAGAGCCGCTGCTGGTACAGCTCGTACACGTCGGCGACCGTCTGGTCGTAGAAGCTCGACACGCGGCTCGCGTACTCGGCCGGGCCGATGAGCTGGTTCTTCGCGTTCGAGATCTGCGAGTGGATGCCGCGCGGCGTGAACCGCTTCGGGTCGCGGTCGAGCTCCTCGAGGCACCGCTTCGTCAGGCGCAGCTGGTCGGCCGAGTCGTAAATCGTGAAGTTCGTGCGGTAGCCGAGCCGCGGCGCCTCCCGCCGGAGGATGCGGCCGCAGGCCGCGTGGAACGTCATCACCCAGCACGCGCGCGCGGGCGGGCCGACGAGATCCTCGAGCCGCTCGCGCATCTCGGCGGCGGCCTTGTTCGTGAACGTGATGGCGAGGATCTCGGGCGGCTTCGCGCCCACCGCCGCGAGGAGGTGCGCGATCCGCCGTGTGAGGACACGGGTCTTGCCGGAGCCGGCGCCGGCGACGACGAGGAGCGGCCCTTCCGTGGTGAGAACGGCCTCCCGCTGGGCCGGATTCAGGTCCTCGAGATACGTCTCCGGCTGGGTGGCGGCCACGTGATCGATCGTAGCCGCGAGGGTTACTCGTCCTTTGCGGCCCTGATCTCGACCTTGCCGGCGCGGATTCGCGTCTCGTAGCGCGGCTGTGGGAACACCGCCGGCCCGCCTTCGACCTCCCCGGTGCGGAGATCGAAGCGCGACCCGTGCCACGGGCAGACGACGACGTCGCCGTCGCGCTCGCCCTTGTCGAGCGGGCCTCCCAGATGCGAACAGACGGCGGAGATCGCGCAGACCTCTCCGTCCTCGCAGCGGGCGAGGACGACCGCTGCGCCCTCCAGCTCGACACGATGAAGGCCGCCATCGTCGAGGCTCGCCGCTTCGATCACGGGCGCGTACCGCTCGCGAGGATGCTCGAACGCAGTTCGGTTCACACGGATGCCGAGGCCAAACGAGAGACGGCCGCCGAGATGCGCCGAGTACAGCGTGCCGAGATACGCCGCGCCGGAGAGGATGCGCGCCAGACCGCGGCGCCCCCTGCGCCGGAGCAGCAGCGAGCCGATGTTGAGCGTCAGGCCGGCGGAGTTGATCAGCGCGTGGCGGACGCCGAGCTGCTCGGGCTCGCCCTTGAGGTGACTCCAGTCGTTGAGCCCGGTGAGTGCCGTCGGCACGGCGGCGAGCACGCCGATCGCAAGGGCATCGTCGGCGGCGTCGGAACCGATGACGTCGAGCGCCGCAGCCGCGGTCCACGCGCCCAGTGGCACGTCGGTGAGGGCTGGATGCAGCGGCGTGCCGAGCCACACGCCGTCGAGGACGTTCCGCACAGGCTGGGGCACGGACTTGACCGCGCCCTGAACCGTCTCCGCGTCCACCACCTCCCCGTTTCCGCCCCTCTGGACCGGCAAACTCCAGGCGTGCGCGTGGCGCTGATGATCGAGGGGCAGGAAGGCGTCACGTGGGAGCAATGGTGCGCGCTCGCGGATGCGTGCGAAGAGCACGGAATCGAGACGCTGTTCCGCTCCGATCACTACATCTCGCAGGCGGACGAGACCGGCAACGTCGCGCATGACGCCTGGACGACGATCGCCGCGCTCGCCGCGCGAACTACGCGCCTCAGGTTCGGGACGCTCGTCTCCCCGGCGACGTTCCGCGCGCCTGCGCTCCTCGCGAACGCAGCGGCAACCGCCGACCACGTCTCCGGCGGGCGGATAGAGCTCGGACTCGGCGCGGGCTGGATGGAGCGCGAGCATCGCGCGTTCGGCTTCGCGTTCCCGGAGACACGCGTGCGCGTCGAGATGTTCGCCGAGCAGCTCGAGATCGTGCACCGGCTGTGGACCGAGGACCGCGTCGATTTCCACGGGCGGCACTACACGCTCGAGGATGCGCCGGGGCTGCCGAAGCCCGTGCAGCGTCCGCGGCCGCCGATCATCGTCGGCGGTAGCGGTACGCGCGGCACCGTAGAGCCTGCGCTGCGCTTCGCCGACGAATACAACACGCCCTTCGCCTCACCGGATGACGCCGGGCGCATCCGCGCAAAGGTCCCGTCGCTCCGCTTCTCCGTCATGACCGGCTGCATCGTCGGCGCGACGCACGACGAGGCGCTCGACAAGGCCCGCGAGCTCCACGGACGTCGGCCGCGCGACGGCGGTTTCGAGGAGTGGCTCGCCGACTATGCGCAGCGCGCGCTCGTCGGCTCCGTCGACGAAGTCGCAACCCGCCTGGACGAATACGCACAGGCGGGTTGCGACCGCGTGATGCTCCAGCACCTGCAGCACACCGATCTCGATGCGGTGCGCCTCATCGGTCGAGAGCTCAGTGCTTCTGCGCCTCGACCTTGACGAGCGTCACGACGCCGTTCACGAGGGAGCACTCGATCTTCGCGCGCACGCCCACCTGGAAGTGGAGCGCCACGATCGCGCCCATTGTCGGAGGGACCGCGCACGTGAGATGACCGATCGTGATCGAGGAGGTGGAAGAATCGGTGATCGTTCCCTCGGCCTCCGTCGTTTGATGCGGGGTCACCGGTGCCGGTGCGCAGCCGCCGGGCGAGAGCTCGACGGCCGACCCGCCCGACGTCCCGCCGATCCTGCCGTTCGTGAAGCCGCCCGTGGCGCTGAACGTGGCGGAGACGTTCCCGAGCAGCTGCATGTGAGGCGTCGCGCCGTGACCGGACGCCAGGCCGACGACCGATCCATGGTCGTAGACCGCGTTGAAGTGGGACTGGGTCTTGCCGATCTTCAGCGTCCCCGAGACGACACCGACACCGTCGGTCGTATTGAGCACGCTGCGCGCCTGGATCGTGGCGGCGCCCGTGAGGTCGGGGCTCCCCGACGCGGTGCCGGTATAGGTCGCCCTCGTCGAGGCGATCGTCTTGCCCGCCGCCGTCGTGCAGGTGCGGGTGTCGGCGCCCGTCACCGACGTCGCGGTGAAGCTCGCGTTCACGGGAGTCGCGGTCTGCGCTCCGCCTTCGATGTCGTGCGCCACGGCGACACCTGCGCTCGCGAGCGCGGCGATCACGATCGCGGCGATTGTGAGCCTCTTCATCAGGATTCCCTCCCAGCCGGGGTTGTCTCCTGGAAGGATGCGCTCCGAGGGCCGGTTCTTGCGGCCAACCTCGTAAAAGCCGCGTAAAGCGCCGTCCTCCTCCTCCGCCAGGATGCACCGGATGGAACAGGGAACCGTGCGCCTGGAGACCTTCAGCGACGGCGTGTTCGCGATCGCCGCCACGCTGCTCGTGCTGGAGTTCTCGGTCAGCTCCGGGCGCGACCTCGGCGATCAGCTCGTCCACCTCTGGCCCGCGTACCTCGCCTACGCGACGACGTTCGTGACCATCGGGATCATCTGGATGAACCACCACCACACGGTCTCGCTGATCGATCACACCGATCGAACGATGCTCTTCATCAACAACCTCCTGCTGCTCACGATCGCGTTCCTGCCCTTCCCGACGAAGCTCGTGGCCGACTATCTGCAGAAGGACGGCGAGCAGTCGGCGACGCTCGCCTACGCGGCGACGTTCGTCGTCATGGCGACCCTTCATCAGGTCTGGTGGCAGTACGCACGCCGCAACCGGCGGCTCATCGCCGACGGCGTGACCGACGCCGCGCTCCGCGCCGTCGACCGCGCCTACACACCGGGCATCCTCCTGTACGGCATCGTGCTCGTGCTCGCCTTCTTCAGCCCGCTCGCGGCCGTCTTCCTCACCTTCGCGATCGCGGCGTTCTACCTTCCGTCAGCCGCGCTCTTCGATCGCGGAGGCGAGCCAGGCTGACGCCTCGGCGAGCGCCGCGGGGTCACTCGACTTCACCACGACGTCGACCTGCGGCCCGTCGAGCGGAAACGCCGGATAGGAGCCGATCACGACGCCGGGCCAACGCTCCCCCGCCTCGGCGAGCAGCGATGCGATCGCGCTCTCCCGCATTCGGTACGTCTTCCGCCACGAGCCGATCGGCTCGCCCCGGCGGAAGTCCTCCGCGACCGTATCGAACATCGCCTCCATCTCGGACGGCAGGCCGGGCAGGACGTAGACGTTCTCGAGCGCGAAGCCGGGCGCGCCCCCGAGCGGATTCGCGAGCGGCTTGCTTCCGGCCGGCAATCGTGCCCAGGCGGCCGCGTACTCCGGATCGTGCGCGAAGCGTGCTCGCAAGTCGGCGGCGAGGTCGGGCATCTCCACCTGCTCGACAGCGAATGCATGCGCGAGCGCTTCGCGCGTCAGGTCGTCCGGCGTGCCGCCCAGGCCGCCGGTTACGATCAGGAAGTCGACGAGCGGCGCCTCGCGGCGCACGAACTCGGCGATGGCGTCGATCTCGTCCGGGAGGGCGGCGATCAGCCGGACGGAGACGCCCAGCGGCGCGAGCCGCCGCGCGAGCCAGGAGCCGTTCGAGTTCGGGACGTCACCCGAGACGAGCTCGTGGCCGATGGTGAGGATCGCGGCGGTAGAGCTCACCCGCGGGTGGGGAGCACGAACAGCCCTGCGTCGTCGGACACGATGCGCACGCTCGCACCGTAGTACGCGGAGAGATTCTCGGCGGAGAGCACCTCGCCGGGGGTTCCTTCGGCGACGACCGCGCCGCGATCGAGGAGCACGAGGCGGTCGGCGTATTGCCCGGCGAGCGTGAGGTCGTGCATCGTCGAGAGGACGGTGAGGCCGTCGGCGCGGAGCGAGTCGACGAGCTCGAGCACCTGCTGCTGGCGGCCGAGGTCGAGCGAAGTCGTCGGCTCGTCCAGCAGGAGGATCGGCGCCTCCTGCGCAAGCGCGCGGGCGAGCACGGCGCGCTGCAGCTCGCCGCCGGAGAGCGAGCCGAGCCCGCGCTCCGCGAAGGACAGGAGGTCGAGCCGGTCGAGCGCGCGTGCGACCGCGTTCCGGTCGCGCCGCCCCTCGATCCCGAGGTAGCCGAGATGCGGCGTCCGCCCGAGGAGGACGTACTCGGCGACTGTCAGCTCGGCGGGTGCGACAGGGCTCTGCGGCACGAATGCGATCAGCCTCGCGAGCTCGCGGCGGCCGAGGGAGCGGACGTGGCGACCGTCGACGCTCGCGTCGCCCTCGAACGGCAAGAGGCCGCACAGCGCGCGCAGCACGCTCGTCTTCCCGGCGCCATTCGGGCCGATGAGCATCACCCACTCGTCGGCCTCGACCTCGAGCGCGAGGCCGCGGACCGCTTCCGCCTTCCCGAACCGGACGCCGAGATCGCGCAGCTCGATCACCGCATCGTCCTCGCCGAGCGCAGGACGACCGCGAAGAACGGAGCGCCGCAGAACGCCGTCACGACGCCGATCGGAAGCTCCGCAGGCGAAACGACCGTGCGCGCGAGCACGTCGGCGAGCACGAGGAACCCTGCGCCGACGACGAGCGACAGCGGCACGACGGCGCGGTAGCTCGTCGACACGAGGAGCCGGATCGTGTGCGGCACGATGATCCCGACGAACGCGATGAGGCCGCTGACCGAGACGGCGGCTGCGGTGCCCGCGGTGGCGGCGATGACGAGCACGAGCCGCAGGCGCGGCACGTTCACGCCGAGGGACGCGGCTTCCTCGTCGCCGACGCTGAGGACGTCGAGCATCCGGCGGTGGACGACGATCGCGACGGAGCTGACGGCGACATACGGCGC